>Ga0315545_1005387_pt1 | contig 10286 bp, 8 predicted proteins | sample SalMarSW160210MG_FD_203096 | JGI IMG/M metagenome (GOLD analysis project Ga0315545, IMG submission 203096) | Salt marsh sediment microbial communities from the Plum Island Ecosystem LTER, Massachusetts, United States - Salt Marsh Sediment SW1602-10 ...
GCCCCTTTTAACTGTCATTGCGAGGGTAAGCGAAGCAATCTCGTCGGGTTGCTAGCTTGCACGGAATATAGTAAGCTTAAAGAACGTAAAGGAGACGAGATGAAGTTAATAAGCGGTCAAAAAGGGCAGACCTTAATTGAGGTGCTTATCGCCATAGCTCTTTTGGGGATGATTGCCGTCCCCTTTCTCACTGCCCTGAGCACCAGCTCCAGAGGCATAATTATCGCCGATGAGAAAACCACCGCCGAGAGCCTTGTTCGAAGCGAAATGGAATATGTTAAGAACTCCCCTTACAACTCCACCGGTTTCTCTTACGAGATTCCCGCCACTGCAAATAACACGCCACCCTGGGACCCCTCTCGGACTGCTCTTGATGACCGTTACGCTGGCTATTCGGTAAATGTTACCGGTGTGCCGATTGACCCTGATACCGGTGAGGCATTGTCTTCCGGCGACAAGAACATTCAGAATATAACGGTAGAAGTTTATCATGGGAATGAGTCAGTGCTTACCACAAGCACTTATAAGGTAGAACGATGAGATTGCTACATAAGAACCAGAAAGGTCTCACACTTATAGAGATACTGATAGCTGTGGCAATAATGGCTGGCATTGCTGTTGCTGCCAACGGTGTTATCGTTCAACTAATTCAGAGCAATCGTACCAGCAGTCACATGGTCGCCGTCCGGCAGGTGCAGCAGGCTGGCCACCGTGTGAGTCAGGATTGTATTCAAGCTCAAAACATTAATGCTTCTAATGTAACTGGAAGTGGAGGATTTCCATTGACCCTCAAGTGGACTGTCTGGGAAGGCGGCGAGGATTATGAAGTTGTTTACGACCTCGTCAATCTCTCCGGTGGAGTTTATCAGCTTGAACGCAAGGAGACAGTCGGTAACAACACGCCTACAACAGGTGTGGTGGCTCAATATATAGAGCCGCCCAATTCTACTGAGTGTAGCTGGAATGCCACTGAAAAGGTGCTTACCTTTAACGTAACTGCCATGGTTAACCTGGAGACTGAGAGCAGAACATATGAAATTAAGCCGAGGACTTGTATTTAATGGTGAGAAATTGGAAGGGGGCGTAATGAAGATGGCAAAGCTGACAAAGGGGTTAACTCACCTGGGGAAAAATGAATCGGGACAGGGCGCTCTGGCTATAGTCCTGATATTGCTGATGCTGGGCGCTATAATTATTACACCGCTTCTCGTCTTCATGAGCACTGGACTCAAATCAGGGCAGGTTTACGAGTCAAAAATGCAGGAATTCTATGCCGCTGATGCGGGGGTAGAAGATGGCTTATGGCAGATAAAGTATGACCATCTAGATGAAAAATTCAGTAGCCCCGATTATGAGCCATATGACTATGATACAAACTATTCTTACTCATTGTTTGATGGGGTAAATAATAAAAATGTAACCGTTAACATAACAAATGTCTGGATTCCCGATGCAACTATCCCGGGTGACCCGGGGAGCATCATTGAGAGTGGCACGCTGATAGTAACCGGCAAAGTCATCACTCTTGATGGGGAGACGGGTTACCAGATTACGATAAGCTATTATTACCAGGACGATGACCCTGACGGAACAGAGTTGAACGTGAATGAGATAGGGGTGTGGCTGTACGGCGAGTTTGACTATGTTGACTCGGGCTCAGGTAGCCTTGACAATTATACTTTCTCGAAGGTGTCTCACTGTGGCGGCAAGGCTATAATCTGGGATGTGGATAGCGCGTTTAAACTTCCCGGCGACACGGACTACCCCCTGGTAAGAACTTTCGATTTCCAGTTTACAGGCCCAGCCGGCCAGAATCCCCAGGCCGTCTCCTGGATAACCACAACCGGGGTTGCTGCTGTTCCGCTTTCCTGGGATGCCGACTCTAAACCTTACCGGATTGAGTCCACAGCAGGCAGCACCACTGCTGAAGCCTATGTCATCAAGGAAGAGTTACGCAAGCTGGGCGCTGCCATATCGGGAGACTACTTTGCCACCGGCAGCAGCTTGATTGGCTACAGCCATACGGACAAGTACCGGGACAGGCTCTACCAGGAGGGCGAGGCCACCATTGCGACCGATGAGTATGGCATCGACGGCATACCATCAGAGGTGACGGTTGAGGCCGCTTTTCTTTACTGGACGGGCTGGATAGACTTTAATTACAGGTATAGGTCTTGGTTTGGGTGGAGATGGGGAGACGTAGATGCTCTAATGTATCCTGACAACCCTACTCCTGAAAACCTGGCCATACTGGTCGAGCAAGAGGCTAAGGTTAATAACGTTTCCTTCAGCATTGGGGGTAACGTGACCGAAGTGACCGCTGAAAACTGGCAGGTATCGCCAAGCACCGGCGCCTCTAGCCTAGAGGGCACCTGGTCTTACTGCTGCTTTGCCGATGTTACTTCCCTGGTTAAAGGAGCTATTGAAGCTGAGGAAATAGAAACCAACGGTGCCGCTACGTATATCCTGAGTCATTCCAGTGCCGTGATTAATCAGCACAGGCCAGAGACCGATTATTATTACTTTGACTTCTATGACTCTGGTGATGCGACCGGCTATCCCCTGGGGTCAGCTGCGCTGGGGACACCTGCCAGCTCGGAAAGCGACCTGCGGGACCAGTCCGCCTATGCTGGGTGGTCGCTGCTAATCATCTACTCCAGTCCTGAGACCAAAGGTCACCAGCTCTACCTCTATGACATAGAGAGCCCCGGTTTCCTGTTTACAAACACTTGGATCCACGAAGCAGGTATTGCTAACCCCGATTTCGATGGTGATGGTGAGCCCGGCGGACATATCAGCGGGTTCCTGGTGCCGGAGCCAATTGAAGGCGAGGATATCGCCGCCAAGCTTACCGTATTCGTCGGTGAGGGGGACAGCTTCATTGATGAAGACGAGATGTGGGTCAACAACAGGGTGATGTCTAACGACGAGAGCCCGTCGGACAACGTATGGAACTCCGAATCACCTGGGCTGGTGGTTCCCGGGGTGGATATCGATACCTTCTATATTGAGTGGGACGATGGAATAATAAACCCGGCAGACACCTCGGCACAGGTCGACCTGCCAGCTAGATCTCACGGTAGTGGCAGTGACGGTTTCAACCTCGTCTATATTATTCTTTCCTTCCGCAGCGAGATTACCACCGGCGGCACTATTAGCTACCTGCTCAGGGGAGGCTAGAGATATAGCTGCGAAGCCAAGCGAAGCAGCTTTAAGCAGATTGTTTATTCTGTCACCCTCACCCTAATCCTCTCGTCAATCGATACACCGTGCCCCATGCGATGGCAAGAACAAGGCGTGTCTGGCAATGAGGGAAGGGCATGAGATTGCTTCGTCGCTGCTGCTCCTCGCAATGACAAAAGGGATGCGTCATTCCCAGCCTTTTTTTATTGTCATTGCGAGCTGAAGGCGTGGCAATCCCGGGAAGGCAAAACTCAAAAATCAAAAGGCAAAATGACAGAGTAAAATGAAAAAACAGTCAGTAATCAGTAGTCAGCAGTCAGCGGCTAGCCAATGACTGAAGGCTGATAGCTGATAGCAGGAAAGCGAAATTCTAAATCCGAAATACTAAACAATGTAAAAGAGCAGTCAGCAATCAGCGGCTAGCCAGTAACTGAAGGCTGATAACTAGTAAATTGGAGATTGCTTCGTCGCTGCTGCTCCTCGCAATGACAAGAAGGGGGGCGTCATTGCGAGCGTAGCGTGGCAATCTCAGCAGAAATCTCCTCTCCCTTGACGGGAGAGGAATAAGGTGAGGGAGAATCCGTGGGGATTGTGGAGTTTGTTCCGGGCGTGAGCGAGGAAGCTCTTCGAGATTGCTTCGTAGCTGCCGCTCCTCGCAATGACAAAAGGGATGCGTCATTCCCAGCCTTTTTTTATTGTCATTGCGAGCTGAAGGCGTGGCAATCCCGGGAAGGTCAAAAAATCAAAAAGCAAAATGACAGAGTAAAATGAAAAAACAGTCAGTAAGCAGTAATCAGTAGTCAGCAGTTAGCTGATAGCTGAAGGCTGATAGCTGATAGCAGGAAAGCGAAATTCTAAATCCGAAATACTAAACAATGTAAAAGAGCAGTCAGCAATCAGCGGCTAGCCAGTAACTGAAGGCTGATAACTAGTAAATTGGAGATTGCTTCGTCGCTGCTGCTCCTCGCAATGACAAGAAGGGGGGCGTCATTGCGAGCGTAGCGTGGCAATCTCAGCAGAAATCTCCTCTCCCTTGATGGGAGAGGATTAAGGTGAGGGAGAATCCGTGGGGATTGTGGAGTTTGTTCCGGGCGTGAGCGAGGAAGCTCTTCGAGATTGCTTCGTAGCTGCCGCTCCTCGCAATGACAAGAAGAATAGGGTAGTTAAGTAATTTCTCTTTCCTAGTTTAAATTAAGCCGGTATAATATGGTAAATAAGGCTGAATGGATTAAGCATAATATAAATGGTGAGGTGTGCTATGAGATATAGGGTCAATATTAAAAAAACCGAGGAGGGTTATGCTGTTTGGTGTCCTGGATTGCCCGGTTGCTGGTCGCAGGGAGAAACAGAAGAAGAAGCACTGGAGAACATAAAGGATGCCATTCAAGCTTATTTGGAAACCGTTGAGGAGTTAAGCAAAGATAAAGAACCCCGTTATGTAGAAGTAGGGTAAATATGCCCAAACTTCCCGGTGTGAATCACCAGCGAGCTATCAAGGCTCTTGAGAAGGCAGGTTTTTGGATTACACGACAGGGCAAACATGTCACAATGACCAACGGGGAGCGTGTTATCACCATTCCACGGGCGAATCCGGTTAATGCCTTTACAATAGCTGGAATTGTGAAGGATGCTGGGCTCAGCATTGAGGAGTTCAAGAAACTTCTATAAAAAGGGAAAATGGCGAGATTGTATTAAGCTTGTATGATCCAGTAAAGCCAAGTGGCACAATAATGTAATAGTCAAAGATCAAAGTGGGGAAGGTTTTTGCATTTTAATTTGGCATTTTGACCTTTTATGTTTGATTTTTAGTCATGATACTTTGGTACTGGCCCGATTCATGCGCCTGACCTTGAGATTGCTTCGGCACTCTGTGCCTCGCAATGACAAAAAGGGGGTAGCTCGTGATGACACTCCTCTCTGTCATTGCGAGCCGAAGGCGTGGCAATCTCATGCCCCGCCGAGATTGCCACGCAATGACAAGGAGGCTGTGTGAAACAGCTGCAAAGTGTTGTTTTCCCCCAAAATAGCAATTAAGGGTATTGCATAAATATATTGGAGGTTGTTAGTATTATCTAGAATGAAGCTAAGTAAAACGGCGCAGTGGATTTTGAGCCTGGGCATATTGGTGGCGTTGCTGGTGGGGGTGCTGAGCGTTTACGGTGGACAAAGGGCAGAGCAACGGGATTTGCAGAGCGAGTTGAACCAGCTTAACGAGAATTTTGCCAAATATACCGCGCAGAAAGGGGAACTGCAGGGAAGACTCAACAAGGCTCAGTCTGACCTTTCAAAGCTGGATGAGGAATTCCAGCTTCCTACCGAGTCGGTGGAGATAACCGAGGCTATATTTGAAGCTGCCGATGATTCCAATGCGGAGATAGTCAGGGTTAGCTCCTCGCTTCCCAATAAGGGGAAGGCGACAGGGGGAGGGACCGTTGCTTACGATAGCTTCGCGATAAGTATTCAAGCTGAAGGCACGGTGGTACAATTGCTTAATTTGTGCGGGAAATTAAGCGAAGCGTTCACTAATGGTGTCATGAACAATGTGAGGATTGATGTGGGTGAGGAGGGAGAGGCGAAAATCACCCTGAGTTTGACTGTTTATTGTTATGAAGGTTCATAGGATTATGGAGGAAAATGGCTAGGGAACAGGCTAGTTTGTATATTGACGATGCGTCAATCTATGTGCTTCTTTCCCGAGGCAGACAGGTTCTAAAATGGGCTAGCTCGCCTCTGGAATCCGGGCTGGTGGTACAGGGGGTAATTCAGGATGAGGATGCTGTGGCGGCTAAGGTAGCTGAGTTATGGCAATCTATGGGGACAAAGACAAGTAAGGTTATCGCCGGCATAAGTGGCATTGGTTACCTCTACCGTACAATTAGTATTCCCGAGTTAGCCAAGGACATGCTTCCTGAGGCGATAAAGAGAGAGGCAAGTACTTCTCTGGGCATTTCCACTGAGGAAGTATACATCTCCTGGCAAATCATCAGCTCTGTCCCCGGGGAGATAACCGCTTATGTAGCTGCTCTGCCGCGAAACTCGATGGATGCGCTGTTATCCACTTTGCACAAGGCAGGCTTGGATCCTTATCTTGCCGACCTGAAGCCGCTATGTCTTGCCAGGACAGCTACTGAGACCACAGCCATCATGGTTGATGTTCAGCCTGGTAGTTTCGACGTAGTCGTACTGGTTGATAATATGCCTGAGGTGGTGCGCAGCTTGCCTTTAACAGTGGAAGCCTCTTTGGAGGAGAATTTAGACACTATAACTGAAGAATTAGACCGTAGCGTTATTTTCTACAACTCAGCTCATATGGATAAACCGCTTGACTTCAGTGTTCCCGTTTCAGTCTCTGGTGAACTTGCTGAGCGAGAAGATATCTGGGGACGCCTTAGTGGTGGACAAAATCGTCCTGTTCAGGTGATGCCCTTGCCTGTGGCAGTTCCAGAGGGTTTCCCGTCAGCCTGGTATCTCACTAATATTGGGCTGGCTCTTAAGGAGGTGCTTGCCGCCGAGAAAGGTGCCATAGCTTATTCTTTGATTGACTTCAATGTCGTTCCCGAGGTTTATCTGCCTAAAGCTCGCAAGCTGGCTGACGTGGTGTTCGTGCCCACTATCGTTGCTGGTGTTGCTCTGATAGCTATAGTTGGTTTCTTCGCCGGCTCCGCTTACATTCACAATAACGGATTGCGAGCTGAAATAGCAGCAATAAACGAGAAGATGACAGCACAACACGTTCGTGCTGAGGACATAATTGACCTTAATCAACAAGTTACTTCAGTGGAAGTGGTTAGGGATGCCTTTGTTGCTGACCTCGATGCTTTCGAAGATGATAGGGATAAAATCAATGGTGACCTGGGGGAAGCAAATAGTTGTTTACCCGGAGACGTGGAGTTGGGGAGAATGAGCGTTACTAAGAGCGGGGGGACCCCGGCGAAGTACACCCTGGTAATCGAAGCTTACGCTGACAACGAGGATTACATTCTCAGGTATGGCGAGGATTTGAGGGCAAGTCGGGTAGATGGCCAACCCAGGTTTGACCTGGTGGTGATTACCTTAGTAGACAGTGGCGGTAAGGGTGACTACAACTATAAGGCTACAATAACGCTGACCAAAGTTATTTAGTCTCTTTTTCGTTCAGCCTTGCCTGGCAATCTTACATAACTAGCAGTTCACCAAAACCGTTCATCAGCAGTCAGCAATCAGCGGTCAGTAATCAGCGGTCAGCAGTTAGCAGGAAAGCGAAATTCTAAATCCGAAATCCGAAATACTAAACAATATCAAATGCCCAAAATCCAAATGACCAAAGGGGTCTTGAGCTTTGAATTTAGATATTAGGATTTGTTTAGAATTTAGTGCTTAGTATTTAGAGCTTCAACTCGGGATTGCTTCGTCGTTACCACTCCTCGCAATGACAGGAAGGGGGGCTAATGTGTCACTGATCATATGAACGAGTACACCTCATTTACAAAATCTTGCAAACATGTTATAGTTGCTAACAGTGCAATTGTCCTATTACCATATTCCTATTGATGCTATTGCTTGCTACAGGTATGATGAAATTGCAGTGAAAAAGGTAAACGCAAGATTAGGAGGCAAGAAATAAACCGGAAAGTACCTTACGTAGCCATCGGGGCCCTGAGCAGGTTCCTTGACCACATAAGACGTGCTAGCATGCCTAAAAAAGTAGATGCTGATCTACTGCAAGATTATGGCATATCAAGGGGCAACGTTTTTGCTTTGCTCAGCACGCTCAAATTTCTGAATCTTATTGATGATAGAGGTGAGCCTACCGCGGATTTTGACTCACTTCAAACCATGGGAGAAGAATATCAAGGTAACATGGAGCAGATAGTCAGAAAAGCATATGCGGATCTATTCTCCAAGTTTGACCTCACAAAGGATAGCAGAGAGAATATCAGGAATTACTTTGCCAGGAATTACTCAGCCTCTCAGGCAGGAAAGGCTACCACTTTGTTCTACGGCCTGTGTAGTAAAGCTGGTATCCCGACTATTGAGGAAAAGGCATTAAGGATTCCTAAAGACAGGGTAGTGCCTGAAAAGCCAAAGGTTGAGATAAGTACCCCCGAAGAAGAGCAAAAGGAAGCTGAAGCTCGCGAGAAAGAGTCTGAGATTCGAGGTGAACCTCACATTGATATTCGCATCCATTCCAGAGATTTTTCTTCAATGCAGCCCAACCAGATACAAGTCTTCTTTAATGGCTTAAGCAAGGTTGTGAAGCAGAGAGGAAAGTCTGAAGAGGAAGAAAGTTAAAACGCTTCCTCTATTTTGACTATCAAGTTGCGGTATTTTTCTTGGTTTTTGGTCGTATCCCTTGAATGAAAGACGAGCATATTTAGCCAATATTACTGTAATTTTGCAGTTTGCACAACCCCTGCTCATATTGCTATGTTGCGGTAGCAAGCAAAGTGCAAAATATTTTGTGCCTGGTTAATCAGGGGTGAATTGTTAACCGCTGTAGCAAATATTGTATATTGTTCGGTAATTGCGCTATTTTAGCAAAAATTGCTGAAAATAATTGCAAAAATTGCAATTTACTCTTGACAAAATTTTCCAGGTGTGTTAGTTTTTAAATGTTTAACCAAAACTAAACTGCAAGATGGAGGAAAAGTGCAAAATAATATTGTTGATCTGATAAGGTTTGCTGCGGAACACCATGCGTCTGATTTACATATGGTTGTTAATTACCCTCCTTTTTTGAGGGTGGATGGTGACATTAAGCCTATTCAGGGAGCGGAACAACTGACTGCCGAGAGTATTCAGCGAGCACTTGAAGCGTTAGCCACACCTGCACAGCTTGAGGAGTTTCGCCACGCGCTCGAGCTTGATTTCAGTGAATCCTTGCCTCAGATAGGGAGAATTCGTTGCAATGCTGCTCGGCAACGAGGCGCAATTAGCATGGCCATTCGATTATTGCCTCCTCAAATCCCTAGCATAGACGACCTGCTTCTACCTCAAATATGTAAAGAGCTGGCTATGTATCCCCGAGGCTTGGTAGTAATCTCCGGTCCGACTGGGGCTGGTAAGAGCACTACCCTGGCAGCTATGATAAATCACATCAACGTAAACACGGCGAGCCACATAGTTAGTATTGAGGATCCTATTGAGTATACCTATGCTAATATGAACTCCGCCATCAGTCAAAGGGAGCTCGGTTCGGATACTCACTCCTTTGCTGATGCTTTGAAGCATGTACTAAGGCAGGACCCTGATGTCATCATGGTTGGTGAAATGAGGGATATAGACACCGCCGCTGCAGTTCTCAGCATAGCTGAATCCGGGCATCTGGTGTTGACTACAGGGCATGCTACCAGTGCCTATCAGTGTATTGAGAGGGTTATAGACCTCTTCCCACCAGAGCAGAGGTATCTGGCTCAAATCAGGCTGGCTTCCCTGATAGTAGGTGTTCTGTGTCAGATTTTGGTGCCACGGGCAGATGGCTCAGGAAGAATCGTTGCTGTAGAGACAATGCTGGGTAATGTGGCGGTTAAGAATCTCATCAGAGAAGGAAAAATCTATCAGCTATCCAATGTCATCCGCACCGGCAGCCTGGAAGGCATGGAGACCCTGGACCAAGCATTGGTCAGGCTTTATCTCCGGGGTATGATTAGCCTTGAATCTGTGGGAAGCTTTTGTAATGATAGAGAGGAAGTGGAAAGGCTCATTGGCAAGGTGCCAGTGCTCGCTCATGCTGAATCACGTCCACGTGTCCGCGAGACAAACAGGGCGTTGTCTTCATAAATTTCCCTATATCCTTGATTATCGTGCTGTAGTCGTTGTCTCCACGAACAGGTCATGGCAACATAGAGAAGTATTCCTTCTGCTTTTTGCCCGGACAATCAACGGTGCAGATGTTCGTGATATTGAAGGTAAAAAGTATCGGAGGTTATCGCTCGTTAATCACAGGAATGAGTACTCCTTTTTGACAAGCTAGCTTATCAATGCTATTATCAATTCAAGACCTTAAAAATGGTAGGTTTATATCGAGGGGGACCTAGGAGGTGGTGAGCGGTGGAAGACGCTGATAGTTGGCTTATATTAGCCTTCATACTCTGTCTGGTATTTTCGGGTTTCTTTTCCAGTGC
>Ga0315545_1005389_pt1 | contig 10285 bp, 18 predicted proteins | sample SalMarSW160210MG_FD_203096 | JGI IMG/M metagenome (GOLD analysis project Ga0315545, IMG submission 203096) | Salt marsh sediment microbial communities from the Plum Island Ecosystem LTER, Massachusetts, United States - Salt Marsh Sediment SW1602-10 ...
ATACCGACCGACCTCCCCGGGCCGACGCGGGATGAGCGGCTATACCTTCGAGGAAATTACGAAGGACAAGCCGGAGAAGTCCCTGCTCAAGCCCCTCAAGAAGCAGGCCGGGCGTAATTTCCGCGGCAAGATAACCGTGCGCCATCGCGGCGGCGGGGCCAAGCGGCGGCTGCGCGTCATCGATTTCAAGCGCGACAAGTTCGATATCCCGGGCCGCGTGGCGGCCGTCGAGTACGACCCGAACCGCTCGGCGCGCATCGCCCTCATCTTTTACGTCGACGGCGAGAAGCGCTACATCCTGGCCCCGCTGGGCCTCAAGGTGGGCGATACGATTATGTCCGGCAAGAACGCCGAAATCCGGCCGGGGAACACCCTGCCGATGAACCAGATGCCTTCGGGCACGGAGATACACAATATCGAGATGATACCGGGCAAGGGCGGCCAGATGGTGCGCAGCGCCGGCGCTTCCGCCCAGCTCATGGCCAAGGAGGGGGAATACGTGCTTTTGCGCCTGCCCTCCGGCGAGCTCAGGCGGGTGCGCAGCGGCTGCATGGCCACCGTCGGCCAGATAGGCAATATCGAACACCAGAACATCAGCCTGGGCAAGGCCGGCCGCAAGCGGCACATGGGCTGGCGCCCGACCGTACGCGGCTCGGCGATGACCCCGCGCGACCATCCCCACGGCGGCGGCGAGGGCCGTTCCCCGATAGGCATGCCCGGCCCCAAGACGCCCTGGGGCAAACCGGCCCTGGGCTATAAAACACGCAAGCCCAAGGCGTCCGACCGGATGATTGTGAAACGCCGGGGGAAATAGGCGCTTAGAGAGGTAGTATGTCAAGGTCAACGAAAAAAGGCCCGGCCGTCAGTGAAAAGCTGAGCAAGAAGGTGGATGCCGCCATCCGCTCCGGCCAGAAGACGGTCATCAAGACCTGGGCGCGGTCTTCCACCATCCTGCCGGACATGGTCGGGCTGACCATCGGCGTCCACGACGGCCGCCGCCACGTGCCTATTTATGTCAACGAGAACATGGTGGGCCACAAGCTGGGCGAGTTCGCCCCCACGCGCACCTTCCGGGGGCACGTGGCCAGGTCGGAAAAGACCACCCAGGTAAGAAAGAGATAAAAATAACCTGACAACAGGTGTAATTTAAAGTGGAAGTAAGAGCCATAGCCAAAAACACAGGTCTGCCCGCCAGCAAGGTACGCCCGCTGGTGGACTTGGTGCGGGGTAAAAAAGTGGACGAGGCGCTGACGCTGCTCCAGTTCACGCCGACGCCCAAGGCGCAGGTCGTGGCCAAGCTGGTCAAGTCCGCCGCGGCCAACGCCGAGAACAACTACCAGATGGACCCCGCCGACCTGAAGGTCGTCAGCATCTTCGTCGACGAGGCGCGCAGTCAGCGCCGCTACCGGCCGCGTTCGCGGGGGCGGGCCAGCCCCTATAAAAGGCGTTCCAGCCACATAACGGTTATCGTTGCCGAGCAGGAGGGTTAATTGGGTCATAAAGTACACCCGACGGGTTTCCGTCTCGGGGTCATCAAAGACTGGCAGTCCAAGTGGTACAGCGAGGCGCACTACGCCGAGTACGTCCAGGAAGACAACCAGCTGCGCGAAGAGATAAAGCGCAAGTACCGCGAGGCGGGAATATCGCTTATCGAAATCGACCGCCAGGCCAAGGACGTCACCATCACGCTCTATACCGCCCGTCCCGGCATCGTCATCGGGCGGGGCGGCCAGCGCGTCGATGAGATGCGCCAGCACCTCGAGGCCCTCGTCGGGAAGAAGATACGCCTCAACATCCAGGAGATACGCCAGCCGGAGATGGACGCTTTCCTGGTGGCCCGGTCGGTGGCGGAGCAAATCGAGCGCCGCGTAGCCTACCGGCGCGCCATGAAACAGGCCATCTTCCGCACCATCCAGTCCGGGGCCCAGGGCATTAAAATCAGCTGCGCCGGCCGGCTGGGCAACTCCGAAATCGCCCGCCGCCAGACATCGCACGAGGGGCGGGTGCCCCTGCACACCCTGCGGGCGGACATCGATTACGGCTTTACCGAGGCGCACACCACCCTGGGGCGCATCGGCGTGAAGGTCTGGATTTACAAAGGCCAAATCCTGCCTGAGCTCAAGGTACCGGAGGTCGAAGAAAAGCCCGCCGAGGCGGAAACGGCCGAAGCGGAGGCCATCGCGGAAAAACCGGCCGAGGCGGCCCCCGAACCGGTAGCCGAAGAGAAGCCCGCCGAGGCGGAAGCCGCACCCGTGCCGGAAGCGGAGGTTAAACCGGCCGAAGCCGAGGCGGCCCCCGAACCGGAAGCCGTAGCTGAAGCAGCCACCGAGGCGGAGGAGCCCGCCCCGGCCGCCGCGATTAAAGAGAAACCCGCCAAACCGGCGGCGAAAAAGGCCGAGCCAAAGGCGGCCGCCGCCGGGGTAAAGGAAAAGCCCGCCAGGGCCGCCGCCAAGAAGGAGGCGGCTAAGGAAACGGCCAAGGAACCGCCGAAGAAGGCGGCCAGGGCCACCGCCGCCAAACCCGCGGCGGCCGAAAAAGCGGCGCCGAAGCGGGCCAAGAAGGCCGAGGAGCCGCCCGCCGAGGTAGCGGCGGACAGCGAGCCCGCCGCCGCAAAGGAAGAGTCCTAGCATGCAACAGCCCAAGCGCGTGAAATACCGCAAGTCCCAGCGGGGCCGCCGCCGGGGCAAGGCCCAGTCCGGCAACATTATCGGCTTCGGGGACTACGGCCTGCAGGCCCTGGAATCGGCCTGGCTGACCGCCGCCCAGATAGAGGCGGCGCGCCGCGCCATTACCCGCTACATCCGCCGCGGCGGCAAGGTGTGGATACGCGTCTTCGCCGATAAGCCCGTCTCCAAGAAGGCGGCGGAGACACGCATGGGGAGCGGCAAGGGCGCCCCGGACCACTGGGTGGCCGTGGTCAGGGCCGGGCGCGTCATCTTCGAGATGGCCGGGGTCGGCGAGGAGGTGGCCAAGGAGGCCATCCGCCTGGCCTCGCACAAGCTGCCTTTGAAGACACGCTTCATCCTGCGAGAGAGCGCCGCGGCAAGCGCGGAGGCGGCCAGATAGGGAGCCGGATAAAGTGAGACTAAAGGAATTTAGAGACCTCAGCTCCGATGAACTGAACAAGCAACTGGAGGAATCGCACCAGGAGCTTTTCAACCTGCGCTTTCGCCTGGCCACCAAGCAGCTGGTGAACCACCGCGAGGTGCGGCGGGTGAAGAAAAAGATTGCCCGGCTCAAGACGCTCCAGGCGGAAAGACAGCTGGGTATAAGGTAGGCTGGTATAATATGGAAGAGAAACGCAAGCAGCGAACCGGCAAGGTTGTCGGCGATAAAATGGACAAGACCGTGGTCGTGGCGGTGGATACGCCCAAGCGTCATCCGCTCTACAATAAGATAATACGCCGGGTGGTGAAATACTACGCCCACGATGAAAAGAACCAGAGCAAAATCGGCGATACGGTGCGTATCGTGGAGACCCGCCCCCTCTCCAAGAACAAGCGGTGGCGGGTGGCCGAGATAGTCGTCAAAGGGGAAGTGGCCGATATCAAACCGCAGGAGATTACCAACTAGGATTTCGGTGAGACTGATATGATTCAGATGCAGAGCCGGCTCAGAGTAGCCGATAACACCGGTGCCCGTGAAATCATGTGCATCAACGTGCTCGGCGGCACGCGGCGCAAGTACGCCTACGTCGGCGATATCGTGGTGGCCTCGGTGAAGCGCGCCATCCCCAACGCCGGCACCAAGAAGGGCGACGTGGTGCGGGCCGTCATCGTGCGCTCCTCCCACCCCTACCGCCGCCCCGACGGCTCGTACATCAAGTTCGACGAGAACGCCGCCGTGATTTTAACCGATAAGAACGAGCCCAAGGGCACGCGCATCTTCGGGCCGGTGGCGCGGGAGCTGCGCGACAAGAACTATACCAAGATTATTTCTCTGGCGCCCGAGGTATTATAGAGGCAGAGCGATGAAGATAAAGAAAGATGATAACGTGCTGGTGATTGCCGGCAAGGAGCGCGGCAAAAAGGGCAAGGTGCGTTTCGCCTTCCCGCGCAAACAGAAGATAATCATTGAGGGGATAAATTTTATCAAGAAGCACTCCAAGGCCCGGGGGGCGGCCCGGCAGGCCGGCATCATCGACCTGGAAGCACCCCTGGATATCTCCAACGTCATGATTATCTGCAACAAGTGCAACAAGCCGGCGCGTATCGGCTACCGCAAGCTGGAGGACGGCCGGCGGGTGAGGTTCTGCCGCGTCTGCCAAGAGGTGATTGATTAAATGGCCAGACTGAAAGAAAAATACCGGCAAGAGGTGGTGCCCCGCCTGCTGGAGCTCTGCGGGTATAAAAACATCATGCAGGCGCCGCGCCTGGAGAAAATCGTGCTCAACATCGGCCTGGGCGAGGCCATCGCCAACGCCAAGGCCCTGGAGGCCGCCGAGGCCGACCTGACGGCCATCTCCGGGCAGCACGTGCTCACCACCCGCGCCAAGAAGTCCATCGCCGCCTTCCGCCTCCGCGAGGGCAATCCCATCGGGCTGAAGGTGACGCTGCGCGGCGAGCGCATGTACGATTTCTTCGATAAGCTGGTCAACGCGGTGCTCCCCCGCACGCACGAGTTCCAGGGGGTCTCGCCGGACGCCTTCGACGGCCGCGGCAACTACACCCTGGGGCTCAAGGAGCAGATACTCTTCCCGGAAATCGACTACGATAAGATTGATAAAGTACGCGGTATGGAAATATCGATTATCACCACGGCGCGAATCGACGAAGACGGCAGACACCTGCTGGAACTGCTGGGGATGCCCTTCGCCAAGGATGGAGAGAGCTAGTATGGCCAAAAAGTCGCTGGTAATCAAGGCCGGACGCCCGCCGAAATACGCCACCAGGCAGTATCACCGCTGCCAGATGTGCGGCCGGCCCCGCGCCTATATACGCAAGTTCGGCATCTGCCGGATATGCTTCCGGACTCTGGCCCTGGACGCCCAGTTGCCGGGGGTGAGAAAATCCAGCTGGTAAGCTGAAGAAGGATATTTAAAGGTATGACAGTCACCGACCCAATTGCCGATATGCTGACCCGAATACGCAACGCCCTCATGGTGCGGCACGATAGCGTGCTCGTCCCGGCGTCCAAGATAAAGCTATCCATCGCCCGCATCCTCAAGGAGGAGGGCTTCATCACGGACTACGAGGTCATCCGGGGCAAGCCGCACCGGAACATCCGGATACAGCTGCGCTATCTGGAAGCCAACAAGCCGGCCATCGCCGGTCTCAAGCGCGTCAGCAAGCCGGGGCTGCGGGTCTACGTGCAGAAGAGAGAGATACCGCGCGTCTACGGTGGCCTGGGCATCGCCATTCTTTCCACGTCCCAGGGCGTCCGTACCGGCCGTCAGGCCTGGCGGCAGGGCGGCGGTGGTGAGCTGATGTGCTACATATGGTAAACCCCAAGGGGAGAAATTATAGATGTCGAGAGTAGGTAAAATGCCCATAGCGGTGCCGTCCGGGGTGACGGTGGATATCAAGGGCGGCGACGTTACCGTCAAGGGCCCCAGGGGCGAGCTGAAACGATCCCTGCCCACCGAGATGGGCATCAGCCTGGAAGGCAGCACGCTGACGGTGACCCGCCCCAGCGACAGCCAGCGCCACCGCGCCTACCACGGCCTGACGCGGAGCCTCCTGGCCAACATGGTCACCGGGGTATCGCAGGGGTTCGAGAAGACGCTGGAAATCGTCGGGGTGGGCTTCCGCGCCGAGAAGTCCGGCGAGAAGCTGGTAATGCGCATGGGGTTTTCGCACCCGGTGGAGATAACGCCGCCCGCCGGCGTCACGCTCAACGTGGAAGGCAACAACCGCATCAAGGTCAGCGGCATCAACAAGGAAGACGTCGGCGAGATGGCCGCCAAGATAAGGGCCGTCCGCCCGCCCGATGCCTACAAGGGCAAAGGCATCCGCTACGCCGGGGAAACGGTACGCCTCAAGCCGGGCAAGGCCGGCAAGGTGGTTGGTAGTCAGTAAGATGAGAAAGTCAAATACCAGAGAAGCGCGCCAGAGGCGGCATTATAAAATCAGGCAGAAGGTCAGCGGCAACGGGGACAGACCCCGGCTCTGCGTCTTCCGCAGCCTGAACCATATCTACGCCCAGGTAGTCGACGACAGCCGGGGGCATACCCTGGTCACCGCCTCCACCCTGGACGCGGAGATTAAAGGCGACTCCAAGGGCAAGAACAAAACCGGCCGCGCCGAGCTGGTGGGCGCCCTGCTGGCCAAGCGCGCCAGGGAAAAGAAGATAGGCCAGGTGGCCTTCGACCGCGGCGGTTTCAAGTACCACGGCCGAGTCAAGGCACTGGCGGAGGCGGCCCGCAAGGGCGGGCTCAAGTTCTAGGAGAGGATGAAGCAGGTCTGATGAAGCAGCCATTGAGCCGGATTGACCCGGTAGACCTTAACCTGAACGATAAGCTCATCGACGTCAACCGCGTCGCCAAGGTGATGAAGGGGGGCAAGCGCCTCCGCTTCAGCGCCCTGGTGGTCAGCGGCGACGGCGAGGGCCACGTGGGTCTGGGCATCGGCAAGGCCAACGAGGTACCCGCGGCCATCAGCAAGGGCGGCGCGCAGGCCAGGAAAAACCTGATTAAAGTACCGCTGGACGGCAGCACCATCCCCCACGAAATCACGGTCCATTACGGGGCGGCCATCGTCCTTTTAAAACCGGCGTCGCCGGGCACCGGCGTCATCGCCGGGGGCAGCGTGCGGGCCGTGCTGGAGGCGGCCGGCGTCAAGGACATTTTAACCAAGTCGCTGGGCAGCTCCAACCACATCAATGTCGCCAAGGCGACGATGCGGGCCCTCAGCGAGCTGAGGGTACCCAAGGAAGAGCTGGCCCGGCGCAAGGCCGGCATCAGCACCGGGGAGGCACCCGCCGGTGAGTAAGTTACGCATTACCTGGATTAAGAGCGGCATCGGCTATGAGAAGAGCCAGAAGAAGACCCTGGCATCGCTGGGTTTTCACCGGCTCAATCAGAGCGTTGTCCACGAAGATAGCAAATCCGTGCGCGGCATGATAAACAAGGTGAGACACCTGGTAAAAGTGGAGGCCGAGAGTGGTCCGACAGAATGACATAGCCCCGGCGCCCGGTTCGCGCAAGCCCGCCAAGCGGGTAGGCCGCGGCGACGGCAGCAATCGCGGCACCTATTCCGGGCGCGGCTGCAAGGGACAGAAGTCCCGCGCCGGCTACAAGATGCGCCCCGGCTTCGAGGGCGGGCAGCTGCCCCTAATCAAGCGCCTGCCCCGCAAGCGCGGCTTTACCAACATCTTCCGCACGGAGTACAGCACCGTCGGCGTGGGGGCGCTGGCGGCCTTCGAGTCCGGGGCCGAGGTGACCCCGGAGACAATGCTGGCGGCGGGGATTATAAAATCGCTCAAGCAACCGGTTAAAATACTGGCCGACGGCGATATCGACCGGCCGCTTACGGTGCGGGCCAATAAGTTTTCGGCGGCGGCGAAGGCCAAGATTGAGGCTGCCGGAGGCCAGGCCGAGGAGGTAGCCAATGCGGCAAAGGGCGAGTAGACCCCGGCTGCTCCAGGCGATGCTGGATGCCTTCAGCCTGCCCGACCTGCGGCGCCGGATACTCATTACCGTCGGCATCCTGGTCATCTTCCGCTTCATCGCGCACGTGCCCCTGCCGGGCGTCAACCCCGGGGCCCTGCAGGAGCTATTCGAGAGCAACGCCCTGCTGGGCATGCTCAACCTCTTCAGCGGCGGCGCCATGCGGCAGTTCAGCGTGGCCTCCATGGGTGTTTACCCGTATATTACCGCCTCCATCATTATGATTCTCCTCGTCCCGGTTATCCCCAAGCTGCAGGCCCTCTCGCAGGAAGGTGAGGCCGGACGCAACAAGATTAACCTTTACACCCACTGGCTGACGGTACCCCTGGCCGCCTTCTCCGGCTACGGTCAGCTGATACTCCTCCAGCGCGCCGGGGCCGTGGGCACCTCCGGCCTCTTGCCCACCATCACCATCGTCGCCTCGCTGGTGGCCGGCACGGTCTTCCTGGTCTGGCTGGGCGAGCTCATCACCGAGTACGGTATCGGCAACGGCATTTCCATTATCATCTTCGGCGGCATCGTCGCCGGCTACCCGCAGCTGATACAGCAGGGCTTCCTGGCCAAGGGCAACCCGGCGGGGCTGGCGGTATACATCGCCATCGTCCTGGTGACCATCGTCCTCATCGTCATCTTCACCGAGGCGCACCGCCGCATCCCGGTGCAATACGCCCGCAGCGTCTTCCGCGGGGGACGTATGTACCGGCAGTCCGGCTCCACGCACATCCCCATGCGGGTGAACTCCGCCGGCATGATACCGCTCATCTTCGCCATGTCTATCGTGCTCTTTCCGGGCATCGTCGCCAGCTACTTCGTCGACCCCAATACCCCGGGCTTCGCCGATACCATCGTGCGCTGGTTCCGCCCGGATACGGAACTGCCCGTGGGGGCATTTTACTGGATATTCTATTTCGTACTGGCCATGGGCTTCACCTTCTTCTACACCATGGTCACTTACCAGCAGCAGGACCTGCCCGGCACCCTGCAGCGGCAGGGGGGCTTTATCCCGGGCATCCGTCCGGGCAAAAACACGGCCTCTTATCTCAGCGGCGTCATCAACCGCATTACCTGGGCGGGGGCGCTCTTCCTGGCCTTCGTGGCGGTGATGCCCTTCCTGGCGCGTACGGTGACCAACGTCCAGCAGATACAGCTATCCTCGCTGGGCTTGCTCATCGTCGTCGGCGTGGTGCTGGATACGATGAAACAGCTCGAGGCGCAGCTGGTCATGCGGCGCTACGAGGGCTTTATTAAGTAGGGGGGAAGGTGTATATTATACTCTTGGGGGCCCCCGGGGCGGGGAAAGGAACCCAGGCCGTGATGCTGGCCGGGAAGCTGGGGCTGCCGCAGGTGGCCTCCGGCGACCTCTTCCGGCAGGCGCTGGCCAACGAGACCGAACTGGGGAAGAAGGCCAGGGCCTACATGGAGAAGGGCCAGCTTGTCCCCGACGAGATAACCATCCAGATGGTGCTGGAGAGGCTGGCCGGGCCGGATTGCAAAAACGGGGCGCTGCTGGACGGCTTCCCCCGCAACCTGGGGCAGGCCCGGGCGCTGGACGAAGCGCTTAAGGCGCAGGCCAGGGGGATAGACAAAGTAGTCTATATCAAGGTATCGGAGCCGGAGCTCCTCAAGAGGCTCGGCGGACGCTGGATTTGCCGCCGCTGCCAGGCGCCCTACCACGAGGTGGACTCGCCGCCGAAGGTAAAAGGTGTCTGCGACCGCTGCGGGGGCGAGCTTTACCAGCGCCCCGACGATAACGTGACGACGATTAAAAAGCGGCTGGAGGTCTATTTCAAGGAGACCTCGCCCTTAATCGACTATTATCAGAAGGCCGGTAAGCTGCTGGAGATAGACGGCGAAGGCCCTGCCGACGGCGTAAACCAGCGGATTGCCGCCGCCCTGCGCCGGGAGTGAGGGCGTATGGGCATCGTGATTAAATCGGAAAAGGAGATTGCCGCCATGCGGCAGGCCGGCAGGATTGTCGGCGAGATACTGGGAATCTTGAGTAAACAGGTGAAACCGGGCATGAAAACCAGAGAGCTGGATACCATCGCCGAGAAGGAGCTGAAAAAACGCGGCGCCCAGTCTTCGTTCAAGGGCTACCGCGGCTTTCCGGCCAGCCTCTGTACGTCCGTCAACGACGAGATAGTCCACGGTATCCCCGGGGACAAGACCCTCCGGGAAGGCGATATCCTCTCGCTGGATTTCGGCGCCATTTACAGCGGCTTTCAGGGGGATGCCGCCGTGACCGTGCCCGTCGGCCAGGTCAGCCCGGAGGCAAGCCGGCTCATCGAGACCACGCGCGAGTGCCTGGCGGCCGGCATCGCCGCCGCTAAGGCCGGGGCAAACCTGGGGGATATCTCGGCGGCCATCCAGGACTACGCCGAGTCGCGGGGCTACGGGGTGGTGCGCGAGTATACCGGCCACGGCATCGGCCGCGAGATGCACGAAGACCCCCAGATACCCAACTGCACCGACCCCCCCTACGGCCTGAAGCCGGGGACGGGGCCGGTGCTGAAAAAGGGGATGACGCTGGCGCTGGAGCCGATGCTCAACGCCGGCGGCTGGCGTACCCGCGTGGCCGCCGACCGCTGGACGGTGCTCACCGCCGACGGCGGGCTTTCGGCGCATTTTGAACATACGATAGCGATTAACGATAAGGAACCGGAGGTGCTAACCAGGGGA
>Ga0315545_1005392_pt1 | contig 10282 bp, 11 predicted proteins | sample SalMarSW160210MG_FD_203096 | JGI IMG/M metagenome (GOLD analysis project Ga0315545, IMG submission 203096) | Salt marsh sediment microbial communities from the Plum Island Ecosystem LTER, Massachusetts, United States - Salt Marsh Sediment SW1602-10 ...
ACTTTTTGGTAAAATTAGATCAAATAGTGGGCCCGCCTCGCGTCGGCGAACAACGCGAGTCTAGGCGGGTAGACAGGTGAATTAAAAGTCAGAGTGCTGGAATTGCCTGTCCTCCGAAGCACCCTGAATAAAACACGGCTGAATAAGCCGAGTGCAATATCAAGGGCGGAGGAGGAGTAGACATTTCCGCCAAAGGCGGAAAAAATAACTTTATGCCAGGGTGCTGGAATTGGTAGACAGGTGAATTAAAAGTCAGAGTGGCGGAACTGGTAGACGCGCAGCATTCAGGATGCTGTGGCCCATTGGGCCGTGAGAGTTCGACCCTCTCCTCTGGCACCAAGTTGCGAACTGTCGGGCGTGCCGCTAGGCACGCCCACTGTTTTTGCTTGATATATCCTACTCTTTTATCTTTTAAAAATAGGTTCAGATCTGCTTTTTGAAAAAATGAGGCTAGTTTGACTTCTAAAGGACTGTTTTCCTTACTTTGCAGGGTAAAATCAGCATTTTGGTTAGGTTCAGATCTTGTTTGACCATTGAGCTGATTTTGTGGTTTTAGAACCTCATCTTTTTCATCCCTGAACATATTTTTAAATCCATTCTTTTTTCTTTTTTGAGCGATTTTTAAGAATAAAGAAAGTTTATGAGCCTGCATTGTCAGGTTAATAAACTTTCTAGCAGACTCTATGCCTTCATCTTTAAATTCAGCCAGATTTAAAAGCTTTTCTTCAATGGTTTTCTTTTGGGATACCAGATTGTTTTTCTTTTCTAAGTATTGGTCTTGATCAATCAGGCTGTCTAAGTGTAAATCTAGGAGCTTATTGAGCTTGTTTTTAACTCCATCTAGTTGTTGGTTTAATTTCTGGCTGAATAAATTAAGATTAAGCGTCTGCTTTTGTTCATCTTTGGATAATCTTTCCAAAACTAGTTTCCCTACCTGGGGATTTAAAGAAACTTTTTGACAGATTTTAAGTAAATCTGTGATTGCCTTTTGTTTTCTAATATATGGTTGAAAACATTTTTGGGTCTTGGATTTTTTCGTACAGCCATAATAGGTAAAGGATTGGTTATTCCCGTTTTGGTAATGCTTAATATGGGTTTCTGGACTGATATGATAACCACACTCGCCGCACTTGATTAATCTGGAGAAAACAAAAGGATGATATGGCCGTTTGTTTCTCCCATTTTTTCTGTTTGCCAAAATAGACCAGCATTTTTTTTCCAATACCTTTTGCACTTGGTCAAAAAGTTTCTTACTGATTAAGGGTTTATGTTTGCCTTCATAGAGTTCACCAGAGTATCTAAATAATCCGGTGTAAAAAGGGTTTGAGAGCAAATATCTAATTTTATCTGGTTTAAATGGTTTATCCCCTTTAGCTTTTTTAGTATAAGGGGCTAGTTTATCCATTAGCTCTTTGGAGAGTTTGCCTTTGTCATAAGCTTCACCGAGTTTAATGACATCAAATTTAATGGCATATTCCCATTCTTTGGAGTTTCTCATAATCTCTTCGATTATTTTTCTATCTTGAGTATTTTTTTTAGGAAAGATTGTTTTAAGCTTTGCTGAAACATAAAGAAGAATATTCCCTGATTTTAAGCTTTTCATATTGGAAGTTTTGGAAAATTCAGCTATTCTCTTTTTATGAACTGAAAATTCTTCTTCCAGCTCATTTCTTTTTTTAAGGAGAACAAGGTATTGGTCGACTAAATCTTGGGCTTTTTGAAGATTTTCATTTAAATCACTCATAATTCTTTTAATTTTTTAGCGTCTTTTATTGTCAGTTTCTTTTTCTCTTCATCTATTTCTATTTCCAGATTTTGTTTTTCTCTCCAACCTAATTTTTTGAGAAATCTTCTAGGAAGATTAAGGAATTTGGAGTATTTTTCTGAAGCTGTTAGTTTTCTTTGTGCCCTAGGATTACTCATACTTACTTAATATTAACACAAATCTAAAAAATTTTTACAGTAAGGTTTTTATGGCACACTTTTAAAATAGCTTTATAATTTGTTCTTTATAATATCAACAACCTCCTGCGGTGTTTTCCGAGAAGTGTCAATTGATAAAAAATCACTATCGACTAAAAAATCTAAAATTGTTTTATGTAAAGTAGTTATAAAATTAGACCAATCTTTGTTCCATTCAGATTCGGTTAACTCCATTCTCTGCATAAGTCTTTCTTTAACAACTACTGGATCAGCAAAAAGAAAAACGCCTAAGCCTCGTTGCCAATCTTGTTGTTTTGCTTGTTCAACAATAGTGTGAAAAACAGTTCTGTGATATAGGGTGGAATAAATAACTGGATCAATCCAAAATCTATCAACCACAACAAAATTACCGTTTTCCTTTAAAAGTCTGTTTTTTTGAATATGCTGATTTAAAACCCAAAGTTGAGCTTCCATCTGTTGCTCAAGAGAGGAATTAACTCGAGCGTTGATAACAAAATCTGGTATCGTCTCCAAAAATTCTGGAATTATAGAAACACCTAAGCTTTCACCTAAAAGATTTGCTGTTGTAGTTTTACCACTCCCTGGAAGTCCAACTAAATAAACAAAGCCGTCGCTCTTAGAAGCTTCAGGTGGTTTTAAACTTTCTCTTAATCGCTCAATCATAAAGCAAAATTATTGCTTTTGTCTTTTTGGATGGTGGGAAAAAGCTCACCCCAAATAGTCCATATCTCATATTTCTCCATTAATTTCTTGAGTTCTTTCTCAAAATCTTTGATTTCCTTTTCTCTACTTTTCACCACATTCTCTGCTAAAGTTGATGGTCGAGCATTAATAACAATCGTTTTATAGCTAAATTTCATAATATACCTCCAATTTTGATAAAACTTTTTTTAATGTTTCTTCCTTACTGTTTTTAAAAGTATCAATTACCAAGTCATACTTTTCAGGAGAATAAAAATTAATTGGTTTGCCTCCAATCCATTTGTTCCATTCTAATCGATAAGTTTTAGACCAAACTTTATGGTTTTGACTTTCCCGCTTCCGGATGGATTTTTTTGCTTCAGCTACAGTGACATTTTCTCTATTACAATATCTATCTATTCGTAAACTATCATCACAAACTAATAAAACTTTTAAAACGTCTTCAATTCCTTGGGCAAAAAATCCTCCCAGTTTTGCTTCATAAACAATATTCTTATCTCGAATTAAAGCCTCTCTCCCTTTATAATCTACCTTCCGTCTAACCTTGTCAGATCGTGCCTCTGTATCTTCAAGTTTTAAACCATGTTTTTTACAGTAATCTCGAAAAAAATCACCAATATTAATATAACGCCAACTTAATTTTTTAGCAAGCGCTTTAGCTAAAGTAGAGCTTCCTACACAAATTTTCCCAGAAATAGTAATGTTCTTAATTTTGCTGATTTTTTTGCTCATTTTTTTCTGAACTGCTCTAATAATCCAACAGTAGCTGGATTGATATTATCAGGTAAACTATCTAAAGAAAAAAAGGACCATTCTTCACAATAATCTGGTTCTTTTATTTCAGGTTTCTCACTGTTTATATGGGCAATTAACCCTATTTGTAAGTGATGATTGCCTGCTGGAAAAGCGTTATTGCAAACGCCAAAAATTTCAATGCCATCGGCTTCTATACCCGTTTCTTCATGCAATTCTCGTAAAGCCGCTTCTTCTATTTCTTCACCAAATTTTAACCGACCACCTGGTAGCCCCCAAGTTCCAGCGGCAAAACAGTTTTTCCTTAAACCCATTAAAAGACAACTATTTTTTATAATAAAAACCTGAACGCCGATTTGTATTCTTTTTTCTTTTAGAGGTGATTTTTCTGGACTCATATTTTTGATAAATTAGGATTAGCAGGATATTGTTTCACAAAATAATCCTTTCCTGATTTTCGAGAAGGAATAATTATTTTAACACTCCTGCACAAATGAACAAAGCTTGGATCTCCGTATTTGCTAACCTCACCAGTACTAACTGTAGCTGGACAACCTAAAGTTGGATGTTCAGCATGAAAATTATAAAGTTCAAGTTCGTGTTGGGGCAACAGCCCCCATTCTTTACGGCAATCATTCTTATTTAAAGTAACTAGTTTCCCTTGTTTAAGAACCTGAAAGCTGGCAAGTCCAGCAAAACCAACTAAAGCACAAACATGAGTTGAACCAGATGGTCTAATTCCTAATCTATCAGAATTACCCTCACCAATACAACGGTAAACCCAATCTTCATCTTTATTCGCTAAAACTGTATTTTTTAAATCATCCGGTTTAATAGGACCAAAAACCACGGGAAATCTTAAATTTAAACTCTCAAATGGACCATGAGCCACTAAACGATTAACTGTGTTAAGCCATTGTCGCGCCGGAACCAATAATTCTGGATAATTCATTGCTCTTCCTTCATAAGAAAGTAAATGTACATTAGATTCCCTAACCCCTAAACCTTCCAGCCAATAAAGGGTATCAAAAACTTCATCAACTGTTTCCGAAGTTAAAGTAGTACAGGTCGAAATAGTAAAGCCCAATTCTTGGGCCAATTTAATTGTTTCCATTAGATGTTGATAGTTGTTTTTTTCACCACGTGCGGCATTGTGTTTATCTTTTCTATGAGAATCAATGGAAATATTAAGTCTTATTTTTTCTGTTACGTCTGGAATTGTTTCAACTAAATCCCGAAGTAATTTTTGAGCTGGTTTATCTCCATTGGAATCAATTACTACATGAAGCCCTTGGTTTACAGTTTCCCTTGCCAGCTCCAAAGTATGAGGCCAAATAGTTGGTTCCCCGCCCATAAAAGTTATGCTTTTAGCCCCCCATTCTTTAGCACTTAAAACAGCATCTCTCATAAAAGTATAGCTTCCTTCAGGCCTACTAGGCCCTGCAGAAGCGTAACAACCACGACATTCTAAATTACACTTTTCGGTTAGATATAGAAAAGCACGAGTAAGATTTTTAACATAATCAGAAGCTATTTGATCCCGTTCCCAAATGTATGGATCTGTAGGCGGTTTATAATTCAAAACTTCACTTCTATTCATATTTTTACCTTGTTACTTACTTACAATATTAAACAATACCTATTATACCTTTTTTATCAGATTTATCAAGGTTTTCTGAATTTATTAATCAGAATTTATCTATGAATTCTTTATCTTCAGACTAAAAAAATTTTAATTATTATTTCGGAAAGAACCCTTGTTTTTCTGCATCAGAAGCCACTGAGCCACATTCAACGAAGCGCCGCTTACCATCAGTTGAAATTTCGCAATTATAACAAAGCCTAGCGTTAATTATCTGAACATCTCCATCAGATAAGACTACTTTTTGCTGAAATTCTAGAGGGATTTCCTCTACGGGAGTTACTCTTTCTCCACGATAAATATGATTAGCACGTGATTCAGCAATTGTCATTATTATTTATTAAAACTATTTTATATCTTCTAACTCAATATTTCTACATTTTATATTATATCAGCTATGAAAAAATTTCCCAAATTTTTTGCCAGTAACTTCTTCTTTTCTTTTAAAATCCTTTTTGGATGTTTCATAATCCCGCATTTTGCGGGGCTAATCTTTTTCTTTTTCTTCGCCTGGGGCAAGGAGTTTTGTGAAACAGGAAGAGTTTTTTCCAGGCGAAACAGTAAAGCCTTAACTCCGCCTGCCCAGGCGCGCACATGGCTAAAAGGAAAAAAACAGGCTGGAAGCCTAGTTTTTTTTCTCTGTGCGGAACTACAAAAGGCTGGCAACTAACATTGTTTACACTAGACTATAAAGTAATAAGGGGGTATCAATAGCAGTAGCCGGGGCAGGCGGAGCAATAACCCCAGTGACGAACGCTCATATCCTAGAAAAGAAAGACTGATAGCCCTTTTTGTTTTTTCCCCGCATGTTGCGGGGCCTATGACAATATGGAGAAGTAAAAAGGGCTGGAAGAGATTGTAAAGCGATCCTAAATTGGGCAAGTGAAGACCAAGCGGCATTGCTTGCGTTTACGCAAGTATGCCGCCTGGCCCACGGAGTTTCGGAAAGGCGCCCCCCAAGGGCGCCCAGGTGAGGAACTGGGGCAGGCAACTACCATTTTGTAGTGGAGGGCGGGGGTTTGGGATGGCTGTGTTTCAGCCTTTCGGAACTAAATAACAAGATTTGGAAGAAAAAATAACCAACTTATGGAACTAGTTTTTTCCCCTTCGCTTTCCTTCCTTTTTTTCTTTTCTTAATTGCTGGGAAATTTTTTATATTTCCTTACTTATATAAAACCCCAAACTTTTTTCTTGTATATATAAAAATTTTTCCCAGCAACTTGTATCCCCCCGCCAAAAAAAATCTCTAATATAAATTCTGCAAAGCAGAATGAGAAAAGAGCGAAGAGGAAAAACTGCTCCTGAAGTATAGCCCCGCCCGTGGCGGGGCTGTACGAGGGAGCAGACAAGCAAGCCAGCATTTCGGGACTAGCATAAATTTTCATGGAGGAGGACTAACTTTCGGAATTAAAAAGCCCCGCATTTATGCGGGGCTAAAAGGCTTCCGACTACAGAAGCCTATCATGAAATTGTTGGGAAGGTTTGGGACTAGGTAGCCTTCCGGCAAAATAGCAGAGTGAAGGCCCGCCCCGCAAGGCGGGCCTGAGCGAAGCGGCTGCAATTTCTTTGTTGTTTGGTTTAGGATTAGCAAGCTCAGCGCGAAGCGCTGAGCGACTGTGGCGGTTGCAAATTTTAGCGGCTGTTTTTTTTAACGAGTGTTTTTTTAATGGCTATCCTTTTTCAAAAGCAAACTTTAATTAATTGAATTATTCTTTTTGTTTTGTAAAGTTCTTTTGTTTTTTTACTGTTTTCTTACTGATTTCTTACTGTTTTCTTACTGATTTTAGTCATTAGTTTTTTTGATTACTGATAGTTTTGTTGTTAATCAGGTTATTGTTTTTTTATTGGTTGTTTCTAAATTGATGTTGAGTTTTTTACCCAATGCACCAGTCCCACAAAATGCGGGAGGGTGCAGGGTTGAGTTTCAATTTTTGAGAGAAGCCACCAAGTCAAACTCGGTGGAGATTCACTGGTGGTTTGTCAATAGACTGTTAGAAGATTTCATTAGCTTAAGTTGCTGGTAGTTATCAGCAACTTATCAATAGCTCATTATTGCCAGTTTGCTGACAACTTCTTGCCAAGTTCTCAGGACTAACTAATGGGTGTAATATATCTATGGTTCTGTAATCCTTAATTACAAAAGAAGTATAAAAAGAGGTGAAAAGCGATGGTTTTAAAACAATCAAATCTGATCGCTTTTCACCCCCTGCCCATCAGCGCTGGTGGTTTCAAGCCCGCGGTATCGCAAGCAGGCTTGCGATCAGTCGCAACTAGACATCAGATATAGCTTGGGTTAAAATATCAATAGTCTATTTTGAAATAGGTTCGAATTGCCTTTAAAAAAGGCACACTTTACTGCGTTTAGTGTAAACTGAAATTTCGGAGAGTGGCGCAGTTGGTAGCGCGCACGGTTCTTGCGCTGTAAAATTTCGGGGCGTAGTTCAGTGGAAGAATGTACGGTTTGGGACCGTAAGGTCGTCGGTTCGAGTCCGACCGCCCCGACTATAGGCTTTTTACAGTGTGAAGGACCGTGAGGTCCCGGGTTCGAATCCCGGCTCTCCGACACCTTTTTATATTTTTTCTTTAGTTACGCCCATAACTTTTCTAATAAAAAAGTCCGTTCCATCAGACTCTAAAATGATATAGCCGGTGTTTCCTATGGCTCCAGGATGAAGTTCTTCATATTCTGCCCAACCAAGATGAATAAGAAAGGCATACATTATTCCGGCATGGGTAATTATAAAGATTTTTTTCCCGCTATTGGTAATAGCCAATTGTCTTAAAAAAGTAATAAAACGAGCCATTAGTTCTTCATCGCTTTCAATATCATCGGCCATTTTAAATTTAAACCTTTCTTCTTTTGCCAGTTTATTTCTTTTTTCAATTTGTTTTTTAAGCTCTTGGTGTAGCTCTAGCACTTTTCTGCCTTGAAATGTTCCCAGCAACCTTTCTCTTAAGAGTTTGGTAGTTTTGACAACCATTTTCTTTTCTAAGGCAATAATTTCTGCGGTTCTTTTGGCCCTTAAGAGATCAGAAGAGTAAATGGCATTAAATTTAACTTTTTCAAAAAGTTTGGCAATGTTTTTAGCCTGATTAATACCATTTTTAGTTAAAGGAGAATCTTTGTGGCCCTGTATTAGCCTTTTTGTATTCCATTGAGTTTCTCCGTGGCGGACAATATAAAAGGTACAATTTTTTACTTTCATTAGCTATATTTTACTTGTTTTTACTTTCATTAGCTATATTTTACTTGAGCTTATGGTTTTCATAAAGCAGGAATAATGTGGTCTTAAGATAAAAGGAGAAACTTAATTTAAAGTCTTGACCCAGGCCCAATATTTTTCTCTTAAATTTTGAGCCATTTCATCACAGTCTTTATCTTTTTCTAAAATTTTTCTTATTGGCTGAGGGGAAGAAAAACTGACTTTGATTTTGGGAAAGAGCCAGCCGATTTTAATCAGTCTTCTAAAAGGATCAAAAAAACTAGTTCCTTTAACATAGGCCTGAACATAAAAAACTTCTTTTTTATTTTTGAGTAATTGCTTTAATAATTTGACTACTCCAGGTAGCCAAAGTTTTTGCCCCTCTTTTTCCCCTTCCGGGAAAATAATTACTAAAGAATTTTGTTCTATCTTTTTAACTGCCTTTTTAAGGCTCCTTTTGTTCTTTTCTTGGCATTCTTCGTCAGGAAAAATCTTTACCAGATTGAGGTGACGGCAAAGACGGCTGGATAATTTCTTACTGCTTTTGTGCACTTTTTCCTTAAGATAAACCGGGATCAGATGTGAGGCAAAACTGGGGCCGATACTTAAAAACTCAAATGAAGCAATCATATTAATATCTTTTCTTTCAGGTAGAGCGGCGACAAGAAGGACTACATCCGAAGCATGGGGGTGATTGGAAACCAATATAACCGGTTTACTAGCTAAAATCTTTTTGGTTTTTTTATTTAAGCCGTTTACTTGAAACTTAACTTTAATATGATTAATCAAGAGGCGCATCGCCGGCTGTAAGCCCCAACGGGCCACCTGTTGATCAAATTTTCTAAAAAATCTACCCACCAAGGGCAATTGGTTAAAATTTCTATAAACTTTATTGGTAGCCATAAAAATATAGATAAACCAGATTGAATTTACGCCTGTTCTTAATCATTTTGTTTATTTTGAAGCAAGTAAATTCAAACGGTTTACTATTATAGTGAACCCATCTTTGATGTGGTTCATTATATCTTACTGAAAAAAATGAAATTGGACAACTAGCGGTAATTTGGCTAAAATAAGATAATGACGATTAAAGCCAAGATTCTTGAGGAAATTAAGCAGGCCTTAAAAGAACAAAACAAGGATAAGTTGGAGGTTTTGCGATTTCTGAATGCCCAAATTCAGAATGAAGAAATCAACCAAGGGAAAAAAGAATTAACTGATGAACAAGTGATTAAAGTGATTCTGAGTCAGATTAAAAACTTGGAGGAAGGAATAGAGTTATTTAAAAAGGGCGGCCGGGAAGAATTGGTGGAGAAAAATCAAAAAGAAATGGGTATTTTAAAAACCTATTTACCTGAGCAGCTCTCTGACGAGGAATTGGAAAAAGAGATTGAGCAAATAGTTAAAGAGAATCCGAATCTACCTCATCCTGGAGCCTTAATTGGTATTGCCGTAAAAAAATTAGCGGGCAAAGCGGATAATAAAAGAATTAGTGAGTTAATACTAAATAAATTAAAAAAATAATCACAAGGCTAAAGCGAGGTGGATCTGCCTCGCCGAATGCGGGCCTGCCTCGCCGAAGCTTTAGCGTAGGCGGGATTAGTTGATCGGTTCAACATCAGCTTTCCAAGCTGAGAAGAGGGGTTCGACTCCCCTATCCCGCTCCATATCGAACTTCCTGTGGACCTCTCCCAATTTTTGCCTCAAAATCAAGCTTTTCTCGGTTCGAACCACACTTTTAACCACTTTTGCCGTAGCCTTGAAAGCTTTATACTATATATGGGGATCGAACCCATTTGTAAAGTAAAGTACAATAGACCTTGACACCTTACCTATGTCAGGTATATTATTAATTGGTATGAAAAGACTAACCGAAAGGCAGCGAGAAGTAATAAAGCTCATCTACGAAGGACAGAAATCTGGAAATACACCGACTTTATTTGAGCTTGCAGACAAGTTGGGCGTTTCTTCACGACAGACAGTAAAAGACCTCTTAGATGCAGTTGCCAAGAAAGGTTATTTAGTGAGAGAACCTAGA
>Ga0315545_1005396_pt1 | contig 10277 bp, 7 predicted proteins | sample SalMarSW160210MG_FD_203096 | JGI IMG/M metagenome (GOLD analysis project Ga0315545, IMG submission 203096) | Salt marsh sediment microbial communities from the Plum Island Ecosystem LTER, Massachusetts, United States - Salt Marsh Sediment SW1602-10 ...
TACTGCTTTCCTCCGTTTCCACCCGGCAGCTGCTCATCGGCAAGGTTTTGGGACTGGGTACCGCCGGGCTGGCGCAGGTGGTCGTCTGGCTGGCCTCAATACCACTTCTGTTGAGACTGGCATCATCTACTTTCGGCGGCTTCATCAGCACGATACAACTACCAGCCAACTTCCTTATTCTGGGGATAGTCTATTTCATTCTGGGTTATTCATTGTTCGCCGCCCTCTCGGCGGGCATCGGCGCCATCAGCCCCAACGCCCGGGAAGGACAGCAACTGGCCATGATCTATACGCTCCTCGTCTTTGTGCCCCTCTGGTTCTCTTCTTTACTGTTCATATTCCCCAACAGCCCTATCTGGGTAGTGCTGACTATTTTTCCCATCACGGCTCCTATAGCGGTGATGTTGAGGCTGGGCGTGAGTGATATCGCTGCCTGGCAATTGGCTGCAAGTATAGCGGTGCTGGTGCTCTCCACCATTGGGGTTTTGTTTTTATCCGTCAAGGCTTTCAGAGTTTACTTGCTCATGTATGGGAAAAGACCAAGATTTAGGGAAATCATCCGAAGCTTCAGGAGTGGATAGGCTATGGTATCCGGCTATACGCATGAAATCGGACATTATACTGGCCCTAATTCCAAGCGAGCAACGTTTTAGCTACAATGGGCGATGGAATGGCGGGCAGGGATGAACGGGGAGCGGATGAGTAGCAGACGGAAGGGCGAGTTGGTGCTACGACCGTTTTGCGGAGGTCGGATCTTCACTTTTGGTGTTCAGCCTGTTGGCAACACGCTTGGCCGTGAGATCGATGGTGAAATTGTCCCGTCCAAAAATCGTTGTCAAGTCTTCTTTCCCATCGCCCGCGCCGAATCGTTCTTCTTGTGGGTGACAAGAATGAAGATCCGACCCCGCTGGGCAGTGGACAGTGTGGACACTGTGGACACTGGACACTTCAGACCTTTGAGTCACCTCAGAATCCGAAGCCCACTGACACAACGTGTGTATCGGTGGAGATGCTTGCAGCCGGAAGTGGACTCCGTAAGAAGCAGTAGTCGATCGTAAGTCCTTCCCACGGGACGATTCCAACACCTAACGACCAAACCTGATGATGGCCTTCAGGTAACGGTTCCAACCGCAGACCACCACGAAGGGCGAGTTCGTTAATGGGTGTCCATTCGATACCCGTCCGAAAGGTTAGAGTAACATTCGGTTCTAGAATCACCTCGCCTATAGTGACCAACATATGATCCAGCCAGTGAGCTGCTATACCCAGTCGATGGACCCAGGGGACGACCACAAGTGGTTCCTGGCCTGTTCCACGCCAGCGAAACCGCGTAGAGCCGACATCTTGGCTGCAATAGCCGATACTCTGATCCGCAAAGCGCAAGATAGCGCCGAAATCCCACCCTAACCCTTGGGCTCGGCCTTCAAGCAGCTGATCGCGGTAGACTTTGGCCGTCAGGCCGATACGAATGACCCCAGTTTGCATCTCCTGTTCAGTGGCCAGCGCCCCAAGGAAAACAGAGCTGTCGTAGTCGAAGAACCCTCCCGTTTCTGTGTTAGGGATACCACCCACATGCGCGTTCAACCATCCAATTCTCCAGTCCGAATGTGGGATTTGTCCTCCAACTCCCAGGAACTGAAGGCGGTATCCAATGGCTCTCCCAAAGGGCTCCGTGTACATCCCCTCGACTTCAAGTGGAGCTAGCAACAAACCAGCCGGATTCCAATAGACAGCAGTTGGCCCCTCGGCCAGTGCGGTGTAGGCACTACCCAATGCCAATGCTCTAGCGCCGACACCGAAACGGAACTGAGCAGCAGCACTCCACCCGGGAGGAACCTCCTGAGCGAGCAAGATTGTCCCCGTCCAAGAGATAGAAAGGGCAGCAAGGACTACAAGGAATCTGTACGTACAGGGTAAGATCCTTTTAGACATGCCTCATCTCCTCCATCAACGCGGTGATGACCTTTACTAAACTTACGTTCTGTTCTGGTAGTACCCAGATCTACCTTCACAGGACCCAAAGAGAGGCAGGCCCGAGAAGATTCCGGTACCTGCCTCGTTTTCGCTCCCGTTCTCTACCGCAAGACAGCGATCTTTCCTATGTCTTGGTTGATCCAGTTACCGCCGATCCTTAGCTGCACGCTATACAGGTAGATACCGTTAGCCAAGTACCTTCCAGACAGGTCCTCGATGTGCCAGTCCAGTTCGCTCCCTGCTTCCTCCTTCTCCCATACGAGTCGTCCGGAGAGATCGTAAATCTGAACTTGGATCTCCTCCACCTGGGCCGCCAGCGTGCCCATTACCTGGAAGGTCGCTGTGTCCACATCCCTTATCGGGTTTGGATACGCCACTACTTTGAGCTCGTCCGTAATGGCAAACGGCTCTGTCTCAACAGCTTTTGGACCATTTTTGGCCTTGTAATCCCAGTGGTGCTTCTTCACCCTCATCGTGATGCTCTCTGAACCAACATCGTCTCCAATCTGGACGCTGATGGTTACGTTCTCCGGGTCGGTCATCTCGCTGAGGTCTGCCTTGTCCATGCGGATGTCAAACTTGCCGTTCTTCCAGTCGATAGTCATGTGCTTGATGTCGCCCGCACCGTCTTTGAGACGCTTATACTCCCACTTGTCGCCTTTCTTGCCCTTCGCCACCATGGTGATAGTCTCAGAAAGCGGTCCCACGGTTACGGTAACATCCTCGGAGATGTCGACACCATTGCCATTAAGAGTGTCGAGTTCAAGCTTCCCCTGCACGCGAACCTTGTCATCGTCGGGCTTCTTCTTGAAGTCGAGCTTGGCGTGGTCGATGACAAACGAAGCCATCTTCACCAAAGGTGCTGGTATTGTTACCGACAATGAATCGTTGGTCGCTGTGTGTCCAACTTGGTCTTCAACAGTTATGGGTATGGTATAGGTTCCAACTAGGGGTGTGTCACCGATAGTGTAGCTCATCGAGTAGGTACCGTCTCCATTATCTACAGCATCTGCCTTGATAGATGGAAGCGAATCTTTTCCCAGAGTCCAGGCGACGCTATTGCTGAATATACCTCTCGCTTCTGCCCCGGCTTGGGTGCCTCGATAATATCCAAACCAAACCCTTTTTGGATCCTGGCGCGTAGCCAGATACGCCTTAGCGGGGGAGTCATTGTCATCGATTAGAACAGTAACATCACAGCCCGAGGTGCCTATGCGTGTTGTCCACATTGATGAGGCAAAAGACCATTCGCCCAGAGTGAGTCCTTGTGTGATAGGGTGAGTATTATCGATTACATAGAAGGTCTGCTTATCCTCACGTTCGTATCCATCTCCCAGACCTGCTTGTAGCACATAGTCATCGTCGTTACCAGTCATGATTATAGGCACATTTGAATCAATGAGGTTAGTCAGGTCGTGGCTACTAGCGAAACCTTCACTAATGAAGACAACATCGTATGCCTCCCATTCTTCCGAAGAATGGGTTTCAACGGTCTGCTGAGCAATCTTCTCAACCGTGTAGCCTAGGCTTCCCAGGTAGGTATCCATCCAATACTCCACATCCGGGTACTGCCAGGTGTCCGCATTGTAGGAAACTCCAGCCATCTTGGGGTGGCCCTGAGCAGGATAAAGGTTTGAGAAGCTGCCGGTGACGGTGTATCCAGCCTTGCCTGTGTATACTACAATATGTATGGTCTCACCGGGCTTATAGATTGTATCGGGGTCGGTAATTTCAACGGTAAATTCCATTGAGAATGGCAGCAGTGAGCGATCTATAGCCCATTCAATCGTTTTCTCCATTAAGCTCCAGCCTTCGTCAGGCCATTGACTTGCCCTGTACCATCCGAAAAAGGCATATTTCTTTGTCTTATGCACAATCAAAATGTCCTTGCCAACTTCACCATTATCAACTAAGACTGTAGCCGTTCCCTCAGAGCCAGCATTATTTGTCCCATCAACCCACAGCCACGGAGAGCCAGACTTAGACCATGTCCATGCCCCCAAAGAGAGCTCGTCAGTGATAGGGTGCGAGTTGTCTCTAACATGGAACTCTCTGGTATTCTGGTGAAGTGTTCCTACTCCGGTTCCAAGTTCTAATTCATCAGCATGCCCAGTGCTCATTGCTATAATAGGTACTTCTGAAGACACTAAGTTGGCTATCGACACAGCACCACAACCACCAGCCAATATAACCACATCAAACTGTATCCAGTAGTCAGTGCTCTTCCCTGCCATATCAAGTATCTTTATCTGAGTGACATTAGTGTCATAGTCAGCTAGCCAATTGAACAGGGCTACATCATCAGCGTAGAGATGAGCCGTAGTCGGGTGTATTATTTGAGCTATTTTGACTGTTCCATTGGGATTTGCCTCCGCCGCTCCGAAGACCGCCACCACCAAAACCGCCGCCAGAATTCCGCTTATTAACCTCCATTTTCTGGGCCTCATTTTCTAAACCTCCTTCTGCTTTTCTGCGAAATAGGGCCCACAGCACGCCTTTAAACCTAAGCCGAGATTCCCCTTCTCTAAACACCAAACTAAATTGGACTTGCCTCTAAGACAAGCATGCCGCGATCAAGCCCCCGATAAAACTCTGCTTGAAGCGTCTGTCCTTGCCAAGAGCTATCGCCCTCGAATACGTGCCCCTCCCTTCCTACAACCTTAAGTGAGTCCTCACCTCCTTGTGAGGAAGAGAGTTGAACAGGTGGTGTGAGGAACGACGATCAAAACAACCAGCGAAAGCAACCATCTGCTACGAATGTCCACGCCTCTGCGTTAGATTATACACCCGTCAATCAAGGGAAAGTCTCCTAACCGCGTTCTATCCTTACCGCAACCGCCTTGACAGGGGTCTACAGCGAAACTTTTTAACAGCAGGGAAAGTATAGTGCCGGTGGAGAGCCTCCCACGCCTGTCCGATCTGCATGAGTACAAGTAGTCCAAAAAGCGGGCAGAACAGAGCATTTGGGACTTCTGGGGGTGTACCACCGGATTTTGTACGGCTGACGAGTTGCCCTCAGTCAAGTAGAATGTCTGCTTGACGGTCATGGCGTGGTCGGGTTTTCGCTTGTGGTGTTCAGTCTGTTTGCAACACGCTTGGCCGTGAGATCGATGGTGAAATTGTTCCGTCCAAAAATCGTTGTCGAGTCTCGTTTCCCATCGCCCGTGCCAAATCGTTCTCCTTGCGGATGCCAACAATGAAGGTCCGACCGCTCTGAGACTTTTTCAGTTGTACAAATGAGAGTCTATAGTGATATAGTTGGGGGGCAGAGGCCCATGATGGGAGAAGGAGGTACCGAACATGGCCAAAGAGGAAGGAATCCCGCAGTACGGGTGGAGGGGCTGGAAGATGCCGTTTGGGAATCTCAAGGATCCGGAGTACTGTGAGTATGGGTGTCCAATCTGTCGCGGAGCGAGGAGAGGCAACCCGATCTACAGGGTAATCCAAGGGCTTCTCATGGTGTTGACGTTGGGAGGATGTTGGTGGGGCCGTGCGCGGAAGCGGAAGTACGGTGTACGCCCCTGGAAACCGATTCCCGAGTCTGAGGCGTAGGAACGGTCGAGGCCGGTTCTTGTCTCTTGGCCTACGACCCTTGTTTCGACGCGCGGCAATCCGACTCATCGTCGAGGAGGGAAGTTCTAGGAACGCCTGAAGAGTAGACAAGTGTACTGATACACCCGCACCGCATCATGGGTCCGCTCATTCCGAAGGGCCATGTTGCCTGGCTTGTCGAATCACGGTCTCAAAATGGGGTTTGATGTTATGAAAGCACGCCGTTTCTGATGAGTGTTTCTCAGTTTGCCTCCTTGGAATTCTAGGGACACAGTCTCATTTCAGGCCGCTCCTTGAGGAATTATGGGTTGCGTCCCCGGGATTCCCACGGGTCGACACCCTCTCCAGCTGGCATAGGTTGTGTCTGCAAATGCGGCACCGAAAGGCCCGACCTTATCGCCTACCCGGCAAGAAAAAGGACCAAAGCGACAAGCCCAGGAAGCGCCAGCATTGCCGAAACCAACATCCCGCCCTTGCTCGCAGACGACGTCATAATCAGCGCATGAATACGCTCCAAGAGCTGCTCAGACACATCCTGCCCCTCCTCTCTTGCGTTCCCTCGCAGCTCTGCTTTCTCCTTCGTCGTCAGGAATGCGAGCTTGGACTCAATGAACAGCTCTACTTCATGAGGTGACGTCAATACTCTGCGAAGATACTCAGGGTCGCGGGCAATGAGCCACTTCAGTTCGCGCTGCCCACGTACCTCGCCCCACAATCCCACAAGTCCCAGGAGCCCGATTGCTGCAAGTACCCACAACACCCACTGGCCTGCTGTGGCACGTCGCGGGGGGCTAATCGGCTCGTTGGTCTTGTCGACGAGCCGGATCATCTTGACGCCAGCAATTCTGCCTGTTGCGGCTGGAGATGGAACTGCAGCGCCGCTGACATAGACGCAGAAACGTGCGAAATCCCCCGGATTCATCAGAGTGAACTGTACGGAGGCGTCGCTGCTTCCGATCCCGCCGAAGTGCAACATGAGATCGGGAGGGTTACTTCCGACCTGCTGAATCAGGAAAACCTCCGCATTAGAACCGAAGGAGATCGCCACCGGCTCTCTCACGTCGCTGTCCGAGATGTGCTCTGACCCGCTGTTAAGCAACGCAAAAGCGAACTTCGTTGCGTTTTCGACCGGCCGGCCATCGAAGAGCACCTGAAAACCTGTCTGCCTAACGTCCTCACTGAACAGCGGCGTCCGTGATTCCAGTCTGAGTTCGAGATCTCTGTGTGGCGAACGCGTCAGCGTGATCGTAAGAACCACTGCCAGCACCGCCAGCACTAGCATCGCAGCCTTGTACCACCCCGACAAGCTCGCAATGCTACCAATCAGTGATTTCCCGGGCATTGGACAGTACCTCCAACCATGTGCATGGTAATCGCGGCGACTTTGTTGCGCCGGATGTCTTTGTCAAACCCTTCCTCCTCGACAAGTTTCAGTTCAAGCAGCGCCCCATCTAGCTCGTAGTCAGCATTCGGACTGCTCTGGACGCTCGCATCTTGGACGCACCGCCGTCCGCCGGCTGCAACGATCATCTGGTCAAAGTCATCCTCACTGACCGTGGCGATACGTAGTTGGTTCATCGGAGTTGCCTCAGCGAAAGCGAGTGGATTCTTATGGATGCCCAACTGCAGCTACTGCCGAACTGCACTTCACTGCTCACTTTGGCGCCTCCTCGACGATGCGGATTTCTTCGTCGGTCAGGCCATAGAGTTCGTAGACGAGTTGGTCGATCTGTTTGTCGGTCTCCTTGATCTGGCGCTGAATGAGCGATTTCTCGTGATCAGTCTTGGCGGCTTGAACATCTTTGTGCAGCTTCAGCATGCTCTCGACGAGTTCAACCATTCGATCGTGACGGACTTTGTTCTGGGCACCTGACAGATCCGGCCTCTTCACAGGTAATGCACGTACCATCTTCGGCACTACATCGGTGTACTCCCCCTGCAGATTTCGTGTTGCCACGAACTTGGAGAAGTAGAAGGCGAGCAAGCGGGAATTCAGAAGCCCTGTGTAGTAGAGGTCGGAGGCGCTATCCGCGATTCTCGTGTAACCCTTGAATTGCAGTTTCAGGTTCGTCCCTTCTAGAATCCCATAACGAACAAGACATATGAGGCGTTGGCCACAGTAGTACCCAGAGCCGTCGTATGTGGCTTTCAGGCCATAGCCCTTTGTGCTCGTCTTAGTAACTACAATCTTCGGGGATTCAAAAAACTTCGGATGTCGAGGCCCGTAGATAACCTTCGGTTGGTAGTCGAGGAACTCTCCTCCCCAGCGTATTTGGTATCTCTTGATGCTAGAACCGCTCAGATACTTCTTCGAGTTGCCCTGAGGGACCTTGTAAAGAAACTCCTCGCGCGTAAACTCCCCCTTCTTCTTACTGCAGATCTGAGCACCGTAGTTCACGTAGAAGATGTTTCCTATCTTGACTGCGCCGTCGGTGATGCGTCTCATCAATTGCAGATCCTCCTCTGTGGCGTCTACTGAGAAGGCGGAGTTCTCACCACTAAGCCAAAGCGGTCCCCCAATTTCATGCCTCTCCGTCAGTCTGCCATTCATGAAATGATCAACCCTTACTTTGCCACATGTGGGCTCACCGACGACCATAATGCAGACCCTTCTCGATACCCTCTTGAAGACGCGCTCCAACCCGAAAACTGCCAAGGCCCGGAGCCTCGAACTCCGAATCAGCATTTCCCGAACCTGCTTCGGGTATATCTCGCTCAGAACAGAAGTTGGATATACAAACGCATGTGTGCCCGTTTGCTTCAGAAGCGTCAGAGTCCTAAGGAGAAACGCTAGATACAGGTCCCAGTGACCTGCAAGCCCCTCCAGTTTCCTAGCTAAGTACCTCCGCACGGCGACTTCACCGGTCCATGCGCTGACCCACGGCGGATTCCCGATCACGGCATCGAAGCCACCATTCTTCATGATCTCGGGAAACTCGGCGTCCCAGTCGAAGGCGTTGATTCGGTAGCGCTCTTCTTCGTCGATCAGGCTGAGTTGCTTTCCTTGGTAGAAGTCGGGTCCGATGAGCGAGTTGCCACATTTGATGTTGTCGGCAAGATCGGGCAGCGCGCGTTGGTGGAACAGGCGCAGGTGCTTGACGAGCGTCTCCTCGTTCTCGCCTTCGAGCACTTTCAACAGAAGCGAGAGTTTGGTCACCTCGACGGCCTGCGGGTCGATATCCACGCCGTAGATGTTGTTAAGGAGAATCCGCTTCTTCTCGGCGGTGGTCAGCCGCCAGTCGCCGCCCGGACCGTGGAAGATCTTCGGCTTTCGACCTCGCGCGTGCTTTTCCGGGTCGTGTTCGGAGTACCACTTGAGGTGCCAATCAAGCAGGGTTTGATAGGCACCAAGCAGGAACGAGCCGGAGAGCCGCAGGCGGGATCGAGCACGCGAAGCTTCGCGACCTGGTTCGGCGTTTTCCCATCAAGGAGTTTTCCCACGGTGTGTTCGACGATGTAGCCCACGATGTAGGTCGGCGTGTAGTAGACACCGCCCGCTTTTTTGACCTCGGGCTTATCCTCGACCACCGCGCGGTGCGCCGGCGTCAGCCGGATCACCTTGCCGAGGAACTGTTCGTAGATGTGGCCGAGGATATCAGCCGGAAGCACGGAGAACTCGTACGGGCTCTCCGGGTAGTAGAGTTCTTTCAGAATGCCTTTCAGGACCTTATCGTCGATCGCCAGGTTAAGGGTGAGGCCGTCGGGCGGCTCGGGACGGTCCTTGTCCTTGCGGAAGTGGAACAGCCCTGAGTTGTAGCGCTCATCGGCCCGGCGGAAGATCTGGCACAGGCGTGGGTAGACCCGGTTCCCGCTTTGTAGGGCCATGAGCTGTCCATAGTCTTCAATACCACGGTCCTCGCAGATGCGCAGGAAAATGATCCGGTCGATCGTCCGCTGCACGGTGAAGTTCAGCTCATGGGTGGAGAGTTCAGTATTACGCAGGGCGATGTTTCGAGCGAGCATGTCGCGCCAGGCCTCGATCTCCTTCAAGAATGCCGTGTCAACTTCTGCAGTGCCTTTCTTGCGCTTTGTGGATTCGATGTACTTGTCGAACGAGCCCTTGTGGATCGCCTCGGGAGAGAAGATCGACGCGATCTCGTCCCACTGATCGACGTATTCGTTGGCAGTGAGGTAGGGTACGCGACCCGTAGACGCCTTGTCCGTCTTCGCCGGTTTGAAGCGGCAGTCGTAGATGGCGAACTCCTCGAAGTCGGTGAGGATGGACAGCGGTAGCTTCGCCGACCAGGCGTAGCGGCGCAGCTGGTACGCAGCGTTGGCTTCCTCCTTGAGGTTCACCCCCGGTCGCTTGGCCTCCACGAAGAACTTGCGCACCCCGCCGATGCGGAAGCAGTAATCAGGCGCCTTAGTCGCCCCGCCGACCTTGATCGCGTCTTCGTGAATGACTTCCTTGTAAGCCTCGGCGTAGCCCTTTTCGTTGTTTACATCCCAGCCGAGCGCCTTGAAGAACGGATCGATGAATTCATGTCTGGCCTGGGTTTCGTTATACGCGTTGGAGCGATAGACATCCCGATTGCACTCGAACCGATCGACTAGGTCAAGGACTACCTGTGGAGTTTCCATTCCCCTTCCGCTTATCCGATTTCAAGAGCCATAGCCAGCAACCGCTAAGACAAAAAACCATGAGCATTCCCTCCGGGGCCGTAAATAGGCTTGTGAGGGCCTGTTTAACTGACAACCTCACCCTTTCGCCTTTCCTCTTCTGATACGCAGGCTATTTCTTCGAACACGGT
>Ga0315545_1005399_pt1 | contig 10272 bp, 9 predicted proteins | sample SalMarSW160210MG_FD_203096 | JGI IMG/M metagenome (GOLD analysis project Ga0315545, IMG submission 203096) | Salt marsh sediment microbial communities from the Plum Island Ecosystem LTER, Massachusetts, United States - Salt Marsh Sediment SW1602-10 ...
AAGGCGAAAAGAAACTGGATAAGATTATCGTCCTGCCCATAGCCCCGCTGCTGGGTGAGGCCATCCACCGCATCCATACCGGGCAGTCCATCGGCGCCATGTTTGAATAGAGGCAATATGGGCAAAACTATGAAACTGGTCGAAGTCTATCGGGCCCTCGGTGAAGCCGAAGCCCTCATTATCAAGAGCCTGCTCGAGAGCAACGGCATACCCTCTATCCTCAAATCCCATGCCGCGCCTTCCGTGCACGTATTCACCGTTGATGGGATGGGGGAGTATAAGGTCATGGTCAGCGAATCAAAAGCCGAGGAAGCCAGAAGGTTAATCGGGGAAGAAGGACATGGTTAAACTGTTTGGCGACCCCAACGAGAAAGAGCTAAAACGTCTTAAGCCCTTAGTAGATAGCATCAATGAGCTTGAGCCCGAATTTAAGAAACTCAGCGACGAGAAGCTGCGCGCCAAGACGGACGAGTTCAAGGACAGGGTAAGCAAAGGCGAATCACTGGACAAAATCTTACCCGAAGCCTACGCCGCCGTCCGCGAAGCCGCCCGGCGCACTATCGGTCAGCGCCACTTCGACGTCCAGCTCATGGGGGGCATCGCCCTCCACCAGGGCAAGATCGCCGAGATGAAGACGGGCGAGGGCAAGACGCTGGTGGCCACCCTTCCCCTCTACCTCAACTCACTAACCGGTAAGGGCGCTCACCTGGTCACGGTCAATGATTATCTGGCGCGGCGCGACCCCTACTGGATGGGCCCCATCTATCATGCGCTGGGGGTCAGCGTGGCCAGCATCTATCCCATGCAAAGCCCCGACGAGCACACCCCCACCCGCCTCTACGACCCCGAACACGACTCCGGCGACAGCCGCTGGCCGCACTTCCGCGCCATCTCCCGCGCCGAAGCCTACCAGGCGGATATAACCTACGGCGCCTCAAGCGAGTTCGGCTTCGACTACCTGCGCGACAACATGGTCATAGACCTCTCCCGCTGCGTCCAGCGCCCGCTTAACTACGCCATCGTCGACGAGGTGGACTACCTCCTCATTGATGAAGCTCGCACGCCGCTAATCATCAGCGCCCCCGATGTGGAAGCGGGCCAGAAATACCAGATATTCGCCCGCCTCGTCCCCGCCCTGAAAAAAGAGGCGGACTATACCGTGGACGAAAAGACGCGCGTCGTCAGCCTCACCGATGACGGCATGACCAGCATGGAGCGGATGCTCCGGCGCGAAGGTCTGCTAAAAGCCCCCAACCTCTACGACCCGTCTAACGCCGACCTGCACCGCTACCTGCAGAATGCTCTCACCGCCAGAGAGGTATACAAGCGCGACCACCAGTACGTGGTCAAGGACGGTCAGGTCATCATCGTCGATGAGTTCACCGGAAGGCTGATGTACGGTCGGCGCTACTCCGACGGCCTGCACCAGGCGATAGAAGCCAAAGAACGGGTCAAGGTGCAGCAGGAAAGCCGCACCTACGCCACCATCACCATCCAGAACTATTTCCGCATGTACCAAAAGCTGGCGGGCATGACCGGCACCGCCCTCACCGAGGCTGAGGAGTTCCACAAGATATACAAGCTGGAGGTGGTCGTCATCCCCACCAACCGCGAAATGATTCGCCAGGACCTCCCCGACTATATCTATAAGACCGAGGAGGCTAAGTTCAAGGCGGTGGTGAGCGAAATTGCCGAATTGCATAAGGAAGGGCGCCCCGTGCTCATCGGCACGGTATCCATCGAGAACTCAGAGCGCTTGAGCAATGACCTGACCAAGAGGGGCATCCCCCACCACGTGCTCAACGCCAAGGAGCACACCAGGGAAGGCGAAATTGTCGCCCAGGCGGGTCAGCCCGGAGCGGTAACGGTGGCCACCAATATGGCCGGGCGCGGCGTTGATATAATTTTAGGGGGCAACCCCGAGGGCAAAGAGGAAAAGGAGTGGCAAAAGTCGCACCAGAAGGTGCTGGATATGGGCGGGCTCTATATCATCGGCACCGAGCGCCACGAAGCGCGGCGAATTGACAATCAGCTCCGCGGCCGCTCCGGACGTCAGGGCGACCCGGGAACCTCGCGCTTCTACATCTCTCTGGAAGACGATATCGTGCGCCGTTTCGGCGGCGACCGCATCAAAACCATTATGGGCTGGGTGGGCATGGGCGAGGACACCCCCCTCGAGAACAAGTGGGTCAACCGCGCCATCGAAGCCGCCCAGGTCAAGGTGGAGGGCTACCATTTTGATATCCGCAAGCACCTGGTTGACTACGACGATGTGGTCAATAAGCACCGCGAGCTTATCTATGAGGAGCGCAAAAAGATATTAAGCGGCGCCGACCTCAAGTCGAACATCCTGTCCATGGTCAAGGACGAGCTGCAGTCCCTGGTGGAAACCCATACCGCCGGCTACGGCGACGGCTGGGATACCGAGGGCTTGGTCGGCGAACTGGCCACCATCTTTCCCCTCCCCCAGGGCCTCAACGCCGGGACCCTCTCCAATATGGGCAGCCAGGAAATCAAAGAGCAGCTCACCGACTACGCCGAGACCCTCTACGAGCAAAAGGAGAAGGACATCGGCGCCGACAAGATGCGCATACTGGAAAGGCTGCTCATGCTCCAGAGTATCGACCAGCACTGGGTAGACCACCTGACGGACATGGAGCATGAACGTCTCCAGGCAAGCTGGGCTGGCTTGCGTCAAGAACGTTCCGCCGACGCCTATAAGAGAGCCGGACACGACATGTTCCAGCGCCTCAAAACCGACATCCAGCATGATATAACTCATCTCATCTACCGCGCCAACATCGCCCAAAGGGGCGAAACCCCCCAGCGGCAAGCCGCCCCCGCCCCCACTCCCCTCCAGGCACAGGCTGAAGCTCAAGGCGGCGGCGAGGCGAGGAAACGGCTTAAGGTAAAGGGCAAGAAGGTGGGGCGCAACGACCCCTGCCCCTGTGGTTCGGGGAAGAAGTACAAGCATTGTTGTGGGAGATAGCAGGTGGTAGAAACAGCTACAGCAATACGGGAAAGCAGTGTCCTCTATAGAACAAAGTTAAACATAGGTCATCAAAGAACCTGCGGCTGTAATCCGAGTCATATCAACTGTATGACACCAAAGGAATGGCTCAAGAGCCAGCTTGGTGTATGGCAGTTTAACTATGAGGCTAGAGATATTCGAGACAAAAATGTTCATCCAGCGACCTTCCCCATCTCTTTAGCCAAAAAGGTTATCGAACTATTTACCCATGAGGGAGAGCTTGTGCTAGATCCCTTTGTCGGTAGCGGCACGACTCTGGTGGCGGCGAGAGACACAAACAGAAATGCTGTAGGGTTCGACCTACAAAAACGCTATATCGATTTATGCGAACAACGTATCGCCCAAACCACTTTCTTAGGAGAAGCAAAGCAGCTAGCTGTGCAGGATGACGCTAGACTCACAGCAAAATACTTTGATCCGGAGACAATTAGTTTGATATTCACCTCGCCACCATATTCCAACCTATTGAACAGGGCACGAAAGAACAAGTCACGAAGATTCAGGAAGACTGAACAGCTTGGGAGAATAGAGCAATATTCACAAGACCCCCGAGACTTGGGCACAATGCCGCTTGACGAGTATACTAACGCCATGGGCGAAATATTTGAATCACTCCTACCGTTTCTGAAACCAAAGGCGCATTGTGTCATAAACGTGCCTGATATGTGGTGGGAAAACCAGAGAATTACCATACATGTCTCCCTGATTGAAGAACTAAGAAAGCGTGGTTACGAACTGCGGAATATTATAATCTGGGACAGGACAAACTTGGTGAACAGGATTGGAATATTTGGCTGGCCGAGTAACTATATTACTATGGGCGTTACCTTTGAGTATCTCTTGGACTTCTGGAGACCTCCCAAATGAAGCTATACACAAAAGAAGAACTTGTAGAAGCAATACGTGAGATTTTCCAACAGGGTTGGCATAAAAGCGTGAAGGCAACCCTTGACACACGAAACGATGGGGCAGTGGGTAATACGTTAGAAACACTTCTTGGACTCAAAGAAAACAATCTGCCAATACCAAACGCGCAAGAGTGGGAACTAAAGGGACAAAGGGCGCATACCACTTCATTGGTTACGCTTAAACATATCGAACCCTCACCGACTGCCGCAAGAATCGTGCCAAATCTGTTGCTTCCATATTACGGCTGGAGGCATAAAGCAGCCGGTAAGAGATACCCTGAAAAGGAGATGAGCTTTAGATCAACAACCAGCGCAACGGAACATACAGCACGAGGATTTAAAATACTCGTCGATAGAGACCAAAAAAAGCTTAGATTTGTATTCGATCATACAAAAGCCAAAATAAGCAAACCCGAAATTGCAGCATGGCTAAATACAGTAGAAGCAAGAATTGGTCTTGGCCCCATCAACCCTGAGCCCTACTGGGGGCTCGATGACCTGAGATATACGATCGGCTCTAAAATTAGTAATTGTTTCTATGTCATCGCGGAAAGTAAGGTAGGGGAAAATCATGAGTTTTTCCTCTATAAGGAATTATATATACTTTCTGGCTTCTCATTTGAAAAGTTCATAGAATGCATTGAGCATGGTGGGGTTCTCATTGATTTTGACGCCAGAACTGGGCACAATCATGGCACTAAATTCCGGATGAGACAAGGCCACTGGAAAGATATCTATTCGAATGTTAAACGTGCTATATGAATCCCCATGAAAAACTCAGAAATCGCCGCCATCTTTGACGACATCGCCGAAAGGCTGAAGGCCAAAAAGGAGAACATCTTCAAAATCAGGGCTTACCAGAAGGTCGCCCGCTCAATAGAGAGCCTGCCCGTGCCCGTGGAGCAAGTGGTCAAAGAGAACCGCCTAAGCGAAATCCCCGGCGCCGGGGAGGCCATCAGCAAAAAGCTGACCGAGCTGGTCAACACCGGCAAGCTGGAATACTACGAAAAGCTGAAAAGCGAATCCCCCGCAGCCCTACCACAAGATTAGAGAGACCCGTGGACAACCAACTAATCGCCACCGAAAAAACCCCCACCGCCGACAACCGGGCCGTAACCCACCTGAAACAGGAAATCGCCGGCGGCAAGAACTGGTACATCGCCCTGCTCGAAGCCATCGGCTTATGGACTGGCGCCGAGGAGACTTACAAAGGGCATCATTACCGCTACCTCATTGACGGCGAGGCCTTTGACTGGCTGCTGCTGGCGGAGAGGCTCTGCCGGGAGGTGGACAGCCTGCTCCCTGAAGAAGAGAGGGACGCCCTGCTCTTTCACGGCCAGCCGCCGAAAAGATTAAGCGCCGAAGAGTTCAAGAAGCTCATCGGCGGCGGCAAATACCACCAGTACCTAAACTATTTCTACGGCGTCACCGTGGAAGAAGCCCTGCTCCAGGCGGTGCAGGAAGAGATACGCAAGGAAAAGCGCATCTCCGGCTACGCCAGTGAAGAAAACCTGGCCAACGAAGCCTACCGCCGCATCTACGGCACCACCAAGGCGATACTGCTCAAACGCTTCCGCCGCCAGAAGCGCTACCCCCAGCTCAAGTCCACCAGCCTCGACGAGCTCAAGGAATTCAGCTACTGGCTGTTTAACTACCGGCTCAAGCAGTGCGATAAGGCGAGGGTCGCCAGCGACACCAAAAAGGCGCTGGAACGGCTAAGCCGCAACGGCTTCAGGCAGCAGACTATTGACATATCGCTTTTAGGCGAGTAAAATTCCGTCAGCAGTTTAGGTTGCTATTCTAGGTAAACATTCATAACATTAAATAACCCCAAAAAGAAAGGAGGTAGACGCATCGAGCAAATTGGTGTCCTCTTACTCGATAAATCTTGAAGAAAGGAGGATGTGGATTTGGCGGAACTAACAAGAGAAAGATGGAGCGGCAGGGCTTTTTTCCTGTTCGCCGCGATGGGCTCCGCAATAGGTCTGGGCAATGTCTGGCGATTCCCCTACTTGACCTATGAATATGGTGGCGGAGCCTTTTTAATTGCCTGGATTATCGGCCTTATCATCCTGGGCATCCCCTGGATGATGATGGAATTCGGCATGGGCCGTCTCTTCCAGAGAGGCGCTCCCGGCGTATTCGAGGGCATCGGCAAGAAATGGGAATGGCTGGGCTGGTGGCCCGTCTTCGTTGCCTTCCTCATCGTCACCTACTATTCCGTGGTCATAGCCTGGTCCCTTAACTATGCCGTTGACTCGGCTACCCTTGCCTGGGGGGAAGGAGCAGCTGGCGCAGCTAACGCCGGCGCCTATTTCTATGGGGACGTACTGAACCTGTCCTCCGGACCCACCGACCTCGGCGGCCTGCAGTGGCCCGTAGTCGGCGCCCTGGCCTTTGTCTGGGTAGCCCTCTTCTTCATCATGTACAAGGGAGCCCGGGTAATCGGCAAGGTCGCCGTCTGGACGGTAACCATCCCCTGGGCCTTGCTCATAGTCCTGCTGATAAGGGGGTTGACGCTGCCGGGAGCGGTTGATGGGCTCAACTACTACCTGGCGCCGGATTGGGGTGCCCTGGCCAACGCCGATTTGTGGTTCGGAGCCTTCAGCCAGATTGCCTTCACCCTATCGCTGGGCATGGCCGGGATGTTCGCCTACGGCAGCTTTGTCGCCAAGAAGGCTGACATCAACAATAACGCCTTCATCACCTCCTTCTCCAACTGCGCCACCAGCTTCTTCGCTGGTTTTGCCGTATTCAGCGTCGTCGGCTTCATCATGCAGGCACTGTCCGTTTCGGTGGGCGATGTCAGCGCCTCCGGCTTAGGACTGGCCTTCGTCACCTACCCGGTGGCCATCTCCATGATGCCCGCTATGGCGGCCGTTACCGGCGTCATCTTCTTCATCTGCTTCTTCTTCCTGGGCATAGATTCGGCCTTCTTCCTGACCTACGGCGGCGTTATCGCCCCGCTACGGGATAAATTCGGCTGGGGCCGGGCCAAGGTAACCGCCTTTATCTGTGCTCTTGGCCTCGTTATCGGACTCCTCTTTGCCACCGGTGGCGGTCTCTACTGGCTAGACATCGTGGATAGAGCCACCGCCTTCTACGGGCTGCTTATAACCGGCGCCCTGGCCTGTATTGTCGTCGGCTGGTTCTATGGCGTCGAGAAGCTCAGGGAGCACATCAATTCGACCTCGGACTTCAAGGTCGGGGCCTGGTTCGACTGGCTGATAAAGGTCGTCGTGCCGGCAGGGCTTCTCTTCGTGGTCATCTACGGCGGCTTCAAGAACGACGTACCCAATGCCTACGGCGGCTACGCGATAGGACCCTTTAACGGCTCCCATATCATCTGGTTAATACTGGGGGTAACCCTGCTCTTGAGCTTCTGGCTGCAAGCCGCCAAGACCCGAGGGCCTAAGGAGGTGAAGCTGAAATGACAACAGCGGCAATAGTCACTACAATTGTCATGAGTTTGGTGTTTATCATTGGGCTTGTCTTCTGCTTCACCCGTATCGGTAAAGGCGGTAAGTGGGAAGACTAAACCCCGCTCGATAAAACCGAAACAAGCAAAAAACCGCTCTCTCCAAGCGGGAGGGCGGTTTTGCTTTGCCCTTTACGACTTAAAGCGGCTAAGCTGCTCTCTTAACCTCTGCAATTTGTCTCGGCGCTCGGCCAGCTTAGCCCGCTCCTTAGCCACTACCGTCTTCGGCGCCTTGGCCAAGAAGGCTTTATCCTTGAGCCTTTCCTCCAGCGTGGCAATCAGCGCCTGGCTCTGAGCAATCTCCCCCTCAAGACGTTTCCGCTCGGCATCAAGGTCAACCAGGCTCTCCATGGGTATAATCACCTCGGAACTTTTCAGCACCAGGGCCAGCACCTTCTCCCCGGGCTTAGCCTCCCCCCTCCCCTCCCCGAAGCTCACCGGTTTGGCTCTGGCCAGGTTCTGGATAGCGGGGGTATGAGGCATTATATTGGGGTTAAGCTCGCCAGCATAGACCCGCGCCTCAACCCACTTGTTATTGGCCACCTTATGCTCGGCGCGGGCGTTGCGGATGGCGCGTATTATCTCGATGATGGCCTCCATAGTCTTCTCCGCCTCGGCGTCTACGGCTTTTTTGTCAGCCTGGGGGTAGGCGGCGACCATTATGGAGTCAGTTTCTTGCCAGTCGGCGGGCAAGCGTTTTTTCATCTGCTGCCATAATTCCTCGGTGACGAAGGGCATAAAGGGGTGCAGCAGTCGCAGCGATGCCTCCAGCACATAGACCAAGACGGAGAGCGGCGAGCTATCCTTAGCATTGAGCCGAATCTTGGCGAACTCGATGTACCAGTCGCAGAACTCCCCCCAGATAAAGTCGTGGAGTTGCCTTAAGCCTTCCCCGAACTGGAAGTTATTCATCAGCTTGGTGACAGTGGCATTGGTGCGGCTGAGGCGGCTCAATATCCAGCGCTCCTCCACCCCCAACCCCTCCCGCTTGATTTCGAGGGTGGCGTCTTTTATCTCCAGGCTTCTGACCACGAATCGGGCGGCGTTCCAGAGCTTATTGGCGAAGTTACGCCCCGCCTCCAGCCTGGCTTTGGTCAGGTTGATATCGTTGCCCGGCGAGACGTCGGTAGCCAGGGTAAAGCGCAGGGCGTCGGTGCCGTATTTATCGATGGTGTCCAGCGGGTCGAGCACGTTGCCCCTCACCTTGCTCATCTTCTCCCCCTTCTCGTCCCGCAGCAGCCCGTGCAGGTAAACGGTGCTAAAGGGTATATCGCCCACGTCCTCCAGCCCCATCATAATCATTCTGGCCACCCAGAAGAAGAGGATGTCGTAGCCCGTCTCCATCACCGTGGTCGGGTAGAAATAGCGCAGGTCGGCGGTGTCGTCGGGCCAGCCCAGTGTAGAGTGCGTCCACAGCGCCGAGGAGAACCAGGTATCCAAAACATCGGGGTCCTGCTCGACTTTGGACGAACCGCAGTGAGCGCATTTTTTGACCTCGTCTATGGAGACCGTCAGCTCGCCGCAATCAGCGCAGTACCAGACCGGGATTCTATGACCCCACCAGAGCTGGCGGCTGATGCACCAGTCGCGGATGTTCTCCATCCAGTTGAGGTAGACCTTGGTAAAGCGCTCGGGGATGATGTTGATACGCCCGCTGGTGACGGCAGCGATGGCTGGTTTAGATAAAGGCTCGGCCTTGATGAACCACTGCCGGCTGGCGGTGGGCTCGATGACCGTCTGGCAGCGCATACAGTGCCCCACCGAATGCCCGTAGGGCTCAATCTTGACCAGCTGCCCCGATTCCTTGAGGTCGGCGATTATCGCCTCTCGGCATTTGAAGCGGTCAAGACCGGCGTATTTACCCGCGTTCTCGTTCATGGTCACGTCGGGGTTCAGTATATTGACCAGCGGCAGGTCGTGGCGCTGGGCGACCTCGAAGTCAACGGGGTCGTGGGCGGGGGTAATCTTTACCGCCCCCGTGCCGAACTTGGGGTCGACGGCTTCATCGGCGATTATAGGTATCTCGCGGTTGACAGCGGGCAAAATGGCTTTTTTGCCCACCAACCCCTTGAAGCGCTTGTCCCTGGGATTGACGGCCACGGCGGTATCCCCCAGGATGGTTTCGGGGCGGGTGGTGGCTACGGTGATGTATTTATCTTTTTCACCAACGATGGGATAACGCACGTACCAGAGGTGCCCCTGTATATCCTTATGGTCGGTCTCCAGGTCGGAGAGCGCCGTGGCGCAGCGCGGGCACCAGTTAATAATGCGCTCCCCGCGGTAGATTAAGCCCTTGTCGTAGAGGCGCTTAAAGGCGGTGCGCACCGCCCGGCTCGGCCCCTCTTCCAGGGTAAACCTCTCGCGGCTCCAGTCGCAGGAAGCCCCTACTCGCTGCTCCTGCTCGGTTATCGTCTGGCGGCACTCCTCGGCCCACTTATACATTCTTTCCAGGAATTTTTCCCGGCCTATCTTATGGCGGTCCGTCCCCTCCTCGGCCAGCTGTTGCTCCACCACCACCTGGGCGGCGATGCCGGCGTGGTCGATGCCCGGCAGCCAGAGCGCCGAGTCCCCCTTCATGCGGTGCCAGCGGGTCATGACGTCCTCCGGGGTGAGGAAACAGACGTGCCCCATATGCAGCCCGCCGGTGACGTTGGGCAGGGGCATGATGACGACGAAGGGCTTCTTCTTGGGGTCAATCTCGGCCCGGAAATAGCCCTTCTCCAGCCAGAACTTATACCACTTACGCTCTACCCTTTGCGGCTCATAGGCCTTGGGCATGTCAGATTTTGGTGTTTCCGCCATGATTACCTTTCATGATTTTTAAGAGAGGGGGCTTTGCCCCCTCTCTTTTTACT
>Ga0315545_1005401_pt1 | contig 10265 bp, 7 predicted proteins | sample SalMarSW160210MG_FD_203096 | JGI IMG/M metagenome (GOLD analysis project Ga0315545, IMG submission 203096) | Salt marsh sediment microbial communities from the Plum Island Ecosystem LTER, Massachusetts, United States - Salt Marsh Sediment SW1602-10 ...
AACATGGGAAAAGGGAATGCGGCGGTAGGCCAGTCCGGGGGCCCGACGTCGGTGATCAATTGCAGCCTGGCTGGGGTGATCGAAGCAGCCGCCGCTTCAGCCGCAGTGGATCGGGTCTACGGGATGCGCTTCGCCATCGAGGGGTTGATGGAGGACAAGCTGATCGAGCTGAGCGACGAGCCTGCCGATCTCTTGGACAAATTGAAACGCACACCTTCTTCCGCTCTTGGCTCTTCCCGCCATAAGATCCAGGAGCCGGATCTGCCCAAGATCCTCAAAGTACTGAAAAAAAACGGCATCCGTTACTTCTTTCTGATCGGCGGCAACGATACGATGGATACGATTCATCGGGTGGAGAGGTACTGCAGGGATCATGGCTACGAGCTGTTCGGTGTGGGCATCCCCAAGACCGTGGACAATGATCTGTTCGGAACCGATCACACCCCCGGCTTTCCCTCCGCAGCCCGTTGCAACATCCTCAATGTTCTCCAGGCGGGTATTCTGGCCCGGGATATGCGCAGGGTTGACAGGTACGTGATCTATCAGTCGATCGGGCGGGATGCGGGCTGGCTCTGCGCCGCTACCGCCGCCGCGAGGAGGGATGAGGCCGAGGCGCCTCACCTTATATACCTTCCTGAGGTTGCCTTCGACAGGGAGCGTTTCCTTGCAGATGTGCACAGCTGCATCGCCCGGTTCGGGTGGGTTTCGATCGTGTGCGGAGAAGGTCTGCAGTACGCGGACGGGACCCCGGTCAGTGCCTCCGAGACGACCGACAAGTTCGGAAATATCGAGTTCGGGGCCATGGCCGGAACCAGCACGGCGCTGAATCTGCACCGGATGATCATGGACCGGTTCGACTTACGAGGCGAGTTTCAGATCACCGAGTCCCTGATCATGAGCGCCGCGGACCGCTCGGTCGATCTGGATCGCCGGGAGGCCTACGAATGCGGGCGGAGAGCCGTGGAGCTGGCCGCAGAGGGATCCTCCGGAGTCATGGTCACGATCGCCAGAAGATCAAGTGCCCCGTACCGGGTCGAGTACGAAACCGCTCCCCTGTCCGAGGTCGCCGAGAAGAGCAAACCCATGCCGAGAGAGTACATCAATTCGGAAGGGAACTTCGTCACTGAGGAGTTTCTAGAATATATCCGGCCGCTGGTCGGGGAGATCCCCGAGTTTGCGGCACTGTAGAGCAATCCAACTGTAGAGCAATCCAATGGAGGAAAGATGAACCTGAAAGACGCAAATTACTCCCGCTACAAGCTGGTCCAGGAGATGATGCAGACACCGGAGGTCATCCGTCGCTTCGATCCGACGGCCGCCCAGGCGTTCGTGCCCGCCCTCAAAGCTTCTGGGCGCCTGTTTCTGACCGGGGAGGGCTCCAGCCGGGTCTTTCCGGCCAAACGAGCGATCTACGACGCATTGAAGAAGGCGGACGCCCTGGCGATCGCTACCGACGGCGCCACCCAGGCGCTTGAATACGATCTGGGCGCCCATGCCGTGTTCGGAGCCTCCAACTCCGGAAAGACCAAAGAAGTGGTGCGGCTGTTCCAGACATTGAAAAGCTCCGGCCACCGGGCCCTGTTTGCCCTGACCGCCTACGAGGATTCTCCCCTGGACCGCTTGGCCGCCGACAGCTGTATACTGATCAGCGGGAAAGAGGAGGCCGTGGCCGCCACCAAGACGGTCGTGGAGCAGGCTCTGTTCTACGACAGCCTGCTGAGGGTTCTGCGAGGCGAGGGGATGGAGGGTTTGAAGGACCTGGCGGACAAGGTCGAAGAAGCTCTGACCCTGGCGATCGATCCGGGATTGGTGGAGCGGGCCAAGAATGCCGCCATGATCTATTTCGCCGGTCGCAACACCGGTGTGGCCGAGGAGCTCACTCTCAAGACCAATGAGATCACCCGCAAGAAGGCGGACTTCCTTGAAGGGACCTACGCGGTCCACGGCATCGAAGAGGTGATGGACGCCGAAGAGCTGGTCGTGGTGGTGGAACCCTTCGACTCCGAAGAGGAGAAATTCCACGAGTGCCTGATCGAAGGGGTTGGGCTTGAAGTTATCGCCATATCAACGCGGAAAACGAGTTTCCCCACCGTGGTCATTCCCGAGGCCGGGGATTACCAGAGCTACGTGGAAATCGCCGCCGGCTGGAACCTGTTGGTAGAGATCGGCATCGGCCTGGGCATCGATCTGGACAAGCCGCAGCGGGCCCGCAAAGTCGGCAACATCTACCGGGGAAATTAATGGGGCGCTACTATGCGGCGGTGGACGTCGGCGCCACCAAGACCACGGTCAGCGTCTCCTCCCGCAGCGGAATACTCGCCCGGATTTATCAGCTGACCCGCAAGAGCGGGGACAGGGGAACCGTACCCCGCCAGATCGATTTTCTGATCGGCACCACCTGCGAGCAGGCGCAGATCGACAGGCGGCAGATCGCAGCCGTGGGGATCAGCACGGCCAGCCCCTTCGAAAAAAGCGACGGCTATCTGTCCCTGGCCGCCCCAAACATATGCGGCGGGTTGGGGAAGAAGCGGGAGGGAATCGACAACGACTGGACCGAGGTGCCCCTGGAGAGGGATCTTAGCGGCAAGTACCCTCGTCTGCATATCGCCAATGACTGCATCAGCGCCGCCGTGGCCGAACGCTCCTTCGGAGCAGGACGGGGGGAGGAGAACCTGCTGTACGTTACCTGGAGCACGGGTATCGGCGGCGGCGCATACGTGGATGGTCATCTACTGACCGGTAAGAACGACAATGCCCTGCACCTGGGGCACATCGTGATGAACTACCACCAGGGGGATGAGCCCTCCTGCGGCTGCGGAGGGCGGGCCCATCTGGAGGCCCTGGTCTCCGGTCCGGCCATCGCCAGTGAGTACGGAGAGCAGCCGCCTGAGGTATTCCGGCGCTGCAGGAACGGAGAACAACGGGCCGAGGCCGTGATTCATCGGGTCGCCACGATCATGGCCCTGGGTCTGTACAACGCGATCGCTCTGCTGGACAGCCGGCTGGTTATCGTGGGGGGAAGCGTATCCAAAAATTGGGATCTGCTGGTGCCGCTGGTGACGGAGGAGTTTGCCGGGCAATTTCCGGCCCTCACCCGGGGGGTGGTCTTCAAGCGCTCGGAACTGGACCAATACCTGGGGGACATGGCGGGCCTGAGCTTGGTGATGCCGGATGGCTGGATCGCGGACTGGCAGAAGCGAAGGCCCTGGCAGGAGGCACCCGGCACGACGGTGCTGGAGCCGGATATTGCCTGAAGAGGAGAGACCAGATGAGCCACATCGAAATCGGATTTCTTAAGGATTTCTCGAAGGAGTTCGTACCCGCAGAATACGGACAGGAGTGTCGGGACGAGGATCTGCGGCTGCTTCAAGGCGACGGCGGGAAGGACTACCGGCCGTTGAGCTCGGAGCAGATCGAAGTACTCGTCAAGAACAACAACACGGCCGAGGACTGGGACCGTATTCTGGTCAGCGAGCAGTTCGACCCCCGGCTGGTCCGTAACTGCGAGTTCTGGGGGCTGGTCCGCATCGGGGATCTCTCGGCAACCTTTCTCGAGTACCACGAGCTCAAGCTTCCGGTCGGATTGTCCAACAGCACGGTCATCAGCTGTGATATCGGCGACAACGTGGTTATGCGGAACGTTCACTATCTGGCCCACTACATAATCGGCAACGGGGTGATCCTGTTCAACATAGACGAGATGATCACGGTTAACCACGCCAAGTTCGGTAATGGGATCCTGAAGCAGGGTGAACCGGACTCCGTGCGAATCTGGCTGGAGGTGGGCAATGAGAACGGCGGCAGGAAGATCCTGCCCTTCAACGGCATGCTGCCCGCCGATGCCTACATCTGGTCCCGTTACCGCGAGCTGCCGGAGCTGCTGATGAGTTTTCAGGATATGACCGACCGGGTGGCGGACAGCCGCCGCGGACACTACGGGATCGTGGGGGATCGGGCGGTAATCAAGAACAGCCGAATCATCAAGGATACTCTCATCGGAAGCGACTGCTACATCAAGGGCGCCAACAAGCTCAAGAATCTCACGGTCAACTCCAGCGAAGGAGAACCGAGCCAGATAGGCGAGGGTGTGGAGTTGGTAAACGGAATCGTGGGCTACGGGAACAGGATCTTCTACGGGGTAAAAGCGGTGCGCTTCTTCACGGGACGGAACGTGCAGTTGAAGTACGGCGCCCGGCTGATCAACTCCTATCTGGGCAGTAACTCCACGGTCTCCTGCTGCGAGATCCTGAATAACCTGATCTTCCCCTTTCACGAGCAGCATCACAACAATTCCTTTCTCACCGCCTCCACCCTCTTGGGTCAGTCGAACATCGCCGCGGCGGCCACCATTGGTTCCAACCACAACTCCCGGGCGAACGACGGCGAGGTCCTGGCCGGCCGGGGTTTTTGGCCCGGATTGGCATCCAGCTTCAAGCACTCCTCCCGCTTCGCCTCCTACTGCCTGATCGCCAAGGGAAGCTACCCCTGCGAGCTGAACATCACCCTGCCCTTTGCCCTGGTGAGCATAGCTGAGGACCAGAATACGATCCAGCTGATGCCCGGCTACTGGTTCGAACACAACATGTACGCGGTGGTACGCAACGCCAACAAGTACCGGGCCCGGGATAAACGGGTGATCAAGGAGCAGAACATCGAATACGACTTCCTGGCCCCGGACTCGGCCGAGGAGATGATACGGGGCATGGAGATCCTTGGTTCGGCCGTAGAGCAACAGCTTGGCCGGCCCCTCGGCCCGGAGGACCTCGATAACTATGAACAGCTCGATGCGTCCCTCGAGTTATGGTTGGAGGGAATGGCCTACAAACGAAAAGTCAGGATCCTCCACCCCCTCCGCGGCTACCTCTGGTATCGAAAGATGCTGCGCTTCTACGGGGCCCGAGAGCTCGAGGCCGCCGTCCAACGTGTTTTGGAAAGCCGGGGTGAGAGAAAGGGAGGCGGCGGCAAAGCCAGAGGGGAGGCACTCGTAAAAGACATCGGCAAGAGGTACGCAAAGCACTACCGAAGTTGGGAAAATATCGGCGGCCAGCTGATCCCGGCGCCGGAGCTAGATGAGTTGATCCGTGCTGTCTGCAAGCGGCGGATCGACACCTGGGAGCTGCTTCACCAGGCTTACGACAGCGCCTGGAAGGCGTATCCGGAACAGAAAACCGCTCATGCCCTGTACTGCCTCTTGTACAGCTATGATTTAAGCGTCGAGCAACTGAGCTCCGAGCTTATCCGCCGGATCCTGGAAGAATCGGTGGAGACCGCCAGGGAACTCCTCCAGCGGGCCTACGCCTCCAGACGAAAGGACTACGAGAATCCGTATCGCCTGGCCACCTTCCGAAACCCCGCGGAGATGGAAGCGGTCTGGGGCAAGCTGGAAGATATTTCGTTTCTAAAAGATTACACCGTCGAGATCGAGGGATACTGCCGAGACGTCCAGAAGTGCCTGAGCTCCTTTTCTTGAACTCTTCCGCGGATATGGGTACATTAGCGCACACGGTTATGAAAACGGAAATCGAAGCCGTTGTTTTCGACTTCGGCGGGGTTCTGACTTTGCAGCCCCTTGACCAACATCTGGAGAGTCTCCGGGCGCTCTGCGGGCTGGATCGTTCTGCCTTCGCTGCGGAGTACAGACGGCAGCGTCGCGACTACGATAGGGGTATAATTGACAGCCGGGAGTACTGGTCCCGTGTCATAGATTCCGGAGGGAAGCCCGTCGACCCGGGGATCCTTCGCTCACTGTACGAAAAGGATACGGCAAGCTGGACCAGAATCAACGAACCGGTACTCAACTGGGCTTCGCAGCTGCAGGAGGCCGGAATGCGAACCGGGATCCTCTCCAACATGCCCCGGGATATCCTCGAGCGGATCGAAACCCGTTTCCATTGGTTCGATCGATTCGAGGTAAAGATCTTTTCCTGTGAGCTTGGCTTGAACAAGCCCGAAGCGGAGATCTATCGGGCCTGCCTGGATGCCCTGCGGCTGGAAGCGGGGAAGGTCCTGTTTCTCGATGATATTCCCGAGAATGTGAGGGGTGCCAAGCGGGCCGGGTTCAGGACCGTCTTGTTTCGAAATCTGGAAGATTCTCTGCAGGAAATCTCCAAACAGGGCTGGCTGCCTGTGCAACTCACTGCAAATCAGGAGCACGGATGAAAGTCCCTACCTCGGCCTATCTGGCGAGCTTGAAACAGCCGCTCAAAGGGCTGGTTGAAATCCTGGCGAAGGATTTTCCCTACGTATCGGTCCTGTCCACCGACTCGACCGGGATGCGCTACTCGGTTCGGAAACGGGCTATCGATGTGCGGCAGAGCAACTGGGGCGAGCGAGGATCCGTGATCCGGGTCTTTGACGGTCACGGATACTCGGAATACTCGTTCAACGTGCTCAGTGCAGATTCGCCGCAACGGATCGAGACTCTGGCCGCCGAGATCCACGAGCGCTTCCGGCGCTCTTCCGCCGTCGTTCGGCAGCTTCCGTTCGATCGTCCCGACCTTCCCGGGATCTCCGAACAACCTCTGTCCGGGCTTTGGCAGGGTGAGGTCGGCGTGCTGCCGGAGACTGTGAGCGTGGCGGAGACCACCCGGCGGCTGTCCCGGCTCAAGGACCGCGCCTTTGCCCAAGGCTCGCATCTGGTCGACATGGACGTTCGTTTCGAGCATGTGCGGGTGTCCAAGCTGTTCGTCTCCGGGAAACGGGAACTGGAGCAGTCCTACATCTGGGCTCAGGGGTATCTGGTTTTCGTGGTCCGCAGGGAAGGCATCCTCCGGGAGATGTACGGTTCCTGCTCCGGACTCAAGGGGCTGGAGCTGATCGATGAAATGGAGGCGGGGCTGCCGGAAACGATGCTCATTTCCGAGCAGCTGCTCGATGCGCAGCGGATCGAACCGGGGGAGTACGAGGTGATCCTCTCTCCGAACGTTGCGGGGCTGTTGGCTCACGAATCCTTCGGCCACGGTGTGGAGACGGACATGTTCGTCAAGGGCAGAGCCAGGGCGGCGCAATACCTCGGCAAGCCCGTGGCCTCCCCGATGGTGAGCCTTCACGACGGAGCCCGGGCTGCCGAGCAGACCGGTTCCTACTGGTTCGACGACGAGGGCGTTTTGGGCGGCGACACCCTGGTTATCGAGGAGGGTATCTTCCGGACCGGAATCTCGGACCTGCTTTCCGCTTTGCGGATGAATTCCATCCCCACCGGCAACGGCAAGCGGGAATCCTTCGAGCGCAAGGCGTACGCCCGCATGTCCAACACGTTCTTCACGCCGGGCGGCGACACTCTGGAACAGATGATCGCCTCCATCGACAATGGCTATCTGTTGGAGAAATTTCGCTCCGGCATGGAGGATCCTAAAAATTGGGGGATCCAGGGGGAGATCCTCTATGCCAGAGAAATCCGGAAGGGGAAGATAACCGGAAGGATCGTGTCTCCGGTATTCATGTTCGGGTATGTACCGGATGTGCTCGGATCGGTGAGCATGCTGTCAGGGGAAGTGGAGCATTCCGGCAGCGGTATGTGCGGAAAGGGTCACAAGGAATACGTGAAGAACTCCTCCGGCGGACCGTACATCAAGACGGTGATGAGGTTGGGATGATGATCGAGAGATTGCGGGACCTGCTGGTGAGCATCGGGGATATCAGCGCCTGGAGGATCAGCGACAGGCAGATCGAGGGGAAGGAGCTGTTTTTTGTTCGCCGGGATGTGGACATGCAGCGTTCCAAGGATGTGCGACGCACCTACCTAACGATCTACCGGGATTTCCGGGAGGGCGAGAACCAATACCGCGGCTCCGTGGCCGTGCAGATTCATCCCACCTACTCCGATGGGGAGATCAGGGCTTTGGTCGAGCAGAGCCTGGACTCCGCCCGATACGTCCGCAACCAGCACTATCCGCTGGTGAAGCCGGGCTCCGAAGCCGCCGAGATATCTCAGAGCAGTTTTGCTTCCCGACCGCTGGAGCAGTGGCTCTCCCCTCTGGCCGAGACGATCTACGCTCAGGAGGAAGAGGAGGAGGCCACGATCAACTCCGCGGAGATTTTCCTGAACCGGATAGACACCCGCATCGTCAACTCACACGGTCTGGATGTGTCCTACATTTCCTACTCGGGCTATGTCGAGCTGATAGTCGAAGACGGTGGAAAAGCCGGAGCCGTGGAGCTGTACAGGGAGATCAGCTTTTCCGAGTTCGAGACCGAATTGCTGGCCGCCGAAGTCAGGGATCAGCTGCGTTCCTGCGGTGACCGAGCCGCGGCCGGGCCGACCCCCCACCTGAAACGCTTTCCCGTGTTGATTACGGGGGATCCGGTTCCGGATTTCTTCGAGTACTACCTCAACCGATCCTCGGCGGAGAGCGTGTACTCCGGCATCTCCACGGCAAAGGTGGGAGAGAGCATACAGGGAGATACGATCGAAGGGGACGCCCTGAGCCTGAGCCTGGATCCGTTCCTGTACAATTCCCCGGCCTCGGCTCCCGTGGACGCCGACGGCTTTGCTCTGCGCTCTACCCGGATCGTGGATGCGGGCAGGCTGGAGCGCTTCTGGGGGCCTCTTCGATACTGCCACTACCTGGGCGTACCCCCGACTGGGGCTATCGGAAATGTCAAGGTCACCCCGGGTTCGAAAAGCGTCGATGAGCTCCGCCGGGGGCCGCAGCTGGAGGTCATCTATTTTTCCGACTTCATCAGTGAGCCCCTGACCGGGGATTTCGGAGGAGAGATCCGTCTGGCCTACTACACGGATCGGGACGGCAAGCGCCGTCCGGTGACCGGAGGTTCGGTATCGGGGAATATCCGGGATGTGCAGCCCCGGATGTACTTCTCCCGGGAAATCCGGAGTCGTGCCGGCTTTCAAGGACCGCTATCGGTTCTGCTTCCGGAGATCAGCGTGTCCGGCGCCGCCTCTACATGAAGCGGATACGGATGCTCTCCTGCTTGACATCTAAAATCTTCGTACCTATTCTGTAACCAGAGAGGATTGAAATGCTACTGCAATACGTAGAAGCGGCTGTAAAGAAAGCACAATATAAACAGCTCGAGGATAAGAGCTGGTTTGCGGAGATTTCGGGTTACCCCGGAGTATGGGCCAATGCCGCGACGATCGAAGATTGTCGAACAGAGCTGATAGAAGTATTGGAGGAGTGGATACTTCTCAAGACTCGAGCTCATGAAGAGATACCTGTGATCGAAGGCCTCGATATAAACGTCAAACCTGTGACTGCTTGATCGTGGCACAACAGATCTCAAGAAGAGAACTTATTCGTAGATTCAAGAAATTGGGTTTCCTGGGACCCTTCAGCGGGGGTAAGCATCAATTCATGCAAAGCGGGACACTCAAACTTAGAATTCCCAATCCGCATGGAGACGATATTCACATAGGTTTGCTGAAAGAAATCTTGCGACAGGGGAATATCTCCTGGCAGGACTGGGAAAAAGCAAGAGAATAAGCTTACCGATCGAAAAAATCATCGAAATTTGCAAAGAAACGGGGCTACTCCACATCTGGAATAGCCCCCCTCTTCATTATTTGGTTTCAGCTATGCGTGTCCGGCGCCGCCTCTACATGAAGCGGATACGGATGCTCTCCTGGATCTCCACCTTGATTCCCGGATTGTCCTTGACCAGCTCCTTCATCTCTTCGACGGTACTGGGATTGGCGTTCATCAGCTCCTTGAACTTCTCCTCATCCTGGAGGATCTTGGCGAAGTCGATGTCCATCAGGGTGACTGTGGAATCTTCCACGTAGCTGGCGTTGGTCTCGGCAATCTCTCCATTGACCTCCACGGCGATACGGATATGCATATCCTGGTACAGCTCCCGCATCATCTCCATCATCTCCGGGTTGCTGTCCATGTCCGCCTCACCCTCGGAGGGTTCCTCCTCCTGCTCCATCTCCATATCCCGAGGGTAGATGATCTCCAGGGTCGCGGTTTTGCCGCTTCTGAAGTTGAAGCGCAGCCACTCCTCCACCGGTCCCGTCTCTTCACCGCCCATGGGGGGAGCACTCACGTTTTCGCCGGGATTCTGATTGATCCGCACATCGTTGATATCGGAGAAGCTGTAGATCGCCTTGTATCCGGAGCCGCGATCGGTTTTCACGGGCTCGGCGGAGACATAGCGCACCCCCTCGCCCATGCTGGCGGCCTTGTCGATGAGCTCTTGCTCATTGATTGGCTCTTTTTCCTCCTCACCTTCCTCTTCGTCGCCGAAGCTCTTCATCAGCTCCATAAAGGCATCACTGATCACCACGGTTTCCTCGATCGTTCCGC
>Ga0315545_1005403_pt1 | contig 10262 bp, 9 predicted proteins | sample SalMarSW160210MG_FD_203096 | JGI IMG/M metagenome (GOLD analysis project Ga0315545, IMG submission 203096) | Salt marsh sediment microbial communities from the Plum Island Ecosystem LTER, Massachusetts, United States - Salt Marsh Sediment SW1602-10 ...
GCATAACATTATGATAGAAAATACGCTTTTTTTGTCAAGGGGTTTAAAACCAGAATTCAGAAGCCAGAAGTTAGAAGCTAGGATCCCATCCCCACACCAAGTAATAGGACGCAGATAAACGCAGATTAAAAAGGATTTTTTTATTGTTTTTTTAACCCGAAACACAAAACTCGAAACTTTAATTTAACCACGAAACACACTAAAAACACTAAACCCCACCACACCCAAATATTTTGACAGGATAAACAGGATTAACAGGATTTTTTCATTGTTTTTACTATTTGACTATTTACCAATTTAACCATTCGACTTAGATTTGAAGAATCTACATACGGAACAACGAATCACACGAATATCATGAATAAAGTTTTTTGTTTTTTACTAATATAAAATTGTCAAGTGTTGAGATTTGACCCTAGAAACACTAGAAACATTTGACCCCTATACACATGACTCATGACCCGTTTAATATTGTCAAGTGTTGAGATTTGCTTTCAATACTCAGAATAATTTCTCAAATAAAGGCTGAAGCTTTTCCCATAAACCAAGTAAAGCAGGAACTAAATTTATAGCTTCTTTGATCCTAAGAAAAACAGGCTTTACTATACTTCTTTTTACTTTTTGGTTGTCCGATAAATTTGCTTGTGATGATAGAAATGATAATTGTTCAAGGATTTCGTTCTTAAGTTCTTTGTTTAGCTTTTGCTCGTTGATAACGGCTTCAGTAAATTCTTTTAGTGGTTCTATGATCTCGTTATTATCAGAATTTTTGAACATTTCTATTGAAACATCAATTTTTTTAGCTTCTCCTAAATTCAAAGCACCCACCACACTATTACTTATATTAATGTTGTTAAAATTAAAAGGTTTATTGATATGTATAGGCTGTTGGGGTTGAATATTATATCTTGGTAGAATCCCAGGCATACCTACTGTAAACTCCGCCATATCCATTATATGATTCATTTCTTGCATATAATTTCGATCTTCCATTTGTTGAATTTTTTTAAATTTATAGAAACAGTCAATACATAATGGATGTCCTCCCAAAATTACAATCGCATTATTGCCACATTGCTTGCATTGCATCGAGTTCTCTCCTTGTTTTATTTATTCATCATTTTTCAAATATCTTAATTCTTTTTAAGGCTATTCTTTATTATCATCCTCTCTAGGATAATCTTCAGCGTATTCTTTTACGTCAGGCTTAGGACGCTCTATTAAACCGCTTTCTTCTTTTGTCTCAGAGATACCTTCTTTTTCTGCATCAACTGGGCTTGGCCTTTCTATTTCTTGTTCGTCTGGACTGGGTTTCGTTTCCCCTTCACCTGGGTCAGGTCTTTTAGGTATGGGATCGTTATTATTATCATCTGGCATGACTATATACCTCCTGTTTTTTATCTTAAAATATTAAAGGACACTTACACCATAAGTAAGTAGCATACATTGTAATAAATGCTATAAGAACAATAGCAGATATTCGTATCATTTTAAAGCCGAGTTTAAACTTCCTTAATTCTTCCTCTGTAATTTTACAATTATCTTCGAAAGCTTCTTTGTTTATTTCCCCTAAATCGTAGTAAAGCTCTGCTAGATTTCTGCTTCTGACCTTATCTTTGTTGATATGTTTAAAGTATTTAATCATATCCTCATGTAGAGGCATTATTTTTCTTTTTGCAGTTTGGAATGTTTGGAAAGTGATAATCCACGAAAGGATAAAGAGTAGAAGTAATACCACGCTGAATATCGATAAAATAACTTCCGCAACGCACTTAGGAGGAATAACGTCATTTAAAACATTTTTCCATAAAAACCCATAGATGACCAACAACAAAGAAAAAGCAGTTAGACATGATAAAGCTTTCTCTTCAATCCTCTTATATCTAGCTTCTTCATTATTGTATACTTCGCATGTATAGTTATAAAACAATTTCCATCTTTCCAATTCTCCAAGAGGAAGTTTTTCATTGGTATTTTCACTCATTTTAAAATAACTCCTTACGTTTATCTTCTTTTCCGATTTCCACGGGATATTCATATTTTAATATAAGCTCAAGGATGTTTCCGTATACATACCTAAGATTAAATTTAGACACTTTACAAATTAATAACTTGTTAATATCAATATTCTTTTTTGTCATTTATATTATAAAAGTAAAGAAAATGCCTACTTTAGTCAAGGGGTTTTTTAATATTTATAGTATTTCTTGAATACTACTATTGACAGTTAGGGTATTTTATTATATTATTTGTATATACTAAGGAGGTTTCTACAATTATACAATTATGAAATTAGTAAGTTATCTATATGAAAAAATTATATTAAAATCCTCTATCCAAAAATCAGTATCCTTTGTCTTATGAGCTTAATAGGTAACACAATTAAGGGATACACAATAACTGAATTTATTGATAGTGGTGGGTTTGGTTCAGTTTACAAAGCGAAGAAAAATAAAAATATTTATGCTATCAAAATTTTTAGAGAAGATTATGTATTAAAGCAATACAGAGAAAAAGGTGAAAACAACAGGATCAAAAGAGAAATAGATATTATGAAATCTATATCTCACCCAAATCTTATAACATACGTTGATGATTTCAAGGAAATAATAGAAGGAATTCCTTCATATTTCTTAATTATGGAATATGCTGAAGGTATGAATTTGAGAAAATTATTAAAGCTACGAAAATTATCAGAAGACGAAATAAAAACAATCTTTTTAGAAGTACTTGACGGAATTAATGCCCTACATAGTATACGGGGGAATACTCAAAAAACGGGCATAATTCATCGGGATTTAAAACCTGAAAACATCATTATTAATGGAAGTAAAGTAAAAATAATTGATTATGGAATCTCCAAGGTAATTGATTATACTTCAATTACAAACACAGGGGAAGTTATGGGATCTCCTATATACATGTCTCCCGAACAAATTAGAGATAGTAAACACATAGATAAAAGAAGCGATCTATACACATTGGGTGTTATCCTATACGAAATGTTCACCACTAAATTACCTTATGAATTCACTTCATTACCTGAATTATACGACAAAATTATAAATGCAGTTCCAATTCCACCAAGAAAATGGAATTTAATGATTGATAATAAAATAGAAAATATAATCTTAAAACTTTTAGAAAAACAACCATATCAAAGATACAATTCTATAACCGAATTAAAAAGTGCCTTTATTAATCGAAAAACAACTCCAATACGAAAAAAATATGATACTTCAATTAGGTTTTATATTAGGCTTTTTAATGAAAAATCAGCAATTCAAGAGTTTGCAGAAAGATATAATGATGAAATAAATGTTATTTTCCCAATAAATTACCAAAACCAACAAAAAAATCTGCTTTCAACAATACAAAAAGGAAAATTTAATATAATTATTGATCCTGCAACTGTAAGATTGGCATACTCTTCACAACAAAATGTAAAAGGATTACTGGCATTGCCTTATGCTCCTAAAAAATTTAATGTTATTACTCCAAGTTACTTGTCTAAAAATACCAAGAAACAAGAATATGTTAAACAAGTAATTGATGAACAAGCAAAAATCTCACCAAATATATTATTAACACCTTTTCACTACGTACACAATACAGTCCTCATTCCTACGCAAAGAAGAAATCCATTTGCCGAATGGTTTGATCTAGATATAAAATTAATAAAGGAAAGTATTGATTATAAAAACTCAGTTCCAAAGTTCAATAAAATACCCTTGTATGCCGGTATTTGTATAAATTGCAATAGCTTTCTAGATGAAATCTATCGCAACGATTTCCTTAATATCTTTTCTTACTTGGATTGTGATGGTTATTTAATTTACGTAGACAATATTTGTGAGAAAACTGATAGTACAATTTTATATAATTATATCAAAACACTTATTACATTACAGAAAACTACCGATAAACCAGTAATAGCGGGAAGGGTTAATTCAATCGGTTTAGGTTTGATATGCGCTGGAATTAGTGGCTTTTCGTCAGGCACATCAAGATTCGAAAATTTTTACGAAGGCTTATACAAAGAAATAACAGAACCTTATACTATGTATGAGCGATATTATTTTCCAAAGCTATTAGGAACAATTGCAATTCCGAAGAAAAATCCAGTTAAATTAAATACAATCTTTAACAAAATTGGTTACTGTAACTGTCATTATTGTAATGGAAAACAATATCTTGACATCATTAAAGCACCTAACAATAAGCTACATTTCTTAGAAAACATGCATATGGAGATTGACAAGATTAAAAAAATAAACCCTAAAGACAGAATATCTTACTTTATAGAAAGAATAAATGCAGCAATTTCAAATTACGAATCATTACCAGAAGTTTTTAGTCCCTCTAATTATTTACATCTAAATAATTGGAAAGAAGTTTTCGAAGCATTAAATAATCACAAGGAAATTTGAATTATGTTTAGATATGAAAAAGAAATGATTCCTATTATTAGAAACTTTTTTCTTGAAAAGTTTAATAAAGGATATTTTATACAAGAATTTCATTCGGGAATTGGTATTGCGGATTTAGTTTTTTCACCTGAAATAATAAAAAGAGATTATTATTTCAGCAATTTTGAATTACTATTCCACACCCTTAAATTATTTAACCGCAAAAATAAAAAGCTATCCGAAGAAGACATAAAATCTAAGTTCTCACAAAAAAACATTGCAGATTTAATTGAAAAATTTATTGCTTTAAATTTGATTGAAGAAATTAGAACCAATAAATACATTGTTAAAAATAAATTAAACCCCTCTGTTGTTGAATTCTACTCCATTGAAGCAAAAATCAATAATTGGAAGAGTGGTTTTTATCAAGCATTGCGTTACAAGAATTTCTCTCATAAATCATTTCTAGCTATCTCAGCAGAGTTTATTCATAGAGTTGATAAAGAACTCTTAATCACAAATAATATAGGTTTGATTTCTGTTTCTCTAGATGAATCAAAAATAGAAATTAATCCAAAAAAGAATTTACCAAAAGATGAAATTGCATTTTATTATTCTGGAGAAAACTTCACAAAGAGAATATATACAGAAGAAAAAAAAGAAAAATTCTGTCCACAACAATGGCTATAAAGAAAATTATACAGAGGAGCCAGGTCTTGATTTTTTCTTAAAATCTAATATCTAAAGATTTATATGTACTATTTTGCTTACGGTTCTAATATGGATGAAAACGACCTTAAGAACTGGTGTGAAAAAATGGAAAGATCTTTCCCTAAATGGACATTACTTGGTACTGCCTGCCTCAATGGTTATAAACTATCTTTTAACTACTACTCGAAAGTAAGAAAGGGGGGAGCGGCAAATATAATGGAATTTTCAGATAGTAAAGTTTATGGTCTTTTATTTGAAATAAACAATAAATACGACATTGAAACTATAAGAAAAAAAGAAGGATATCCTAAATGTTACGGGGAAATTGAAATTACTGTGAAACATAAGGATAAAAATATCGTTAACGTCAAAACTTACAAAGTGCTTAGGGAAAAAGAACTATTATATCATCAGAAGCCAACAGAATATTACATGAATCTGATTTTAAAGAATGCACGCATACATGGATTTCCTTATAAATATATTCGGTATCTTGAAAGCATTAGAACGAAATGAGGTACTTAAGGAATATATTTATGGCGTCAGGGCTTCTTTGAAAAGTGTCAAGCACTTAGTTTGTTGGGTTTATAGTGTTCATAGAGTTCGTTGGGTCACAAGCAAAACACATATTTTTTTATTTCTGGGGTTAAATTAATCTTTTTTTTACCTCCTGATATAAATAAATAAAAATCCTCTTGAATCTACTTAAATCAGTGTCCTTTTAGTTAGAATGTTAGGTCGTTAGGTTGTTTGTTCGATTATTTTCTTCTCTTCTTCTGTAATTCCATATAAAATATAAACAAGTTCATCAATCTCTCTGTCTGTTTTCTCAATCTGTCGCTGGATTTGTTCATTTTCTCTCCCTTTAGCAATTTGATTTTTTTTATTCAGATCCAGCATTACACTAACTAGTTTGACAAGGTCATCGTGAAGTCGCCTCTCAGTATAATTAGAAAAATCAATATTATGTATAGGTAATTTTTTTAAATCTGATACCAAAACCTTAGGGAATAATCCTTTTTGAGCTTTTGGGTTTCTTTTATGATGATACCATGTCATTAATTTTGAATTGATTAAACCTAGTAAATAAAATGGATGTGGGGGTTCTTTTTCGATCTTAATTGGTATAACATCTCGACTATGATAGAGTTCTTTGTCGTAATAAGTTGCAATAATCCTTCTTTCTTTACCACCTGTTATTTCCTGAACAAGGATTCTTTTCCCAACAAAATTACTTGGGTCTCTTTGTGCTGCAAGCCATTCGCCATATTTTATCCATCGTTTACCTTTTATATTCAATGAATATCTTCCCAAATTTCGACCAATAATTTCTGGCTTCCAATCTTCATTCAATTTTTTATCCGAGTGATATGGTTTGGTTTTTACAGTAGTTTCTGTTTGAAGCCCTCCTTTTAGATCTTGCCCTTTGCCAATTTCATAGGGATTATATCCTGAACACGGTCTCGCTAATTCTCCGAGTGGTTCAGCGACATTTATAATTTTCTGTATAATTTTATAATCAACATCTTTTTCAAAAATTCCTATATAATAATCCAATTCAATAAATTGTGATTGTTTACAGAAATGTTGTTCTTTCGGAGGTTTTTTAAAACCTAATGAATCATAAAATTTAATAGTGACATTTTTAGGAGGTGATTTCTGTATAATGGAAATCAGTGTATTCACTTTTGCATCAGGAAATACTAATTCCGGAAGCCAACTTATTTCACTTATCCAATAATTATTCAATATGAATTTTCTCAATGAACGAGCAGAGGGAATAGAGAGCCAAGTAACCGGAGTAATAAAACCATGAACTCCGTCTTTTTTCAATAACTTAGTAGATTTCTCAAAGAAAAGAAAATAATGTTCAAAACTACCTTTTGAAGATAAAAATTTTTCTTTTAAATAATGTTTGACTTCATTTGAATGAACTTCATGAAATCCGTATGGTGGATTGCCTATTACCACATCAAAGCCACCTTCATCAACCATAATTTTCTCAAACTCTTCTTCCCAGTTAAAAGGTTTTACTGCATACCATTCGTCCCCAAAATATTTCTTTAATTCTAGTACGTCACCGGAAATTAAAGAATTACCACAACGAATATTTCTATCTAATATCGGTAGAATTGAACGTCCATGAATAAGCCCATATTCATCCTCAAGCATTTTCAACATTAATGATAATTTTGTAACCTCAACAGCCTCCTCATCTATATCCACTCCAAAGATATGTCTCCGTAAAATTTCGCTTTTGTCTTCAATTGTAAGATGTACTTCTGTTTCCTCGTATTCAAATCCTAATTTATTCATTTTACTTTTAGACTTCTGCTTGCCTTTCTTTTGACTTCGATAATATTTCAACATTTCCTCATAAGCTCTGATGAGAAAACTCCCAGAACCACAAGCAGGGTCTAATATTCTCAATTTTTTTATTTTCCTATCTGACAATTCCTGTATTAACTTCCCAACAGTATTTTTTACTATATAATCAACTATATATTCAGGAGTATAGTATACTCCCCCAGCTTTCCGGACCTCTGGCTTCAATTCGTATTTTACTTGATAATCCGTTAATCTAACAGTATATCCAAGATACTGTTCATATATATTACCTAAGACCTCAATAGGAATAACATCAAACAGATATGGGTTGTAGGTTTCGAAAATTATCTCTCGCATTACTTTAAAATCAATAGCCAAATCACTTTCCCATTCCTTTGGACTGAACAGATCACTATCAAAGATTATATTATAATTTTTGAATTCTTCTTTGAGGAAAATCATCGTATTTTTTCCTACGGTCTCAGTTCTTTCTTCAAAGATTTCTTTCAATTTTGGTCGGTAGGTAAGACCACGGTCTTCACATGAACGCATAAATATAATACGATCAAGAAGTCTCTGGGTTATCTCTTTGAGAAAATACGCATCTTTTTCTCTCTCACCTGAATTAAAAAGTTCATGATTATTTTTGAAAATATCTTTCGCTAAGGAAACCCGCCACCGTTTAAGGTCATCAAGAATTGCTTTATCCACCGGGAGTCTATTCTTTGGTTTGACAAGAAGTAATTTATCAAGCTCTCCTTTAATTACCGAATCTTTAGATAATAACCATAGCTTGTCAAACTTTTCAAGATATTCTTCCCAATGTAAATCAATATTTAAACCTTTAAGAAAATTCCTTGAATCAGGCTTAACGGTAACATCAAATAGTTTAATTCCTTCAAAATCGGTCAAAAGAACAAAAGGTACTCCTTTCTTGTTATATCCATATCGAATTGCTTGCTCAATGTGTTTATTAAGGTCAGCCTTGATCGGTTTTGCCTCAATATAGATTTTAGTAACACCTTCAACTTTAAGCCCATAATCGACTCTACCTTTTGAAACTCTCTCTTCAGGACTTACCTCATCATTATTTCTTACATCCCAACCTAATACATCCTTTAATAGTGGTTGTATGAATGAGATTTTGGTGGCTTCTTCGTTATAGTCTTGCGCTCGTCCAGTCGCCAATTCTTCTCTGAATTTTTCAATTAACTTAGATAAATTTCTTTTCGCTTTTTCTTTAGTCAATTCCATTCTAATAATTCACTTTATTGAATTCTAAATAACCTTTATAATTAGTCAAGGGACTTTCTTAGATATTTATAGTATTTCTTGCATACCACCATTGACATTTAGAGGTTTCTTTGATATTATTTATAAATTTAAGGAGGTTACTATATGAAATTTCATTATTGGAAAATCTTATTATTGTTTCTTTTTGTATCTTTAATAATATGGATGATTTCCTCTGTGAAACCCTCTACGATAGAGCTTTCTATTGATCCTCTAACGCAGGCACGATCACAGAACAGGCAGATAATGAAGCATTTAAATGAAGCGCAGAACATTTTACGAAATGGGCAAATCGCAACGAATTCAGACATACCAAATTGGGCTCAGAATACCAAAGAACTCATAGAGGCTGCAATAGGAGTTACAGAGGACCAATCTCTCAGCTTAGATATGATAGCAGAAGGAAAACCCGGTATGGATATAAATACAACAGGTTCTTCTTTGGCATCAATAGTAGCTATACTCGGAACATTATCCACTATACTTTTATCTTGGCGAAAGGATATGCGGGATGCCCGCAAGGAAATCGAGCGACTACATACCAAAGGAATATAACAGTGGTATATCTGGGGTCATATATCTGGGGTCATATATCTGGTATATCTGGGGTCAAATCTCGACACTTGACAATATCAAATAATTGAGTCATTAGTCACTGGTCACTAGTCATAAGTCAAAACGAAAAAACAAAAATATCCGTGCAAATCTGTGTAATTTGTGGCTAATATTTTAGTTAGGATGTTACAACAAATAAAAAATCTTTGTGCTCTTTGTGTACTTTGTGGTTCAATCCCTGGTGTGGGGTGTGGTGTTTTTTAAACGAAAAAATCCTGTAAATCTTGTTAATCCTGTCTAAATTATTGTTAGAAAGTTGGGAGGTTGGGAAGTTAGGAAGTAAAAAAACAACAAAAAATCTTGTGTTAATCTTGTGGAATCTCGTGGTTGAAATTTGGGGTGTGGTGCGGCTCTGTGCTCTCTGTGGTAAAAGATTTCCCTAAGAGTTATCCGCCGTAACTTAAACGAGTAGCCAACACTTCGGGAAGACCGGCATCCAAAATCTTCTTTTGCGTTTTTTTTAAATCATATTCAATACGAATTCTCTCAACATACTTCCTGACCGAATCAAAAATCACAAAAGAAGCTCTTGGATCTCTATCTCTTGGTTGCCCAACACTACCGGGATTTATAATATATTTTTTATTAGAATCCAAATGAATCTCCGGAGAAGTTAATATATTTACAGCTTCCTTCGCGTCTTCAAAAATCACAGGTATATGGGTATGTCCTATAAAAAGTACTTCGCTCTCCATAATCTGAAAATCTACATAGGTATCAATTGCCCTCAAAATGTATTTCCATGATCCCGGTTGATTCAAAGAAGCATGGACAAAGCCTATATTTTCTTCTCTATATTTAAGGGGTAAACCTTTAAGGAAATTTATCTCATCATTATTCAAGGAATTCCTGCTCCACAATACTGCTTCCTTTGCATAATCGTTAAAATCCTCCATGCTTGTCAGT
>Ga0315545_1005405_pt1 | contig 10260 bp, 13 predicted proteins | sample SalMarSW160210MG_FD_203096 | JGI IMG/M metagenome (GOLD analysis project Ga0315545, IMG submission 203096) | Salt marsh sediment microbial communities from the Plum Island Ecosystem LTER, Massachusetts, United States - Salt Marsh Sediment SW1602-10 ...
TTCTTAGGTTCTTCCTTCATAGTACATTACTCCTTATCCATCTTTTTTAATTCTGTTTTTCCTACATGGAAGAATAAGTCATTTTTCTTTTTAAATCAACTCCTTCTAAATTTACACACTTATCATTATACTACCTAGCGAGGTATGCCTTAACTGAGTATCTCCTGAAAGACTGAAATTGTATTTTCAATATCCTCCTTGCTTACGTCAAGATGAGTGACAGCCCGAATAAGTGAATCTTCCATAAGCAAAACCAGAATTCCTCTTTTTTTCAGTCCTTCAACTACTCTATAAGCTGTCCACCTCTCCTTCTTAACTCTGAAGTAAAGGATATTAGTTTCTATTTTTTGAGTTTCAATCTGGATACCGGGAATCTCATTTAAAGCTTCGGCTAGTCTTGCAGCTTTCTTATGATCCTCAGCTAATCGCTCAACATGGTGATCCAGAGCATAAATTCCAGCAGCAGCCAGGAATCCTATTTGTCTCATTCCTCCACCATACATCTTTCGAAAACGTCGAACTCGCTCAATCAGTTCTTTGGTTCCTGCTACCATTGAGCCCACAGGTGCGCCAAGACCCTTCGATAAACAGAGGATCACCGAGTCCACATATTGACTATACTCTATAGGGTCTATCCTCAAAGCTATAGTGGCATTAAGAAGTCTTGCTCCATCCATGTGAAGGAATAAGTGATATTTTCTTGCTATTTGTGAAATTTCTCTTACTGCTTTCGGAGGATAGATAGCCCCTCCACCTCGATTATGAGTATTCTCAAGACAGATAAGACGCGTTGGGGGAAGATGATAATCACCCCTATTTCTAATGGCTCTTCCAACCTGTTCAGGATAAAGAATTCCTCTTTCTCCTCTCAAAGGATGGAGTTGAACGCCAGATAGAGCTGCCGCTGCTCCACTCTCATCATTGAAAATGTGAGATGCCCTTTCTACAATTACCTCATCACCTGGTTTTGTATGAGCTCTCAAACATAATTGATTGGCCATGGTACCTGAAGGAACAAAAACTGAAGCTTCCTTTCCTAAAAGCTTAGCTACCTTTTCCTCTAAACGGTTAGCAGTAGGGTCTTCTCCATAAACATCATCCCCGACTTTTGCACAAAACATTGCCTCTAACATTCCGGGAGTTGGCTTGGTAACTGTATCACTACGTAAATCTACCATTTTTCCTCCTATGACTTTCTTTAATGAGAACATTCATAATAAAAAGTATATAACAGGGATTATCACGTAACCTAATAAAAAGAAAATAAAAAGGGGACGGTTCTATTTTTACTAAGTATTATTCGTGTCGTAGCTACTGATTCCATTGTAAAAGGAGATTAGTTCTATTAATATTAATACTATAAAAATAGAACCGTCCCCTTTTTACTTTTCTTTTTTACTTTTCATAGTATCAGCCCCATATATCTAACCTCCAAATTTAGACTGATAGACTTTCATACTTCCTGTTGTCTTGTTTTATTGACTATTACCCCTACAATTACAACAAGGACTGCTATTATCCCAATTAAAATATAAACATCAAGATTAACAGTTGACCAGCCTCCTCCTTTGCGGGTTATTTCCATTATCGGGTTCATAACATAGTAGGTAGGAAATATTTTGCCAACCCATTCTGGAACTTGAGGAAAAATCTTAATAATACCGGGACCATAAATGACTAACCCAAGTCCCTTTATTACAGAATACAAGGAGGCCGTATCTTTCATAAATGCACCGACTATCAAACCCAAACAAGAAGCCATTATTGCACCAAGGAACAAAATCAATATTATCAAGAGAAACTGTGCATTAAAAGCCTGATTAAGAATGAGTATTAATATTCCCATAATAATACTTACCATTATCCCCAGTAACCCTTTTGAGATAAAAATATCACTTTGAGTTGCCGGAGTAGCCATTACAGCTCCCATTGTTCTTTTTTGCTTTTCATCCACCAATGATGCAGAAGGGATAGCAAAGCCACTTATGAAAATAGCCATGAGGACAATCAGCGGAAGAAAACGGTCTTTTAGGGGAATATTATTTGCATCCCCCAAAGAAACTGGAGTTATGTCCAGGGATGCTTTTTTCCCAGAAACATCTCTAATCTGATATAAAAGTGCCGAGCTTACAATAGCTCTATTTTTTAAAAGGCTCTCTCCCCAGACATATACGGTTAGTTTTGTTAGTTCTCCTTTCTTTATCATAGAATCAAAATTTTCCTGTATAACAATTCCCACATCTCGTGCACCAGTTTCAACCGCATCCTTTAATTCTCTTTCTGATGAGTACTCCTTCAGGTTAATGGATTCCATGTTTTTTAATGATTCAACAATTTGCGAATGACCTTGATTCATAACTGCAAGTTTGGGCTTAGCAGAAAAGAGTGAGCCGAAAAGCAGATTCATAAATACTGTGAAAATAAGAGGAGCAACTATGGCAAATATAAAAAAGTAACTTTTAAAACCATATCTCAATTCTTTATTTAATAATACACCGATTCTTCTAATACTCATTTAACCTTCCTTTTCAGAGTGATAATTCCAAGGAAAACAAAAACAATATTAAAGCCAATTAAAAACATAATATTGTCTAAATTACCGCTCCAGCCAATATCAAAATTTACTGCCCGGTGAAGAGTATCTACCAGAAAAAATGATGGAATGACTTTAATCCATCCAGATACCGGACCGGGAAATATTACAGTAAATGCCGGTACAAAAAGAACAATCATTAAGAGAGTTCCCCATGCTATAACAGACATCATGTCCTTAGAAATTGAAGCAATGAAAAATGCCAGCCCAGTTACCATAATTGAACCTAATAGCAATGAGGTGATAATGAGTAAAATGTTCTGGGTTAGACTTCCAGTTATTATCATTAATAGTACTGCCGGTGAAAAGGCTAAGAATACACCGGTAACACCTTTTCCAACAAATAAATCCGTTACTCTCATTGGTGTGGTTAATAATGCCTGAATGGTCCCATCTTCCGATTCTGATGCTATCAGATTGGCAAGTCCCAGTGTTTCGGTGATTAATAGCATAACCGCAAATAATGGAAGCATACGGTCCCTGTAAGGAATCTGTTTACCGCCCATATCCGGGCCAAGAACAATTTCAACCTCATCAATGTTTATTTTAAAGCCGCTCATCTGGTTTATCATTTCACCAATAAGAATTGTGTACATTTCTTTAATTTCATCTGATAAGTCCGAAGAATAATAAACAAAGATTTGAGGTTTTTCCCCGGATATGAGTGACTTCTGAATATCTTCAGGAATTGAAATACCAATATGTAATTCTTTATCTGTTACAGCTTGTTTTAATTCATCTTCGCTTTTCACATTTCGAATTATCAATCCTTCCTCTATGTTTTTATTAAACATGTAGCGGTCGGATTTATCCGACGTTGCTTCTTTAGAAGCCATATTAAAAAAATGCGGAGCATAAAAACCAATTTCTATTGTCTCATCTACTGCATTTGGCATTATAAAATAGAAAACAAGATAAAGGATTATGCCGAAAATTGTCATAACACCAAAGAATTTATTTCTGAAAAAAAGCTTAAAATCTTTGGCAATCAGGGTTTTAATGGTCCGCCAGTTCATCCTGTTAACCCTCTTCCTGTAATCTGAATAAAAATATCTTCCAAACTGGCTTCTTTGCTGTGGATTGTCACAACTTTCTCCTTATCAAAAAGCATTTGTATGTCACTTGCTGTATTTTCACTGTCCATTAATAATTCTCTGTCTTCAATTTCACCAATTTCTGTTGTTATTTGCGCCTTTATTGAACGTTTACCGTATTTTTGTTTAAGGTTGTACGGCGTATCAAGTGCAATTATTTCTCCGCCATTTATGAAGGCAACACGATCAGAAAGCTTATCTGCTTCCAGCATATCATGGGTTGTTAAAAATACAGTTGCTCCTCTTTGTCTTTCTTTAAGAATTACATTACGGATATTATCGGCGGATGTTGGGTCCAGGCCCTCAGTTGGTTCATCAAGAAAGAGTATTTTTGGTTTATTAATGAGAGCTCTTGCTACCATTAGGCGCTGCTTCATCCCTTTGGAAAAACTTGATACACGGTCTTTTCCTCGGCCCTTAAGGTCTACTGTTATTAGAAGGTCATCTGCGTCAAATTTTTTAACACCGTAGAGGTCTGCAAAAAGCTTTAAATTTTCAATTGCACTCATTTGTTCATACAGGTTTGTTCTTTCAAAGCAGATTCCAATTTGTGCCTGTACTTTACCGCTCTTCTTTGTAATATCCAGCCCAAGGACAGTAATCTTTCCATTCTTAGGATAAAGCTGACCAGTAAGCATTTTTATTGTTGTAGATTTCCCGGCACCATTTGGTCCTAGAAATCCAAAAATCTCACCTTCTTCTACATTAAAAGTAATTCCTTTTACTGCTTGTATATCACCATAGTTGTATTTTACATTATCGACTACGATTGAATCTGTACTCATAATATCTCCTCTTCTCCCCTTAACTTCCTTGATAGATATTCTCTCACTTCTGTCACGAATTCTCTTGCTTTCTGGAGCATTTCTTCTGCGTCTTCGTTGTTTATCTTTACTAGCTCCCGATAATCCGACATTTGACGCATATCAAAACTTTTATGAAGAGTGTAGCTCATATCTTTTGGAAAAATTTTCTCTTTTACAAAATATTGGTCAAAAAGTGCTATTGCGTCACTATATTTAGAAGTTCCTTTCTCTACTTTCACTAATAACGCAAGTACCGCATAAAACATAGCATAATATGCTCTATTAATTATACTTCCAGGGCTCCCACCTTCACTTAACAGAATTTCTGTATCCTTAATAGCTTGTTCAGCCTGTTCCATCCTATAGTTGATAAGAATTCTTTTTCTATCCTTCATATCTTGACTCCTTCTCTTTGTATGTTTTTATAAATGGGTGATTCCAGAATAGGAGAATCTTTCCATTCTTTTTTTTCAAAAATTAAGGGGACAATAACAACATCTTCTTTAAAACCTGCTTCCCAGGCTATGGTGAATATTATTTCTCTTGTTTTTCTGTCCATTTTTTCTACAATAACGCATATATCCATATCAGAGAATGACTCACTATCATCGCGCGCCCTTGAGCCATAAACAATTATACTAACCTCGCCCAACTGTTCCCTAAGCCTTGAGGCAAACTCTTCTGCAATTTTAAAATCTGCTTTCTTCATACCCTATGTTTCCTCATATATTTATTCTAATTATCTAATTAGACCTTACCTTCCATCCTCTTTTCTTTCCAATTTTCTCTGCTTTTTTCTTTAAAATTGTTGGCAAAATAATTTTCCAAAAATCGTTATTTCTAATTAGAGATTTCATCTTGGACGCTTGCCTTTACCTGCATTTTGAATCAGCCACTGCTTCATTTCTGGATCTTCCCATAGAATTCCGCTTCTTTCCCAATAATAAAAAGCCTCATCATCCCCACCAACAGTGTATCTATCCGGGTCAAGAGACTTAGGCGGTATATGTCTCTTCTTCAGAAGCTCTTTAGCCACCTTCGGGCTGAATCCAATAGCCTCCCTCAATAAAAGAGTAGCCTTCCCCTTGTCGCCTAGTTTAAACAGCGCATAGGGTTTTCCGTAAGTAAGCTCAACCGTAATGTCACCTTTGTATTTATCACACATATCCACAGCTGCTTGATAATTGCCAGTTTTTAAATATCCCTCCGCTAGAACTGCTCTTACACCTTGATTATCATTGGGATTTGCTGAGATGATAAACTCAAACAACTCAATACCTTTGGCCAGATTCCCTCTATCAAAAAAACACAGTGCTAGACCATGAACGCATCTCAAAAAAGGACGGTTGTCCAGCACTCCCCATGGCAATAAATCTTTCCCGGGGGTAAAACTGTGAGGAAAAGTTCGCCTTCCTATTTGGTAACCTTTTATCCAGCTTTCAAAGGCTAATCTGTCCCTGCCTGATTCCTCATAGAGTAAACCCAGGTGATGATAAGCATCAATGAATCCTGGGAATTCGGCAATAATCTCTTTATGAATCTTCTCCGCCGCTCTAATATGACCCATTTGCCACAGTTCAATGCCTTCACCAAACTTATCCATTAATTCATCATATTTGGGAGGATAAATAAACCGCCACTCATGCTTTGCAACCTCTTCAACTCTTAGCATTTTTCTACCTCATTATACTATTCTAATAAAATAGATAGAATTATTTCAAATATCAAGACCTGACCCCTATTTTTGCTATTACGTTTATCCTTTTTTCCATAATTTTTTTCTATAACATAAAATTCAGTGGTTTTTGAGCGCTCGCGAAGCGGGGGGAAAGTCCGCTGAAATGACTTGTTAGAAGTGTCTATTGTTTATTCTTTCTTGTACAAAATAAGGATTTCTAGCGCAATGAAATACGCCATATACAATAACTGTTTTCTTTTTGACAATAAAATAAATAGCGTAGGGAAATCTTTTGAGAAGACAACGATGGAAATTTTTATAAACTTTTCGGTAGAGATTGGGAATGCGGGCTATTTCTGCTGAGATGGCATAAAATATTCGTAAAAATTCTTCGCCTAAACCCTTGGATTTTTCTTCATACCAAAGATATGCACTTATAACATCGTCTTCGACTTCTGGTAGGAATGATAACGAATAGGACATTTTATTTTCTTTTTTCTATACGGGTTTGCAGTTCTTTTAAAGAAAGAAGACGCCCGCGGTGATTTTGATATTTCGTGAGTCGTCTTTCTAATTCTGCCTTATGGGATTCGGGAATCGGAATGTGTTCGCGAGATGCGATGGAATCCCATAGTTCTTCTAAGAACAAAATCTTTTCAGCGGTGCTTAAGTGGGAAATTTTTGGAATATCGGTTATTTTCATGGTTTTCACCTCTAATTAAATTATAGCATATTTTTCGATATTTTTATAATTTACTATGGTTTAACGTTTCCAGTCCACTTATCTACAAGTCTAGGTGGATAATATGTTCCGTCTCTTCTAAAGTCTTGCCCAGCATACCATTGATATCTATCCGTTAAACCACAAAATAAAATTCCAATTGAAAAAATTAAAGCGGATATTATAAATAACTATTTTTTCATTCACTTCATTCAAGCCTTCAACAACTTGAACCAATTCTTCCGGAGATGTCCTGTCAATCCTTTTGCCAATTCTTTCCACGGAAAGTGTTCGAATTTGGCTAATTTTGACCTCCTGATTAATTATTCGATATTGAATTCTTTTTTGCCATCTTTTTCAAAAATTTTCAGGTGAAGGCTAACCATTTTACTTCTTCCTACCTATAGATGATTCCAGCCTCAAAGTCAAGTAAAATTCCAGAGTTAAGGCCAGACTTTTTTCCATAGTTAAATCCTTGGTAATACTTCTTGCATTCTTCAATTATGTCAGCCAATCTATGAGTCTTGAGAGCAAGAGTTTTTCCCACATTAATATTTTCTAGTTCTAATAAAGATTTAAACGCCTTCTCTACCGCCTGCTGGCAAAGGACACAGGTATCAGAAACTATTTTGCTTTCTTTCCAACCAGCCCTTGCAAAAGCCAGATGGTCTTTTGCTTTTTTAAACCAAATTTCTGCCGCTGCCTTATTCTTTCTCATACAAAACGACTCCTTTTAATAAAACTGTTCGAGTGAATAAACTGTTAATTTTCTTTGCTCTTCTAAATTCATTCGGTGTATAAACGAGAGGCTCAACCGGATATTCGAATCCAAACTGACTTCTTATGAGCTGCATTAATTCCACAACTCTATCTACAAACCGCTTGTTTGTCTTTTTTATGATTAATAGATCCATATCAGAGGTTTCATTACTTCTTTGTGTACCATAAGAACCAAATAGAATTATCTTCTCTGGGTTGTATTCTGATGCTATAAAATCAACTAATTTCTCTAAATTTGGTAGCGTTCTAAGCCCTTTGGTCATTTTTTATCTTTCAACCCCCTTAGTCTTATAATACAATAGTATTAGCCCCATGTATCTTCTTGCCGAGGTAACAATTCTTCTTGCATCATTCTTCTTATCACAGAAAATTTAATAGGGACAGCGCCCATTTATTGATTCTTACGAGGTCTGCCACGGGGTAAGGCCTTCGGTTGCTAGCCGAGCCATCCCTCAATCGGTATCAATGAGGTATTTCATAACTTTGGTTCTGGCCTAGTACTGATTAGTCTGTCTTTGTAAATATTTCTTTTTAGCTCCTCAGCGTCAATTAAGCCTTTCCAGCCTCCAAAACTATTCCTTAGAGATTTAATAGTTTTTGTAATTTCAGAAGGAGCTTCTTTAATAACGATGGTTATTTCTCTTCCTTCTTTGATATCCAATTTCTCCAAAGGCTTAATCACCCCATTTGAAAACTTGGCTTTGATTCTTCTTTCCATTATTTTTCCTTTGTTTTTTAAATTGGCCATAGAATTTTAAATATTTTAAAATTAGCAGCTTCGACCTTTATTTTAGCCTAACCTTTTCATTAAGATTAGTCAACATAAATAAAAAAAGACGACAGAATGTCGTTAATATATGATATAGAATGCTGATAAAATAAGGATTTTTGTTTAGAGGAAGATGGTCAATGTTTTACTTTTATACAGAAGAGGACAAACCTAGAACTTTTATCCGATGGGCAAGGGTCCTTTACGTAGTTGTCTTTATCTCATTGTGTAAATTGCTAATTCCATTCCCCGTTCATAATTCTCATTAAGAAACTCTATCAGTGCTATTCCCGCTATATGGCCTTCCTACACATATGGAAACCAGGGGTCTCCCAAAGAAGAAGGCTTAATATATCCTCCTTGACCAAATTTCAGCTCAAGAGTGTCTGTCAACACATCCCCTTTTTGTTTATGTTGATTCGGCAGTACGCTCAACGGAATCGGGCTATACGAAGTCGGCGATAGCTGATTTGGACGAAGCGTCAGCGAAGCCGTATAGCCCCCCTGTTATATGACCTGCCATATTCTTTATTTACCTCTTTTTTTGTAATCTTTCTTGAACTGCTTCGCTTGTTAACTCCCGGATTGCATCGGAAGCAATCCATTTGGCACTTCTTGGATCCATTTTCTGAACCTCTTTTGCAGTCTCAATCGCCTTCCTGTTCAAATTGACATTCCGTTTTCCGATATTTCTTAAGGCCCAATTGACTGCCTTTTTAACATAGTTTCTATGGTCATCCGCTTCCCGTTTTATCGCCGGCAAGAAGGCCAAAAACTTTTTGTCCGGTGCTTCCTTGTCGTGCCATGCCAAGCAGGCCATCAAGACAAAGCCAGCACGCTTCTCAAACTCTTTTTCGCGCTTAGTCCACTCTACTGCTTTCTCCCATGCCATAGGCGTTTTATCAAACAAATTCATACAACACTGATCGCATACGTCCCACGAGTCAAAATCCTTTATCCACGCGTCCATTTGTTCTTTTGTCACCTGATTTGGGTCGTCAATCATACTGGCCAGTATGCGCGCTTCGTGAATACCTGAATCCCAAAGCTGTTGAGCAAGAGGGTGATCCCTTCCAATTTCTTTTGCCATTTTCCTTAGGTTCGGAACAGAAACTCCGTAGGTACTTTTTGGATTAATACCAAATCGTGCCATACCCTCTACCGCCTTGGGATTAGATAATGTTTTCAGTTTCTTAAGGATGTTCTCATATTGCATTTTTCTCATTTTTTCCAATGATTCAGGTTCAGTTGAGTAGGGACCAATTGTATTGTTTAAGAGATATTCCCGTTCAGATTTTCTTAATATAGAAGAAAATTGTCCTCAGATATTATTCCTTTACTGCTCTGGCTAAGCTTTCAGCGAAGTCTCCCACTTTTTCAACTAAAGCCTTACTCCCTTGATGTTTTTCTATTTTTTTGACAATGGCACTACCCACTATTACTGCCTCGGCTAAGGAAACGGTTTTTCTGGCTGCCTGAGGGGAAGAGATGCCAAATCCTATTCCTACCGGGGTTAAGGTAAGAGAGTGAACCTTAGCTACTAAATCTGTTAGGTTTTTATCTTCCCTTTTTTCATCACCCGTAATGCCGGTGTAGGCTACACAATAGATAAATCCTTGACTTTTCTGGCAGACTAACTTTATTCTATCTTCTGAGCTAACCGGAGTAAGAAGAAGGATAAGAACAAGGTTGTTTTTCTCAGCCTCTTTTAGTAAAAAATGAGCCTCTTCTGGAGGAAGGTCAACGATTATTAATCCATCTACCCCTGCCTGGGATGCTCTTTCTATAAATACTCTTTCTCCAAACTTGAAGATGGGGT
>Ga0315545_1005409_pt1 | contig 10256 bp, 15 predicted proteins | sample SalMarSW160210MG_FD_203096 | JGI IMG/M metagenome (GOLD analysis project Ga0315545, IMG submission 203096) | Salt marsh sediment microbial communities from the Plum Island Ecosystem LTER, Massachusetts, United States - Salt Marsh Sediment SW1602-10 ...
GATAAAGCTTGAGCTAGATGATTTTGTTCCTTATGCTCCTGTCGTCAGCCATTCCTGCACCTCCTTTAGCACTTCACCATGATTGGCCCTGGTTACCATAAGCGTTTTAATTTCAGGACGGCGCTTAATTTTGTCGGCAAAGGGGTGAGAGTTAAGCATGATAGTGCCCAGAATCTTCTTGCCGCTTTCTATGGCTTGCAGAACAATCTTCCTAAACTGCGGTGATAAAAGCTCCATCTTGCCAATCTCATCAACGACTATTAAATCGTTCCCCTCCAACGCCTGGCGGAGGGCAGAGACGCCAAGTCTATTCAAGTTATCAATATCAACCTTGTATCTGCTTACCTGGTAGGGGCTGGAGATATTGACGTGCGCCAAAACTGCTTCCTGGCCATCAATGGTAACGATTCTGAACCCTTGCCTTATCCCGCCTACCCGTATCTCCTCAGTATAAAAACCGCCAGCCTTAATTTTTGTCTTGGTTACGGCTTCCTTGATAATGGCAGTTTTACCTGTGCCTGGCTTACCAGTTAATAACAGCATACTTGCCGCTACTTCTCAACCAAAGCCTGAGATTTCCTCTTTTCCTCAAGCTTCTTTCGGCGGCGCCGATGTTTCAAGTCAGCCATTCTCTTCTTCTTGTTCATATCCTTTTACTTTAAAGTGACAAAATCTCGGATAGCCAACTACTATAGTTTTCCCATCTTGACTTCTGCGATATATTAAAGCATTTTACCTGATATGTCGAAGTTTTTTGAAGATTGTTTATTTTGTCACTCTAGATCCTTCGCCAGATAAGGGGATGGGAAGATGAAGGGCTCAGGAGACAATTGGGTTGCTAAGTGACCTCTTCTTGATATGTTAGGGTGGGATGGATAGAATGGCGAGAATTAAAGATGGATATCTTAAGGGATAAAGCTGCTATCGTGGGTATCGGGGAGACCGAGTATTCCCGAAATTCGGGCATAAGCGATGTGGCTCTTCTGCTTCAGGCATCGGTGAGGGCTATCGAGGATGCTGGACTTACTCCTAAGGATATTGATGGGATTGTTTTGGGATATACCAATGTGGTGGCTGAGAACCTCATGACTAACTTTGGCACTAAAGACATGGCTTATTCTGCCAGCGCTCACCTGGGTGGCGCCAGTGCGGTGGCATCGCTCCAAAGCGCTGCTATGGCTGCGGCCACGGGTGTTGCCACTAATGTCCTGTGCATGGCCGGTTGGAATGGCTACTCCAAACTTAGAATCAGTTCCGGCATGGAAGGTCAGCCTCAGTTGGCGATATCGCAACTGAGGAGCTTCGAAGAGCCCTACGGAGTTTTTGTTCCAGCACAGTGGTATGCGCCCATGGCAAGAAGACATATGTATGAATATGGCACCACTAGTCGCCAATTCGGAGCGGTAGCAGCAACTATGCGGAAACATGCTCAGCTCAACGATAAGGCCATAATGCGAGGCAATCCAATAACTATCGATGACCATCAGGATTCAAGAATGGTCGCTGACCCCTTTCGCCTACTTGATTGTTGTTTGGAAAGCGACGGGGCAGCTGCTGTTGTGGTAACTTCCAGGGAGAGGGCAAAAGATATGAGGCATCAGCCTGTCTACATAATGGGAGTTGCTGAGGGACATCCTGATTTCCCTGACCAAATAGCCAACCGACCTGTCTTGACTGAATTGGGGATAAAGAAAGCAGCACCCAGAGCCTTTGCTATGGCTGGCGTCGCTCCTAAGGATATTGATGTTGCTGAGATATACGACTGCTTCACTTATATTGTGATTTGCCAATTAGAGGATATAGGCTTCTGCAACAAGGGCGAGGGTGGACCTTTCGTTGAAGCAGGGCACATTGAGCTGGGTAGAGAACTTCCGGTAAATACTCACGGAGGTCTTCTTTCTCAAGCCCATGTGCTAGGCATGAACCATGTGGTAGAGGCAGTAAAACAATTGCGGGGAAGCGCCGGGAAAGCCCAGGTAAAGGATGCTGAGATTGCCTTAGTGAGTGGCTACGGTGACTTAGGCGATGGTTCAATAGCTATATTGAGGAGATAAATGTCCCAATATAATAAGCCTTTACCTCAAATAACTCCCCAAACAAGGGAGTTATGGGAAGGATGTCGTAAGCATAAGCTTTTAATTCAGAGGTGCCGAGCCTGTGGCACCCTTCGCCATTACCCCAGGATAATGTGCCCCAGCTGTGGCTCCTGGGATACGGAATGGGTAAAAGTTAGTGGCAAGGGAAAGGTCTACTCCTGGACCGTAGCTCATCAAGCTTTCCATCCTGCTTTTATAGATGATGTGCCCTACGCTTCGGTAATCGTAGAGCTTGATGAGGGAGTCAGGTTAGTGACCAATATTGTTGATGCCAGCCCAGAGGAGCTCTATATTGGCATGCCAGTGGAGGTGGTTTTTGAGGATGCTACCAGTGAGATAATTTTGCCCAAGTTTAAAAAGTCCTCCTGGTTACAGGGCATATCTTCTTCTCAGATTGTCCGATAGCTCAGCCGCTAATTCCAGAGCCTGGCTCGCCGCTTCAGACGACAAGGTTGCCAACCCGCAAGAAGGGGTTATTAATCCTTGAGCTATGATTCGCCTAAATCCGACGCCGTCTCTAGTAAAGGGAGCCATAGCTTCTCCCAGGCGGTCAGAAAGGCTGGACAAGGATTCCTTAGCTAAAGCATCCTCATCATTGGGGACTATCCCCCAGGCAATAGTGCCTCCGCGCTCAAGAAAGGATTTCACCTCATCGGGATAAGCGCTTAAAGAGGAAGCATAATTATAAGCATCAAAGCTAAGAATATCAATTGAAGTGCTTAAAAGGACTGACCAGTTGGTATTGCCACAGCAATGCAACCCCTTTATCCCCTTAATCCCCTGGAGGACTTCCTCTAATAAGGCAGGTACCTTTTCCTCAGGAACAGGCACAAAAACCGAACCCAGGGAAAGTAAATATGGCTCGTCAACAAATATAATGGTATTGGGTGAAACCTGTCTTAAAGCATTTTCTTGCCAGGAGGCTTTTAGTCGCAAAAACTTAGCCGCCACTTCAGCCAGGGTATCGTCGTAAAGGATAGCTAAGCCATCCTGACGAGTAACCGTCAGCCCCAAGGTGATAGGACCCGTTATCTGCCCCTTGGCTATTTGCTGTTTCTTCGCCTTGGCCAAAAAGGTATGAAATCCTGCAGCATATTCAGCAGAGACGCCATATTCACCGAAATTGCCTGCCTCACAATCAATATAGATTTGCTCCAATTCAGTATCGAAATTCGCCGATGGCTCAATGTGGATTTTATCCTCATTCACAACTACCCCGGGAAAGCCCTCACTGAACTGAACACACATGTTTTCTTTGGGGGAGCGCTTCGGTAGCTGTGGCCAGGCAGGGATAGCAGGAAGATATTCCATAACTAAAGAGCAAGCCTCCTCAGGTTCAGCCTGGGGCATACTGCCAATAGCTGTAGGTAAACAACCGAACTCAAATTTAGTTGGCATTTCCCCTTTTAGTTAGAGACGTCAGGAGAATTCATCCAGTGCGTCCAGCATAAACATGCATGGCAATGCCGGCAACAAGGAATACTACTCCCAAAACCAAGGGGTGTATCGCATAGTGCCAGGATAGAGAGATAAGCCATGCTATGCCTAATCCTGCAAAAAGGTGCATCCATGCATTGAAATTAACATGCTTGGCACAGTAACTAGACACTTTAGCCGAAAAGTTTTTCATTTTCTCGCCTCCTTTCTATCTACCTAAGTATTTCCCAATAAGTAGGTCTAAATCCTCCTTTCTTTTCTCTGAAATATATTCTGCGGTAGTAACGATAGCATTCTTAAGAGCGGTGGCACAAGCGCAATCCCGTTTGGAGGGGATAAGAGGAATTATCAGTTTCAGGATTTTCTTGGCAGTATTAATGCCTTTCTCTAGATTAGTTAAAATCATCTCCGTAGTCACCGATTCGTAGTTGGTATGCCAGCAATCATAATCGGTGACAACGGCGAGCGTGGCATAGCATATTTCGGCTTCTCTTGCCAGCTTAGCTTCAGGCAAAGCAGTCATTCCAATAATATCAGCACCCCAGGAGCGGTAAAGCTGCGACTCAGCCTTAGTACAAAATTGTGGCCCTTCCATAGCCAGATAAATGCCACCTTTGTGCACCTTGGCTCCTGCCTTAGTGGCTGCCTCAAATAAAACTTGACTCAAAACAGGACAGTAAGGTTCGGCAAAAGCAATGTGAGCCACTATTCCACCAGTGAAGAAGGTACTATCCCTGCCCTTAGTGCAATCAATGAGCTGGCCAGGAATAACTAAATCCATAGGTTGGATTTTTTCCTTGAGGCTGCCCACAGCACTCACCGAGATAATCCTTTCTACCTCCAGAGATTTCAAGGCATAGATATTAGCCTTCACCGGTAGCTCTCCAGGACTGATGCGGTGCCCCTTACCATGCCTGGGAAGAAAAGCAATCCTTACCCCTTCAAGCTCGCCCAAAATAATAGCATCGCTGGGTTCGCCAAAAGGCGTGTTTATCTTCACCTCCTCCATTTCAGTCATGCCCTCTACCTTATAAAGCCCGCTGCCGCCGATGATTCCTATTTTAGCTGTGGACATCAAATTTTCTCCTCCATCCTTAATTTTACAAACGATTCTAATACCAACCAAATAAAATAGAATATTACTTCAACGCTTTGTGCCTGGCAATAATAAGGCGGAGAGCCTATGCATGTCACCAGGGCACAGTAGGTAGCCACAAGGTTGATGTAGTTGCCATAGAGGGCGGACACTTCAAATTGCTTCGGCATTTTGTGCCCTGCAATAACAAATAAGAGGAACATGCGTCACTAATCACGTGAGCCAGCACAAAGATTTGACTTTGCTCTGGGATGCTGTTACATTGAAATCAGCCATCTAGGCCTTACTCGCGCGGATTAATAAATATAATTAAGGAGGATGAGTTTAATGGAAAAGAAAGAGCCATATGCTAGCCAGGAGGAACTCAGCGAACGAGTTGTCCACTATCCCGATGTTCCCCTTGTAGAATTAGCTCCCGGTTCAAACAGCCACCTTGTGTCTGGTGCAAACATGACACTCAGTTTTATCACTATCGAGCCCAATAAATACTTTCCCCCCCACCACCATGAAGCAGAACAGCTCGTTGTAGTTCTAGATGGCGGATGCGACCAAATAGTGGACGGGAAGATATATCCACTTAAGAAAGGTGACGTCTGCATTATACCCTCAAATGCAGACCATGGAGACTATGTTTATGATAAAGGCCTCAAAGCCATCGAAATTTTTTCGCCACCACGAGAAGACCTCGTAGCAAGGCTAAAAAAGGCCTTGTCTTCATAGTCTAATGTTCATATAGCCGGGGAGGTAGAGACGTAGAAGGCGCTACCTCCCTAATCACATGAGCGAGTACAAAGATTTGATTTTACTCTGGGATGCTGTTACATTCAAATCAGCCATCCAGACCTTACCTGCCCTGGTTAATAAACATAACTAAGGAGGACGAGCTTAATGCAAAAGAAAGAGCCATATGCTAGCCAGAAGGAACTCAGTAAACGAGTTGTCCACTACTCCGATGTTCCCCTCCTAAAATTAGCTCCCGGTGCAAATGGCCACATTGTGCCTGCTGCAAACATCACACTCAGTTTTGTCACTGTAGAGCCCAATATTTACGTTCCTACCCACCACCATGAAGCAGAACAACTCATAATAGTTATAGATGGTGCATGTGACGCAACAGTGGAGGGGAAGTTATATCCACTTAAGAAAGGGGACGTTCTCATTATACCCTCAAATGTAGAACACGCAGTCTACGTTTCCGATAAAGGTCTCAAATCCATCGAAGTTTTTTCGCCACCACGAGAAGACCTCGTAGCAAAGCTAAAGAAGGCCTTGTCTTCATAGCCTAATGTTCATATAACCGTGGAGGTAGAGACGTAGAAGGCAATACATCCCTAACCACCTGAGCGAGTACAAAGATTTGATTTTATTCTGGGATGCTGTTACATTCAAATCAGCCATCCAGGCCTTACTTGCCCTGGTTAATAAACATAACTAAGGAGGACGAGTTTAATGGAAAAGAAAGAGCCATATGCTAGCCAGGAGGAATTCAGTAAACGAGTTGTCCACTATCCCGATGTTCCCCTTGTAGAATTAGCTCCCGGTTCAAACAGCCACCTTGTGTCTGCTGTAAACATCACACTCAGTTTTATCACTGTGGAGCCCAATACATACTTCCCCCCCCACCACCATAAAGCGGAACAACTCATAATAGTTATAGATGGTGCATGTGACGCAACAGTGGAGGGGAAGTTATATCCACTCAAGAAAGGGGACGTTCTCATTATACCCTCAAATGTAGAACACGCAGTCTATATTTCCGATAAAGGTCTCAAAGCCATCGAAGTTTTTTCGCCACCACGAGAAGACCTCGTAGCAAAGCTAAAGAAGGCCTTGTCTTCCTAGTCTAATGTTCATATAACCGGGGAGGTAGAGACGTAGCAAACGGGTCAACGCTAAGAGAAGTTAATAAACTGACTTAAAAGTGCCGACTTGCACATAATCAGATAGGATATTTTTACCATACACAGCTACACTTAATCTTATCATAATCCATCTCTGGCTTTGCCCACGTTGCCAGGGTTTTCTTGCAAAGGCAATTATCTTATCCTCACTCGTATAAAGGCTGCTTCCACCCATAGCTCTTTTTTTTGCTTCAGCCACCTGATGCCCTTCTGAAAAATACCACTTCTTGCCCCTGCATCTCCTTACCCACCTTTCCCTCTTCCTCTAGGAATTTCAGGTGAGCTATAGCCTCTCCAAAAGCAAACCACTTTTGCGACGGGGGAAACATATCCCACGATTTATAGGTTACATCCCAGGTCATTTGCGATGCTACCTGGGAAGCATTTTGCCTACCTTTTTCGAGAATAGAGACAATCTCATCAAGCCTCAGTTGGTGGTGGCGTCTCAGCTCTCCAATTCTCTCCCTATGGTTTTTAAGAATGCTCCTATGGCCAGGCAGTACAAGTTCAACATTTAAACCGTAAACTTTGTCCAGGCTCATCAGATATTCCTTGAGAGGATTTCGCTCATCGGACCAAAGTGAGATGTTTGGGGTTATATCACCGAGGACATGGTCCCCGGCTATGAATATCTTCTTGCTGGGCTCGTAAAGACACAAATGGCCCTCGGTATGTCCCGGGGTTTCAATACATCTAAATAAGTAGTCTCCCATGCTCACTGTGTCACCTTCTTTCAGGATATGGAAGTCCAGGCGGGCCGCCGGGCTATACCTGCGGCCCGGGTGATTTCTGATAGCCAGCGCGAGCTCATTCTCGGGGAAGCCATGTTTGCGTGCGAAATCGGTCTGTTTTTCCCAGGATTCTGGCGTATTGGAGTTAATAATTGCTGCATCCGCCCGACCGAAGTAAATTTTTGCTGTATCTGCGGCGAGACTTGACACTAGACCTGAATGGTCTGCATGCATATGCGTGATGAAAAAATCGGCTTCCTGTAAATTCACACCACATCCCCCTAAACCAGAAGTTAACGCTCTCATACAATCCTCGCGGTTCCATCCAGTATCAATAATTAAAGACCGCTGTGCTCCTTTTACTACATAAGAGTTAAGGGCCTTCAGAGGGCTTCCGGGGAGAGGAACCTCAATTCTATAGAGACCCGGTAAGATTTCCTCGAACAACGCTACTAAGAATCCTTCCCTGAAATACTACTCATGGATTCGGCCCAATCTGACCACATTCGCTCTGTCTATGCAACCAAGCTCGACTACTTCTGGACCAAATCACTTTGGAGGGAAGCTACCGCCGAACTGAAGCATGATTATACAGGGAAAAGATGCCCTGGTAGAAGAACTTCCTCTTCACTTTGGCAAAAACCCTTTTCGCTGGATTTTAGCACACACAGTTACATTTAATCTTGTTATAACCCATCCCTGGCTTTGCCCACATTGCCAGGGTTTCCTTGCAGAGACTCTATTCCCAGTTGTATAAAGGCCTGTTTCTGCCTACGGTGTCTATCTTTGCTCTGGACAATGTTATAGAATCAGTTGGAAGACAGCTTTTCGTGGCTTTTCCTTTGTAAAGGTATGGCTAAGATTAGCAAGCAGGAGGTTTTAAACCGTGGAGAACGAGCGCGTTATGGTATTTATAGATGGTGGGAATCTTTATGCTGGGGTAAAATTTGGACTCAATCTACAGAAATCTGTAAACATAGATAGCTTAGTTAAGAAGCTAGTTTCAGGGCGTGGCTTGGTGCGAGCTTATTATTACACTACTCCGAGTCCTCGTCCTAATTCGTCCCTGGGCAAGGCACATCAGCGATTTCTTGATAAGTTGGGCTGGGTTGAAAATCTCCAGATTCGGCGTGGAAGAATAGTGCCCAGGACACATACAATTGAATGCCCAAAATGCAAGGAATCATTTGAGTATCATGATTATACACAGAAGGGCGTGGATGCGCGAATCGCGGTGGACATGGTTACGTTAGCGGTGAGAGGTGCCTATGATACTGCTATTCTGGTTTCCGGTGATAGCGACTTAGCAGAAGCGGTTGACTATATTCGGGAGCAGACGAACAAAAAGGTAGAGAATGCGTGTGTGCCAGGAAAAAGCTGGGCAAAGACGCTCAGGGAGGCAGCGGACAAAAGGATTCCCTTAACACAAGAATACGTTGAGGACTGCCTGTTTGAAACACCTTTAGAAGAACAAGCCCCACTTTAAAGTGGGGCTTGCAATTTCAGTTCCCCTTATCGGCAGCACAATAAAGGGAATTCAATAGCTCCTGTTGTGGGAACAGCAGGAGTCATTCATTACAATAAATTTAACACAAATGCTAATTTTGTCAAGCCCAATCTGTCAATTATTATAGGATTTCACCATCCGCAGTTACATTTAATCTTCCTGTAATCCATTTCTAGCTTTACCCACATTGCTTTAAGTGCCTTTTGAAGCTTTAAAGCGACAAGCTTTCTGTAAAGCACGAACTACTTCTTTTGTGTTGTCTCTCTTATTCAATAGGAAGGCGCCTTCGCCTTATGGATTTTTTATCTACCACCACAATTGAATCCGCTAACTGGTTACCAGGTATAGTTGCCAAGACGTGCTTCAAGAGTTGTAGCATTTCTTTGTCATTATAGTTTCCTCCACGGAATAGGATTATCCCAGGACTGCTTGAGCCACCTAGTGCTAAAATCCTAGCGTAATCCAAATCCGCAGTTATTATAATACGGCTTTCTTTTCTAGCTCGGGCTATAATTTCTTCGTCTGATGCTTGACCAAGACCAATATGAGCGGCATGAACAGCTTCATGTCCCTCGCTCTGCAGCCACTCCGCAAGGAGCGGTGATATGGGCATATCGAGGAAGAACCTCATGCGAGAATCTCTATGGTTTCTTCTTCAGCAAGGTAAGCTGCATATTGGAGAGCCTCATCGATATCCTCTAGTTCTAGGTAGGGATATGCCTTTAGAATAGACTCTTTAGTTTCGCCAGCAGCTAGCAGCCCTAGCACTCTTGATACTGGGAATCGTAGGTCTCGAATACAAGGCTTCCCGGTGCAAACCTCTGGATTTACAGTGATACGCTTAAATTTCACAGTTTAGACTCCTTTTTGTTTGCCAAAAGAATTGCTTGTCAAATTTTACCATACACAGTTACATTTAATCTTCTTATAATCCATCCCTAGTTTTGCCCACATTGCCAGCGTTTCTTTACAAAGTGCAACCTCTTCATAATTATAATCTTCCTTTAGCTGGTTGATGACTGTGGCATATATTTCATAGCGAGTATTAAATTCGACCTTCTTTCCCCAGTTGGAGTTTTCTTTCAGGTATTCCTGCCAGCTTTTATCTGCAGCTCCGTTGATTGTAGTCTGCAATCCCCGAAGCGACCCTAGGGTAATTCGGGCTGGAACAAAACTCCTGAAAATGTGGTCGATGAGATTTGTATAATGCATCTTCCAATCTGGGACCGGCACCATGGGGTCAATCCTTATCCTAACTTCATAGCCTGCTTGGCTAAGTCTTCGCCCTGCCTCAATCCTTCTATCAACAGATGGGGCGCCTTTCTCCCACCTTTTGGCTACCTCATCTGCATTAGGACTGAAGCTCATGATAACTTGATTATGGGGGCTAATCTCTAGCAAATTCTTTATATTATCGGACTTGGTTACGAACAATACTTTGTGTCTATTCTGCTCCTCAAATATAGGAATAATAAACTTAGAGAAGGG
>Ga0315545_1005411_pt1 | contig 10251 bp, 13 predicted proteins | sample SalMarSW160210MG_FD_203096 | JGI IMG/M metagenome (GOLD analysis project Ga0315545, IMG submission 203096) | Salt marsh sediment microbial communities from the Plum Island Ecosystem LTER, Massachusetts, United States - Salt Marsh Sediment SW1602-10 ...
AGCCATCTGGATAACATCGGTGCGGATAACGGAAAACTGCCCGCCGAGTACGGTATAGGCGATAAAGACGGCGCTGAAGATAATCATCCACATCGTCGGGTCGCCCATCCCCAGCACGCTCAAGATTTTGCCCGCGGCCACAATCTGGGCGGCGATAACCCCTATCCAGGAAACAACGATAAGTATGGAAGCAGCCAGCCCGATGCGCTTATCGTACTGTTTCTCCACCAGCTCGGGCAGTGTATAAAGCCCGAACTGGCGTACCTTTTTGGCCAGGAAAATCCCCAAAACTATCAGCCCCACCGTGCCCACCAGCAGCCACCACATCCCGGTCAGCCCCCAGCTGAAGCCCAACCCGGCCATGCCCACCGTGGCCGAGCCGCCGATAATAGTCGCCAGCAGCGAGCCGGTAATAAATAAGGAAGAGCCGCCTCTGCCCGCCACGAAAAAGTTATCCACCCCCCTCGCCCGCCGACGGCTCCACAGCCCGATGGCAACCATGGCCATAAAATAAACGACGATGATTATCAGCCCCGTCATTACGCTATATCTACCCTTCTTCTGAAAATGGTTAAATTAATAATGAGCCGAGGGCATAATGGCTCTATCGATGGAAAGACTGGCTTGGAATAGTATCGCAGCCGGCTGTTTACTTGCCTGGCTTGGCGCTGCCGATAAGGGCGATCTCTATGCTCTTACCACAGTGGGGACAGACGACATTAAGGACAACGGGCTGCAACATTATCCGTTCGGCAACGGCGGTAACCATCGAGTCGATACTATCCAGGCGGTTGTCCAGCATGTCGAGGCGCCGCTTGATTCGTTCGATGTCCGGCGCCTTGCCGGCTCCGGCTGCCGCGGTTTTAGTAGCTTTCTCCGCCAATCAGACACCTCTTAGGGGAATTACGACAAGCTAATTATATGTGCAAAAAATGACGATGTCAAAGCCCCCCTTATTATGACTATGTCATTGCGAGCGAAGCGAAGCAATCTCATCCCCACCCCACTCTGTTAGCGCACGTTTTTCTTTCCCACCCTGCCTTCGCCGAAGCGCCTGCCCGCCGCACAAGGCCTTGGCAGGCGGGGCTACGCGCAGGCAGGCCAATACCCACCCTATAAGGGTGGTGCCCCTTTTATATCCCCCTGTAAGGTTACGCATCCCGACTTCACCCTGTCATTCCCGCGCTCCATTTTGTCATTCCCGCGCAGGCGGGAATCCAGGTCCTCTTTTCCCCCGTCATTGCGAGGCGCGCAGCAACGAAGCAATCTCTCTGTTCACCCCACCCCCAGGTTTTTCGCCCCACCCAAAACCCGCCCTACATAGGTGTTACCTCTGTAGACTTCTCCCCCACCCCACCATATTTGGGGGGGTTAAAGGGGGCAAATTCAGGGTCCCCGCAAAAACGAAGTTTTTGTGGGGTAAAAGCCCCCTTTTACCTTAAAAGGGCGGTGGGCGGGAATAGATATAAAACAAGGCGGGGTGGATGGGATGAGGTTTACCAAAACCTCACCCAAAATCTATTGATTTCTTAAAAACATCGTCCTATACTAGGGAATAAAAAAGTATTAAGGAGGGAGCCAATGCCCGAGATAGAAATCGGCAAGATAAGTGACTTCTTCGCTCGGCCGGTGGTGGCTGGTATCGAGATGAGCGGCAGCATCAAAGTGGGCGACAAGATCCATATCAAGGGCCACACGACCGATATGGAATTTACTGTTGACTCAATGCAGATTAACAACGTCAACGTTACCGAAGCCAAGGCCGGGGACTCCGTTGGCATCAAGGTCGAAGACCGGGTAAGGCGGGGTGATACCGTCTATAAGGTCACCGACTAAAAACCAATCTCAAATTTAGAAAGCGAAAAATATGGCACTAAAGGTACTGATAGAACGGCACGTAAAAAAGGGTAAAGAAGGCTACCTCATCGAACTTTTAAACAACCTGCGAACCGAGCTAATCGAGCAGCCGGGCTATGTCTCCGGTGAGCTGCTCCAGAGCCAGGAGGACAAGTCCACCATCTTTGCCCTCAGCACCTGGCAGAGCGACCTCGACTGGCAGTCCTGGAAGGGCGACCCCAAGCGTCTGGAGCTTGAGGCCAAGATTGAGCCGCTCTTGACCGAACCCTCCAAGCTGACGGTGGCTACATCATTCTAAGGTTAGGGCTTGGCGATGCTCTTCACCAGGTTAGCCATCTCGATGGCGCTGACAGCGGCTTTAAAGCCCTGATTCCCCTCCTTGGTTCCGGCCCGCCCGATAGCCTGCTCCAGGCTATCCGCCGTAATTACGCCGTAGATAACCGGCAGCCCCGTCTCCAGCCCAACCATAGCAATCCCCTTGGTCACCTCGGCGGATATATAGTCAAAGTGCGGCGTATCCCCCCGCACCACCGCCCCCAGGCAGATAACGGCGTCATAGCGCTTGGTCAGGGCTAGCTTCTTGGCGATGAGGGGAATCTCGAACGAGCCCGGCACCCAGGCGACATCGATATCCGTCTGGGCTACGCCATGGCGGAGCAGGGCGTCCTGCGCCCCGTCGAGCAGCTTCTGGGTAAGAAAATCGTTGAAACGGGAAACGACCAGCCCGAACTTCAGCCCCTTCCCCACCAGCATTCCTTCGATAGGCTTGCTCATTGCTTTCTCCTTTTATTAATTATCGGCGATATCGGGTATCTCCAGACGGTGACCCATCTTCTTCTGTTTGGTCACCAGGTAGTTGCGGTTATAGGGGTTGGGGGTAATAATAATCGGCACCTTCTCCACTACTTTGAGCCCATAGCCCTCCAGTCCGATAACCTTCTTGGGGTTGTTAGTCAAGAGCCTGATTTCACTCAAGCCCAGGTCGGCCAGAATCTGGGCGCCGATGCCGTAGTCCCGCAAATCGGAAGGGAAACCCAGGGAAAGGTTAGCCTCCACCGTATCCAGCCCCTCGTCCTGAAGGGCGTAAGCCCTTATCTTATTATGGAAGCCGATGCCCCGCCCCTCCTGCCTCATATATAGGAAGACGCCCCGCCCCTCCTTGGCGATGCTCTCCATAGCCATTCCTATCTGGTCGCCGCAGTCGCAGCGCAGGCTGCCGAAGACGTCACCGGTGAGGCATTCGCTGTGAACGCGGACTAATACCGGCTCTTCGCTATCCAGGTTGCCCATTACCAGCGCCAGGTGCTCGTCGGGGTCGATATCGCTGCGGTAGGCGATGGCGGTGAACTCACCGTATTTTGTGGGCAGCTTGGCCTCGGCCACCCGGTGTACCAGCTTTTCGTGGCGGCGGCGGTAGGCAATGAGGTCGGCCACCGATATTATCTTGATGTCGAACCTGTCGGCAATCTCCTCGAGCTGGGGCAGCCGCGCCATGGTGCCGTCCTCGTTCATAATCTCGCAGATAACCCCGGCCGGATAGAGACCGGCCAGCTTGGCTAAATCGACGATAGCCTCGGTCTGCCCCGCCCGCACCAGCACCCCACCCTCTCGGGCCCGCAGCGGGAAGATGTGCCCCGGCCGGACCAAGTCATCGGGCTGGGTAGCGGGGTCGATGACCGCCTTGACGGTCTGCGCCCGGTCGGCCGCCGAGATGCCGGTGGTGGTGCCCTGCTTGGCGTCCACCGAAACCGTAAAGGCGGTGCCGAACTTACAGGTGTTCTCGTCGACCATCAAGGGCAGTTGTAGCTTATCCAAACGTTCGCCGACCACCGGCAGGCAAACCAAGCCCCGGCCGTATTTGGTCATAAAGTTAATCGCCTGGGGGCTCACCTTTTCCGCCGCCAGCGCCAGGTCGCCCTCGTTCTCCCTGTCCTCGTCATCGACGATGATGACGAACCGCCCCTCTTTTACATCCTTAATCGCTTCTCTAATAGTTGATAATCCCATATTTACTCTCCTCATAAAGTGATAATCCACTCACTTTAAGGCTTGCTCTAACTTGCCCAAGACATGATCGACTAACTGAGCCCATGCCTTATCGTCTCCTCCCAGAAATTTCCCAAGATAATCGCTTAGCTTTTTGTCTTCCATGTCCTTAGCTCTGCTCAATAATTCTATCGGCCATTCATCCTCATTCGCAAATTTGAAGCGGCTAGCGAGAGAAGCTCGTTTAAAAGCAGGATAGAAAAGAATATCTAGAAACTCAACATAAGCCAATGCTATTAAGGGTGTATTTATTAACCTCACCCCCTTTTGACTTCCTCGCAAACACCTCCCAGAATTAACCTACCAGGAAGCCGTGCTCCTGTAAAAAGTCTAAAGTTATACCGCCGCTCTGCGGCTTATTCAATTGTTCCACATATTTGGCAATGATGTCCACTTCCAGGTTGATGACATCGCCCACCCCCCGACTCCCCAACGTAGTATGCTCCCGCGTATAGCCAACTATTGAGACCCGGATGGAGCTATCGTACTGTGAGACAACGGTCAGGCTGACCCCATCCACGGCGATAAAGCCCTTCTCCACGATATAGGGCATGAGGCGGGACGGGACGGCGAAGCTGATTAGTAGAGCCTCGCCGTTGCGGCTCACCGCGCTTACCCTGGCCTTATCATCGATATGCCCCTGCACAAAATGTCCTCCCAGTTTTCCATTTGCCGACAGGGGTCGCTCTAGATTGACGCCATCTCCGGGGTGCAAAAGCCCCAGGTTGGTCCTATCCAGTGTCTCCGGCATGACCTCGGCGGAAAAGGACTCATCGTTAAGAGCGGTCACAGTCAGGCAGACGCCGTTGACGGCCATGCTGTCGCCTTCCTGCATGCCTTCAAGAACACTTTCAGCAGCAATGGTCAGGCTTCCTTTTGAAGCCGAGACAACCTTACCTATTTCTTCTACGATTCCGGTAAACACAATAGCGCCTCGCTATTTGGCGACGTAGCCGCTGACCATCAGGTCGTCCCCCAGCCTCCCCACCTTCACCCTCTCCAAACGGAACGCCTCGGTAACCTTACTCACCCCTTCACCGACCACCGCCGAGCGGGCATTGGCCCCCCCGATGATAATGGGGGCGATAAAGGCGATGACCTTATCCACCAGCCCATTATCGAAGAGAGAGCCGAGCAGTATGCCACCCCCCTCCACCATAACGCTGGTGATTTCCCGCTTGCCCAGGTCTCTAAGCAATATCTCTAAATCAACCTTGTCGTACTCTTGGGGCGGCTCCATCACCTCGGCGCCGGCCTTTTCCAAAGCCGCCCGTTTTTCGGGATTGATCCTTTGCCCCACCACCAGCAGCGTCTTCCCCGGCTCGCTGAACACCTTTGAGTCCAGGGGTGTGCGCCCTTTGCCGTCCACAATAACCCGCAGCGGCTGCTTTCGGGCTACTCCCCCCTTCCCCCCGCTACAGCGGGTGGTGAGGTGGGGATTATCGGCCAGCAGCGTATTGACCCCGGCCATAATAGCGTCGCTGGTATAGCGCAAACAGTGGACATATTTCCTCGATTCGGTACCGCTAATCCAGCGGGAATGCCCCTCTTTGGTGGCGATTTTACCGTCCAGGCTCATGGCGAACTTGGCGGTGACGAAGGGCATGCCCGTGGTGATGAATTTGATATAGGCCTCGTTGACCTCCCTGGCTTCCTCTTCGTGCTCGCCCAGGGTGGTCTTAATCCCCGCCTTCTCCAGCTCCTTTTGTCCCCGCCCCGAAACCACCGGGTTGGGGTCGAGCATAGCCATGTGTACCTCGCCGATGCCAGCGGAGATAATCGCCTCGGTGCAGGGCGGCGTCCGCCCGTAATGTGAGCAGGGCTCCAGCGTGACGTACATGGTGCCCCCCTCCGCCCCCTTCCCCGCCTGCTTTAGGGCAATAACCTCGGCGTGGTGGGAGCCCGGCGGCTGGGTATAGCCCTGCCCGACAACCTTGTCCCCCTTAACCACCACCGCCCCCACTGCGGGGTTGGGGCTGGCCTGCCCCAGAGCCAGCTTGGCCAGAGAGAGCGCTTGTTCCATATAGCCCATAGCACCGCCATTCTAACACCTGCCTCAAAAAAAGTGCAACTCCTACTGTCATGGCGAGGAGCACAGCCTAGTCTGTCATTGCGAGCGGAGCGAAGCAATCTCTCTGTCAACCACCCCACCCCGTTTTATATCTTTTCCCACCCACCGCCCTTTTAATGTAAAAGGGGGGCTTCGCCCCCCTTAAAACCCCCCAAAAAGGTGGGGAAGGGTGGAAACACCCCAAATAAGGAGTTAATAGAGGTCTAACCTCTATTGAGTGGGACAACAATACGTCCGCTAACAATGTGGGGATGTAGGGCGTAACCCTTGGAGGAGGATATATAAGGGGTACCACCCTTATAGGGCGGGTATTGGGTGGGAAAGAAAGACCTACGTTAACAAGGTGGGGGCAAAAACCTCCTCTAGCAACCCCACCGCCAGATAAGGTATAATTAACCCAGGATAGATATATAAATGAAAATTCTCCGCGACGTCCTGATAACGCTGGCTATAGCCCTAGTTATTTTCTTCGCCCTGAGGGCAACCGTTCAGCCCTACAAAATCTTCGAAACCTGCATGGAGCCCAGTTTCTATGAAGGCGAATGGCTGATGGCCAGCAAAGCGACCTACTGGTTCCACGAACCGGAAAGGGGTGACGTGATAATACTCGACCCGCCCTTCGATACCGAGAAGGTCTATATCAAGCGCATCATCGCCCTGCCCGGTGATACCGTAGAGGTAAAAGACGGCCTAGTCTACATCAACGGCATCGTCCTGGAAGAACCCTATATTCTGGAAGCGCCCACCTACATCTTCCCCCTCACCGAACTGGGCGAGGACGAATACTTTGTCCTCGGCGATAACCGCAATGTCGCCAATGATTCATCCCGGTGGGGGACATTACCCAGGGAAAACATCATCGCCAAGGCCTGGTTTGTTTATTGGCCGATAAGCGAATGGGGCGGCGCCGACAACTACCCGCTGGGGGACCAGCTTGAAACCGCTAGTGAATAATATAAAGGGGGATGGGAGGCATCCCCTAATAAGGAGTCAAAGGAAGTGAGCCAGACAAACGCCGAAGAAATCTTTGAAAAAGCAGGGGCGCTACTCAAAGGCCACTTCCTGCTCACCTCCGGCCGGCACTCCCCCGTCTACTGGGAAAAATTCAAGGTTCTCCAGTCCCCACCCCACACCGAGCAACTCTGCCGTATGATTGCCGACCACTTCCGCGACCAGAAAATCGATGTTGTCGCCGCCCCCACCACGGGCGGCATCATCATGGCCTTCGAAACGGCCCGCCAGCTCGGGGTCAGGGGCATCTTCGCCGAAAAGACGGGCGAAAAAGAGCGTGCCTTCAAGCGCGGCTTCAACATCGAGCCCGGCGAGCGGGTCTTAATCGTGGACGACATCTTCACCACCGGCGGTTCCCTGCGCCAGACGATGGAGGCGGTAAAAAAGCTGGGCGGGGAAATCGTTGGCATCGGCGTTATGGTTGACCGCTCGGAGCATGGTGTAGACTTTGGCGTCCCCCTCTTTAGCTGCCTCCGCGCCGAAGCCGTAACCTATTCACCCGAAGACTGCCCCCTCTGCAAAGAGGGGATTCCCCTGGTCAAACCGGGCGGCGGTTAAACTCAAAGGGCTATTGACAAAAATCACCTCAGCCCATATACTGAAAATGGCTATCGACCTGAAGGGGCGGTAAGCCGAGTTGCTCTAAAATCTTAACAACCTAAGTCGCTTGGATCGGACACGACCGAGACGGCAGAAATAGACAGTACTTATGAATGCCTTCTCTGCGTGTCGGAGAAGGCTTTTTTAGTTTAAACGGGTCGAGAAATGCTCAAAGTAGGCTTTATCGGAGCGGGAACGGTAGGCACTGCCCTGGCGGCGAGACTGAGCCAGAGCGGCTACCCTATAGTTGCCGTAGCCAGCCGCAGCCGTCAGTCGGCGCAAAAGCTTTCCGATGCCGTCGGTTACTGCCCCGTCTTTGATAGCAACCAGGCCGCCGCCGATAACGCCGAGCTTATCTTTATCACCACCCCCGACGACGCCATCGCCCCCGTGGTTAACGCGATAGAGTGGCACCCCGGGCAGAGCGTTGTCCACTGCAGCGGGGCTGATTCCGTAGCCATTCTGGAACCGGCCAAAAAAGCGGGCGCTGAAGTAGGCGCCTTCCACCCCCTGCAGACCTTCGCCAGCCTCAAGCAGGCCATAGATAACATGCCCGGCTCGACCTTCGCCCTGGAAGCCGAAGAGCCCCTGCTGGCCACCCTCAAGGAGATGGCGGAAGCCCTCGGCGGCAACTGGGTAGTGCTCAAGGCAAGCGACAAAGTCCTCTACCATACCTCGGCGGTAATCGCCTGCAACTACCTGGTCACCCTGGTCAAGCTGGCCGGCGAACTCTGGCAAAGCTTCGGCGTCCCCCCCACCAAAGCCACCCGGGCGCTTTTACCCCTGCTGAGAGGAACGCTGCATAACATTGAAACCATCGGCATCCCCAATTGCCTCACCGGGCCCATCGCTCGCGGCGACATCGGCACCATCAACAAACACCTCAACGCCCTGGCTCAAACCGCCCCCCACCTTCTCCCCACCTACCGCGAGCTCGGCCTCCAGACTGTCCCCATCGCCCTGGCCAAGGGCAGAATTAATAAATCTCAAGCCAAAGAGCTTGAAGCCGTATTCCGATAAATAAACGGGAGGGTTATGATGCGAATAATGCTCAAGAGCAAAATCCACCGGGCCACCGTCACCGAAGCCAACCTCGAATACGAGGGCAGCATCGCCATCGACAAGCGGCTCATGGATGAGGCGGACATCCGTCCCTACGAGCAGGTGCAGGTCCTAAACGCCAACAACGGCGCCCGCTTTATCACCTACGCCATCGAAGCCCCCGCCGACAGCGGCACCATCGGCATCCAGGGGCCCGCGGCCAGACTGGCCACCAAGGGCGATACCGTTATTATCCTCACCTACCGCAACGTCGAAGAGGCTGAGGTCAAAGACTACCTGCCCCGTCTGGTCTATGTCGACGAAAACAATGTCGTCACCAAGACCAAACACATCGTCGACGCCATACCCTTCTAGCCCCGTCGTTTTGAAGAAACTAAAGGGGGAAAGAGGAGCTGGATTCCCGCCGGAGTTTACCCCGTACACCGATACGGGGCGGGAATGACAGAATGGGGAGTGGGGTGGCCGTAACCCCCCAATAAGAGGTATAAGAGGAGTTTAACTCCTATTGGGTGGGTCGGGTGGGTCAGGAAAACGTTCGATAACAAAGCGGGGTGAGGTGGAGTGGAGCCCACCCCCAAATATGTTTGAAGACCCTTCGAGGAGGCTTTAAGCCATGCGCATAACCATCAACCAGATAAAAGAAATGAAGCAGCGCGGTGAGAAAATCACCATGCTCACCGCCTACGACTACGCCACCGCCAAGCTCGTCGACGAGGCCGAAATACCCCTCATCCTGGTCGGCGACAGCCTGGGCATGGTCGTCCTCGGCTACGAATCCACCATACCGGTAACCATGGAAGAGATGCTCCACCACACCAGGGCCGTGGTCAGGGGCACTCAAAAGGCAATGGTCATCGGCGATATGCCCTTCATGACCTATCACGTCAGCGTCGAAGACGCTTTGTATAACGCCGCCAGCTTCATCCAGGAAGGCGGCGCCCAGGCGGTCAAGCTCGAGGGCGGGGTAACGGTGGCGGAAAAGGTAAAACGCATCGTCGAGTGCGGCATCCCCGTCATGGGACACATCGGGCTTACCCCCCAATCAATACACCAGTTCGGCGGTTTCAAGCTCCAGGGCAAGACCCCCGAAGCCGCCGCCAGGCTTTTGGAAGACGCCCGCGCCCTTGAGGAAGCCGGAGCCTTCGCCGTCGTCCTAGAGACCGTCCCCGCCCCCCTGGCTAAACTCATCACCCAAAAGATAAGCATCCCCACCATCGGCATCGGCGCCGGTCCCGACTGTGACGGCCAGGTCCAGGTTATTAATGATATCTTAGGCTCTTTTGCCGACTTCGTTCCCAGGCACGCCAAGCAGTACGCCAAGCTCACCGATATTATCTCCAAAGCGGTAACGCAATACCGCGACGAGGTCAAGGCGGGCAAGTTCCCCACCGAAAAGCACAGCCACTCCATGGACGAAAAACTGCTCGCCGAGCTTACTTAACCGAACCTTAACTAACTTATCCCCCCGGAACCTTACCATCATAAATGTCATTGCGAGGAGCGCAGCGGCGAAGCAATCTCCTTGCCCCATCACCAGGCTGTTTTCCCCACACCACTTTGTTAGCGTGCGTCTGGTTTTCCCACCCTACCCACCCAACAAAAGT
>Ga0315545_1005415_pt1 | contig 10248 bp, 7 predicted proteins | sample SalMarSW160210MG_FD_203096 | JGI IMG/M metagenome (GOLD analysis project Ga0315545, IMG submission 203096) | Salt marsh sediment microbial communities from the Plum Island Ecosystem LTER, Massachusetts, United States - Salt Marsh Sediment SW1602-10 ...
GACGCCGTCGCCACTGCTGCGGCAACCGCCGCCATCCGGGACCAGGCCTATTTCCGGCAAAACGTAAAAAAAGTAAAAGACGAACGAGCCAGACTAACCCAGCAGCTAAGAGACCTCGGCCTTGACGTTCCCGACAGCAGCAGTAACTTTGTCCTGGCGAAATGCAAAAACCACAAAGCATCTGAAATCTATGAAAAGCTGGTTGAGCAGAAAATCTACGTAAGATACTTCGATTACGCCAGCGTAAATGATAAACTTAGAATCACCGTTGGAACAAGCGAACAAAATGATAAACTGCTTTTAGCCTTGAAAGAAATCTTATCAGAATTTGGTTAAATGGTGATTGGTTAAATGGTTAAATAACCACCAGTTACCCAATGAGGATATTGTTATGGAACAAAGGACTGCCAAAATTCAGAGAAAAACCAAGGAAACCGACATAAGCTTAGAGCTTAATCTTGACGGACTCGGCAAATATGAAATCGACAGCGGCATCGGCTTTTTAGACCATATGCTTACACACCTCAGCAAGCACAGCAAAATTGACCTGAAAGTAAAAGCCAAAGGCGACCTCAAGACAGATGCACATCATACCGTTGAAGATATAGCGATATGCCTCGGCCAAGCCTTAGTCGAAGCGCTCGGCGATAAAAAAGGCATCGCCAGGTACGGGCACAGCTCCGTCCCGATGGAAGAGACAATCGCAAATGTTTCAGTAGACTTATCCGGCCGGCCGAGCTGTATATACAACGTCGAGTACCGCACCGACAAAATCGGAGATTTCGACGTCCAGTGCCTCGAAGAGATGCTGCGCAGCTTCTCCAATACGGGCAAGTTTAATCTGCATATAAACGTCCCATACGGCACAAACAGTCATCATATAGCCGAGGCGATTTTCAAAGGTCTCGGCCAGGCACTCGGCGCAGCGGTAAAAATCGTCGGCACCGACATTCCGAGTACAAAGGGTACATTGTGATTGAAGAGCACGACCACGAGTATCGAACGGGTATCGGCACTGATATCCACACTGTTGTTGAAGGCAGAAAGCTGATGTTAGGCGGAATCCACATACCCAACGCCGACGGCCTGGCCGGCCACAGCGACGGCGATGCCGCCCTGCACGCAGTCATCGACGCCCTGCTCGGCGCAGCGGCTATGGGCGATATAGGCTCATTATTCCCCGATACCGACCCGAAGTTCAAAAATACCGACAGCAAAGAACTTCTACTTGACGTAAAGCAGCGCCTCGAAGAACAGCGCTGGGAGATTGTCAACATCGACCTTACAATACACGCTGAGGAGCCGAAACTGGGGTCTCTCAAGGCACAAATGAAAAGGACTGTTGCCAGTCTTTTGGGAATCGATTTTAACGCCGTCAACGTCAAGGCGAAAACAAACGAGGGCATCGGCGAAATAGGCGCTGGCGAAGCAATCGCCGCCACGGCAATAGCATTGATAAGGAGAAAATACAAAAGAAAACTGTGAAAGTACGAAATTATTGAAGGTGTTTTTTGATGGAACTAAAGCTTTATAACAGTCTGACGAGAAAACAAGAAGAGTTCAAACCCCTCAAAAAAGGCAAGGTTGGAATCTACGTCTGTGGGCCGACTGTGTACGGCCACGCACATTTAGGCCATGCCAAAAGCTATGTCAGCTTTGACATCCTCGTTCGATACCTTCGCTACCTCGGCCAAAGTGTCACCTACGTGCAGAACATAACCGATGTGGGTCATCTGACCGACAACGCCGATGAAGGCGAAGATAAAATTGCCGAGGCGGCGAAAAAGGAAAAGAAACATCCAATGGCCCTGGCAGAATTTTACACCCGCAGCTACTTCGAGGACATGGACGCATTGAACTGTGTTCGGCCGGATATAAGCCCGCGAGCAACCGGACACATTGTCGAGCAGATAGAGCTCGTAAAAAAACTTTTAGAAAAAGGCTACGCTTATGAGGTCAACGGCTCGGTCTATTTCGACGTTTCCAAATTCAAAAACTACGGGAAACTTTCAGGCAGAAACATTGAAGAGATGCAGGCAGGCGCCCGCGTCGAGGTCTCACCCGACAAAAAGAACCCTGCCGATTTCGCGCTCTGGAAAAAAGCCCAGGCCAATCACATTATGCAGTGGCCGAGCCCGTGGGGTATGGGCTTTCCGGGCTGGCATCTCGAATGTTCCGTAATGGCAATGAAATATCTCGGCAACACAATCGACATCCACGGCGGCGGTCTGGAAAATCAGTTCCCCCATCACGAATGCGAAATCGCCCAAGCTGAAGCAGCAAACGGCACGAAATTCGTTCGGTACTGGCTGCACAACAATATGGTTACCGTCGACGGCCAAAAGATGGGAAAGAGCCTGAATAATTTCATAACCCTAAAGCAGGCCTTTTCCGGCACGCATGAAAGACTGACACGCAGCTACGACCCGCCGGCGATACGGCAGTTGATTTTGAACAGTCATTACAGAAGCCCGCTGGATTTTTCAGATGCCGCTTTGTTCGCGGCCCAGAGCGGCTACGAAAAAATAACCCAGACAGTAAAAACTGTGCGAAAAAAAGCGGCCGAAGCACCACAAGGGACAGCCGATGAAGAAATCACAAAGCAGCTCGGGCAGCTAAAGGAAAAATTCGAGGCGGCAATGAACGACGATTTGAATACATCCATAGCTTTGTCGGTTGTTTTTGAATTGGTACGCCTGGCAAACGACCTGTTTGAAAAGCCCGACACAACCGCTGAAACCCTGAATGCCGTCGACAATTCGTTCACAAAACTGGGCGGCGATTGCTTAGGCATCGTAAAAAACGAATACCCGCAAACCAGCCGAGCAGACGATATGATTGAAAAGCTGGTCGAAAGTCTGATTGAACGGCGCAGCGACGCCCGCAACCGCAAGGACTTCGCGGCAGCCGACACCATTCGCGACAAATTAAACCAAATCGGAATCGTTCTGGAAGACAAACCCGACACAACTACCTGGAGATTCAAATGAGGATACTCGGTATTGACCCGGGTCTGCAGAGATGCGGATACGCCTGTCTGAACACAAGCGGCAGCGGCTGCGAGCTCATCGAAGCAGGCATCTTTCAAACCGACCCCGGCCTGTCAATGCAGGCTCGATTAAACCAGATTGCCGAGGACACCGAATCGCTCTTAAAAAAACTTTTCCCCGAGGTCGTGGCAGTTGAGCAGCTGTACTCCCACTACGCACATCCGAAGACCGCGATATTGATGGGACACGCAAGAGGTGTTATATTACAAAAGTGTGCACAGGCCGGCATCGAAGTTAAAAGCTTCAGTGCAACACGGATAAAAAAATCTCTTACCGGCAACGGCAGAGCGTCAAAACACCAGGTGCAAAGGACCGTTCAAACCGTCCTGTCTTTGTCATGCGTCCCGGAGCCGGACGATGTCGCCGACGCGATGGCCGCCGCTCTGTGCTGCGCAAACTCTGCAACGGTGGAAGCAGTTAGTTAAGGTCAAAAACCCCCAGCGTAAAGCTGGGGACTAAACGTATGATTGCGAAGATAGAAGGAAAACTCGTTAAGCTCGATTCCGATACGGCGCTGGTGCAGGTAGGTAACATCTGCTATGAGGTAATGCTGCCGAGCTATTGCGTAAATGCACTGGCGGATAAAATCGGCTCGGACGTCGTTCTCTGCACAATGGAATATTACGAAGGCACACCCGTCGGTGGAAACCTCGTGCCTCGAATGGTAGGCTTCTTAACCCCTGCCGAGAGAGACTTTTTCACGAAATTTACCAGCGTAAAAGGTATCGGCATAAGAAAGGCCCTGCGGTCACTCGGCATCCCGATTGCGACAATAGCCGCAGCCATCGAAAATGCCGACGAAAAAATACTTATGTCCCTCGATGGCGTGGGCAAGCGAATGGCTCAGCAGATTATCGCCGAGCTAAAGGGAAAGCTAAAGACCTTCGCCGCCGGAGCGGAAGTGGCTACGCCCGCCCAACTGCTTTCCAGGCCCTTCCAGGCTGAGACACTTGAGATTCTCATCGCCTGGGGTGAAAGAAGAACCGAAGCTATCGAGCTTATCGAGCTTGCCTGCCGAAGACACCCGGACGTAAACTCAGCCGAGCAACTCGTGCCGTTAGTCTATAGATTAAAACAAGGAATAGAAGTGTAAAAGCGTGAAATTTAAAGTGTAAAATGCAGAGTTATTTAAATCAAGTTTATAATTTCTACTTTTAACTTTCGCCGTGGCAATAGACAGAATCATAACCAGAGAATCCTTAAACCAGCAGGAGCAGGAGTTCAATATCTCGCTGCGTCCGAAGTTCCTCGACGAATGTGTCGGCCAGACCAACGTCAGAGAAAAAATCGCAATCGCCATAGCCGCTGCCAAGCAAAGGTCTGAGCCCCTCGAACACATTTTATTTCACGGACCACCCGGCTTAGGCAAAACGACACTGGCCAACGTGGTCGCAAACGAAATGGGCGCTACGATACGCTGTTCATCAGGCCCGGCCTTGGTAAAAGCCGGCGACGTTATGGGCCTTTTGAGCAATATCAATACCGGCGATGTGCTCTTTATCGACGAAATTCACCGGCTAAGCACGCCGGTCGAAGAATTTATCTATCCCGCTATGGAGGAGTTCAGGGTCGACTTCACCGTCGATAGCGGCCTGCACGCAAAGACAATCAATTTCCCACTCAAACGCTTCACTTTAATCGGCGCAACGACGCGTGCCGGCCTGTTAAGCGCGCCACTTCGCGGAAGATTCGGAATGCTCTACCATCTGGATTTTTACAATCCCGATGAGCTTACTGCAATCCTCAAACGCTCCGCCAGCCTTCTGCAACTGCGGTGCGCTGACGGCACTCTCGAACTGATTGCAGACCGCTGCCGCAGAACACCGCGAGTAGCAAATCGACTCTTAAAGCGTGTCCGCGACTACGCACAGGTAAAAGGCACCGGCACCCTTAATACAGAAATTGTCGAAAACGCCCTGAAGATGGAACAGATTGATTCACTCGGCTTAGACGAGCTGGATAGAGCCTTCCTGCGGGCCCTGGCCAACGTTTACGACGGCGGCCCGGCAGGTATCGACGCTCTTGCCGCCACACTCGGTGAAGAAAGGGACACGCTCGAAGATGTCGTCGAGCCGTACCTTTTGCAAAGAGGCTTTGTCAGGCGAACAAAACGAGGTCGGGAAATCACAAAAGCCGCCTGCCAACATCTCAACCTAAAACTTCCCCGGAAAAAACCTGCGCTACCGGCAGACGAGCCGGAACTTTTCCAATAAAAAGTGGGAGAGCCTTTTGTGCTCTCCCAAGAATTCTGTGGCTCTTTCCTTTACCTTATTAGCTATTTCCTGCTATGCCTGGATTTCGCTCTGACCTGTGTGTAGTTTTGAGAAATCGGCAATTACAAGGTCAAACTAATCATAGCCGTATTGGCCATTTTCCAGAGCCACCTGATTTTCTACCTGCTATCAAGCACATCGGCGCTCGCTCTGAAAAATCTTGAATTTTTTGCGGCCGCCGGACCAAGGAAACTACGCCGAAGTTCAGCGGACTTAATAGCTTGCGCACCTTAAAAATCTTTTCCATTTCTTATCGAAACTCCCCAGGTTATCACGGGTATATACGGAAGATACTATTGATTATCAAGTGCCGATAGCGTATAGTGCGCCGGAAGGAAATTAAAAGGCACTGTAGGCATTTTGAGGTTTGCAGATGAATGTACTATTAATAGGCAACGGCGGCAGAGAACACGCGATAGCGTGGAAACTGGAGCAATCGAAAAACTTAGACAAACTTTATATCGCGCCGGGTAACGCCGGCACAGCAAACTGCGGAGAAAATATACCTATCGGTGCTAATGATACGGACAAGTTAGTGAAGTTTGCCAAAGACAATAAAGTGGAGCTTGCGATAGTGGGGCCTGAAGAGCCACTCGCGGCAGGAATAGTTGACGCGTTTGAGAACCATGGGATAAAGGCATTCGGGCCAAGCAGCGGAGCGGCACAATTAGAAGCAAATAAGGCATTTGCGAAACAACTGATGCGGTCGGTTTCGATATCCACTGCAGAGGGCAGAATTTTCGACAGATTCAGCGACGCTAAGGCGTATATCGCAAGCAGAGATGAAGCCGTTGTGATAAAGGCGGCCGGCCTTGCGAAGGGTAAAGGCGTCTACGTGTGTGACGACCCAGCGGACGGGATTCTGGCTGCCGAGAAGATAATGTGCGATAAGATATTCGGCCCTGCAGGAGAAAAAATCATTGTCGAAGATAAGCTGCTTGGTGAGGAGGCCTCGATACTGGCGTTTGTGGACGGCCGAAATATCTATGTGATGGAATCTTCGCAGGACCACAAACCCATAGGCGACGGCGACACAGGACCCAACACAGGTGGAATGGGTGCTTACAGCCCTGCGCCGGTGGTTACCGATGAGCTGATGAATCAGATAACGCGTGAAATTCTTGTGCCGGTAGTTGACGGAATGAATCGCAACGGCACAGCCTATAAGGGTATTTTGTATGCCGGGCTTATGATTACGGCTGGCGGGCCGAGAGTGCTGGAATTCAACGTGCGGTTTGGCGACCCGGAGACACAGCCGATTCTGATGCGGCTGAAAAGCGACCTGCTCGAAGCTTGTCTTGCGGTGTGCGAGGGTAAGCTCGATGAGGTTACGCTCGAATGGGACGAGCGGCCGGCTGTTTGCGTGGTGGTGGCATCGGGCGGTTATCCGGGCGATTATGAAAAGGGCAAAAAGATAACGGGTCTGGACGAAGCGGGTCGGCTTGACGATGTTGTGGTATTTCACGCCGGTACTGCCAACAGCAACGGAAATATAGTAACCAACGGCGGCAGAGTGCTTGGGGTGACGGCGCTGGGACAAACCATCAGTGAGGCGAAATCGAGGGCGTACGAAGCCGTTGACAAGATAAAGTTCGAGGGTGCTTATTTCCGTCGTGATATTGCCGACAAGGCGATAAGAAAACTTAAAAATAAAAACCTGAAGGTGCGGGGCGTTCAGGGACATACCAACCCGGGCCGGAGCATCAGATAGATGCTTAGAAACCAGCGTGAATCTGTCAGAGGTGCAGCGGAACGGAAAGTTTTTCTCAGCCGACTGCTGGAATTCGCGATTCTTGGCGTGCTGCTACTTTTGTTTTTTACCCTCGGCGGTCGAGCTCTGAAACGCATAGCGATTGCGCAGATTGCCGAGCTGACGAATACAAAAATCAGGACCCGGTCGGTTGATTTCGGCATTAACGGTTCCGTTGTTATCGAGGGGCTTGAGGTCCGTCCCGACCGCAAGTTCGAATATGATGACACAATTCTCAAAGCCAAAACGGTGTACGCGCGTTTTGGGGTAGGCAGTCTGCTGCTGCTGCGGCCTCAGTTGAAAAAGATAAGCGTTAAGGACTTTGTCTTTAACGCACAGCACAACCTGGACAGCGATGAATGGAATTTGGCAGGTATGAAAATCAAGCCTCCAAAAGGCGGCTCCGGGAGGATACCTCTGATTCGTCTCAAGAGGGGTATAGTAAAATACAGCAAAATCTCCGGTGGAGAAGAGAAAGTGGTCGCAGCGGTCCCGCTTGATGTCAAACTCGGGCCCACAAAAAAAGAAGGTGCAGATTACAGCTTTGAGATAAAAACGGCTGAGTGGGCCCATATGTACAAAAGCAGGCTTGAGGGGACATGGAAGCCCGGCAGAATTACAATTGCCGGCGGGGTTTCGTCGGCGGATGTTCCCGGATTTGAGAGGGTTTGGTCCGTATACTTGTTAGCGGCTGATTTGCACTACGACCGCAACAATGACTATTCAATGACGCTTCGGATAAAAGACCTGGTAGGCGAGCAAAGAGTCAGCGGCGAGACGCCTGTGTCCGACAGCAATGAGTTTCTGCAAAAGCTCGGGCCTTTCGCCGACCTGCAAAGGTTTTTTGACAGATACAGGCCCCGCGGTCGGGTCGATATTGAGTTTGAGGCGCAGGGCAATCTTGGGCGTTTAAGTGAGAGCCGATTGGCAGGACAGATTTACTGTCAAGACGTCTCGGTTAGCAATCGCAAATTCCCATATCTTATTGAGCATCTGCAAGGCCGAATAGATTTTACCGAAGACAGCGTCTTGCTGAACGACCTGAGGGGCCGGCACGGAGACGTTGAGCTGGCTATTGACGGCCGACGCAGCGGTTTTGGGCCCGAGTCGCAATATCAGATACATATTACGAGTAACAATATCCGATTGGACGATGATTTGTACAACGCGCTGAGCGCACAACGAAAGAAGTTCTGGTCGGCTTTTTCTCCAAGCGGTACTGCGGCGATAAACTACAGTCTGTGGCGGCAGCCGGGGACAGAGACCAGACGCACCCTCACAGTCAAGCCGCTTGATGTGGAAGCTACATACCAGCACTTTCCTTATACTTTAAGAAATCTTACAGGTGAACTTTTGTTCGAGCATAACAGTGTTGCGGTTTCGGGGCTGGTTTCTGAAGTCAACGATTGCAAAATAAGCATAGCAGGCAGGGTTACGGCCTGTGATACAAACCAGCCCTTGTATAATATCTCAGTAGAGGCGGAGAATGTCCCGCTGGATTCGGCTCTGGTGGAGGCGCTGCCGGCGAGGCAGAAGCAATTCTGCCGTCAGTTTAAGACAGAGGGGCTGGTAGATGGTGAGATTAAGATTTCCACCGGTGAAAGCGGCTCGGCCGACTTCAGGGCTGATGTATTTTTCAAAAAAGCAGCTTTGAGCATTCCGGTTTCAGAGGCACAGTCCGGCATCGAGCGGACGAGAACGGCTGTCAATGCACTGGTTGTTCGCGACATATCCGGAGACGCGGTTTTTACGCGGGACCTGATAGAGATTAAAGATTTCAGGGGGCGGTATAAAGGGGGCCAGGTCTCGCTGACAGGCCGAGTTTGGCCTGGAGAAACGGCTGGACAGACGCGATTACAGTTGTCACTGGGTGCCGAGAAGACACAGATAGGCGAAGATTTGTTCGGCCTGTTTCCCTGGCCGATACGAAAAGTCATGAGCGAACTACAGCCGCAGGGACAGGTAAGTTACACCGTTGAGATAGAAAATACCGACAGCGAGGACCAATCCGCTTACAGGGTAAGCGTAGATTTTCTGGGCGGAAATGTAAATTTTGAGCCGTTCCCGTATCCCGTAAGAGACGTGACGGGCAAACTAATAGTAAGAAAAGACCGCGATACAATCAGAATCACTCTGCAGGATATCGCAGCGGTTGGCGCCGACAATGTGCAGGTAACACCAAGCGCATCAGCTATAAAGATAAACGGGCAGGTGGATTTTGTAGATAATGCCTTCAGCAGTGGGTGGTTTGCTATTCTGGCCAATGACGTTTTCCTGGACGAGCGACTGAAGGCGGCGCTTCCCGAGGAAATCCGGCAGTTTTACTCGGAGTTATCGCCTACCGGCCGATTCGACCTGGAGGCGGAGAAGATAAACGTTTTCAACGCCGATGACGGCGAAAAATATCTTGATTTTGCGGGAACAATCAGACTCAAGGATTGCAGCTTCGGGAGTTCCGGTACCATAATGGGACTGGATGGGGTGGTAACAGCAAAAGGTTTGTACAAAAGCAGCGAAGGCTTCTGTGAGGGGCAGGCTTTTATGGCGGCAGAAAAACTGAAAATTAAAGGTAAATCTTTAAGCCGACTGCGGACGGATATCAGTTACGACCACAACCGGCACAGCTGGTCAACGAAAAATCTGATCGCCGATTGTTATGATGGCAGATTGGCAGGCAAGTGCGAAATGAGCCAGCGGGACGACAGGGCCTTGGAGTATATGCTGGAAATAGGTTTCGACGACATTGACCTGCGACAATTTCTTCTGCCCCCACATCCCCACGTCTTCCTGTCGGAAGACAGGCGTAGGGACAAGCGTGAAGGTGAAGATGCAGAGAATTCAGATAGTAGTGGCACTACGACGGGAATAATGGACGGAGCGCTGAGCGTCAGTGGACAGGTTGGTGACAGCAGCCAGCGCGTAGGCAGATGTACACTTCGAATAACCGATACGAAAGTGGGCAAAGTCTCACTGCTGGCGAAACTGCTGGATGTGCTGAAGCTGACCGACCCGAAAGATTTTGTTTTTGAGCAAATGCTGATTGATTCGTATATCAAGCACAACCGGCTGTTCTTTGAGCAGGTTGATTTATCCGGCCGGTCAGTTGCTTTTAACGGCTCAGGCTGGATGGACCTGCACGACCAAAGTCTGGATTTGACTCTCACGGCCCGAGGCC
>Ga0315545_1005420_pt1 | contig 10242 bp, 11 predicted proteins | sample SalMarSW160210MG_FD_203096 | JGI IMG/M metagenome (GOLD analysis project Ga0315545, IMG submission 203096) | Salt marsh sediment microbial communities from the Plum Island Ecosystem LTER, Massachusetts, United States - Salt Marsh Sediment SW1602-10 ...
ATCATTAGTTAGCATATACTTCTTTACCGTCGGGGGTATGATTAGAGCCAAAGAGTTGGTATTTTAGGAACAATACTATAATCAACTTAGAAGGAAAGGTTTGGAATGACTCAGAATGTTATGAATTGGGTCGTTAGCTTCGAGAAACCAAAATCTTAGCTTCACCACGAAGACCAGTAGTTTTTTACACAGGAGGTCAGAAATTTAAGTTCTCTACTGCCCAACATAACTCAGTCTCATCTGGCTCAGAAGCCAGGAGACCCATTGCTCAATTCCTTGACCGGTAGCACAGGAGATTGGGTAAATGTCTACCTTTTCGTTTATCCCCTTGATTGCCTGGGAAAAGACCTCGGTATCAAATCTTAAATATGGTAGAAGGTCAATTTTATTGATTAGCACTACATCTACTGTATGGAACATTAAAGGATATTTAAATGGCTTATCATCTCCCTCAGGAATGCTTGAAACTAAGACCTTTTTATGCTCACCGAGTGCAAACTCCGCCGGACAGATTAAATTGCCCACATTTTCAATAAAGAGTAGTCCAATATCCTGCAGAGGTAAGCTATTAAGGGCACTTGAGAGCATATTGGCATTAAGGTGGCATTCCCCGCCGGTATTTATCTGGATTACAGGCACGCCCTCCTTGCTTATTATCTCAGCATCCAAGGTTGAGCTCACATCACCTTCAATAACACCAATCCTGGTTTTCTCCGTCAATGCCTTTATCGTTTGCAAAATAAGGCTGGTCTTACCAGCCCCCGGCGAAGACATCAGGTTTACCGCCAGTACATTGTTGTTATCAAGTAACTTTCTGTTTCTCTCCGCTATCTGCTCATTAGCGCCAAGAATGTCTTTAAGAACCTTTATTTCCATTTGTAACAGTTCCCCCCTCAAATTCTTTGCTTTTTGTCATTCTGAGCGTAGCGAAGAATCTTTCCAGCTTTTAGACCATTCCCCTTCGCTTTCTCTCAGGGTCAGGGTGGCAATAGGGTATCTGGATTACTACCTTATCTTATTCCACCTCAATACTTTCTACAAATAGCTCTTTACCAGCTATAATCTCAATACTTTTACCTTGGCAATAAGGGCAAATCCAATCAAACTCTTTAAGTTCAAAGGGCTTATCGCAGACCCGACACCGAGCCATGGTAGGCACCATAGTGAAGGAAAGGGCAGCCCCCTCAGCTAGGGTATCTTTGCTCAGGAAACCAAAGTAGAACTGCACGCACTCATCAACCACCCCGGTCATTTCCCCGATAACCAGGTTGATTTTCCTTACTTCTTTAGCTTCAGCTTTTTCCGCTTGTTCCAGGACAAGGTCAAGCATATCTTTGGTAATAGCAAGTTCATGCATTTTAACAGATTCTAGGCAGCAGGTCTCCGACTAGCATATCAATTATTCGGGAAGACCCCAGGCAGGTTTTCATTACCACTCGACCGGGATGTTCTACCCTTACCTCACCGATGATGGCCGCATCTTTCCCGTAATAATTTTCTTGCATTGCTTTGAGCACTTTATCGGCATCCTCAGGCAGAACTATAGCTACCAGCTTGCCCTCATTGGCTACATAGAGAGGGTCAAAGCCAAGCATCTCACAGGCACCGAGAACCTCGTCTCGTACCGGAATCTTTTCCTCTTCAATTCTTATGCTTACTTTTGATTGCTTTGCCAGTTCATTTAAGGTAGTAGCCAATCCGCCTCGGGTAGGGTCTCGCAGGCAATGGATATTTGGGCTTGCGGCTAACATTTCAGCTACTAGCCCACCGAGTGGAGCGCAATCACTCTTAAGCTGGGTGGAAAAACTCAAACTCTCCCGTTGGCTGAGCACAGCTATTCCATGGTCGCCTATAGTGCCACTTAGAATCACCTTATCCCCTGGTCTGGCATTGATGCCCGAGATGTCAATCCCTTCCGGTATTATGCCCACACCGGCAGTGTTGATGAAGAGCTTATCAGCACTGCCACGATGTACCACCTTGGTATCTCCGGTAACGATTTCTACTCCTACTTCCTGAGCTGTCTTCTGGACAGAATCCACGATTTCGTTTAGTTCACTTTGAGGAAGACCCTCCTCAATAATAAAGGAAAGGCTTAAATAAAGTGGTTTAGCCCCGGACATAGCTAAGTCATTCACTGTTCCACAAACGGCCAGCTTTCCGATATCACCACCGGGGAAGAAGATAGGACTTACCACATAGCTATCGGTGGTAAAAGCCAGCCTTCCGCTGAGGTTAAAAACGGCTGAGTCATCTAATTTAGCTAAAAAAGGATTAGCCAAAGCTTTAAGGAAGCTTTTCTCTACCAGCTCATGGGCTAGCTTTCCCCCACTGCCATGGGCTAGCAGGATTTTATCCTTCAAAACCTTCTCCATAGAGGTAATAGGCTGAGCAAGTGCCCTCGGAAGAGACCATACACGGTCCTATGGGATATTCTGGGGTGCAGGCTTTACCGAAGAGGGTACAATCAAGAGGCGTTTTGACTCCTCGCAGGATATCACCGCAGATGCATCCCCTGGGTTCATGGGTAGGTCCCGGGTCAATATCAAAGGCAAGCTCAGCATCAAAGTGCTGGTATTCCTTTCTCAGCTTTAAGCCACTATCGGGAACCTCTCCCATTCCTCGCCACTGAGCGGGGCAAGGCTCAAATACCTGTTCCATACATTTTAGAGCCTGCTGGTTACCTTCGGGGCGCACTCCTCGTCGGTAGGCAATTTCAACATTAGATTCGCCATTTTCAATCTGAGCTACCAGCATATCAACACATTGTAGGACATCTGTGGGTTCGAAACCAGCGACTACACAGGGGATGCCATAGTCTCGGGCGATGAATTCCCAGGGATGGGAGCCGATAATAGCACTTACATGCCCGGGGCATATCAGCCCGTGAAGTTTGACCTCTCCTGAATCAAGGATGGCTCTGATTACCGGCGGGCACAGCTTGTGCATGGAAAGAACATAATAATTCCTTATTCCCTCCTCCTCTGCTTGAAGGATAGAGGCGGCGATAGTAGGAGCGGTAGTCTCAAATCCGATTCCGAGGAAGACTACAGACTTAGCTGGATTCCTCTCGGCTAGGTTGAGAGCGTCCATAGTGGAATATACCATACGGACATCGGCGCCGTCGGCTTTGACCTCTTGTAAGCTAAAGTGGCTGCCGGGGACCTTTAGCATATCGCCGAAGGTAGTGATGATTACATCTGGGATTTGAGCTAAAGCAATCGCCTTATCTAAGTCGGCGTTGGCGGTAACACAGACGGGGCAACCAGGACCGGAGACCATGTCAATGGTCTTGGGTAAGACCTGGCGGATGCCGTATCTAAAGATGGTTACCGTATGACCACCACAGAACTCCATAAAACGTGCTGGAGTCTTGGACTTACGATGAATTTGTGAGATTATCCCCTCAGCCAGTTCAGAGCGCCGAAATTCAGTAATAAATTTCAACCCTCCTCCTCATCCATCCCGGCTATTTCTCGTAAGAAGTTTAGAGTTTCCTCAGCCTCCTCTTGGTCCAGGGTACTTATTGCATAGCCAGTGTGGACCAGGACATAGTCTCCTACTTTAGCTTCTGGGGTGAGCCACAGGCTAATCCGGCGACTTATACCCCCTATTTCAGCATCAGCCTCTTTATCTTCTATAAACTTAATCAGTGCTGGTATGGCAAGACACATATTGAACTTCCTTCACTTAATTCTTCTGCAGATTGTTAATAATCCGTCCTATGACTAGGAACATAGTAAGCTTTCCATATATAGCTGTCAAATGAAATTGGCAATAACTGCTTGACCCAGGGAGATGCCACCGTCGTTACAGGGTACCAGATGATGAGTTAGCACGTTAAAGCCTTTCCTTTGTAGAGCAGCTCTGGCTAACTTCAGGAGTAGCCTATTTTGAAAAACACCACCACTTAGCGCCACTCGAGTTATCCCGGTCTCTATGGTAATCAACTTACACATCCCGGTGATTATATTAGCCACGGTGTTATGAAACTTGAGCGATATTAAGTTAGCAGGGGTTTGATTTGTAACATCTTGCACCACTGAGGAGAATAGTTCTCCCAACTTTACCACTTTCACTCCTTGATTCTCAACAATGGAAAAGGGGTATGGTTCTGACTCAAACCCGTCCAGTTTGTCTGGAGCCAGCATCTCCAGTTCGATGACTGCCTGGGCTTCGTAGTCAATCTCTTGTCTCACTCCGACTAAGGCTGAAATAGCATCAAAAAGTCTCCCTGCACTTGAAGTTAAAGGAGAGTTTATTCTTCGCTTTAGCTGTTGTTTTATTAGCTCAAGCTCAGCCGTATCAACTTTATTGAGAGGGAGACCTTCAATAGGGGAATCCTCTCCCAGCAATGTATAGAGATAGCTCAAAGCCATGCGATAAGGTTTTTTAATGGCGGCTATACCTCCTGGTAGAGGCACATATTCCAAATGCCCTACCCTTTGGAAGCTATGCCAATCAGCCAGTAGAAATTCCCCTCCCCAGATGGCGCCATCAGTTCCGTATCCGGTACCATCAAATGCCACTCCGATAACAGGCTCTTCAACCCCGTTCTCCACCAGACAACTTACAATATGGGCATGGTGATGTTGCACCGGGGTAAGACTTAACCCCTGCTCCGAGCCAAAATGAAGGGCATATTTTGTGGAGAGATACTCCGGGTGCATATCATAAGCTACGATTTCAGGTTCAATACGAAATAGTTTTATATAAAGCTCAATAGTATTTTCAAAGTGTTCTAAGGTTTCCTCATTCTCCATGTCACCGATATGCTGACTCAAGAAGGCATGCTCATCTTTAGTAAGACAAAATGTATTCTTAAGCTCTGCCCCACAGGCAAGGATTTGTTTTGATTTAAAGGGAAGGAAAATGGGGTATGGGGCATAGCCCCGCGCTCGCCTTATCGCTTGAGGCGCACCCTCTACCATATAAACACTATCATCATATCGGGCAAAGATATCCCGATTGTGCAGTAGGAAATAATCAGCAATTCCTCTTAGCCTTTTTATAGCCTCACCATTATCTTTGGCAATAGGTTCCTCACTAAGGTTGCCGCTGGTCATGACTAGAGGAACACCAGTCTCCTTTAGTAGAAGGTGATGCAAGGGGGTATAGGGAAGCATAACCCCGAGGTAGTTTAGATTCGGGGCTACTGCCGGAGAGATATTAGATGAGTTACGCTTCCACCTTAAAAGCACAATCGGGCATTGCGGGGATTGAAGGAGTTTACTCTCTTCGAAAGATACCAGGCAGTGCTTTTCAATAGCCTCCAAAGTGGCTACCATAGTTGCTAAAGGTTTGGAGGGGCGCCTTTTTCTGCTCCGTAAAATATTTATTACTTCCTCGTTGGTGGCGTCACAGGCAAGTTGAAATCCGCCTAGACCTCTAAGTGCCAAAACTTTTCCTGCTTTTAGGAGACCGCTCGCCGCCTTGATGGCGTCATTGCCGTTAATGGGGTTACCATTGCCATCAACTAGCTCCAGGCTAGGACCACATTTAGGGCAAGCATTAGGCTGGGCATGAAATCGCCGGTCTAAGGGGTCATTGTATTCCTGCTGACACTCAGGGCACATTTGGAACTTACGCATAGTAGTCTTAGGGCGGTCATAGGGAATATCCTCTATGATAGTAAATCGAGGGCCACAATTGGTGCAGTTAGTAAAGGGATAGCCAAAGCGGCGGTCGGTAGGTGAGAAAATTTCTCTCTGGCAGTCTTCACAGGTAGCGATATCCGGTGATACTAACTGGTATTTCCCCTCCCGGCTCAGGCTTTGGTAAATTTGGAACTCAGTATAACCCTTCAAGGGGTAGAAGGTAACTTCAATGCTTTCAATGTGTGCCATCGGTGGGGCTTTGGCTTCAAGGTTTGCCAGGAACTTGTCAAAGGTTTCTTCATCTCCCTCTACTTCAATCTCCACATCTCCCGAGGTATTGCGCACCCAGCCCGTCAAATTATGCTCATTAGCCAGCCGATAGACAAAGGGTCTAAAGCCAACCCCCTGCACCACCCCACGAATACTTATCTTTGCCAATTTGGCTACTTTGGTCTGCACTATTTGCTATCATTTACCGCAAATTTATTATGTAGTAACCCTCCAGCCCCTTATCTGGTAATCTCTGGGAGGGCGAAATTCCTTAAGCAGCTCTAGCTTACCCTGCTTCTTTAATTGCTCATATATTAAAATCCAGCCACAATCTCTTTCCGGGTTGAGCTCGCATTTACCGTTTCTACTTCCGCCACAGATACCGTTAAGTAATCCCTTAGTACATCTGGTGACCGGGCAAATGCCACCAGTCAATCCTAGAAGGCAATCTCCACAGCCAGCACACATTTCTTCCATTAGACCTGCTTCCCTCTCCTCAGCCCCCATAAAATGGGTATTTTGGGCTGGAAAGACCGGAAGCTCAGGGAGAACTTTAGTTAAAGTTTGCACCCCTACTCCACAAGCTAAGGAGAGTATTGCTTCCACCCCGTCTATTTGTGGTCTGAGCATAGATGCCGCCAGATAAGAATCACACTGTTTCGGATGGGTAATTTCTTTAAAGGTAAATTCCCTATTTCTCAGTTTGCCTCCAAGCTCAAGCAATTGGCTCAAGGTCTTAGCTTCCCTTAAGCCTCTGGGCGGCTGTGTGCAGCCATCACAGCCGACTATCAAGATATTACGGTAAGGAGAGATTAAATCTAGAACCTCATCTAATGGTTTTTGCGTTGTTATTATCATTTGCTCTCCTTTAAGCTAATAGTTTCTATTTTTTGACTAAACTGCTCCAATTCCCTATTAAACCTCTCGGGGTATCTCGGGGATACAGTACAGAAGTGAAGCCTATCCTGAAGTCCTATTTGTCCTAGCCTTTCCTTTAGTGCTGTAACTGAGTGCTGTGCATTCTTGCTTGCCCCTTCCTGTTTGCAATCCTCTTCGGAGCAAGATGCTATTAAAATACCGTCTATACCCTTCTGGAAAGCTTCCAGGATGTGAAAGGTATCAACTCTTGAGGCACAAGGCAAGTCTATGGAGCGAATATTTGGTGCCAATTCCCCATTATCCAGTGGTGAGAAAACAGCCCATTGACAGCGAAATACCAGAATCTTGGGCAGTTTCATTCCTGATGATAGCTCGGCGAGCAGATTTGAAATACTTTCTCTCTCCCAATTCTCCATGTCCAAGGCTAGCGCCGGGCACATAGCCACACACAAGCCACAGCCTTTGCAGGCAGATAAATCAAAACTGACTGCTCCCGGGCTGTCCAGCTTAGCGGCATTATAAGGACAGTAATAGACACAATTGCCACAGGCAATGCATAAGTCTCTATCCACTTTTACCTTGAGGCTATTTCGGTTTAAGGTTATAACCTCTGTCCCATAACCAAGTTGTCCGAATAAAAGATTGAGTGCCAAGATTCTGCGTCTGGTGACTGGGCTTCCCCTCTGAAAACGACAATAATCCTCATCGCAGGCAAGGACATGAATTCGCTTTATACCCATAAGTAGGGCTTTCAAGAACACTTCCTCTGGAACACGCCCAATGCAGGGAACAGATAGGGGGATGAATTTTGTCACCCCAAACAGCTTCCCTATCCCGCTAAAGTCAGGAGCGCTACCCTTACACATAATAACCAGTTCATCAGACTCATATTCCTGCTTTGCTCTGGTCAGATACCTTATTAAGGAATCAATGTCATAATAGATAGTATCGATGGCTTTAGCCGGGCAGGCAGAGTAGCAAAGTCCGCATACCTGGCATTTTTCTATTTCAAGAAAGATTTTACCGGTTTCGGGATGCTTATTTAACGCCTCATAAGGGCAGAGGGTGGAACAGATACAGCAACTGCTACAATGGTCCTCATTTACTTCAACTGCCACTCTATCCTCAATAATTTGTTCGTTCAATTTGACTCCCCTTTCCCATTTAGTGTAAGGGGACCGAGTTCGGTGATTTCATCAATAAACCCGTTCACTGCGTTGCGGAATTTTGGTGCCTCAGAGGCTGAAATCCATTCTAGCTTTAATCGCTCGGATTCAATCCCGAGTTGGGGGAGCACATTTTTAAGTAGCATTATCCTTCGTCTAGCCTTATAGTTACCACTGTTATAATGGCAATCTCCCGGATGGCACCCGGCTACCATTACCCCATCGGCTCCTTGAGTAAAGGCATGGAAAATGAAGGTCGGGTCTATTCTTCCCGAACACATGGTTCGAATTACCCTGAAATAGGGTTTAATTTTTAATCTTGAAGTGCCGGCAAGGTCGGCTCCGGCATATGAGCACCAGTTACAGCAGAAAACTACTATTTTGGGGGCAAAATCATTCATAACCTTTCCTCCTCTATTATTTGCTTGGTAATGAACGGTATCCTTTTCTCTATCTCTTCAGTGCACTCTTCGCCAAAGGTTGTATTATCCCTTATCTCTACAGCATATAGGCTAATATGTTTGGGCATCTTATAGCCCAGACTTTCTCCAAGCTTAAAAGCAGTGGCAATATCTATGCCATGGGATGAGGATAAATACGCAGTCGGCTTCAAATCTTCTAGCTCAAGCTTATAGAGCTCTCCCGGCTTCTGCTCAGTCTTTATAGAATCGATGATAACCAGCTTATCATAGCCCGCTGCATGGTCAATGAGTGCAATTCCGGCTTCACTTGTCTCTATCACTTCTAAATAGGGATTTTCCTTTTTAATTTTTTGAGCGATTCTGATGCCGACTCCATCATCGGTAAGAATTGGATTGCCAAACCCTAAAATGAGTGTTTTCACTTTCCCTTATTTTACCTTAGATTTTACCTTAGAATCCCTTTTACAATAACATCCACCGCCTCGTCCTCATCCAGCCCTCTTGACATTAATGTCTGCATTTGCTTTTTATCTATACTGCCTATGGCTGCTTCATGAGTTATCTTTGCCTTGTCATTAGTTGCCACAAGGATTGGTATCGACCTGGCTATTGCGTGTTCCCCAATAACTACCTCCATACAGTCCATATGTCCTCTGGTATAAGCAGCATTGGCATAAGTTTCACCTGTGACCTCTGACCAGCTTCTATCTGTTGGCACCACTCTGGTCTTTATCAGGCTCCTGGCACCCTCGCCATTTAAGTTGACCCGGTCAAACATCTTTATGACATCGTCCTCTTTGCCATACACCTTGGCAATTATCTCAACTACGCTTTGAGCGGCACAGGTAACTTCATAGTTAATATCCAGATTACCCACCCGTCCTTCAATCAAGCTAAAAGTATTTTGAAATTCACCTTTCTCTCCAACCTCAATCTTTGCCTTTGGGATTACCTTGATACCACCGAAGTCTCCGTGGTAGTGAGTTTCGTTATAGTAAAACTTAGCATTATTTCCTATTTTTATATCGGCATCCATCTTGTGAATTATGTTAACAGCATTGGGGAAGATGCAATGGGCAATAATATTCACCTCAGCATAATCTTGAATATTCATTTTTAAGTCAATCTCTTGTAGACCCTCCTTGGGCAGAATGCCGAAGCATAAATAAACAGGATATTTGATTTTCCTTCCTTCTTCTACTGTCAGCTCAATCGCAATCCCTTGTTTCTTTTGTTCTGATTTCACTCGTATGCCTTCTACCTGATTAACACTTAAAACGCGGTTTTCATGAACGACAAGGCTGGCTACCTCTTTACTGATGAAGGCTCCCTTATTCCCACCTGCTTTTTCGTAGGCGTCAATAATCTCTGGGTATTCCTCTTTGATAGTAAGCATATTTTAAATCGCCTTCATTCTGGAACATTGATGTGGTCACATACTTGGCAATTCTGCCTAAACCATTGACACATTTCCTTGGGAGAACCCGTCTTTAATATCTTCCCGGCACACAGCACGGATGCCCTATTTGCCATTTCTACAGCGTCTTCATTATGAGTTATTAACAGAACAGAGGAACCGAGACTTTTCATTTTCACTATGCCATTTATGATATGAGGTAATGAGACAACATCTATCCCGGAGTCAACCTCGTCCAGAATGGCAAGTTTTGGTTTCATAGCTAAAACAGAGGCAAGCTCTACCCTTCTTCTCTCTCCGCCGCTTAAACTGGCATCAACGGCTCGGTTAAAAAATTGTGAAGGTGGGAGTCCAACTGCCCAGAGACAGTCCTCAATCTCTCCTATTTTCAATTCATTGGTTAACTCCAGATATTCTCTTATGGTCAATCCCTCAAATCTGGCGGGTTCTTGCCAGGCAAGGGTTATTCCTATTTTTGCCCGTTGAGAAAT
>Ga0315545_1005421_pt1 | contig 10241 bp, 6 predicted proteins | sample SalMarSW160210MG_FD_203096 | JGI IMG/M metagenome (GOLD analysis project Ga0315545, IMG submission 203096) | Salt marsh sediment microbial communities from the Plum Island Ecosystem LTER, Massachusetts, United States - Salt Marsh Sediment SW1602-10 ...
AATTCGTAAGGCAGTACTGCTGCTCTCCTTGGTCTGAACTTGTTTTAGTTCATTGGCTTCAAACTGTATCCCGATGGAATCGGGAGAAGAAACCGAGAAAACTTCAGCTTGCTCAGCCACCTTTTGAGCAGAGCGGAGAACCTCCATAAGATGTTCCATCTTAAATCCTAATTCCCAAAATTAGTAGTCAGGAGTCAGAATTCAGTAGTCAGAAGCCACCCCTTCCCTACTGTCTACTGACTACTGGCTACTGTATTCTCAATTCTTATCTTCCTCCTACTACACAATGACGAATCCTGATATGCGGGCTACCGTTAGAAACGGGTAGCGGAGATTGTCCCCCTTTGCCACAGCCACCACCCTGATTCATCTCCAGGTCATTGCCTATGGCATCAATATTTTGCAGTGTAGTAAAAACATTACCGGTTAGCACCACGGGCCGCAATAACTCTGCTAATCTCCCCTGACGAATCATGTAAGCTTCCCCGGCGGAGAAGGTAAACATCTCCAGGCTGGTCGTTCCGCCGTACCAATCCTTAACATAGACGCCTTCCTCGATGTCACCGAGCATCTCCTCGAACGAAGCGCTGCACAGCGCAATAAAGGTATTGCTCATTCGCACTATAGGGGGAAAGCGGTAATTAACGGCTCGAGCATTCCCCGTAGCCCTTTCTCCCATCTTAGCCGCTGTTTCCCGGGAATGAAGTCTTCCCTCCAGAACGCCCTCCCGGATAAGATAGTTTTCCCTTGTCGGCGTCCCTTCATCATCGTACTTATAACTTCCCCGCAGGTTGGGAATCGTAGGATCATCGATAATATTGAGCTGCTTGCCACCAAATCTCTTTCCCAGGACCATGACTTGCTGCAGGTTTTCATTTTGATATACGAAATCCGACTCGGATAAATGCCCGAAGGCTTCATGAGCAAAGACTCCAGCCAGAACGGGGTCCAAAACCACGGTATATTCTCCACCTTTTACCTGGGGGGCAGAAAGAAGGGCTGCAGCACGCCTCGCTATCTCCCTGGCTTGCTCATGTAGCCCCTCCACGGCGGAAAACTCGCCAGTACTTCCCACGCTTAGTCCTGCTTGCTGCACCTCGTTATCCTCACGGGCTATGGCTGTCAATCGTAAATTAAGGTCGGTTTTAGCTTGCTCTATGTAGCTGCCTTCAGAACTGGCGAAGGTGCGTTGCTTTCTGCCATCGCGATAGTTGATTCTTGTGCTTTGAATTTTTGGACTGCTTAACATAATATCATTATAGCTATCTAAAAGCTCCTTCTTGGTTGCCAATGGTATGGTCGTGGCATCTCGCTTCAATTGCGGGACCACTTTGTCCACTACAGGCTCCGTAGGGAAAAGTTTCAATGGTCCCCCCGACTCTGTCGGGGCTAACCTTGCCTCCTTCACCGCCAGAACTACCTTGTCCCGCAGTCCGTCAAGACGATTAAAGCTGACGAATCCCCAGTTACCCCGGACTAAAGCACGAACATTGCCGCCAGAATTACGAGCCCTGCTTATCTCCTCCAGCCTCTCCCCCCTGTAGACAATGCTGGTAGCCTGGCTCTCCTCGAAATGGATTTCAATATAGTCGGCACCATGGCCTTTCAAGGCATCAGAAATCAGGTCGCGCATGCCTCTATTGTAGCTTTTGACACGAATAAAGGCAAAGAGTGCTGTCATTCTGAGCCGCCTCTCTTTTGTCATTGCGAGCTCCCCCGATGAATCGGGGTCGGGGCGTGGCAATCTCACGCTCGAGGCGTGAAGGAATCCTTTCCTTCACGATTTAAATGGTGAACACTACGGTTGCTCCTTCCTGAAATTTTTGCATTTTGAGTTGTCATTTTGATTTTTGCCGAGCTTTAATTTATGCCCATCTCCTGATATTATCTGGGGTACGGCGATGAAATTCACCGATAAACTGCTTAACGCAAGCCGAAAAAATAAAAGCTGGCTTTGCATCGGACTTGACCCCGACCCTGAGCTTATGCCCGGTGTAGAAGTTCTCCAATTCAACAAAACCATTATCGAGTCCACCTCCGACCTGGTCTGTGCCTACAAGCCCAACCTGGCTTTTTATGAAGCTTTAGGGACCGAAGGGTTTGCTATCCTGGAGAAGACCGTTAAATACATACCCGGCGATATTCCTGTAATTGGTGATGCCAAGCGCGGCGATATCGGTAACACTGCCAGGGCTTATGCCAGGGCCCTCTTTTCGGTTCTGGCCTTCGATGCCGCCACCGTCAATCCCTACCTTGGCTTCGATTCCATAGAGCCTTTTATTAGCTACCAGGATAAAGGAGTATTTATTTTATGCCGAACGTCGAACAAGGGAGCCGCGGATTTCCAGGACCTTCGCACCGATGGCCTGCCTCTATACGAAGCAGTGGCTCGAAAAGCCAAAGAATGGAATACTTATGGCAACATCGGCCTGGTAGTCGGGGCCACCTATCCTGAAGAATTAAAGAAAGTCCGCTCAATTTGCCCCGAAATGCCTTTGCTTATCCCCGGCATCGGCGCTCAGGGAGGAGACTTAGCTTCAGCAGTCGGCTATGGAGTGGATGCCCGGGGCGAGAAGGCGATTATCAATGTGTCGAGGCAAATTCTCTACGCCTCAAAGGAAAAGGATTTCGCCCGGGCGGCTAGAAACGTGGCTGAAAAAATCCGCAACCAGATCAATGACCATAGAAATAAAGCCCGGTGACATAGTCCGTTTGCGCAAAGCGCACCCCTGCGGCAGCTATGAATGGGAAGTGGTGAGGGTGGGCGCCAACATCGACCTTAAATGCCTCAAATGCCAGCGAAGGGTGCTTTTGGCGAGAGGGGTGTTTGAGAGAAGAGTGAAAGAATTTATCTCCAGAAGTGACTAACTAACCAGCTTCGCGACAATAAAAAACGCCCTTCAATGGTTTGTGTAGTGAGTTAACGAAATAGGCAATTGTGTGGTGAGCACTTCTATTCGCCACCCCATGGATCGATAGTCCGCTGTTTTGAAGCTGAATGTTGTTGCTACCTGCTTAACGTTAAGCAGTATTCCTGTCATAGGAAACCTGGCTAACGCATTTGCTCAAGCCGGATTGTCATTCAGCCTCAGTATGTTCGCCAGGGTTCTCTTGTACTGACTCGTCCGTCGTCTCAGCAGAAATGAGCGTGTCCAGATGCGATGCATCTTCTTCTAGGGTCTTAAAAATAGCATCATCGGCGTATCGCTCACGATTTTCTACAATACGCGTTCGTATCCAATCACGTTCTCTTTCGTACTGTTCTCTAATTGGATCTGTGATCGGTTGGCCAAGGCTTCCTGCAACCGTATCGAGCTGAAAATGAGAGCGCTCTAGATCCTCTTCTCGTTTGAGATAATCCAGAAAATATTCCACCCTCCTGAATCTTTCTTCGACTCGTTCTACTTTATCTTCTTCACGGTCGTATAGGTTATCCACAAGATAGACTGATTGCTTCAACTGTTGGGCGACCTGGCTGTCACTGAAGGGCGTATCTTGGAGAACCAAGTCCAAATAGCAGAATGAGCGGACTAGGTATCTAGAATAATACCAACCGGCTGAAGTGACTCTGACATGGCTGGCACCTGTGATTGATTCTGTGGACCTGGTATTGACTTCCACTAGTTGTCCTTGCAGGAGCCGATTCAGGGTTATGATAAAATCCTCAGTGTTGTCAAATATATCTTCAAATGAACTCAGCAACCTAGCTATCTCAATATAGCCCTGACCCTCTCTTGATGCTTGTGTTCGATATGACAGGAGCACATTCAGAATTCGTAGTGCTGTAAAATTACTTGAATTCTTGTACGCACCGCAGTCAAAGACATTTAGAATAGGGCTTTGTTCCTCCTTATAATACTTTCTTGATGCGAGCATCACCGATTTAACAAATTCGTGGAACCCAACATAGTATTTGCCGTCACGCCTGTAGATATTAAGCATTTTGTCCACGTCAGTCGCACCAGAAGTCAGAAAGGCAATGAACATTTCGAGTGCAGACCGCATATTTCCGAAGCAGATGGTCTCAACAAAACGTACGATATTGCGATTAGTGCTGAATAGACTCTCGCCAACAATTGTGAGTAGGTCATACATGTCTTTTGCATCCTGGAGTTTCTGCTGATCAGAATTAAAAGAGGGATTCTCAGTGATGTTCTTAAGGAAGCGTTGTGCATATGCAATCCGATTCTGAATTATGTCCAAGAAACGAGGAGAAGCAATATAGAATTTACGACTGGTGTAAGCTGTAAAGCTTTTTTGTACACTGGTAGTATAGTATGACTCTTCTCTCATCGCTACTATTGTAAGTGACCCAACCGAACGTGTTATACGCTGAGATAATAAGAATGTCTTGGCCTGGCTTTCTGGCGAAAGTTGATCTACATTGTCAATAAAAATGACAACTTTTCGGTTCTGCCGTGGTTCGCAAGTATTAAGCAGCCGTGGTACATAGTTTGCGGTGTCAGACTGCCATCTCCCCAGGTACTCCGCCAACTTTTCCTCATATTGTGTGGTGCTTTCCTTATAAGGCCTCAGGGCACTCTCTTCTAGAACTTCGAGGTCTTGTCGATAAGCTCGCCTGAGGTTCCTACGTCTTTCAAGTCTGTAGTCAGCATACCGTGCTCTCAACTGTTCAAGAATTGTTTGCCAAACAAAAAGCTCAACATGTTCTGGGTCGTTAGGTGCTTTCAGGAAATCTATGTGAAACCACAGCGAATGCCTGGTTAAGACATCCCGGCCGACGGTAAGTTGATAACGTTTCAGAAAAGTTGTCTTACCGCAACCAATACCTCCTAAAAGAAGACATAGCTCACCAGTAGTCAATTCAGTGGACTCGGTCACCATTTCACCGAATGCTCCAGCATCGTCTGTGCTTTGGAAGAGCGGCTCAGCACCTTCTCTTTTTAAGAATTGTGGTATCGTGTCAGTGATCGTGGCCTCAATATCTCGCGCGACTATTTTTAGGCTCCCATAATGGACGTAGCATGATTGAAGTATCTCAAGTTGGTTATCACCTGTGATGTCCTCAAATATATATCTTACAAGAGGTTGCAATTGCATATTCAACCTATTCCTCTGTAGTGGCAAATCTGCATTGAAGAGTATGTTAATAACACGGTGGCTTTCACGAGATACGCGCAAGTTAGAGCCAAATTCGTCATCCAACGAGCCGGCCGAAACCGCCTCATGAGAAAGAATATTCCAGAACAGCGTGAAATTCTTAATTACATATTCTAAACTAGGGAAGACCTTGGCACTTCCCTCACGCCATCCCATATCTTCTCTAATAGCACGGAAGATTATCCAAGCATATCCGTTTGTAGCAACGGCATAGCGAATACCTGCATCATCGCAATATTTCCTAACTTGGGATATAGCTTCGTTTATCTCTGGAATCGTTAGAATGGAGCCGCTAAGTTTTAACGACCTGTGTACCCTCTCCTGGATGGGAAACACAAACGGAGTTCCGGCTTTCTTGGCTTCTATAGTTATTAGAGGTTTCTTGTGGACCTCTAGCTCATAATCGAGGTAACCTTCGTGGACATGGCGCTCGCGTTGTATTGCTTGCTCTGGCCAACCTAGAACTTCAGTAAGTATCTTATCTATTATCTTAGCCCGAGTGTCGGCTTCCGACACATTTCCCTTCAAATCGCAGAACTGGTTGAAGTCTTCCTTAACCTGATTCAAGGTAGCTAAAGCTTCGTCAGGATCAACCATTATTAACCTCCTTGTCTAGAAGTCGATGTCACTAACAAGAACGCTGTTATCATTGTATACCAACCACTCACATGATCCCTAAAATGTCATTATATCACTAGCGAATAAATTATCGATAGGTTGCAGTGCCCAAAAGATGCTATGGAGTTAAGGAGTCACAAAACGCTAAAAAGCGCAATATGCCTAATGCATTGATGCCTTATTGACCTCTGTGTCTGGAATTCAAGTGCTTCTTAATGCCGCATTCACTGGATTTGTATAATACCATGTGACAAAAATCTGGGGAAACAACGAATGTATTATCTCAGGCTGGAATCGGTGGCTTAGTCCGGTGCCACTCAATCCGTGGTCAGGAAAGGCAATACGTGGTTACGGATTGCCTCTTCCAGTAATGATATGTTCCTTTCAGTGATGTAAACATTGCCAGGCCTGAGTAACCACCTCCTGATGAGCGAGGGTAGCCATCTGCCAACCTGAAGCATAATATCTGCCTCGTTTGCTGTATTCCGCCTTTCAAATCGGAAATACTCGTCTTTTTGTGCCAAAAACTGGGCTGTTGCAATAGCGGACTGAAACGTTATCCTTACCTTGATTTGGTATCTGTTAAATAGCGGGTCGACAAGACTAGGATCAAATTCATCACCATGATGCTTTGAAGTCTCAACAAGAATCTCACTAATCCGCGTCCCTTGTAGAGTGAGTCGATGTAAGTCACCCTCCGATCTTTGCTGGTAAGAGGGGCCAAATTCTACAAGCCTTGCACGCAGTTCATCTTCAAGGAGCTGTACAATTCTAGTAACATTGCGGGTTCTATATTCTTCCAGACTTTCCTTCTCCAAAGATGGGGCAACCTCGTAAGCCATGGATCGGGCCTGAGATATTTCAAGAAAACCTTCTACTGTTTTATATGCTCCGACGATGCCTAAACAAACAGTGATGAAATAGAGCACACGAGAGTACCACATCTGTGGATTGAGAAGAAGACCTTCAGTTACTAAGGCAGCGATACTTGCAATTGTTATAATTGCATCCCGAACAACTCGCTTTGACTTGATGGCGAATCTAATCGCTTTTTTCATTTGCACGGGGCGTGCTGCTGGTGCCAACTCTGCTGATCGTGGCGCGCCAACTATTTCCCTTAGGTTTGCCAAGAAAGTCCCTGGAATATCGCCATTCTTCATTCTCCCTATGGTCTTTTCTACTTGAACTGAAATAGCTGCTTTAGAATATGTTGACGCTCCTTTCACTAGTTCCTGCAATTGCCTAGATGTGTTTAGGAAGTTTAACCTCATTTTAGCCGTTTCCAGCTGTCTGAGCACTTCCCACGTTTCCTCAGGAATACGGAAAAGCTGCTCCATGTTGTACCAGTTGCCAAGCCGCCTCCCAAATTTGTCGTAGGCATATGCAAAAACCCTGAGCAAGTCCTCAATAGTCATTTTCTTGCCAAGGAATTCTCCCGAATGTCCCCACCCGACCAATTTAGAGAACATTTTCGGACGCGCCTCGCCACTCCGTAATTCACGGTGCAATGTCGTCCCGGGATATCTTGTTAAAATGCTTGCACCAACATATTCAGGCTCGAGTTCGTCGGCCATATCGATCGTTTTTTTTGCATCATCATATGTTTCCTGAGGTATTCCGAAAATTAGAAACAGTCCGACCTTTATCTTGGCTTGCTTCAGCAAGTTTACAGACTTCTTTATTTGATCATAGGTATAAGGCTTTCTCAAAAAGTGCATTCTAAGCGTGTCGTCAGCAGTCTCCATCCCCATCCAAACAGTGCTGACACCGATTTCCGCAATAAGATCGATCTTTCCTTTCTCCAAAAGCGAGCAAGGTGATGTCTCGATTTCATGTTCAATTTTGCCAATAAGCCCCATTCGCTTTAACTCGTCCCGCAGCTGAAGCAGGAAATCCTCCCCCCTTTCCGCCCAGTTGTCATCTTGATGTCGGATCTTTTCAAACTTGAATTCTGTGTAGATTTTCTCTATCTCTTGCGCTATAAGTAAAGGCGAACGACTTCTATACTGTTGCCCCCAAAACTCGCGGGAGGAACAGAAGCTACAGTGATAACGGCAACCCCTCGAACTTATCATGCTGGTCACACTGCGATGGTACTTTCTCAAATCTACCAATTCACGAGCAGGGAAGGGAAGTTTGTCTAAATTATCTAGAGGAGCCGGCCATCCTCTATCACAAAGCTTTCCATCTTTATCTCTGAACACTACCCCCTGCATAGACTGGTAATCTGTGCTAGATATCAGTTGCGAAAAGGTACTTTCGCCCTCGCCACGAACTACGAATTTTGCTCCGTGTTCGAGGTACTCCTTTGCGGCAAAAGTTGCATCGGGTCCGCCCGCAACTAAAATGGCATTCGGCCATATGGCATGAGTCTTCTGAATATACTCTATTGCCTTGTCGCGGTAGGGGAACACGCACGAGATGCCCACGAACCGCTCCCTCTCCTCTGACCGTTGTTGCAGGAAGTCTTCGTATGGCTCTTCAGATATCTGGTTATCAAATATCTCAACGTCGTCACCCTGTTCCTGAAGCACAGCAGCCAGCGATAAAAGACCGAGTGGAGGTGACACCTCATCGCCCGTGAAATCATGTTCAGAAGGAGGGTAATAGACCCTGCTTGGATTTACCAATAGAATGTAAGACATGATGTTAAAATGTATCTAAACTGAGCTCTTCCCACAATTTTTCGAATCCGATTGAACCTGATCCCAACGCCAAACCTATCCGTTCTATCGTGTCCTCAAATATCCGAATGAATGCTTTATATCCATCCAGGCCCCGAACCTTCACTTTAAGCTGAATATCTAGGTCACCAGTGATTATGAAAGCCTCTTGGACAGTAAATCCCTTATCAGTACCCAAACCTCTTAATGCCTCCAATTTGGGGATTGTTGTTTCCAACGGATCATAGCACTTGAATCTAATGAACACAGTGATGAAGCCAAGCTCTTCAGCATCGACAATTGCTGATCGTCCACAGATAACTCCTGCCTCTTCTAGGCGAGTTATACAGGTTTTGATTTGGCTCTCGGTGACGTTCAATCTTTTCAAGTCTTGGGCAAGTTTCTTGTAGTTTATGTCTAAGTATTGGGATTCCTGCAGGCGGGACAGAACTGCCACATCCAATTCGTTTAGGGTTTTCATTGCCTACACCTCCTATTCAGGCTGGAATATGATTATACCTCATCCTATCACTGGTATCAATCCAACATTATTTATTCAGACGATTACTAATCCCGCTCAGGGATTGAACGAAACGCTAAAAAGTTGGCTTTATCAGCCCTGTGTGCTAGTTTATATACTGTTTCATGGCGCGCTGTATCTTCCATATTGATTTGGATGCCTTCTTCGTTTCCGTGGAGCAGGCGCTTAACCCGGAACTAAAGGGAATCTAATCTAGATTAGTCGTCACCCGACCAACGGTTTCCCAAGAGGGATTCTTACATTCAGCGGCGCAAGTGCGATATGCGCCATGATATACCAGGCAGTGAGCGCACAGATTGTGAGAACTACTGCTGCGACGATGGTGAAGAATGATACCGCAGGCCCACCAAGATGGCTAACATCGAGGAAGGCAAAGCCGAGAAGTAGTGTGAAGAATAGAAGCCCATGCGCACGACTTATCCGTATTGCTCCGATGAGGAATATTGCAGTGATCAAAGTGAACATGACAAGGAACCAACCAATATCAGCAGTCGTGGGCTGAAGAATGCCAAAATGGGTTCCCAGCAAGATGCCGCCGAGGGCCATCCAGAACCCACCATATGATGAAAAGGCAACAAAGCCAAAATTGTTCCCGGTTTCGAACTCTTTCATCCCGGCCATGAGTTGCATGAGGCCGCCGAAGAACAACGCTGTCCATAGAACGGGGCTGGCACCGCACCAGCCAAAATTGTGAAACTGCAGCAGCAACGTTGTGCCGCCGAAGCCAGCGAGTCCCACCACCGCAGGGTTAGCTAACGTTTTCTCGTTCAATCCAGATTAATCCTCTCTTTTGTTATTTTGTAATAAACATTTCGTTCATATCCAGATTGTTTGTACAGGTCCTCAAGATACCAGGCGTAATCTGCAAGTGATGCCCAGACACTGCACAGATTGACCGAATCGAAAATGTTGCCTTCACTGCTGATTAAGATTATCCATAATAAGCTAACTGGCGGGTGCAGTCAATACATCTCTATCACACAAATGTCAGAATTGTTGGATAAGAATCCGACCAAGGGTTGGCTTTATCGGCCCTGTGTGCTAGTTTATATGCTGTTTCATGGCCCGCTGTATCTTCCATATTGATCTGGATGCCTTCTTCGTTTCTGTGGAGCAGGCGCTTAACCCGGAGCTGAAGGGCAAGCCGGTAATCGCCGGCGGAGACCCCGAGCGCCGACATTGATCTCAAAGGCCAGCGAAGGGTACGGGACCAATGAACGAAGAAAGCAACAGACTCAAAGTTCCAAACTCGGTCAAAAAGATGTTGCTAACAGATGAACAACTAATGGCAGTCATAA
>Ga0315545_1005422_pt1 | contig 10241 bp, 13 predicted proteins | sample SalMarSW160210MG_FD_203096 | JGI IMG/M metagenome (GOLD analysis project Ga0315545, IMG submission 203096) | Salt marsh sediment microbial communities from the Plum Island Ecosystem LTER, Massachusetts, United States - Salt Marsh Sediment SW1602-10 ...
ATATCAGCGCGTAGAATCGTGATGCCTGAGGTGGATCCCGATCTATTTCTCCAAGCCGTGAAGGAGCTCGTCTTGCTTGATCGTAATTGGATTCCTACATCTGAGGGGACATCGCTGTATATTCGGCCGACCATGATTGCAACCGAGCCTGCCCTTGGGGTGAGGCCTTCAAGCCAATACCTCTTCTTCATCGTGCTCTGTGCAGTGGGCGCTTACTACCCGGAGGGTTTTAGTCCCACGAGGATTTACGTCTCAGACGATTATATACGCGCGGCAAAGGGTGGTGCGGGATCTTTCAAGACATCTTCTAATTATGGCCCAACCCTCATTGTTTCCAAGGAAGCGGCCCAGAAGGGTTACACCCAGGTTCTGTGGCTCGATGCAAAAGAACGCCGGTATGCGGAGGAGGTCGGCACCAGCAATATCTTCTTTTATCTTCATGAGGAACTTGTTACTCCGCCACTCGGAGGCACTATCCTGCCAGGGATTACCAGGGATTCCGTACTCGGGCTCGCCCGGCACTGGAGCATCAAGGTTTCGGAACGGCAGATCTCCATCGATGACCTCATCGATGGGTGTAAGAGCGGGTCCTTAAAGGAGATGTTCGCCACCGGCACCGCTGCGGTCGTTTCTCCTGTGGGAGGAATTTCCTATAAGGGAAAGGATTACAGCGTGGGGAACGGGAGAACCGGAAAGCTCTCAGAGAGACTCTATGAGGAGATCATTGGCATTCAGTACGGCCGCAAGGAAGACCCCTTTGGCTGGCTTGTCCGTATCGCGTGATTATCTCCCTCTATTGAAACGATTGTTGTTCGTGCGAAAGAGAGCGAGTGCTGATAGCCCCACCTCAAAGGGCAAAATGTCCTCTCCCTGCTCCGCATCGTTCGCTCAGCGTGGAATTTTACCTTGAGGCTTCTCACCGATATAAAGGAGACCTACGCCCTCACAGCAAACTCCCCAACCCAAGATGAGCCAGGTTATCCCCTGGCTTTTGATTACCCCTTGGCCCTCCTGCTATAACGACCTCCAATAGAGGGTATTAGAGAACTATCATCGCGTTTTTCACGTTCGCCCGGAGGGCATGCCCATACGGCTTTTGACAAGGCCCCCGAAGGGATGTATGTTTCTAGAAGATCGGTTGCCCACAGAATGTGTTGAGGTCATTCGAATGAAGGACATGGAATCCGGGATATCGGCGCTGGATGAGAGGAGAGCTCTACTATGCCATTTATAACAATTGAGGATTGTGAGATCTACTATGATATGGCCGATTACACCGAGCCATGGCTGGATAAGAAGGACACCATTGTTATGCATCACGGGCTATGTCGCAGTAGTGAGGTCTGGTTTGCGTGGGTCCCGATCTTATCGCGATGCTTTCCAGTGTTACGGATTGACGCTCGAGGCTGCGGCCGTTCCTCCAAGCCCGAGGAAGACTTCGAGCCATCGTTAGAGGGTTTCACCCGGGATTTATCCCAGATCCTCGATGCCCTCGATATCAGGAAGGTCCACCTTATCGGTGAATCCTTCGGCGGCATTATAGGATTGGACTTCACGAGGGCATCTCCCGAACGAGTGAAGAGCCTCATCTTGTGCAATACGCCGTGCAAACTGCCGGAGAGCTTGTCAGATAAATACGCCTTGAACTTCACGGATTGCGCTACGGCGATACTATCCCTTGGTGTTCAGCAGTGGTGTCTGCGCACGATTGGCTACCGACTCGACGAGGAGCTTGCCACTGAGAAAATGAAGCATTGGTATGCCCGCGAGATGGCACGTACACCGAGTTGGTTCGCCGCCAAGTGGGCTTCCCTTTTACCCGACCTCGATTTTACTCCATACCTGTCTGAGATCGGGTGCCCGACGCTGCTTTTAGCAGGGGAGAAGAGCGCAATCAGCACTCACGAGCAGCAGCAGATGATGAAAAGCAGCATCCCGAACAGTGAGCTATTCGCGTTGCCCTCCGTTGGACATGGCGTGAATGTGGTAGCCGCGGAGCAGTGTGCCCAGGCTTCCCTCCGATTTCTTAAAACCCATTTTCGGCGCGATATGAGAGAGGGTTAAAGAAATGAAGATCGCGAGCTTTAACACCAATGGAATACGGGCACGCCTTCCCATACTCACGGCTTGGCTTGAGAGGGAAGGCCCGGATGTGCTGTGTATCCAGGAAACCAAGGTGCAGGACGAGGATTTCCCCAGGGAGGCCTTTGAGGGCCTCTCCTTCCATTGCACCTTTTGGGGTCAAAAGGCCTTTCATGGGGTTGCCATTGTGAGCAAGAGACCGCCGGAGAGGGTATCGTTTGGCTTACGCGATAAAGATAATGAAGAGGCGAGGATCCTAACGGCCTACATCGATGATATCCCCATTGTGAATACCTATGTGCCCCAGGGAACTGCACCTGACTCCGAGAGGTTTCACTATAAGCTCAAGTGGTTTGAGGACCTCCACGATTACTTCTCACGACACTTTCGACCCAACGAGCCCCTCGTATGGGCAGGGGATTTCAATGTGGCACCTGAGCCTGTGGATGTGTACGATCCCGAGGGTCTCTTGGGGAGTATCGGGTACCATCCCCAGGAACACAAGGCCCTCGCCGCGGTAAAATCATGGGGCTTTGTCGATGTGTTCCGCAGGCACAACCCCGATAAAAGGGCCTATACCTTCTGGGATTATAGGATCCCCCACGCCTTCCGCCGGGGCCTTGGATGGAGGGTGGATCATATATGGGCAACGGAGTGCCTCGCTGAGAAATCCACGAGGGCATGGATCGATGCCGGACCCAGGCAACTGGAGAAGCCATCGGACCATACCTTCATCCTGGCGGAGTTCAAGCTATAATGTTCTATGATCGGCATCCTCCTGAGAAACTCAATTCAACAGAGCATAGAGATGTTTTTTTGCGAGGAACAGGGGGGATGTCTTTTTTTGCAGGCAAGCGCCGCTGGGTGTGCGGCGTTGATTTCAGCGGCGCCCGAGATGCCGGAAGAAGGATATGGCTTGCACGGTGCAAGATCGGGGAAGACGCCGTCAATCTGGTAGATCTCCTTCAAGCAGAGTCCCTTCCTGGCTCTGGAAGGGCCAGGGGATTGAACCATAGGGCACTTGCAGCATATATCGGCAAACAAAAGGATGCGGTTTTCGGCCTTGATTTTCCCTTCAGCCTGCCAATCGGCCTTATAAGGGCAAAAACGTGGAAAGAGTTCGTGCTAACCTTTGAGGAATCATACAAAAGCCCGGAGGATTTCAGGAAGCTGTGCCGCTCAGAGGCAAAGGGCAGGGAACTCAGAAGGCATACCGATATGGTATCCAGGGCCCCGTTCTCACCTTACAACCTTCGTCTCTTTCGGCAAACCTATTTCGGCATCAAGGATGTGCTTTCCGCCCTGGTAAGGACTGATGCGGCATGTATCCTGCCCATGCAGCAGCCCCTCAATGGCAAGGCGTGGGTTGTTGAGATATGTCCGGCCTCTACCCTTAAAAAAGAGAATCTGAGAACGCCCTACAAAGGAAGCGAAAACAATCGGACGGCTGCAAGGAGAAAAATTCTCGAGGCCCTTGAGGAAAATCTCCGGCTGAGGGTTGTTACATCGGCCCTACGATCGAAAATAATAAGCGATATCGGTGGTGACGCCCTGGATAGCGTGATAGCTGCCATGGCGACCTTTAATGCCTGCCGCAATTCATTCGCCCTTGATACCTCTAGCCCATATGACAGGGAGGGATGGGTATATGTTTGAAGATATTCATTTTCACGCTCTTAGGTGATAGGTGAATTGGTCGATCCGTCTTTCCCTCACTTTGGTTGCTTCAGATTGCAGGGATAAAGAATTTGTGTTTATCATGGCCTAGACGAGATATAAAAGACTTTACGAAAGGAATCTCGCTGATTATGCTCTTGTCTGGAGATTTTAGATGCAATGGTAGATAAAAGGAGTGATTAGTGGCACAACAAGTGACGGAAGGAGTGTACTTCATCCAAGGACAGGATGAATTTATTCCCGACTCCCATATGTATGTGATTGGAAAGCCCGATTCCAAGGATCTCTCGATTATCGATGCCGGCCTCATGGGCAAGGGCGACTACAAGCTGGGTTCCATCGATACTATGGGAATAGAGTTTACGTGGATCAAGAGAGTTATCATGACCCACACCCACCTTGATCACATCGGGTGTCTCGCCGAGATACTGGAGGAGATCCCCTGGGCCGAGCTATGGGTACATGAGCTGGAGGCGAGGCCTTTGGAGGCAGGTGATGAGAGGATCGTCTATGGGATGGATATGTTCAAGAGCATGTGCATGACCCAGTATAACCTGAAGCCGGGTTCCTTTAGTTTCCGAGTTGACAGAAGGCTCTGCGGAGGGGAAGACCTGGAGTTGGGTGGCATCAGATGGGAGGTCATGCACATCCCGGGGCACTCACCGGGCAGCATTGCATTATACGATCGCCAGCGCAAGATCCTCATTCCTGGCGATGTGGTGTACGCTGATTATGCCATCGGCCGTTTTGACCTGCATGGAGCGAGTGGAGCCGAGCATAAGGAATCACTTTTCCGACTCGGGGAGATCGAGGTGGATATCCTCTTGCCAGGGCATAACCGGATCGATACCAATCTCCCGCCAGGCTATATTGCGGATACCGCCAAACAATGGGCACCATACCTCGTGTAGCGAGGTTGACATTACCTGAAGATACTCTGATAGTTAGAGATATATAGTGCAATGGCACCATGCGTGGAGTCAACCTCTCATAGGTCGGTACATAGTGCCAGCGAATCTACCACCAGCATACTTTGAGGCCGAAAAGCGATACAGGGAGGCCAAGGCCCCTGATGAGGGTATCGCTGCCCTCGAAGAGATGCTCGCCATTATGCCCAAGCATAAGGGAACGGACAAGCTCAAGGCCGATCTTCGTCGTCGTATCTCTAGGCTCAGGGGCAAACAGCACGAGAAAAAGAAGGTAGGGAAACGGGAAAGCAGCTTTAAGGTTGAGCGGGAAGGGGTTGGTCAGGCCGTAGTAATCGGTGCGCCGAACGTTGGAAAGTCCGCACTGGTGGCCGCCCTCACAAATGCCGATCCCGTCGTTGCAGATTTTCCCCATTCCACCTGGAAACCCACCCCGGGAATGATGTTGTTCAAGGACATTCAGATTCAGCTCATCGACACGCCCCCCATAAGCAGGGAATACATGGAGCCCTTGTTCTTCGATATGGTACGAAGGTCGGACGTTGTGCTGGTGGTGGTTGATGTGCATACCGATCCGTTCCTGCAATTAAAGGAGACCGTTTCCATTCTCGAGGAACGCAGAATAGTCCCTCGCGGATTGGAGGGGTTCTATGGAGACAACGCCGAATGGTCATTCCTGCCGTTCCTGGTGATCGCAAATAAAATCGATGATCAGCCGAGCGAGGAAAACTTCGAGATCTTTAAGTCCCTTTTGGAGGATGATTGGCCCGTGATATCCGTGTCAGCAAGATCTGGCCGCAACTTCGAGGTGCTGAAGGAGTCGATCTTTCATGCACTGGATATCATCCGCGTATACACCAAGGTCCCAGGAAAGGAGCCGGACCTCACCGAGCCTTTCGTGTTAAAGAAGGGGTCTACGCTGGAGGAGCTCGCCTTGAAGATACACAAGGATTTTTCAGCAAAACTGAAATTCGCAAGGCTCTGGGGAAATCGGGTCTACGATGGTCAGATGGTTCAGAGAGATCACGTGCTTCAGGATGGCGATATTGTCGAGATCCATACCTAAGCAGGACACCCTTAAAAATCCATCACACCTATTCAAGTAACTGATCACCATTCTCGAGCTCTGTTTTTTCTTGCCGTGCATCCCCTGTGGTCTGTATGCATTCGTATCAGGTTTTTATTGATTCATCCATCTGGGACAGATCTTTTGCTCGTTTTTTCCACGGTTTTAGTGCTGTAATGAAAACGGCAAAGACCAAGGTTGCTGCCTGAAAGGTTCCGAACATATAGAGCATTGTTCTGTTGTGCAGATAGGCGGGGTTCGACAGGGCTGACATACCCTGCTCCCTGGATACGCGAGCCAAACCGCTCATCCAGGGACCCAGCGGATAGGTACCGAAAACTACTCCGTACCAGCAGATAATCCATTTGACGGTAATCCATCCGTGCTTAAACCAACCCCAGTTGGTCCACATGGAGTACATGAAGCCGGTAACAAGGACCCCTATTGCTCCTGGGATGATTATGAAGATATCAATGAAGTCCATGGTAGATGTTATTCCGTAAAGCTCTCCACCATTAGTGGGATTTACGAAAAACTGCTTGGTGCTTAAAACGATTGCAGCCCCTACCCACATACAGGCAAACAGAGAGTGAAAGGCTTTTAGCCACCGCTGACCTTTTGGACTTAGTTTCTTCATCCTCGCTTCCTTTCTCGAAAATAAGGGACATAGTCCCCAATTTAACCACGAAACCTTCTACCCGCTGCTATCGGAAATGGTACAGATCATGTAACAAACCTCCCGTCATCTCTTGATGTTTGAAGTTTATGCACATTTTTCTCAAGCCATCCTATCTTCTCAACGTCTCTTACATCAAATTCCGGGACGTAGGGTTTAATATCCAAAAGAGGGGTTCCATCTACAATATCCACGTCTTTAACATGGAGTATGTTTCTTTCTTTCCTGATAAGCCTCACCACTGAAATACCGATGGGATTCGGCCTGCTCGGCCCTCGCATTGAAAAGACCCCGTGTTCCACATCATCCATATAGGGCCTCTCTTTTAAGGAGGATTCTCTGGATAAATGAAAGTGATATATTAACCCTACCACGTCACTTATTGCTCTTTGAAAAGTTTTCGAATGCGTTTTCGCCTATGCGACAAATAGGCTCGATGGTTCCGCTCCTGTATCCAGATGATCTGTTCAATAAGCGTTTCAAATGTTTGGCGCTTCATTGGCAGAATGACAGCAGGATCCTAAGCTGCGATAGCGTAATAGAGGGTGCTTTTTTCCCCCAACCTGATTTTCAGGTGCCAGAGGAAAAAATGAGCCAGCATGCACGTTAACATGTGGTGATGCCAACCTGTAAATTTGCGGACCTCGTAGTGGTCCATGCCCAACTCAGTTTTGGTTTCCTCAAAGCACTGCTCGATTGCCCATCTCAGCCCGCTGAGCCATATGAGCGTTTTCAAGCGTGTGCTGGCCGATGCATTGCTGATGAAAAAGCTGTATTTCGGGTCAACATCCAGAGTTCGCCGGATTAACAACCAAACGGTTTTCTGCGGAAGCCCGGTTGCCGACAAAATGACTTGCCGACGGGTATACTCATAGACGATCGGCCCTTTGGTGCCTTCAGATACCATCCGTCGGTACCAGAAATAGGCGTTTATATTTCCGGCAATTTCATTGACTGAGATCGGTTTGCTTTCCGGGTCAATCAAAGCGGTCTTGGTCCTGGTTTTGCCGCCCCAGAGATACTGTTTGGTCATGGTCATCGGCCGTTTTAGCCAACACAGCGTATCTTCGGGGACCGATACGAAGTATGTTTTGCCCGGCAAGGCTTCCACTGCTTCGATGAACTCAGGACTGATCCCGTATATGCAGTCGGCAAGCACATATTTGAAAGGCAGTACGTTTTCTTCAACAAGGGCATTGAGCATCTCCACAGCCAGTTGCTGCTTGGTGCGGAAAACGGTGCCACCGGGCAACGTGCACTTTGCCCGGCGTTGAAGATAATCGTCGGTAAACCATTTTTTAGGAATAAACAGCCGCTTGTCGATCAGAGAGTATCCATGCTCGGAGACATAGGCGGCAAATACGCCGACCTGGCAGTTGTCTACTTTGCCGATAGTGCCGCAGTATTGTCTGGCAACGCCGATAGAGTCTTGGCCTTTTTTGACAAAACCGCTTTCATCGAAGATCAGTGCACCATCAGGGCTGCCGAGATCAAACTTTGGGACCGAGTAAAGGTGTTCGTCGCATCGGATGACTGGTAGCATGGTCTGCTCCTTTTTTAAAGGGTTGTTTCGTAGTATGGCAGACCTTAATGTTAATTTCAAGAAAATAATTATTTAAGTCTCGTTGTAGGGTTAAATACCTCTTAACGCGGAGTTAAGTTGCGGGCTGCATGTACGGAAGTGAAAATTCAAAAAAAGTTAGAAAAACCGAGACACTGATTAAAGGAACTGGCTCATTCCTGCCCGTCAATCTTGAACGCCTTGTTCGCTGTAGGACGGTAAATTACTGTGTAACTTGCTCTTTGGAAATGGTTTTACCTTTTGCCACTCCTTTGATGCATTCTCCGCCTGCCATAAATCATAGTTTTACTGCAATTTAAGCCAAAAATCAGGTGTGGTGTCGAAAGCACGGGATAAACGTAAAGCCATATCAGGGGTTATGGCTCCTCTCTCATTTATAATTTTAGATAATGTTTTTCTAGAAACACCTAAAATATCAGCCATATCTTTGATTGTTATAGACAAAGGTAAAAGGTAATCTTCTTTTATAATGTTACCAGGGTGTGTTGGACGTCTTATCATTTTTCTCATTTGTCATTACTCCTAATGGTAATCATCGTACAGAAACAAGAACTAAGTTTTTATCTACGTCTGGATTATATCGTATTTCTGGTACAGTCTCTGTCATATAGCCGACCATTCTGCACTTCCCTTCTCGACTCATTAGTGAAACAACTCCATATGAGTGGAGCATGGCGCATCTTGCACGCTATAGACCTGAGCCAGTTAGTTTTTCACTACAAGGGAATTTAATATATCGATCAACCCATTCTATGAAATCAGTTCTTGTCACATCCGTTTGTGATTCAGGAATATTTAAAAATGCCATAGAATCCATGCCTGAAAGAATCAAAATTACAGCAGATGCATAGCAGTTATTTTCAACTGCCACCTGTATACTTTTCTTTATACCGCCATAAATTGATTTAGTTACAGGGTCTCTTTTCATTTTCATTTTAATTGTGTTGCTGCCGGGTAGCCGGGGGCTGTTGCCAGCCCCAAGTCCCCTAAGAATCCGCGTTCGCAAGGCTATGGCGGGACAAGCCCAGCGTGATAGTACCCCATCACAGCGTTATATAGGATGTCCCGTATTACTCCATATTACACACAGCCCGATAATCTTCGTGAACCGCCTTAGTGAGCTTGTCCTGAGCCTGCCGAAGCATTTGCCTTGAGCATGTCGAAAGGGAGACCCGCACGAGGGGCTTGTCCCGCCATAGCATCATTGCGAAGGCGGATGGTGTGGGAGGGGGAAGTTAGAGAATCCCCCTTACCTGCGCCAAAAGCTTCCACGTAGTTTCGAAACAGCCAGAACCTTTCTTAATTCCGAGCAACAACTAAAGCCCACGGCTTTTGGTGTCAGGTGCACTGGCTTGTTGGCGCTTCTCAGCTGCCTCAAGCAGGGCTTGAAGCTTCACACGGAGGTCGGGCAGCTTGGTGGTTGCAACATCCCAGACAATAGTGTAGTCAACACCAAAGTAGTCGTGGATAAGCCTGTCTCGCATTCCAGAGACCTTGCGCCACTCGATATCCAGTTGTGTCGACTTGATATCTTCAGGTAGTTTTTTCGAGGCCTCACCGATGATCTCGAGGCTCCGAACGAATGCTCTCTTTAGCGTAGCGTCCTTGAGAAAGGAGTCGAAATTCGTATCCGAAATCTGAGTGAGGATGTAATCGATCTCATCCAGAATATGGCGGATGTACTCATGCGGCGATAGGGACACGCTCCACCTCCCTTAGAATATGAGGGCCGATGTGCGGGCTGAGGGCCTCAGGGGTGATCACTTCTACTTTGCGCTCAAGGAGTTCTTCAAGAAAAAATGAAACCTCCATGAAATTGTCGAATGTGTGCTTTTCAGGCATGAATTCTACGAGTATATCGACGTCGCTCAAGGACGTCTCCTCACCCCGAACAAATGAACCGAATAGGCCAATGTTCTTGACCCCCAGCAACGCGAACCGCTCTCGTGCCGCGAGAATGCGCTGAATTATATCATCTTTATTGTTCACCTTTTTGACCATGGGAAGCCTCCGCAATTACTGTGATGGCGTCAGGATACAATATACGCCCTAAGTCCGCGTGATGCAATTAGGTCCATCGGTAAATTGTATTAAAATTTTATTCAATCGTCATTATATGGGACGTTGTTGACTATGTTGAATTACTTTTTCTCCGACCGATCATCTTGGAAACAGCCGAGGTGGAAACCCCCAATTGACGAGCTGCCTCTGCCAAGGGAATCCCACGGTCCT
>Ga0315545_1005426_pt1 | contig 10235 bp, 10 predicted proteins | sample SalMarSW160210MG_FD_203096 | JGI IMG/M metagenome (GOLD analysis project Ga0315545, IMG submission 203096) | Salt marsh sediment microbial communities from the Plum Island Ecosystem LTER, Massachusetts, United States - Salt Marsh Sediment SW1602-10 ...
GCTAAATCTTGAAAAATTAAATATAAAACTGTAACTCCTAATAATCCTAAAGAAACAACTGTTAATCCCATCACCACTCCTGATGAGAAAGCTGTTTTTAATCCAGCTTGCAAACTTTTTTTGCAATCTTCTGTTGTTCGTGCATTGGCAGAAGTTGCAACCATCATCCCAGTATAACCTGCAAAAGAAGAAAGAATAGCTCCAATAATAAAAGCAATTCCAGTAAAAAGATTAAGTAAAAAAGAAAGCAAGATTGCTATAACAATTGCCACAATAGATAAAATTTTATATTGTTTTCCAAGATAACTTTTAGCTCCTTGTTTAATTAACAAAGAAATCTCTTTTACTTTTTTATCCTTGATAGGTTTGTTTTTAATTTTTGTTGCTAAGATTAAAGCAAATAATACTCCAATCAACCCTATAAATATTATTAATGTGAATTCATTTGTTAATATGTTTTCAAACATAAAAATTTATCTTGAAATTTATTTATAAAGATTACTATCCTATAATGACATAAAGAAAAAAGAGTTTTAAGGAAAATTAATAAAGAATAAAGGATAATTATAATTATGGCATTGGTTATTAAATCAAACATAAGAAAAGTTGTGAAAGAACTTGATAAAGAAAATTCTATTTCAAGTGTAGCTGATGAAGTTGAGAGAGCTTTGGAAAGAAAAGTTGAAGAAATTTTAATTGATGCAATTAAAAGGGCAAGGGCAAACAAAAGACGGACTTTGCAAGCAAGGGATTTGTAATTAAATTAGTTGATTCTAATGAAAAGAATAGATAAAGAGCATAAAGAAAAGATTATGGATATGATTAAAAAAGCTGGAGATCCAGATAATTATGAAGTTTCTTATGATGAAAGAGGTATTCCAAAAGTAAAAAATAAAGATAAGGTAAGAAAAGGGAAAAAATCTAAATCTGGGGGAAGAAGATTTGAAATGCAAGTTAGGAAAGATTTGGAGAATAAAGGTAGGATTATAGATAAATGGACTAATAATGTTGATTTGGATGAAGGAAAGATTTTTCCTGCAAAAAGAAAATATAATCCTTTTAGAAGAGTAATGACTATTGGAACTGGTTTTCCGGATTTTATTTCAGTTAAATATGTTAGTGGAGAATTATACAGTGTTATTGGAGTGGAAGTTAAAATAAATGGAATTCTTTCAAAAGTTGAAAAACAAAAATGCGCATGGTATCTAAAGAATAAAATATTTTCACAAATTTGGATTGCTAAAAAAGGAAATAAAAGAGGTCAGATTGAATATGATGATTTTTCTGAAAAATATGGAAAGAAATACGAAAGAGTTTAAAATTAATTTTTCGTTTATTTTTTATGAAGAGGTTGTTTGTTTTGTTTTTAGTTTTAATAATTATTTCAGGAATTTTTGCAAAGTGTGACGATGGACAGATTGATATTAATTCTGCTTCGCTTGAAGAAATGATGAAGATAACTGGTTTAGGAGGAAAGGGAGTTATAGCTCAGAGAGTTATTGATTCAAGGTCTTTTGATTGTGTTGATGATTTGATAAATGTGAAGGGAATTGGTGAAAATATATTAGATAAGATACAGGAGCAGGGACTTGCTTGTGTTGGTAAAGAAAATGTTGAAGAAATTGAAGATAATAATGAAAGTGAAAAAGAGATTGGTAGAACTCAAGAATTAGATTTGATTAAAAAAGAAACAAATGAATCAAAAAACATAGAATTAAATGTAATAAAATTGAATACCAAAAATATAAAAACTGAAGATAATAATGAAAATTTAGATAAGACAAATTATGCTAAGTATGGCTTTGTAATTTTTTGCACTTTGCTTGGATTTTTGTTTATATTTAAGAAAAGAAAATATAAAACTGAATTTGATAAAGAAAATGAATAAAGAAAATAAAAAAATTAAGGCAATGTTAATATTTGATATTGTTGGGAAACCTCCTGAATATTTAATTGAAACTTTAGATAATATTATAAAGAAAATTGGAGAAGAAAAAGGAGTGAATGTTAAGAATAAGAAAGTAAATGAGCCTGTCTTAATGAAAGACCAGAAAGAATTTTACACAAGTTTTGCAGAGGTTGAAGTTGAAGTTGAAGAAATTATGCATCTTGCTATGTTGATGTTTAAATATATGCCTGCACATATTGAAATTATTTCTCCTGAACATATTACTTTAACAAATAATGAATGGGGAGAGATCTTGAGTGAACTTACAAGAAGATTGCATGGATATGATGAGGTTGCAAGAGTTATCAGAGCTGAGAAAAATATTCTTGAGAAAAAATTGAGAGAATTAATACCAAAAACAGAGAAAGAAGGTATTTCTAAAAAAGAGTGATATGTATTTATTGAATAATAGTAACATTTATATATGTTTTTTCTGATTGTTTTTTAGATAAAATGAAACATAAAGAAGAAAGATATAAAGTAAATTTTGGAGAATATGGAATAGCTGCAGCTTTATATGGTAATGATGTCTTAAAAATATTTGCAGATGAATCTCCAAGAGGACATATTTTAATTGTAGATCCTAGAGGACATGATGTAGAAAAAGAAAAACAAGTATCTTATTTTCTTGATGAGCAAATAAAAAAAGGAAACTTTGGTTCTTCTCAAAATCCATCTTTAGAACTCTCAAAGTTATCTCGTTTAGCTTTGAAATCAAAGTGTCCTGACTTTGCTGCGAGCTATGTGCAATTATCAAGACAAAATGGGCTTTTGCTTGCAAGTGCGGCTTTCCCTTTTCCCATAAAATTTAAATCTAAAAAGGAATTACTGCATAAGATTGATTCTGTGTGGGGAAGATACTTACCAGGATATCATGACCACCATTCATCAGCATATAGAATAAAATTAGACAAAGGAGATCTCTTGATTCTCACTACTGATGGTGTTGGAGAAAATATAGAAACTGCTTTAGGGAGCAATAAAAGACTTTTAGATGGAGTTAGAGATCAAGAAAGAGAGGAAATAGCAAAACAAGATGCAAAATATTTGGGAGAGAAAGTTAAAAATCATCATCTTCAAATAATTGAAAAGAGAGAGCAATTATTTAACAATTTCTTCAAGACAAATGCAAAGCATTCTGCTCCAAAAATATTAGAAACTTTTATTAAAACTCTTGGACCTATGATAATTCCAAAAACAAAAGATGATGATGATGCATCTATAGTTATAATAAAGCGAAATTAAGATTTCTTTTTGCCTAAACAAACTTTACAAGGTTTGTAACCTCTTTTCTTAAAATAATTTATATTATTGCTTGTTATTTTGTATTTTGGTTTTATTAGTTTTGCAAGACGACATGAAGTCTTATGATATGTTTGAGATTCTGTAGATGCTTTATATTTAAATCTTGGAGGTGCAGGTCTTTTAGGTTTTGATTTTTCAATAAAAACTTTTTTCTCTTTAATAACAGGTTTTTCTATTATTTTCTCTACTTCTTTTATTACTGGTTTTTCAATATATTTTATAATGTGTCTAGGTCTTTGTATAGGTCTTCTAATAAGTTGAGAGGGTGGAACCTTTCTTCTTAAATTTGGTTCAAATTTTTGGGACTGCTGTATTCTCTGATGTTCTGGTCTTTTTCCTCTTGCAATTTTTAATAAATCAACTTTCTTTTTTGCTCCTCTGTATTTTTTTATAAAAAACCAAGCAACAATTCCTGCTACAATTATTAATAATATAATCCCAATAATTAATCCTAAATTGCTTTCTTTTATTTCTTCACAAGTTCCAAGACAACAAGTTCCATCTTTTGCATTAATTGTCTCAGTATTACATTCTTCTCCTGCACTACATTTTATTCCGCCTAATTCTAAACATGTTTTTGTAAGTGGAGTTTCTTCTTCTGGAGGAATATAATTTTCTAAAAAATTTAAAGAGACTGTTAAATATGTTGAGAAAGATTCATCGCTTGTATATGCTCGTATGTTTCCAAGAATTTGATTTTCTTCTTTACTAAAAATATATAATTCAATTCTAATACTGGAATTTTTTTCTAATTCATCAACTTTTGTTGTTGAAATATTAAGATATGTATTTAAAGAATCAGACACTGATAAATAAATATTTTCCAAAGTTTCATCGCCTGTATTATAAAAATAGATTATTCTAGTAGCATTAGAATCTGTAGGAAGAGATAAATTTAATTCAGAAGGGTCAAATTTAATTCCTATTTCTTTTTCTGTTTCTTCTTCAGTGAAAATATATATGGGGATTTCGTATTTGAAATTGTCTGTAATTAACTCAACAATTTTAAGTGATGATTTATCTATATCTTTTACTTCAAAAAGTATTTCTTTTATTTCTCCTGATTTTAAAGTAAAAGAATTTTCTTCAGGATTCAGAATAATATTTCCATTTCCAAAAAAACCAAATAAACCTCCATCTTCTTCAGATTCATTTTCAGATTTATTACCTTGTTCTGGTTCTTGTTCTGAAGTTTCTTCTGTTTTTACTTGGACAGTAATTTTATTTTCTTGTAAATTTTGGATTTCGAGGAAAAAATTTCCATTAGTAATAATGAAACCAGGATTTATTGAAAAATCTGCAGTATTATTTATTATGGAAAAAGCTTTGGTAATTTCTTCTTCACTGACCTGACTTCCTTTCATATATTCAACATTTTTTATTACAAGAGAATAATTGTTGTAAGGCTCTTTATCAGCAAGCAGAGCATAAATATAAAATTCATCATTGATTTTACCGACATTATATTCCAAAGGAATTCTTATATGCCCATCTCTATAAAAAAAGATATTTTCTTTAGAAATTGGTTCAAGGAAATTTCCAGACACTTTTGCCATAAGAGTTTCTCCCTGACTAAAATCTGATTTCATATCAATTTCAACTGCAGACATCAGAGGAATAATCAATAAAATTAAAATAAATATAATACTCTTTTTCATAAACAGATAAAAGAAATTGGGTTAATAAAGTTTTTTTATAATTATTTTCCCATCTCTTTTAATTTTTTAAGAACATCTTCAACTTCTCTTTTAGGTTTTCCTGTGGGTTTTTTTATTGCTTGTCTTTGTGATGGAGGTAATGCTCTTCTTGGTATTGGTCTTCTTGGAGGCATTCCTGGACGTGATGGAGGAAATCCTGGTCTTGGTCCTGGCATTCCTTTGCCTTTTCCTTTTCCTTTACCAATCTTGCTTAAAACTTTAGTTTTAAATTTAAACCAGAGTTGTCTAAATTTATCTTTAAAGATTATTCCTAACACAACTAAAATAATTAAAATAATTAATACCCAAATCCACCAATAACTTTTTTTCTCTTCAATAACTTTTTCAATACAACAAACTCTATTAGAAGGACAATCATATTCTGCTTCTTCTTCAGTACTATAACAAGAAGTTCTACAATTTCCATCCCCATATAATTCACATTCTGTTTTTTCACTTACTGTTCTACAAGAACCTAAACAACATTCAGAAGTATCTGAAGCTTCTGTTAAAGAAATTGAACATTGTTCATCAGAACCACAAACTTCTCCTCCTTGTTCATCACAACTTTCTATAAGTTGTTTAGTGCAACAAATATTAGTTCCAAAACAACTTTCTTTATATTCATCTAATTCATTTCCTCCAGCTTCAGAACAACTAAAAGGAGAACTACAATAATATCCTGAGCTTTCACAATCAAGACCTTCATCTCCTCCACCTGAGATTCCTAATGTTCTTGGCCAAAGAGAATATAAAATAAAAGCAGTATCTCTAATGTTCCCCCCATTCCAACACCCATCATTACCTTGAGTACCTTCTTCTAAAAGCCAATCTATAGCATCTGTTTTTTCTTCAAGAGTTTCTCCCTGAAAAGGAAGGAATGCTAAAGCAGTATCATAATATCTATCATTTGATACAGGTAAAGGAGTTGATAATAATTCTCCACGAAAATCGCCTGTTAAAGAATATAAAAAAGACTCTGGAAGATATTGCTGATTTTCACTTTCATCTCTCATAGTAACTAAATAAGGCAAGTAAGAAGAAATATCATAACCTACAAAATCCAAAACACGTGCTGCCCATAAACTTGCTTCATAATCACAAGTGCCATCTTGTGTAAAACAAAGAGAATGTACTTGCTCTGTTGTTGCCCCTCCAGGAGATGCTGTGCTTGTATCTCCTGAAACATAAAGTATATCAGAACTTGTTCCTTCGGTTTTCTTATAAAGAAGATTTGTTGAAAAAGAATTATCACATGAAATCTCAAACTCATAATCATAACAAGAATGAGAAATTCTTAACCAATAATCCCCCCCGTATCTTGTTAAACAAGCCCCAGCATCATCATTTATTGTTTTGTCTTCTCCAACAACTATATTTGGAAATGAAGAACCTTCATAACTTATTGTACAGATTGTTTCTTCTGTACTTTCAATTTGCAAAAGCCAATCCATATTATCTGGAGTTGCATTCTGAGAATAAAGCCATTCCTGAGCTTCTTCGGTATTAACATTCACTCTCTCCAAAGCTAAAATCGCTTGGGCTGTTAATTTAACATTATCTTCATATTCACTATATCTATTATCTAAATTAGAACTAACTTCATCCTGACATTCTCCGATAGCCAACAAAGAAAAAATCTTATCTTCAGGAGAAGTAAGAGAAGAACAATCGCCTACTTTTTCCTCAAGACAATCATAAGCATTATCTATTTTTGTTTGATTTTCCTGAGCAAGCATCAAAGATATATTTAAGATTAAGAATAAAATTAAAATAATAGACAACACTCTTTTTTTCATATTAGACATAACTAATTCATCTTTTTAAAATTTGTTATTATTTCTTCTAGATTTATTTAATTTAAAATTTTTTCTCACAATATAATTAACAGGATTCTTTATTAGTCTACAAAAGTCATTTGGTTGACAAACACCAATTCCTTTGTAAAATTCTTTACAATTTGGGGGCATGATTGGTTTTTTTCTAAAACTCCAAGATAATTGTGTTTTAATATAACCTTGTTTTAAGGGAGGTTTATTTTTTTTATTCCATTCATCAATTCTTTTTTCTAATTCATCTTTATCCATACCAACTGAACGAAATAAATTTATCAAAATAAATAAAGCTCTTTTTTTTCCATCTTCTAATCCATTCAATATATTAAGAATACATGGAGGAAAATTTTTATTAGAAACTTTTTCAAGTTTTATGGGCTTGAAATTTTTATATTCTTTTTTTTCTTCTTTGTTTTGAGAAATTTGATTATCTCTATTCCAATCAAGTGCCTCTCTCAAAAGTTCAGAGGCTTCGCCTTCTTTTGTTTCTGGAATAAAATTCTTTACTTTAACTTTCATAGGATTTGCATGTTTTAATTCAAATTCTTCAATTTTATTGGGATCTAAAACAACACTTGCTAAAGCAGTTTTTTCATGTAGAGAATAAGGCATTCTAAAGAGATGTCTTGGAGAAACAAGAATTAAATCAGGCATAACTTCTTTTGGTGCTTGAAAATCTCTTATATATTTATTAGGTCTATTTAGATCAGTTACTTTTTCAATTAATTTCTGTTTAATTTTTTCCATAATATATTTTGTAATTATTCTTGGCCATTTAGGAAACATATTTTTTGTTTGAACTTCATTAATTTCTTTTGGAAAAGCTTTCCATGGAATTATAATATGAAATCCTTTTGAGCCAGAAAATTTTATTCCGATATTTTTTATTCCATGAAAATTTAATAATTCAATAATTAATTTTGCCATAATTTTACTATAATCAATATATTTGCTGTCAATATCAATTAAAAAATCCCAACCAGTTCTTAATTCATTTAATTGATTTTCATCCATTCCTGTTTGAATTTTTAAGGGGTCTTCCCAAATTTCTTCTGAACAATGAAAAGAAGTAGCACCTCTTTTTGTTAATTCAAAAATATCACTTTTGTATTGAAATGAATCTGGTCTTTTTCCAAATCCTTCAAAATATCTTGGAATAATTTCTTTATTCTTAGAAAATTCAAAAATGGCTTCCTGCACATCTTGTCTTGAATAATATAATTGAGTAATTTTTCTTATTCGCTGTTCTTTAAAAGATGACATAGAAAAAATTGTTAAAGAAAGTTTAAATAAATACCCTCTCTAAAGTATAATAATGCTTAAAAAATGGTTTGTATTTTTTAGAAGATGTTAATTAAATTAGAAAATCCTGCTTTATTGTCGAAGGTTATTGAGATAATTTCTGAGTTAGTTACAGAGGTTAGGATTAAGGTAAATGAATTTGGAATGAGTATTACTGCGATTGATCCTGCTAATGTTGCAATGATTGGATTTAAGTTACCGAGAAGTTCTTTTTCACAATTTGAAACAGGTAATGAAGTTTTGGGAGTTAATTTAGATGATTTAAAACAAATTTTAAGAAGATGCAGTTCTGGAAGCTTTTTGATTTTAGAAAAGAAAGAAAATTTATTGGAGATTCAGATTCATGACAGGATTAAAAGAAATTTTAAATTAAATCTCATTGAAATAGAAAGAGAAGAAAAAGAAATGCCTAATTTGGAATTTAGTTCAAGAGTTGAATTGAATTCAGTTGATTTAATTTCTTCAATTGAAGATTGTGCAGTTGTTGCTGATGCTTGTTCTTTTATAATTGAAGATGGAAAATTTATAATTGAAGGAAAAGGATTGAATTCTGCAAGGTCTGAATTTTCTGGTGATGAAGCACAAATTCAAGCAGAGAATTGCAAATCAAGATATAGTTTAGAATATTTACAAAAATTTATGAAAGCAGCAAAACTTTGTGAAAAAACAATTTTGCATTTCGCAAATGACCACCCATTAAAAATAGATTTTAAAAAAGAAAATATGGAACTTAATTTTATTTTAGCTCCGAGAGTTGAGACTGAAGATTAATTTTTCTAATAAAATTTATAAGTAAGTAAATACTTAAACTTATTATGAAAAAAGGTGGGCAGGTTACTATTTTTATAATTGTTGGAATAATTATAATTGGTATAATCGCATTATTTTTTTTATTTAGAGGTGGAGTTCAAATTCCTGGAGTTGGTGTAGGTGAAGAAACAAATCCTCCTTCTTTTTTAGAATCCTGTATAGAAGAGAAAGTTAGAGAAGCAGTTAATATAATTTCTTTTCAAGGAGGTTATATAAATCCTTCTTTATATAAATCTTTTAAATTTGAGAATGAAGATTTGCCTGTGAATATTTCTTATTTATGCTATAATCCAAATGACTATTCACCCTGTGTAAATCAAGAACCAATATTAATTAAACATTTAAATGGAGAAATTTATAATTATATTTCAGAGGATGTTGGAAATTGTTTTGATTCATTAACATCAAGTTTGGATAAACAAGGATATGAAGTAAATCCAGAATATAGAGAATTTGAAATTGAATTAAAAGAGGGGCAAATAATTATTAATATAGATGGAGAAATTACCTTAACAAAATCAGGAGAGACTACTAAACAAGAAGATTTTGAGATTGCTATTCCGAGTAGGTTTTATGATTTATCACTTGTTGTCCAAGAGATTATAAATAAAGAAGTAACATCATGTGAGTTCAGCCATTATGATATGTCTATTTATCGTGAATTTGATATAAATAAATATAGAACAGCAGACTCATCTGTAATTTATAAAGTTAAAAATGAAGACAGTGAAGAAGAATTTAGATTTGCTGTAAGAGGATGTGTAATACCTCCTGGATTTGGATTAGAACTAGAATGATAAACAAGATAAAAAATAAAAAAATAGAATATATTTTATTACTAATTGTGATATTTCAGATTTTTTTATTAATTAATATGTCTGTTGCACATAGTTATATAATTCATCAAAGTGAGCAATTAATTAAAGATGAAAGCATAATTAAAAAAAATGAATTTGCGGATTTAGTTAATTCTGGAGTAAATTTATTGATTGGTTTTTTATCTATAAAACAAATTGGAATTGTTTCTGCGCAAAGTATTGGGTGTTGCATGGAGAATTGTATAGAGATTGAAGAAGAGGCTTGTGAAGGAAACTGGGTCTCAAATGTATGTAGCGAAACTACAGAATGTAAGCCATCAACTTGTGTTGACCAAGAATTAGGGACATGTTCTGCAGGAGCTCCAAAAAAAATATGTGAGGAAGACGGGGGAGAATGGAAATGTAAAAATGAAGGGGGAGAATGTAAACCTATACCCATTAATGAAGTTGATGAATGTCAATTTGGATGTTGCACCCTTGACAATGGTGCTTCTAAAAAATATGTAAGAAGAATAGAATG
>Ga0315545_1005432_pt1 | contig 10228 bp, 7 predicted proteins | sample SalMarSW160210MG_FD_203096 | JGI IMG/M metagenome (GOLD analysis project Ga0315545, IMG submission 203096) | Salt marsh sediment microbial communities from the Plum Island Ecosystem LTER, Massachusetts, United States - Salt Marsh Sediment SW1602-10 ...
TGTAAATCTCAACATTTTTCGCAATGGGCTTAAACGTCTTGTCCTTTACGCCGCACATCGCTGCTTGCGCACCGGCATAGCTGTCGTGCCCACCTGCGGCCTTACCAGCGGTTACGGCTCCAGCTATCGCCGAACCCAGGGCACACGTTTGAGCTGAGCGCGAAATCTTCATCTCACGACCCGTGACATCAGCATATATTTGCATTATCAGCGGATTCTTCTCAGCGATGCCCCCGCAGTTGATTACTTCGTTAATATTTACACCATATTCTTCAAAGCGATTTATAATCGTCAGGGCTCCAAATGCTGTGGCTTCGATCAGCGCCCGATAGATTTCCTCCGGACGTGTATGCAATGTCTGGCCTAATAGTAATCCAGTCAATCGTTGATCGACCAGAATTGTACGGTTACCATTGTTCCAGTCAAGGGCAAGCAGGCCTGATTGGCCAGGCTTGAGCCTGGCTGCCTTTTCTGTTAGGTTCTCGTGCGAGCCTTCCTTTTTACCTCCGGGCTGGATGTAGTTCACAAGCCAATTAAATATGTCACCAACAGCAGACTGACCTGCTTCCAACCCGTAGTAACCTGGAAGGATGGAACCATCGACGATACCACATATCCCGGGAACGTCCGGCAGCTTTTTGTCAGTCGAAGCTACAACCATGTCGCAGGTACTTGTGCCGATGATTTTGACAAGCACTCCTTCTTTGATTCCAGCGCCAACGGCACCCAGGTGGGCGTCAAATGCACCCATTGCTACCGGTATGCCTGCGGTAAGACCAAGTTTGTCTGCCCAATCTTTAGTGAGCTTTCCAGCGGGTTTATCAACCGCGAAGGTCTCGTTGCTGAGCGTTTCACGGAGCTTTGCAAGTTTCGGGTCGAGCTTAGCTAAGAACTGAGCATCCGGGTAACCGCCCCAATCTTTATTGAACATGGCCTTATGACCGGCGGCACAACGGCATCTCATAAGCCTATCCGGCGCATCTGTTCCAGTCAGCACAGCAGGCAGCCAGTCAGCATGCTCGACCCAGGTGTAGGCCGCATCAAAAACTGCTGGATCCACCCGCAGACAATAGAGAATTTTACTAAAGAACCACTCGGAAGAATATGTTCCGCCGCATTTGGTCAGGTACTTAGGCTGCTCTTTCTTAGCAAGCTCCGTTATCTCGGCGGCTTCGGCGTGGCCGGTATGGTCTTTCCACAGCCAGGCATGGGCGTTGGGATTGTCTTTGAATTCTTTGGTTAATGCCAGAGGAACACCATCCTTATTAACAGGCAGCGGCGTTGAACCGGTCGTGTCAACGCCGATTCCAACGATGTCTTTCGGATCAAATTTAGGTTCAGCTTTGCGTGCCTGAGCAACTGCACCAGCGATGGTTACTTCGATACCTTTGAGGTAATCGGCAGGGTTCTGCCTTGCAAGATTATGGTCTGTCGGATCTAAGATAATACCAGCCTGGCCGGTTTCATATTCGTGCACAATGGTAGCTACCTCTTGGCCATTTGTTACATCAACAAGTACTGTTCTTACAGAATTTGTGCCGTAATCCAATCCAATCGCATATGCCATAACAACACACCTCTCTTAATAGAAAACCGTAAACACTGACCTATTTTACAAAATCTCCATTACCAGAAATAAATATAAAAGGCAACAACTATACCGCCGATTATCACGGTATGTACTATATCCCATACATTCCAGCTCGCTTTGGTCTCAGCCTTTTCCTCAAGAGTTGCAGCACCGTACGTATATCTCAATTTCTCTTCCGGCGGCGCCTTCGTCAAAAGACTGACAATTACCGTTGTCGCTATGCTTATCAGGAATAGAAGTTCGCAAATATACAACCAATTAATGGTTTCAAGTGTGTAAAGGAATCCGAACTGTTCTTTTATTTCTGCGATGCGAGCAAGTTTTTCAGGTTCTGCCAGACTTTGGGCCTTGGCAATCGGGCCTCCGATAATCACATCAAGCAGCAGACGGAACATACCCAGAACGAAACCGACACTCATACCACAGAGGTTGCCTAACCGGTTTGCACGTTTCCAGAATACGCCCATAATAAAGGCAGCGGCAATGGCCGGTGCAAGCAAGCCCTGCACAGCCTGTAGGTATCGGTAGAGAACATTGCCCATTCCTTTCATTACGGGAATCCAGACTACACCGAGAACAACAACTGCTCCCGTAGCTATACGTCCGATTGTTACGTAATGTTTTTCACTGGCGTTTGGTTTCATCTTTTTATAGAAGTCACCGACAAACAAAGCCGCCGATGAATTGAACAGCGATGCAAGAGAGCTCATCAATGCTGCAAGCAAACCGCACACTACTACGCCCTTAAGGCCTATTGGAAGAAACTGTGCTACAAGTGATGAAAATGCTTTGTCAGCATCAGGGCCGGTACCCTGGGTATTAAGCGGCAAGGTGAGTAAGCCTTTCTGGTAGAGGGTAAAGGCAATCATTCCCGGAATCATGAATATGAAAACCGGCATCAGTTTCAAGTAACCGGCGAAGATAGTTCCTCTTCTTGCTTCTTTCTGGCTCCTGCCCGAAAGAACCCTCTGAACGATATACTGGTCGGTACACCAGTACCAGAAACCGATTATGGCAGAACCGAACAGCACACCCAGCCACGGAAATTCCGGGTCGGCATTTGAACGTATCAGATGTATATTATCACCGACAGTTCTTTGCACTTCGCCCCAGCCGCCTGCAGCGATCAGGCCGAGCACAAGAATAACTACGGAACCGATGAGCAGTACAGGTGTCTGAAGAACTGAAGTGTACATAACAGCCCTCATTCCGCCAAGAATTGTGTAAAGACCGGTTATTGCCACCAAACCTATAGCCGCTACCCAGAACAAATCCATTCCGCCAATCAGAGGAATATTATCCGGTATCTTGTCGATTCCGAAAACGGTACTAAAGACAACGCCACCCGAATAAACCGTTACAGCGACTTTTGTCAGAATATAGCTTACCAGCGATATGATAGAAAGAATCGATCTTGAACCAGCTGAAAAACGACGCTCGAGATATTCGGGCATTGTAAATATTTTGATTCTGTCATAGAACGGCACGAACACCCATCCGAGCACAAGAATCAGCCATGCATGTATTTCCCAGTGCGCCATCGCCATACCGCTGATAAAGCCGGCACCGGCCAGACCAACCAAGTGCTCAGAACCAATGTTTGAGGCAAAAATAGACGAGCCGATTGAAACCCATCCTGCGTTCTTTCCTGCCAGGAAATAATCCTGTGATGTTTCCTCTTTTTTTGTCAATACCCACACAATAATACCGACCAGGCATAGGAAAAACGCTCCCAGAATTACAGTATCCAGGGTATTCCACGGCACAGCCTCAGCCAATAATGTGAATCCATACATCTTCTCAACCTTTCAAATAATCAGCCGGTTTTTGCCTTGCCAGATTATGGTCCGATGGGTCTAAGATAATACCGGCCTGGCCGGTTTCATATTCATACACCGCTGTACCTAACTCATTGCCGTTAGCAGCGTCAACTATAACGCACCTTACAGAATTAGTTCCATAATCAAAGCCGATTGTATAAACCATTTTTTCCTCTCAACCTGTGAAATATAGATAAATTGCCACAATAATCACCATGAGAAGAACTGAGAGGATCACTTCTATGGATGACCAGCTTGCTCGCGATTTCTCCCTGTCCTCGGCCGTGATGGTTCCATAGGTCAGACCATTGATTTTTTCGTAGGACGGTGCGTCGGTAAGATAACTAACCACTACCATTGTCACGGCGCATACCACAAAAATAAGCAGACTGTAATACTGGAAGAAGATGTTGTTCATGATCCAAAGGAATGATCCCTCGGTATAACTGAAATCATCTATAAGTTTAACGGGTGTATCTATCCCCATTCGAATCAAACCTAAGACAAAGCCGACAATCAATGCCGACAAACATCCTTTGGCGTTCAGTCTTTTGAAGAACACACCGAGGAAGAAGACCACAAAGATCGGTGGAGCAAGATATGCCTGCACACCCTGAAGATAATCATATAGACCTTTTCCACCTCGGATCACCGGAATCCAAAACAAGCCAATTAATACCATGATCATCATGGCTATACGACCGGTCCATACAAGCTTGTGTTGGGAGGCCTGAGGACGCAATTTAGTGTATAAGTCCATTGTGAACAGTGTAGAAGACGCAGTGAATACCCCAGAGAGCGAGCTCATCAGAGCCGCCAACAAACCGGCAACGACAATTCCACGCACACCGACAGGCAGAACCGTCATCACCAACAATGGAAAAGCTTTCTGAGCTTCATCTCGGATGACTTGCCCCTGAGAATCGAACATGACCTGCTGAATCTGCGTAATCGCATTTGGGTTTTCTGGTGAGGCCAGAGCAAAACAAATCATGCCGGGTACGATGAAAAGAAAAACCGGCAGCAATTTGAAAAAGGCAGCACAAATCGATCCCCTTCGGGCCACTTTTTCGTTCGGTGCCGTCAAGACACGTTGAACGATATACTGATCTGTACACCAGTACCACAAACCAATGATCGGTGCACAGAAGAGCATTCCAAGCCATGGATAATTATTGTTGAAGTACCAGGCCATACGACCCGATTCCCTTACCGGAGCCCAGGTACCTTCAACACCCGCAGGTACCAGCGGCCTCCAGAGATTGAACATTTCCGAGCCAGCTACTTCATATAATCGCCCCCAGCCACCCAGGGCTTTAAGGCCGAAGAAGGTCACCAAAAGCGAACCTATCACAAGAATAATCGCTTGAGCGGTTGCAGTATAGGACATCGCCCGCATGCCACCGAGAACGGTATAAACACCGGTCAGCACAATTACAAGGATCGATCCTATCCAGAAGCTATCCAATCCCATAAAATTGATCTCAGGCAGAAGAGCACTGAATACGATACCGCCGGCAAAAATACCGACAGCGATTTTTGTAAAAACATAGGCTATAAGCGAGATCATTGACAATACCCAGCGGGCTGTCGGTGAGAATCTTCTCTCCAGAAACTCCGGCATCGTAAAAACCAGCGATCGTGAATAAAACGGCACGAAGACCCACGCCAGCACTAACAGGCACCAGGCGTGCAGTTCATAGTGGGCCATGGCCACACCATCAGTGGCCCCAGAGCCAGCAAGACCAACTACGTGTTCCGAGCCGATGTTAGAAGTGAAGACGGCCGCACCTATAACAAACCATCCAAGGTTCCGTCCTGCCAGGAAATAGTCATCGGCTGTATCCTTGCTTTTGAGGATAACCCACCAGGCAATGCCCAGAAGGATACCAAAGTAAGCAACTACTATAATCCAATCCAGTGCTCCAAGTGAGGTTTGTGCCATCAGTATTTGCATAGACTTACTCCTTCACAAAGCGCCAAGAGAATTATATTAATTTTTCTTATCCCAAATATGGATTTCCTGCTCATTGAGTCGTGTTTGTTTGTCGAAACCACAAAGTATTACGTTTTGAGGCAGAAGCCGAAGAGGTGATCTGTTTTAATAACTGCCGTTTTGAAATTTTGTCCATGAGACCTATCTTCGAAACTGTTAGCATCTCAGCCAGGATACAAATGTGCCTGCAATGTATACTAAATATCCGATGATAACACAAGCAAATATTTCATTGAAAAAATCGGCCTGAGCTTTCGCCGTGTGGGTGGTGACACGTTTGCGGATAATCTCTGCGCCGACGGCCCCCATCAAGGCAAGAACAGTTGATTGTGGCTGGCTGGACACATTTCACTATCAACCGCCCAATGCCGTTGCAGACACGCTTGTATCACTGTAAATGCGGACGGCACTTTAGCTCACGATGAGCTCATCCAGCGAGCGCTTTGGGACATGGTGGGTACCATCAGTATCGCGCCAATACTTGATATCGCCGGCAGAATTGATGGTCTCAAGGACGACCGCTTCCTTTGGTTTTCCCAACGCCACAACCAGCAATATCTCATAACGAGCCGATATGGCCAGGGCTTTGCGCAATTGCTCTCTCTGGATTAGGCCAATAATGCAGCCTGCCAATCCTTTTTCTCTGGCGCCTAAGAGGATACTTTGAGCTGCGATGCCGTGGTCGCAGCCAAATGATTTTGTTATCTCTGTATCGCCAAGGATGATAATATAAGCTGACGGCCTTTCCTCCTCAGATGGGCCCGGCCAATCTTTAAGATAGCCAGCCCAGGCTAGATGTGGAAATATCAACGCATTCTTTTCAGGCTCACAGGTGAGGATATACTTCAGTGGCTGCAAATTGCCCGCCGATGGAGAGAGTCTCGCCAAGTCCACGAGTTCTCGAAGCGTATTGCGGTCTACAGGAATTTCCTGATGAAAACGTCGGCAACTTCTATTCTTTATTATCAAATCCTTTATCATAGCGCTCGTGGTGCTCCGATATTGGATAGACAATGGCGTAAGCCATGCTGTGCATAGCCTGCGCTTTGTTAATCCTTTTGCCGGATCATTACTCGATAGGTTACTTCGCCCTAGCCGACTTTGCGGAACCGTCAAGGTCTCTGTCCGAAACCGAAGCCAAGTTTTTGGATGGTTTCGTCAAGTTTCGTTTCTCTCTTGCTGATTATGTCGTCTATTGCTTTTATCGTTTTCTCTGCTTTCTCTTGTGCCGCGGTTGTACGGAGTTCCCTGAGTTGGCTTAGAGATTCTTCATGTTCTTCTCTGAGGCGTCTGGGTCCTTTCAAACTGACCAGCGCTTCCTCAATAGCTTGAATTGCAGTTTCCTGTTCTTCACGTCTTTGCCTAAATTGTTCTCGCATTTTTGTTCGTTCATCTTCAGGGAGATCCTGGAAGCTCCCACGAGATTCGCGTGCCTTTGCTGTCTCTTCCATGCTTGTCTTGATTTTTGCAGCTTGCTGTTGAATTGTTTCGATGGCTTTGAGCTGGGCCTCACGCATCCTCGCCCTGCGCTGCGCGCGGTCACCTTGCTCCTGCGCAAATGCCATGTAGGTCACAGCCAAGATGGCAAGTGTGCCGACGATGAGAATAAGCGACTTTTTCATAATACAGCCTCCTAAAAATTGTTGAAAAAACATACATGGACTACCCCCGCTGCGGTAATCGGTTGTTTACCAAGTGGGCGCAATCCCTCTTTGCCGGTAGAGACGCAAATGTTTGGCTTTATATTACAGCAAAATCTCTTACTGCACATTGAGTTGTAACTTCTTCAAGGCTAACTATTTTTCTGGGCCATACTTCACGCTGCAGCCGTATGGTTTAACATAGGCCATGCTCACCTCTTTGCCCTCGATCAGCTCCGCCAAGGCCTTATCCACGTAGTTGATATACCCGTTTTGAGACTTGCCCAGCGGCGCATTATCAATAGCACCTTGGTACACGATCATACCGTTGGTGTTTATTAAGTACATGTGCGGCGTCGTTCTGGCACCATAAGCGCGGCCCATGTCACCTGAATTATCATCAAGTATCGGATAGGGCAGTTTGTAGCGTCGGGCAAAAAACTTGTTCGCCTCGGGTGTTGTATGGCTCGTACTATTGATGGCTAGCCAGACGACGTTCTTATCTTTGTACTTGTTCGCCAGCTCAATCATTGTGTTTTTCGTCTCGTAGTGGTATTTGGAGTAAGGGCACTCAAGGTTAAACCACTCCAGGATAACAATTTTATCCTTGTAATCAGAAAGACTCACACTCTTGCCGTTAAAACTTGTCAAAGTGAACTCTGGTGCTTTTCGAGCAGGCCTTTTTATTCTCGCCATGACCTCTGTTCGCCCCTGTATTCGCTGGAGTCTTTTATGTCTCCGCTCTAAACTCTGCAATCTCTCGTCAAATTCCCTTCTGCGTTCAATCATAAGGTCTTTCAGACGATCGGCTGTCTGGGTGGCCTTTTCCTCCACAGCTAGTTGGTGAATTGCTTCTAACTCTTCGACAAGCTTTGTATGCTCCGACTTTAGGCTTGCGATTCGGGCTTGTAAGGCGGTCAACTCCTGCTCGATCTCTGCTGCCCTGCTAACTGGACGAAGTGGTTCCGGCGTTTCGGCTTGTCTGCGTGGTGCTCTGACTCTCACTCCTGGGAGGTTAACTTGAGGCTCTTTTTGGATTTCTCTCGATGGAGATGGGCTTCCACCCTCCGTAGCTAAGCTACTGCGGAGGACGGGTTGCTTCGTGTCATCCTGTCCACCCTCCGTAGCTATGCTACTGCGGAGGACGGGTCCAAAGGCTGTTATTCCTGTTACCACGACTACAAGTAATATGCTGACTGAAATTACGCGCATCCTCACAATACTATCCTCCAAAAACTCTAATCCTTCTAATTCAATTAATGTCCAACTCGGCGCTTACCTGAGCAGCCAGATGCTTACATGAAAACGCCGATACCAATTCTTACTGCTTCTGTATGTAAAAAGTTCAAAAATAACGATACTAAGATGGACCCTATCTGTCGAGGCCAAAGTCGGAATAAGCAGGATTTGGCATAACCGCGACAAATCGGTGCCAGCAACTTGCCAATCGTCAGGATTTCCATTTGAGTTCCTCGCCTCGCCGACTCGGTTAAAGTCAGATGAACCAATCAATCATGCTGATTTGCGATGGCTTTTTTGACCTCGATTAAGAATCCTGAAATCTCTGAAATCATTTTTTGTCCGTTATTCAAGTTGCTCTCAATCAATCCCACGAGTTTGGAACCGATTATCACGCCATCGGCTCCAGCCCGGGCGATTGTTACGGCATGTTCGGGCTTACTGATGCCAAAACCTACGCAGATCGGCACGCTCGTCAGTTTTTTTAGCGTGCCCACAAGCTCTTGCACTGTGTCGGAGAGCTGTTCCCGGCTACCGGTAACGCCCAGAAGTGAGACAGTATAGATAAAGCCGGTCGTCTTCGAGGCGATCAATTTCATTCTTTCAGGATCCGTGTTTGGGGTAACCATAAAGACAGTATCAAGGCCAGCAGAGGCAGCAAATGGAATAATCTCATTAGCGTCATCGATACTCAAGTCTGCGACCAGGATACTATTGACGCCGGCCTCGTGGAAGTCCCTAAAGAATTCCTCCGTCCCGTAGTGGTAGATAAGATTGTAATACATCAGCAGTCCAATGGGTGTATCTTTGTAATTTTTAACCTGCCGAATAAGGTTAAGTGCCTTTGTTACTGTCATGCCACTGCGAAGTGCACGAATATCTGCCTTTTGAATCGTCGGGCCATCGGCTATGGGGTCGGAGAACGGAATACCCAACTCCAGAACATCGGCGCCGGCATCAATGGCAGCCTTTACTATGGCAAGACTCGTATCGAAGTCGGGATCGCCGATCACAAAAAAAGGTATCAAAGCTGCTCTTTTTTGCTTCCTTAGCTCGGAAAAAACCTGGCTGTATTTCTTCATGGATACCGTACTCACTAAAAATGTTCGTGGCTAATCTTGCATCGGTCGATGATTTTCTACAATTGAAACATCCTTGTCGCCTCGGCCGGACAGATTCACTACTGCTATTTGTTCGGCATCAAGCTTTCCTTTCTGGCTGAGAAGATACGCCAGAGCGTGTGCACTTTCTAAAGCCGGCAGTATTCCTTCTGTCTTGCACAACAGCTCAAAGGCGTCGAGAACGTCTTCGTCTTCTGCTGCAACGTATTCGGCTCTGCCAGCGTCTTTTAGCCAACAGTGTTCGGGCCCAACGGCGGGGTAATCCAGGCCGGCGCTAACAGATTCGGTCTCGTGAATTTGTCCTTGTTCATCCTGCAAAAGATATGCTTTTGCACCGTGGAGGATACCTACCCGGCCCGCAACCAGGCTGGCAGCGTGCTTTCCGCTACTTAAACTTCTTCCTCCTGCCTCAACACCGATAAGCCTTACATCTTTGTCATCCACGAAGCCGGAAAAGATTCCGATTGCATTGCTACCACCGCCGACGCAGGCAACAACCATCTCTGGAAGTGAGCCGATCTGCTCAAGACACTGCTCTCTGGTCTCTTTGCCAATACATATCTGGAAATGCTTTACTATTGTTGGATACGGATGCGGTCCACAGGCCGATCCAAAAAGATAAAACGTATCCATAACATGAGCAGTCCAGTAACGAAGCGCCTCGTTGATGGCGTCTTTGAGCGTGCCGGTGCCACCCTCGATAGGAATGACCTCGGCACCACAGAGCTTCATTTTGTGAACATTTACGCTCTGCCGTTCAATATCGGTAACGCCCATAAAGATTTTAGTTTCCATACCGAACAAAGCGCCGATCATCGCGG
>Ga0315545_1005433_pt1 | contig 10228 bp, 7 predicted proteins | sample SalMarSW160210MG_FD_203096 | JGI IMG/M metagenome (GOLD analysis project Ga0315545, IMG submission 203096) | Salt marsh sediment microbial communities from the Plum Island Ecosystem LTER, Massachusetts, United States - Salt Marsh Sediment SW1602-10 ...
GAACCAACTGGTTCCATTAAGTACGAAGGTATCCAATTCGATATCTTCTGATAGCTGTTTCTTTTCAATAAGATCGGCTTTCAGATCACGCCTAAGGCTGTACCATACTCCTTCAGTTGCTATGGTGTCTGGGAATAACTTGAAAGTAGGCGTGTCAGGATAAGCGTCGAGATCAGGCGCTGCCCAATTATACCAAACCTCAATGAGAACGTCGTTGGACGGCCCAATGAAATAAAGAGTTATCCCATAATGCCAGGCAGAATACTTTGAGCCTTCTGTATGGAAGAGACACATATGGAAAAACTCAAGGCTGTCCAGGTCCTTCAATGGCTTAGGATAAGGAAGTACCTGATAGAGCCGCCCTTCAATGCCATAATTCGGAGGAAGAACTTCCGCAGGTCTTGTCCGTCCGTCTATCGACCCGCAGTAGCTTCCAATATAAGCGCTGTCAGGATCGTGCCAGTTATAAATGGTGGAGTCAAAGCCACCAGACCCGTATATCTTAGAACGCTCAAGCCACAATTCGCTGCCTTTTTCGAAGCCTGCATCTTTGATAAGATTAACAGGCTCAAGGGCAAAAAGCAATACCGGTAAAAATACGAACGCAAACATACGCTTCATCTTACGCCTCCTTTATTGGTGATTCCATCATACACTCCCTTCCTCCCCTGTCAAGAGGGGGGAGCTCAGCTTCACCCCACGAGAGAACATAAAGTCCTCTCGTGGGGACCCCGATTCTTCATTTTATAAGAACCATCTTTTTAGAGGCCTGGTAATCACCAGCAGTGAACCGCACGAAGTAAATGCCGGACGCACAGCGGCGGTTAATGTCGTCCTTGCCTGTCCACTGTAAGGTATGCACACCAGGCGCAACCTTACCGTCTACAAGCTTCGAGACCAGTCGCCCGCTTACGTCGTAAATCTTCAGGCTCACGTGGGTGGCATAGGGCAAGGAATAACGGATCATAGCCGCATTGCTAAACGGGTTCGGGAACGGCTGGTACAGGCAGAAGGGTATCTTCGCAGGCCCGTCGCTCTGCGGACCGCCTGCAGACATGAAGAAACCCTCGGAACTGCGCCGCCGCACTATCACCCGGCTCACCGGCACGAAGCCGAACTGCGATATGCGCCTTATTGCAAGATTCAAAGTGTCGGTGCCGGAAGAAACGTCCTGCTCGTACCACGAGAAGCTGTTAGCAGGTATCTGGATGGTGTCCACGGTCGAACCCACCTGAACTTGAAGCTGGGTGGTGCTGTCGCACTCGGTGTAAAACTCAACTATCACCGCGTAGTCCTCACGGGAGTTAAGGTGCGGGAAGCGGTAGATGAGACTGTCAGCGCCTGAATCCACGTCCACCGATCTGTAGTGAATGCAGGTGTCGCGGTATAAGGTGTAGGGCGAACGCTTGTCGTCTGCTTCCTGGTAAAGCGCGGGTAGGATAACGTTCATCCCCTGACGCTCGGTGTGCATGTAGGTGGTTGAAGAGTCCACGTAGTCGCCGTAGGCCGTTATCCAGGCAAACTCGCTTGCCTCATCGTCAATGTAGGTGTGGGGGTAGTAGCCGGTGTAGGTCTTGGTAAGGTAGTATTCCTCGCTTATGGGATCGTAGACGTAGAGGTCGGCCAGGGAGGTATCGGAACGCTGAACTCCATACATTAAGCCTTCTTCGCCGCAGAGGATTTCGGCGTCATCGTTCAGATAGAAGGTGTCATGCTCCACCCATGTTGTGTCGTCAAGGTAGCGCCAGAGGCGGATCAAGCTCGTGTCGCCTGAGCCAAGGTAGGTGTAGGTGACGTTGCCCTCTGAGCAGCTTACAGATGGCTGAGAACCCTGGCCGACGGTGGTTGTTGCGTGATGGCGGCAAAGCAGCAGTCGAAGGCGTCGTTGTATGCGCAGTAGACCACAGAATCGCGTTTGACCACAGAGGGGGCGTAGTCACCGATGTTGTAATTCGCAGCGTTGGTGCTGGTCGTATACTGAAGCGTATCCATCACACAAACCATACCCGGCGAAGCCTCAGGAAACTTAGAGTAAAGGGTTACCAACGAATAATAGGCAACCTCTCTCGGAGGCGCTCCTTCGTGTGTAGCGATCTTCGTTCTTATTATTGCGTGTACGGTGTCGTTTACGCTGGTGAACCCTACGGGTGCGAACCCGCCTGAGTCGGCATACAGGGGGATAGCGCTTAGGGGATAGGGCGTGGAGAAGGTGTCGTTGAGCTGGTAGGCGTAGAAGAGGGCATCGGGGTGGTAGACGGTGGGGTCATGGGCACTCCGCCAGAAGCACGCTCCTTCAGAGAACGAGGGCCAGCAGCCCAGGCCTACGGTGTCCGGAGCCGAGAAGTCAAGACCTTCATCCGATTCCATGTAGATCACCGAGAGCCTGGTCGCGTCGTCCGGGTCCTGCGCGGTGTAGACAAGGCCTATCTTATCTGCGTCGTCGTTGAGGCTCATAATCCCCTGGTTCGAGTAGGTGTTATACTTAAACCCACCCGGCGGCGGGATACAGAAGGGGTAGAAGTCGTAGGAATAGATCGTATCAGAGGTTGTGTCCACAGCCATCAGCCGCAGGAACCCGTAAGAGGTCGGTGTGGCAGGTGTTGTCCAGTAGGTGGTGCCGTTGTATTCGTAGCAGTATAGGGTGTCGCTGCCAGAGATCACGGTATCCGTAAGTGTGGAGTCATAGACACAACTGTCCGCTACGAAGGAGAAGCTTCCTCCTCCGTTAACCGTTGCCTGCAGTTGCGTGGTGTCCAAACCATTAAAGCTCGAAGCTTGCCATTGGATCGTTTTCAAGCCGCCCGCCGAAAGAATGTTCGATGGCTCTTCTCCTTCCTCCATTGGTGGCCAAATAAAAGGTTTGATGCGGCAATCAACGATTCGGAAGTTCTCATCGGAGATATCGTAGGGGTTTTTATTACCAGGGTACCAAACCTCTACTTTAACGCGGCATTTGCTTCCTCTTTTCTTGGTTTTCCACGGCCAGGTAGTGACATTGCCTATAGTGTCTCCAAGATACTCCCAATCGTCATTAGGGAAGTCGTATCTGGCATAAATCCGTGTGGAGCATGCGTATTGTTCCTTCATATCCCATTCAACGTTAATCGTCTCTCCCAACCAGTACCAAGGCATGTAGAGATAAGAGTATGGGGGAGGGGGAGGAGAAGGGCGAGGTCGCGGCCCGTTAGGCTTAATTACCCACACCGAATCCCAGCCGAGCGAGTCATAAGGAATAACCCCGCCGCCTATTGAGGTGCCATTTCCGCCTCCATACTGCGTCCAGATTACGTATATCTTCTTGTTGTCGTAATCGTGATCTACGTGAGGATAACGTTGGATTATACTACTCCCACTGCTGTCCACTCGCGTCGGAGGGGACCATGATGTGCCGTCGCCAGTTTTTAAGTAACTGTAGTAAATCTTGCGCCAAGTCCCAGCTGTGTTGGATTGCTCCCAGACTACGAACGGCAAACCATCTGCGATCTGAACCGCCTCCCCTTTATATCCAGGAGGGATGTAAGCTATGGAGTCTCCTCTCCCCCCAGGAAAGATGTAATCGCCGTCCGATGATCGGGAGGCCTTTTTGTATCGGATTGTATTTGTAGTATCGTGGTAGTAAGCAGCCCATACCCTACTACCTTGCCTTCCCGTGCTAGGGTTGCCGTGCCACCCGCTGCTAAAGCCCTTTTTCATTTCGTATAATGTGCTGGGATGTTTTTCAATCCTTCGATAAAGTTCTCCTTCATGTTGCCCCAAAAATGACCCGCTGCCCGTCGCTACAGCGTCTCCTTCTTCGCTGAAACTACAGGATAGGGGCCAAGCTCGAGAGAAATTACCTTTCGGAGGTCTATACCAGTGAGATGGCGGTTTTAAAGAGGGTAACTCTAAAGCCATTGAATAAGTGGTCGCTCTAGAAGAGTAAAAGATCATCCCGACACCCTGTTCAAAATCCAAAGCTATACAAGGAGCATTGGATAGAAGGTCACAGCTACTGACAAGGGTGTCGTAAAAGCCTTCGCTCCATACGCAGACCTTATGCATATCTGGGTATGTCATGTAAGTAACCCAAGGTATACCGAAGGTATCAACCGCTATAGCCGGGCAAAGAGCGTTGTTGACTACTCTTTGTTTTTGCCATGTTGTTCCGCCGTCATCCGAGCGTGCATACCACACAGAGAACTTGCCACCAGCGCTATCAGTGTAGCAGATGTGAACCCTGCCGAATGGATCTACAGCGATCTTGCGACCGTTAACATCCCACATAGCCTTTTTGTAATTAAGGGTTATTGCGTGTGAAGGAGAAAGAGTCTGGGGAACTATATGAAGTAGGGCACCTTCTCCACGGCCAAGTTTAAAGTTGAAAGAGATCTCTCCGGTTAACGTATCGGCGGTATAAGTCCCGATAGTGATCCAGTCCAACGAAGAGCCGGAAGTTCTGGCACGTTTTATCTGATACTTGCCAGGGCCAGAGTCATTAAACCGAAAGCTGTAATCCGTTTCATCGTACACCTCCTTCAGTTGACGGGACAAGGGTGATGGATGCCTCGTTGGTAGGCGCTACCCGGTAAAGCTTGCCCTCGCCGGGTTCGAAGAACTCGGTGAATGTAAATCGTTCACCGACACGTGTCAGCCTGCGTGGGTTGTCCGCATTGGCGATATCGGTAAGGATGAGGGTATCCTCTTCAGGCCAGTGCTCGGCGTCCAGGGCAACCCCAACCTCACGGTTAGTCATGTCGGCAATGCCTTCACGATTCACCATCATGAAGTACTCCACACCCACAGGCTCGTAAGGATGGTCAAAGAAACCAAGATCGGCATACTCCACACCCCATACATCCTCAACGTAGTAGTGCGGGCAGGGGCTTCGCCACTCCGGACAAGTGGAGTTCAGCGAGTAGCCGTTAATCCAATCAAGCTCTATGAGCTTGGCGGAGATGGCCTTGATTTCGGGGATTAAGTCGTTCTTCAGGTAGATATAGGTGATGTCCTTGCGGGCATCCGGATCTGTTATACCGTGCCAATGAGTAGAGCCTGAACCATTGTTCAGATAATGAGTACCACCGCCGGAATGTCCAAATGGATAGCCTTGCATATCTCTAAGCCCAACGCATATCCCCTTGGACCATCCAGGACGTTTATCCTGTGGTATCTTGATTTCGTCTGATTCGAAGGTAAACCCTTCATGCTGTTCATAGTTGCTAAGCCAGGGGTGCCACAGGATACCCTTGGCTCCTCGGGAGAGGGACAGGTAGGTTGCGCATCGGATCTCAGGTGGACAGGGACGGCGTGTGTAGACACTGTCTTCCTCGTATGTTTCGTCCATCCTCCATTCAAGAGTAAAGGCCGCTATCCAGCGACGCTTTTGTCCCACAGGACCGCCTGGAGTGTTCCCATATTGCTGCATGTAGATCGCGGTGTTGTGATACCCCATATACTGTTCACTTGAGGGACTGTGGTAATCGTACAGCAACCTCTCAAATATTTTCTGATCTCCGTAATTCCAATCCGCGTAACACCAGCAATGTAAGTAGTTGACTATCACATCCAGATCAGGTAAATACTGAAATATGTTATAATTAGATTTGTGCAAAGGGTAGGTCTCACACTTGGCCATAAACATTCTGTGATCCATCCCCACATCATCCTCCGCTCCCCTTATGCCACTGTGATTTGGGGTATGCATACCGGGTTTACCTTTAAACCAGCTTGTGTTCTTATGTCCGGTAAAAACGTAGTCCACCGCAGCCCAGCAACCGTGCCAAACAGGAGTAAGTTCGTTATGGCGAGAAAACGCCGGGTCTTCAGAGATAATGTTGTAACCCCAGATGCAGTCCATATTGGTGGAATGGGAGTCGGCAAAGGCGACATACCTATCTACCGCTTCGTCAATCATAACGCGCCAAAGACTGTCGCCGTCACAATCATACCAATTGTCATACTTGACTCCGTAACATGAGTTCATATTGAACTTCTCCGAACCCCATGCCCCTCCCACGCGGCTATCCGAACGGAAAATATTTGAGGGTCGTTGCCATCCCGGTGATGTCGCGGTGTCAATGCTATCCGGTATCGTATCGCAGGGAGTAGAGTTGTAGAGATACCTGCGTTTGGTTGTATAGTAGTTCGCGGTAATGAGAAATACCGTGTCGCTACCCGACGGCTGCATGCATATCTTGTGAAGGTAGTTGTTTGTACCATCATTTAAACTCAAATCCATCAAATACGGCGGGTACGCATCCTCCGAACCTATGCAGTTCACACCGAGGGAGAAGATCAGTTGCTTTTCGCTGTTGGTATCGCCATCCCATGACCATGGGGGAAAAACATTCGCATTACCATAGGGACAATTATTTCTAGAGGGGTCCCATCCCGTGTAGTTAAGGCCCGTAAGCCCAATCGGGAAGAAATCCGGTTTGTAGTAAGTTGCGTTAAGAACCGCCACCGACCCTCCCAATACGATGGCGATAATCGCCAGTTTAATGATGTGTTTTTGGGAAAGCATCTTAATCTCCTTTAATGGATAATCACGACTTTCGCCGTGCTTGTTTGGTTGAGTTTATTTGGTGCCTGGATGAAATAGACGCCAGGCGGTTGGCTAATGCCCCAGGTTATGAAACCCTTATTGCCAGTTGCGTGAATCTCATCAACCTGTTGACCTGTTACGTTAAATACCTTCGCATGGAACCCCTGAGGCAGGTCAGCATAGAAGATAGTGATACGGGTTCCGATGGGAGAACCCACCTTCCAGCCCTTGTCCGCTTCTATAACAGGTTCCTCTGTTACTCCCAACAAACCCAAGGAATCGGTTTTGAGTAAGAATAGGCCGTCCTCTTTATGGCCAGTTACAATAAAACCTTTGTCTCGAGTCTGCACAAGATAGAAGCTTTGACCTTCGGTATACGTTCGTTCCCACAAGGAGTCTCCCTGGTCATTCGTTTTGAGGAGCCACATATTCCCTGGATTAGCAACAGAAGAGGAAAACGAAAGCAAAGCTCTTCCTTCCCCAGTAAGTGCATATCCTTCGTCTTCCGTTTCCTGCACACAGCTTCCGTTTCGGTAGGGGCGAGTCCACAAGGTGTCGCCTTCCTGCTCAAACCTTAACAAACCGAAGTTTGCAAGAGCAATATATTGGTTGTCGGCTGTTTGTCTTACACAACGCCCGTTGTCTACGTCTCCCCAATTATCCCCTCCTTGAATGTACGTCCACAAGGTATCGCCCAAGGAATCGAGCTTGATCAACCAGAGGGCTGATCTTCCATTCTCAAAAGTGGTGTCACCAATCAGTCCAGCAACGATATACCCCTTATCATCCGTTTGTTGAACAAAGTAGCCTAGACTGTAAACCCAATCGTCAAGCAAATAAGTACGCATCCAACTGCTATCACCCAGAGAGTCAGTTTTGAGTAGGAAAAGACTACAAGGGAACCAATCCCTTCTGCCAGTAAGGATATACCCACCGTCCTGGGTTTGCTGCACGCAGTGGCCTACACTCCGGCCAAAGTTTCGTGTCCATACAGTATCTCCCTTTTCATTTGTTTTAAGCAACCAGATTTGACTAAAGCCCTCCCACCTCACGCCTGTGATGATATAGCCGTTGTCTTGCGTCTTCTGAATTGAATACCCCCCGGCTGTGACCGAACCTGCACCTCCATAGGTCTTTGACCAGATGGTATTGCCCAGGGTATCGGTCTTGAAAAGCCACAGGGCTACTTGTCCGATACTATTATAACCAGTAACGATGTAGCCGTCTTCTACCTCTTGCACACAGTAACCTTCACCACTCCCAAACGTCTTCTGCCACGTAACAGCTTGGGCGGTGGTTGTGGCTAGCGCGGCAAGGGTTAAAACTAAGGAAAATCTTTTCATCTCGTCCTCCTTTAGGGTTATGCCAAAATGTTAGGCTTTTTTGTATCTTTGTCAAGCGCTGCGAAACAAACGCTCACCACTTCCTCCTTAATTGCCTAAGCCCAAGCTGTCTGGTAAGCTGTCTGTGATGTCTTCTAAAACTATGATGTAGATATGCTCAGGGTTGGTAGAGTCGCCGTCGTCAAGAAACGACGGTATGCACACCCTGTATAAGTAATTGTTCTGGTTGCGGCATACAGTAGTGTCAAAACTTCCGATATAGCGTAAGTTCGCATCCTCGCTTCCTATGCAGTTCACCCCGAGGGCCTCGATCAGGGCCTTTTCGGTTTGGTCTGGATAATTCTGGTTATCATCCCATTCCCAAAGTGGATTTTCGCTTTGGTCTTCCACGTTACCGTAAGGGCAGTTTTCAGAATTCCATCCAGTGTAATTTAAACCGGTAAGACCAATCGGGAAGAAATCGGGTTTGTAGTAACCTGCCTTGAGCAAGGCTACGACACTAGTCAAAGCTATGCAAGCTATCAGAAACTTGCTGTGAGTTTTTGCGGATTTCATTACATCCTCCTCAATGAATTACCACGACCTTAGCCGTGATGGTTTGGTTGTGTTTGTCTGGTGCAGAGATAAAATAAACACCCGGCAGATGACCTATACCCCAGGTTACGAACCCACTCCTTCCTGTTGCGTATATTTCATCAACTTGTTGACCTGCAACGTTGTAAACTTTGACATGGAGTCCTTGGGGCAAGTCCTCATAGAAGATAGCGATACGCCTTCCAATGTGTGAGCCGACTTCCCAGCCTCTATCTGCTACTAAGACAGGTTCTTCGGTTACCCCTAAAAGACCAAGAGAATCTGTCTTGAGTATAACCAGAGCAACGTCTTTCTGCCCTGTCATGATGAACCCTTTATCGTGGGTTTGTGTTAAGCATAGTAAAGCACCAGGACCATAGGTTTGTTCCCATAGAGAATCACCGTTGATGTTGGTTTTTTTCAACCACGCAGAAACGGCTTTGTTTGCAGATTGAACCGCTGCCAATACATAATCCCCATCCCCGGTGAGTACGTATCCACTATCTAAGGTTTCCTGTACATAGTTAGCATTCCTATAGCCACGGCTCCATAACGTGTCACCAAATTGATTGAATTTTAGTAACCCGAAATTAGCAAGGGCGATGTAAGTACTGTCGTTTATTTCATGTGCACAAAGACCTTGATCTGAGTCTCCCCAGTTTTCACCGCCTTGGATATGCGACCACTGGATATTCCCAAGCGAATCCGTTTTGAGCAACCAGAAAGCCGATCTTCCGTTTTCAAATGTTGTATCCGTAATAATTCCGCTGACGATATATCCGTCATCTTGAGTTTGACGTACAAATCTTCCACTACTGAAAACCCAGTTCTCTTCCAAGTAGGTTTTACTCCAGAGACTATCACCGTCATTATTTGTTTTTATAAGTGTAGCGATCTTGGGTGGGCCTATAACTGTTCCTGCAAGAATATATCCACCGTCCGATGTTTCTATGGCACAATGGGAATAGATGTTGAAGTCGCGTGTCCAAATCGTATCGCCCCACTCGTTGGTCTTACATAAATCTGGGGTGCCTGCAAGTATGTAACCACCGTCGGAAGTCTGTTCTATCCAATTGCCACCACCGTCTTCTCGTTCCCATATAATAGAACCTAGAGTGTCGATTTTCAAGTACCAATTATCACCTCTTGTCGCCCCTGTTACAACGTAGTTACTGTCGCTTGTTTGTTGAATACAAGTACCAACGAGCCATTTTTCACCATCGTAGGTTCTCAACCATGTTACGCCGTGGGCGGTGGTGGCCGCAAGCAGCGCGGCTGTTAGGATTAAAATGAAACGCTTCATCGCACGCCTCCTTTAAGGAAGTTATAAGTAAAGGTTAGTCTTTTGATCGCCCTTGTCAAGCCCCGCCGGGATGATAAAATGCACGTCCATTACCGGGAGCGATGGATCGCCGAAGTCAGCCGCGTCATTAAAGCAGTCTTCAAGATAGACCTCGTGATAGGTTGTTCCGTCTATCTCCACGGTATTGATGGTAAAATCCGACGTGCTGAATGTGTAGTTTTTAGAGAGTGTACCTAAGACCGCTCCGAAAGGAGCTATGGCGAGCAGCACACTCAACCTTGCAAAGGGCTTCATGTCATCCTCCTCTTTCTATGTTTATGTTATTTGGAGACTTAACGGTGCCCTTTCCCAAAAATCGCGACACCTCATTCTCCTCTGTCAAAAATATACTCAAAAAAGTTAGCTTGTCAAGCCCTTGACATCCTCTCAAAAACATTTATTATAAAGTGAGGTATTTCTTGAATGGCCTGATTGAGGCCAATAAAA
>Ga0315545_1005435_pt1 | contig 10225 bp, 10 predicted proteins | sample SalMarSW160210MG_FD_203096 | JGI IMG/M metagenome (GOLD analysis project Ga0315545, IMG submission 203096) | Salt marsh sediment microbial communities from the Plum Island Ecosystem LTER, Massachusetts, United States - Salt Marsh Sediment SW1602-10 ...
TCTCCCTGCGATGTGGTAGCAGTATCGATCACGATCGTTCCCCTGCTGATACTAGTCGATTGTCGACATTTTACGAATTCTAGATTTCTTGTCAAGCCATAAAATCGCTTCACGATTTTATATAAGGTCCGCCTGTAGCGGACTTAAAATAGGAAATTCCTATGCAATTGAATTTACTATGGATCTCCCAAATTGCTTGACAAGTTAATAATCTATGATATGAGTAGTGCCATGCCTGAGAGAGAAAAAATGAAACCCGTTATCAAGAGGGAATGGTGCAAAGGGTGTGGAATCTGTGTTGAATTCTGTCCCAAGGATGCCCTGATTTTGGATGAACAAGAAAAGGCTCAACTCGCACACCCCGATAATTGCAATGGCTGCGGGATGTGTGAACTCCGGTGTCCCGATCTGGCAATCGAACTGATTTTTGATACTTGATACTTGAAACTCGATACTCGATATTGATTATTCTTTGCTGGTTAAGGTTATTGCCTTCATCCAGTTTCCAGTTTCCAGTTTCAAATAAGGAGGCTATTTTCCAGTGAAAAAGAATGTCCTTTTCCTGCAAGGTAACGAGGCTTGTGTCGAGGGGGCCCTTTGCGCGGGCCTCGATTTTTTCGCGGGATATCCTATTACCCCCTCTACTGAGGTTGCCGAACTGCTTTCCTATCGTCTGCCCAAAAAAGGGGGCAAGTTCATTCAGATGGAAGATGAGCTCGCCTCCATGTGTGCGATTATCGGGGCCTCACTGACTGGCAAAAAAACCATGACTGCAACGAGCGGGCCGGGGTTCTCCCTTATGCAGGAGGCGCTCGGTTTTGCGGTGATGACCGAGACACCGTGTGTGCTCTTGAATGTGCAGAGAGGGGGTCCATCCACCGGCCTTCCCACGAGCGGAAGCCAGGGAGACGTTATGCAGGCGCGCTGGGGCACCCATGGAGAACACGCGATCATCGTGCTTACCGCATCGAACAACCAGGATGTTTTCGCCATGACCGTTGAGGCCTTTAATCTATCCGAAACATTCAGAAGCCCCGTTATTCTGCTCTTGGATGAGGTTGTCGGCCATACCAGGGAGCGGCTTATTATGCCGCAGCCGGGAGAACTCCACGTGGTGGAGAGGCTTAAGACTTCGGTGCCCGAAGGAACCAATTATCACCCCTACCTGCCCCGTGAGGATGGCCGTCTCCCGATGTCCGATTTCGGCCATGTTCATAGGTATAATGTTACGGGGCTCGCCCATGATATGTGGGGTTTTCCCTCCACCAATCCTGAGGTGGTGTACGAACTGATGCGACATCTGGTAGATAAAATCCAGGGTCATAGAACTGAGATCGCCATGATTAAGGAGTTTTATATCGAGGATGCGGAAATCCTATTCATCTCCTATGGGTCATCAGCGAGAACGGCCCTTCATGTGGTGGAAGACAGGAGGCAACGAGGCGAAAAACTCGGACTTCTGGAGCTCCAGACCTTATGGCCGTTTCCCGATGGTATAGTCAAGAAACGGTGCTCGGCTGTTGAGTGTGTGATCGTCGTTGAGATGAATATGGGCCAGATTCTTCAGGAGGTGAAAAGGGTTTCCGATAATCCCGAGAAGGTGTTTCTTGCCAATAGGATCGACGGCAGCTTTATTGCTCCTGCCGACATCCTGAATATCCTCAGGATCATACAGGGAAAGGGGGCATGAATATGGCTGTAAGGGACTACATTCGGGAGCGTTTCTTTCCCCATCTCTGGTGCCCGGGATGTGGTCACGGCACGATTATGGGGGCCATGATCCGTGCAATTGAGGATTTGGGGATAAGGAAAAAGGACATCGTTATCGTCTCCGGTATTGGTTGTTCCTCACGTATCTGCGGTTACCTGGATTTTCACACGCTTCACACCCTCCATGGAAGGGCCCTGGCTTTTGCCACAGGCGTCAAGCTCAGCAGGCCTGAGTTGACGGTGCTCGTTCCAATGGGTGATGGTGATGCCTTCTCTATCGGGGGCAACCATCTCATTCACTCGGCAAGAAGAAACGTCGATGTCACCGCCATTATCATGAACAACAGTATCTACGGCATGACCGGGGGACAGTACTCGCCCTCAACGGGCTATGGCGACTTTGCCACCACCGCCCCCTACGGTAATATAGATCGGCCCTTTGACGTGGTGAAGCTCGCGATGGGCGCCGGAGCTTCGTTTGTGGCGAGGACCACCGCGTACCACGTGACCTCAATGATAAAGATAATCGAAAAAGCGATCAAGCATAAGGGGTTCTCAGTCGTGGAGGTACTCTCTCAGTGCCCTACCTACTATGGCAGAAAGAACAAATTCGCCAGTGCGGTGGAGATGCTCAAACACTACAAGACCCATACAACCCCCATCGGAAGCAAGGAGAAGGAGAAGAACCCGGAGTTAATCGAGCGGGGGATCTTCGTCCAGGAAGAGCTGCCGGAGTACTGCGAGGAATACGAGAAGATCATACACATGGCATCTCAAGGAGGATAGAGATGGAAAGGCGTAGGATCATCTTCTCCGGCTCCGGAGGGCAAGGTGTGATCACCGCGGCAATCATCTTCGCTGAGGCAGCAGTGCTCTATGAGGGTCTCAATGCGGTGCAATCACAATCCTATGGCCCGGAGGCCAGAGGAGGTGCCAGCAGATCCGATGTCATTATCTCAGACACGGACATACGTTTTCCCAAGGTGATCCAGCCGAATCTCCTCGTGTGCCTTACCCAAGAGGCATACGATAAGTTTTCCGTCTTTATTCGACCGGGCGGGCTTCTGTTGACTGATAATCACTTTGTGCGACAGGTGGGAAAGGTAGATGCCAGGCAGGTTGGGCTTGACATGTACCAATCGGTGATGGAGACAGTAGGAAGACCGATTGTGTTCAACATCTGCATGCTCGGCGCCTTTGTGCAGCTCACCCAGCTTGTCAAAAAGGAATCGATCATGAAGGTACTTAAGGTCAGGATTCCCTCAGGCACCTTAGAGTTGAATAGACAGGCACTGGATTTAGGCCTTCGGTTGGCCATAGATTTTAAACAATAATCCCTTGAAGCCATCGACATTGCTACACGTTGGTAGAAGCCATTATTCCACTATTCCATAATTCCAATTGGGAGCGAGCTAAGTCATGAACATGGATACGGAACAGGTAGTCACGAGATTTCCGCCAAGCCCCACGGGAACATTGCACATCGGGGGAGCAAGAACGGCGCTGTTCAATTGGCTTTTCTCTCGCCACCATCACGGCAGATTCGTTCTCAGGATAGAGGACACCGATAAAGCCAGGTCAACAAAGGAAAACACCGAGGCTATCATTGAATCATTGAGGTGGCTCGGCCTTGATTGGGATGAGGGGCCATACTTTCAATCCCAGAGGTCACATTTCTATCATGAGGCACTTGAAACACTGCTGTCCTCAGGGAACGCCTACTACTGTCACTGCAGCCCTGAGGAACTGGAGGAAAAGCGGAAACAGGCCATTCAAAAGGGGTTAAAACCCAAATACGATGGCACATGCAGGGATAAGGGTCTCGGAAAGGCGCCGGGCGCCGTGGTGCGATTGAAGAGCCCCCTGACCGGATCAACCACGTTCAATGATCTGGTGAAGGGTACCATCTCCATTGAAAACGAGCAACTCGACGACCTGATCCTGCAACGCTCAGATGGAACGTTTACCTACAATTTCGCTGTGGTGGTCGACGACAGCAAGATGGGGGTGAACTACGTGATTCGGGGCGATGACCATATCAACAATACACCCCGCCAGATCCTTATCTACAAGGCCCTTGGCGAGCCCATTCCACAGTATGCCCACCTGCCCATGATACTTGGTCCAGACAGAAGCCCACTGAGTAAGAGACATGGGGCAACCTCCGTTCTGGCCTACAAGGAGATGGGGATCCTGCCCCATGCCTTGCTGAACTCCCTGGTGCGCCTTGGATGGTCCCACGGTGATCAGGAGAAATTCTCCACTCAAGAGCTCATTGAATTATTTTCCCTCGATCATGTGGGCAAGTCTGCGGGTATCTTTAATATGGAGAAACTTCTCGACCTCAATGGAAAATACATCAGGGAAGAAGATGATGGTAATCTTGCCGATCTCCTGATCCCTTTTCTTACCGATCTTGGATGCTCAAACCTCAACAGGGAAAAGGTCAAAGGGGCAGTAAGGACCTTAAAGCCAAGGGCAAAGACCCTCGTCGAGATGGCGCAGGGTGCCCTCTTCTACTTTAGAGAAATCACCTTTGAAAAGCAAGTGGATGGAAAGTTGCTGAGGCCTGAACTGTTGGGAATTCTGGAGGATTTGCTGTCGGATCTAAAAGTGGCACCAGGCTTTGGCCAGAAGGAACTGGAGGAGATCTTCTCCACCTTTTTGGAAAGGAATCAGATAAAGCTGGGCACGGTGGCCCAGCCTTTGAGGGTGGCCTTGACAGGAAAGGCAGTCAGTCCCGGGATCTTTGAGATAATGGAGGTCTTGGGCCAGGAAACGGTAATCAAAAGACTATCAAATGCCATTTCACATATAAAGTCCAAGAAAGGCCCCTAAAAAAAGCATAAGGGAAATAGTGCTTAGAGCTATCCTCTTGCAGGGTATACAGTCTCAGAAACATTATAGAGGCTTTCTCTGTCTAAAGGCATAAAGCGATGCTTGTGGCAAAAATCTGAATAATATCGCGGCCACTTCCGGTAATGAAATCAGATATCTTTAGGCACTGCTTTTTTATCAAAAATTGTGTAAATTCAACCTGTAAATCTGAAGCCATCTCTAACATATGGAAATATCCAGCCTTCCTTATAACATTAAAAAAGTGATGTTATCCAGGTAGTTATTGTAAGAAATTTTAAAAACCTTCTAAGCTTTCTAATTATGATATTATAAGGAAAACTATATACTAACTTGTTGGCCTGCAAAGACAGCCATAATTCTGCTAAGGGAGTGTCAAAATGTATAGAGTAGATATTGAGAATAAAAAACTTATTGAGCTTCCAGCTACAACATACAGTGAACTAAATCTTAGGGAACGTTTTGACATCCAAGAGTGGATTGCAGGAACACCTGAAATACTTGGCGAGCCACTCATTATAATCTCTAAGGAGTTAATTTTGCCGTCTGGCCGTCGTCTTGACTTACTTGCAGTGGATAAAGAAGGGGCATTGGTCGTAATTGAATTAAAACGGGATAATTCCGGTTCGGATGTAGAGTGGCAGGCGATCAAATATGCCTCTTACTGCTCAAGTTTTTCTCATGACGATATCTATAAGAATTTTGCTGAGTATCTCGGTACAGATGGTGATGACGCTCAGGTCAAAATCGAAGGATTTATCAACTGTGAGCCTGAAGATCTAAACCAACGCCAAAGGATAATTTTGGTTGCCAAGGAATTTCACTCCGAGGTTATCTCTGCTGTATTGTGGCTTCGTGAATCAGAAATAGATATCGAATGTATACGGTTGACGCCCTATTATGATCAGAAGGGAGAACTTTTCATTAATCCCGAAATAATTATTCCACTTCCTGAAGCGAAGGACTACATTCAAAAGAAGGAAAGCAAACAAAAAGAGCTGAAGCAATCTGGAAAGAGTTCGTTTTCTTTAGAAAAATCAAATTTGGAGCCAGACGAATTAAAAAAAGGGATCGTTGAATCACTTACCAGGGAGAGCGATCTTACCCCCCGCTTTCGAGCCTTCCTGGAAATAATCAGCCAGGAGGATAGAATCTACAATCGAGATGAAGTAAAGCAAGGCCTGTATGAAGCTGGAGTCGGAAACGACATCGGTCAAAGTGGTCGCTACCTTAGCAATATTTCTCAGTTCCTGACCAAGAAATCAAATCCGCATCTCCGGCAGGTAGTCGAATTTGAAAGTGGGGGCACGCACGGTGAGACAAAGGACAATTACCATATAGTTTCTGAATATCACGATCTAATTCAACAGGCATTAGAAGAAACGTCAAGAGAAGTATTAAAAGATCCGCAGGCCAACAATTTGGTCCAGCCGACCTCGTAAACTCGGCGGCTGACCACGGCGTTGGGCGTTAAAAAAGAGACCTAAAATGACCAGACCGTCCACCCCAGCTCATTCGTCCCTTCAAACACACGTCAAGCCGAATCTTTATGAATGGTCTAAGCAGCCAACCGATGAGCGTTTGGCCATGAATGCAGTCTTATCGCTTTATCACTTGGCAGATCATTTCTGGCAAGCCTACTCCAGTTCTGATCCTAGCCGGGTGTTCGGCACAAAGAACGCCAGCTACTTCCGGGCGAAGCTGGCAGAACGTGATGAAAACTTCGCCATACTCCGAGATGTGGCGGAGGCGCACAAGCACATGAAATTGGATCGCCGGAACCGCAAGCTCACCCAGTCTGACCAGGCTGCTCCCGGCTCAACTGGATTTGGAGAGGCTGGTTTCGGAACGGGTCCTTTTGGTGGTGGGCCATCAATTGTTGTGGAGTTGGATGACGGCTCAAAACACCACTTGAGCTACATAACAAAGCAGGTGAAACAAGCGTGGGACACTATGCTTGCCTAGCATTGCCACCCAACAAATCGCTGCAAGGGACGTCCAGCCCGCTACGCGGTCTGGCCGCCCCTGACCTCATGGGTTCGGTTGATAAAGAAGGGAGAGAGTACCATGGGCTTTGATAAAATAGAAGTAGAGCAGCTCCTCGCCAAGTGCGGTCGCCGTTGTTGTATTTGAGGTCGGTTGCATCTTGTGCAGGTGCACCATATTATCCCCGGAGATGATAATATCGAAAACGGTATCCCACTTTGCCCCAACTGCCATGACGAGGCTCACACTCGGTACTCTCCAGGTAGGACAGCCCGGGCCTATACTCCAACTGAACTAAAACTTCACCGCCAACGCACAATTGGCCAAGTGAAGCGTGAGGGAAATATGGCTCATGAAGATGAGCAAGTTTACACAGCACTCATGAGTGCTGAACCAAATGCTACCGATCGTCTTCTTGACAATCAACTCCCGCTAATCCGGCATAAAATCTCGCGGAGCTTACAAGAGATGGTTATTGAAGCAATAAATCACCGCTGGAAAGAAAATCCATCCTGGGCAGGAACCGTTAAGCCTATGAAATGGTTTGATATGTATTTTGATTTTTTTGCTGAAAGGCAATATCCATATCTGGTTGATGTTTTTAAAGAAGTTACTTCATCGTCAAGTTCATTCAAAGCTCAACCTTATAGTTCGTCTGTTGTCAAGAAAATTACACCAGCGATGCTATCTTCCCAAGATAAGAAGTTTATTTACGCTTGTGCTGAGGTGTCGGTTAACGTAGCCAGTCAAAATAAGGAACTCGCATCAGACAAATTATGGGAACTTAGGGAATCTCGGTTGGTCACCGACTCTAATTTGATAGACCTCATGGATAAGGTTATCAGGCTATTTGATCTCAGGCGTAGAGATGAAGATTATCAAGAGCTTAACGACGAGATATACGAAATAGTATATCCAAATGCAAGGTTAAGGCGCCGAACAAGACGTTCCACTTGACAGTCTGCCCTGTGGGCATCCTGCAAGTAAACTTTTGCATTATGAAAATTGAATAACATTAGGTTAGAGGCAATTATGTCCACAAAACCAGACCTCCTTGTAAAGGATAATTTGGTACGTCATTTATCATCTAAGATTGAAAAGCTCAAAGGAATAAGCAACATCATATTCACGATTGATGAGCCTCCAATTTTCGAGAGTCTATTAACGCTGGCTGTAAGTTATTTTGAAGCCGCTATTGTAGATACTCTGCGAGAGTATGTTTATGCTAAGCCTGATGAAATATATGAATTAATGCTTCAAAGGTTCGACAAGGAAATCCTGGATAACGACAGAGAAGAAATTAGATCAAAAGGTCTTGATGAATATATGATAGAGGCGTTTTTAGATAAAGTAGCATATGGAGACAACAAAACAAGAATCAAGAAGCTTGCAGAACTAACGGGCATCGAGGTGAATCTTGGAAATGAGCGATGGGAAAGCATTCTTGAAATGTTTGCGCGTAGAAATTGCTTAATTCATAATGATTTAATTGTAAATAATACCTATTTCAAACAAGCGGGGCAGAAGGCTGAAAACATATCACAAGGGAAAAAGATTACAATAACAGTGCAATATATATCTGATCGAATTGAAGATTTGAACTCATTGCTTGGGGAAGTTAAGAATAGCTTAGATATAGCATATCAAGATAGAACCCATGTCGCTGCGATAAAGGAATTGTGGGATTATTTGTTTGATAACCATTATCCATTTATTTTTGAAGATTGTTGGAATACAGAAGGAAACTTAATAACATATAAAGGGCCATCTCCTGAAGAAATACAGGAATCTTCTTCACCAAGAATGGTGTGTCTATTTTCTGCTTGGATGTCTTTTTTCGGATATGCATATAATGGAGATCTGAAATACTTTTCAACAATTTTCTACCTTAATGCTAAAGATCGAAAAATGTATACAAAAAAGCTAAAATACCTAATGGACTGCTTTGAAAAAGTTGATTTTCAATGGTTTGGTGTTCAAGTTTATAATAAATCTTCATAACATTATTTTGCACAGGACGCTAAAAAGCGCGCGCCTGTGAAAATGTATACGAAAGACTGTGCCATGAAAGGAGATGATGAATAGGGCAAGATGTTAAAATCGCATTTGAAAAGAATATATGAGATTGCTAATCGTGGAGATGCCAGGGAAGAAAGTTATTACTCTATTCTTGAAGGCTTGTTAAAGGAATATACAGAGTTTGTTGGCAAAAGAGATATACACATAACAACGCTACCAAAGAAGACCGAAGCCGGAAATCCTGATTTTAGAATCTGGGATGGGAAACAACATATCGTTGGATATATTGAAGCCAAAGCGCCAACAGTTGAGCGCCTGGACCACATACAAACAACAGAGCAATTAAAGCGCTATCGGCATACCTTCCCGAATCTGATTTTAACCAATTTTTTTGAATTTAGACTTTATCGTAATGGCAATTTAATAGATACAGTTCTTATTGGCAGACCTTTTATTGTACATAAACTTAAAGCCATCCCGCCTGTTGAAAAAGAATCCGATTTCTTAGATCTTCTTGATAAATTCTTCTCCTTCTCCTTGCCAAAAGTCTATGACGCCAAAACCCTGGCAATAGAATTAGCAAAGAGGACACGTTTTTTGAGGGATGAGGTCATTGCAGAGGAGTTAAGAGAAGAAGGAACAGGAAAAGGTTTTATATTAGGATTCTATGAGGCATTTAGAAAATATCTTATAAGTGGATTATCAAAAGAAGAATTTGAGGACCTTTATTCACAAACCATCACATACGGCCTTTTTGCCGCCCGAACCCGCTCAGAGAACGGGTTTAATAGAAAACTTGCATACGATAGCATTCCGCATACCATCGGGATTTTAAGGGATGTGTTCAAATTCGTTTCACTTGGAGACTTACCGCAGCAGATGGAATGGATTATTGATGATATTTCAGAGGTCTTAGCAGTTACTGATGTAAAAAATATTCTTCACCAGTATTTTCACGAAGGCAGGGGAAAAGATCCTATTGTGCATTTCTACGAGACCTTTTTGGCTGAATACGACCCAGCGATGAGAGAAAAGAGAGGTGTCTATTACACTCCGGAACCAGTAGTCTCATATATTGTCCATTCTTTGCATAATATTTTGAAAGAGCATTTTAATAGAGCACATGGATTTGCAAGTGATTCGGTTACTGTTTTAGACCCTGCCGCAGGTACTCTTACCTTTTTAGCCGAGGCAGCCAGATTGGCGGTAGAGGAATTTGTCTCTAAATATGGCGAAGGGGGGAAAGAGAATTTTATAAAGGAGCATATTCTCAAAAATTTATATGCCTTTGAACTAATGATGGCTCCCTATGCGGTCGGTCATCTAAAGATGTCTTTCCTTTTGGAAGAACTTGGATATGGACTCCAAGAGGATGATAGGTTCAAACTTTATCTCACCAATACCTTAGAGATGGAAGAACTTGCTCAAACCGAACTTCCCGGTATGGCTTCGCTTTCTGAGGAATCCCACTTAGCAGGTAAAGTCAAAAAAGAACAGCCAATTCTGGTGATACTTGGAAATCCACCTTATTCGGGAATATCCGCAAATTTGAGCGAGAAAGAAATGATCATTAAAAAAGGAGAAAGTTATACAACTCATTATCTAATTCAAAAAAGTAACGGGTACTATAAATTAATCGCGCAGACTAAAAAGG
>Ga0315545_1005436_pt1 | contig 10224 bp, 9 predicted proteins | sample SalMarSW160210MG_FD_203096 | JGI IMG/M metagenome (GOLD analysis project Ga0315545, IMG submission 203096) | Salt marsh sediment microbial communities from the Plum Island Ecosystem LTER, Massachusetts, United States - Salt Marsh Sediment SW1602-10 ...
AGACACTGGGGCACTCCTCTACGATAGTTTGATGCTCTCTGCTATTATTATACCATACCCAAGTGTCTCCGGCCACTTGGTCGGATGTCACGTTTTAGAACAGAAGTTCTGTAGGGTAGCAAAATCTCTAATTTCTAATCTCTAATCTTTTGGCCACGACTATCAGCCGGTGGGTGTTGGAGGTGTAGGGCCAGCAAGTGACCAGGGTGAGACGCTCGTCGTCGGTGGGGGCGATCCATTGGGCATTGGCGCGACGCACTGCTTCGGACTTGCCCTTTTCCTCAAACAGGTGCTTCTCCGTTACGACGTAGTGATAAGCCGTGTCGCCCACGTAGAGGAATACCTCGTCGTCGGGTTCGAGGTCAATCAAGTAGCGAAAGACCTTGCCTTTGATGTTATGATGTCCTGAGAGGACGGTGTTGCCGACGTGACCAGGGTAGGCGGAGCCCTGGTGCCAGCCAGCAGCATAATCGGCAGCCTCCCAGACAGCTCCCTCGTCCGTGACCGTCCAACCCACGGGCACGACCGGGGCATCCAGGCCAATGGCGGGGCTTACGATGCGATCGGGCGGGGCACTGGCGGGAGGCGGCCCTGCGCGGGTGGGGGTGAAGGTGGGAGTGGGAGTGGAGGTGAGGGTAGGTGTGGGGGTGGCTGCTGAAGTCTGCACTGAGCTTAGCCGAGGTGTCGGGGGCGCGATGGTCGGAGTAGCTGTCGGAGGAATGGGTGTTGCCGAGGGCGTGGCGGTCGTTGCAGTTCCCCTTCCGCCCCCCTCAATCCCCCCAACTTTGGGGGGTTTGGGGGGGGCGGGGGGGGATGCCTGCAAGTCGAGATAACCCTTGACCAGCCCTGTAGTCAGGAGCGCTGTTCCCAACACGATGAGAGCGATGAACGTGAAACGTGAAGACGTGAAACGTGAAAACATGATAATCAGAGTGTGCTCATGGGATCGATGTCCACCCGCCAGCCGCGAGGGAAGATTACATCTCGGAGGAGGGCCTGGGGATCAGAGGTCCGTACCACGATTTGCCAGCGATACTTACCCCGCAACCGGCCAAAGAAGCAGGGCGCTGGACCGATGAGATCCGCGCCGGCCAGGCCCAGGCGGGCTATTTTGTTATCGAGGATGCGATACAGTTTCTCTGCCTCCTCCTGGCAACGTTTTTGGTTCTGATGAACGTAGACCAACTTGGCCAACCTGGCGAAGGGGGGGTAGCCCTGCTCTCGACGAAAGGCCAACTCTTTCTCATAAAAGCCGTCGTAGTCGTGTCGGCTGGCCATCTGAACGGCGTAATGCTCAGGAGTGTAGGTTTGGATGATGACCTGGCCGCCCAGAATGCTGCGCCCGGCCCGACCGGCTACCTGGGTCAGCAGTTGGAAAGTGCGCTCACTGGCCCAGAAGTCGGGCAGGTGCAGGGTGGTATCCGCAGCGACCACCCCCACCAGCGTCACCAGGGGCAGGTCCAGCCCCTTGGCGATCATCTGGGTGCCGATGAGGACATCGGCTTCGTGCTCGATGAAGCTCTGCAAGAACACCTCGTGCGACCACTTGCCGCCGGTGGTGTCCCGGTCCCAGCGCAGGGTGCGGGCCTGAGGGAACAGTTTCTGCACGACGGCTTCCACCCTTTGAGTGCCGACGCCGAAGAACTTGATGCGCTTGCTCTCGCAGTTGGGGCAGACCTGGGGCACCGGCTCGTGCCGGTTGCAGTGGTGGCAGACCAATTGAGGTTCTCCAGTGCCATATCGGCTAAGGTGGTAGGTCAGAGGCACCTCACAGCGGCGACACCTGAGGACGTGGCCGCAGTCGCGGCACATGACGAAGGTGGCCGCGCCACGGCGATTCAGAAACAGAATGGCCTGCTGGTTCTTATCCAGAGTCTCTCGCAAGGCCCCCTGAAGGGCGCGGCTGAAGATCTCGCGATTGCCAGTCTTCAGCTCCTCCCGCAGGTCAACGATGCGCACCGGCGGCAAATCGGTATAACATGCCTCATCGCTCAGGAACTTGTAGCTCGTATCCCGTAACTTGTAACTCGCCCGCTGCTCTTCGATCCGCCGCCGATGGCCCATGATGCGCTTCGGCAGGCGTAGCAATTGGTACTCCCCCCGCCGGGCGCGGTAGTAGGAGACCATGTCAGGGGTCGCGCTGCCCAGGATGACCACCGCCCCCGCCAGCTCTGCCAGCTTCACCGCCACTTCGCGGGCGTGATAGCGCGGAGTCCGCTCTTGTTTATAGGAGCCCTCGTGTTCCTCGTCAATGACAATGAGGCCCAGGCGGCGCAGGGGGGCAAAGAGGGCCGAGCGGGGGCCGATGACTACGTCCACGTCCCCGGTCCGGATGCGCCGCCAGGTGTCGTAGCGCTCGCCCAGCGAGAGCTGGCTGTGGATGATGGCCAGACGGCCGGGGAAGCGGGCGGCGAAGCGGCGGATGGTCTGGGGAGTGAGGCTGATCTCAGGCACCAAAACGATGGCTTGCCTCCCCTGCTTGAGGATCGCGCCCAAAGCGCGAAGGTAGATCTCGGTTTTCCCGCTGCCAGTGACGCCGTGGAGGAGGGTAACGGGTAATGGGTAACGAGTAGCAGGGGATTTGTCCTCATTCCTCGTTACTCGTTGACTTATTACCTTTTCAATTTCCTCCCACACGACCTCCTGGTCCGGCGTCAGCTTCGGCGGCACATCGGGGACGAATTCCCGCCCCTCCAGCGGGTCGCGCCAGACCTCCTTTTCCTCCAGACTGATCAGACCGTGGTCAGCCAGGTTCCTCAGCGTGCTCAAGTTGCAGCCTGTTTCAGCGTAGACCCAACTGATCCAAATGGGACCCTCTTCCCCCTCAAGGTTGGGGGGGACTGAGGGGGGGCGTGCCCGGAGAAAATCCAGCACCTCTACCTGCTTCTTGGCCCCGCGCAGCTCGACGATTTTGTCCACCACCTGGCCTGGGGGGACGCGCAGGATGACCACCGGCTCCTCGTCGAAGCGTTGCACGTAACCTTTCCTCTCCAGTTCCCGTAGCACGGAGGAGGAACAACCCGCGTCCCTGTAGAACTGCGACAACTCCACCGGCTCAGGGCGGTCGCGCAGGAAGGCCAGGGCAGCCGCTTGCTTGGGAGCCCGGCGCAGATGCGCGGCGACAGCCTTGTCTATGGCCCTGGGCGAGAGTAGCGGGGCGACCAGAGTGCGCTTCTCAGTGATCTGCAGCAGGCCCTTCTCGGCCAGCGCGCGGACGGGGGCGTCGGTGCAGCCGACTTCGGCACAGACATCGGACAGGGTGGGCAGGGGGTCCTCGCTGCGGGCCAGGAATTCCAGCACGTCGGCCTGCTTGGACGAATGTCCCAACCGGGGGATGGCCTGGGCTATTCTCTCCTCGTTGGCAATGAGGCGGACGAAGCGCGCCCTCTTGGGTCTCGCCCGGGGCTCCACAAGCTCCCAGCGTTTGATGATCACCCCCCGGCGAGCTAGTTGATCTACCACCGGGCGCGGATCCTCTATTTCGAGATCCTCAACTCGCTGCTTGCCCTCTTGGCGCAGGAACTCGACCACCTTGTACTGCTCTGGCGTCAGGTCTTCGCTGATTCGCTGATCCGCCGATTCGCTCAGCTCCACCGTAAGCTCGGCGCGCTGCTCCAGGCCGGGGGGCAACATCAGGCGCAGGCAATCAATGAGGGGGGCAAGGTAGCAACTGCTGATCCAGCGGGCCAGCTCGATCTGTACCGGCAAGAGCACAGGCTCAGGGTCAACGATCTCCTCGATGTCCCTGGTCTCAGGCACAGCGGCCCGATCGGTCAAGCCCACCACGATGCCCTGCAGGCGGCGGGGGCCAAAGGGCACCTGCACCAGTTGACCGATGGCCACCGTCTCTGCAAAGGCAGGAGGGATGGAATAATGAAAGGCGAGGCTCAAGGGGCTATATTTATTCTCAGGGCCTTCTTCTTCCAGGTCTGAGATTACCTGTCGTCGGACGGGAGTACTGACGACTACCTCAGCATAGGTCATGTCATCAAACCGGGGTGATCTCTCTCTTCGGTGTCGCTGCTGTGTCATTGCGAGCGACCGTAGGGAGCGAAGCAATCCCCTCCGCCGCGAGCCGGGGATTGCTTCGTCGCTTCGCTCCTCGCAATGATAAACAACGGCCTAAATCGGTTAAGCTTGATAAACGGCTGCGGCCATGTAGCCGACGGTGTAGCTGCCGGGGCGGCGGTTGCCGGTTACGTCGCCGGAGTTGGTGTAGTGGAGCACCATGGCCCGGTTCGCGCCCAGAGCTTGCGCGGTCAGAAGCGCGGTCACGACGGGAGCCCCACCGCAGGCGTGACAGCGGCCTTCTATGAGGGCACGAGCCAAGCCCTCGACGTCGAAACGCTCCACCAGCTCGACCATCACTCTGTCGTGACGCACGACGTCGTTGTAGTCGTAGAGGTGGGACAGGTCGGTGCTGGCGACGATGAGGGCTTTCCTATCGCGCAGCAGCTTGGCCAGAGCCGCGCTCAACTCACGGCAAGCCGCCAGGCCACGGTCGCCGGTCAGGGGCTCGCCCATCATCACCGGCAGCAGGGTGAAGGTGCCCAGAACCTGCTGGAGGAAGGGGAGCTGGATTTCCAGTGAGTGCTCGCCGTCGAATCCCACGCGGTTTAGCGTCACCTCTTCGTCCAGGGCTTCGACCAATTCGGCATCAACTTCCACCAGTCCCAGCGGGGTTTCGTAGTAGCCCGCCCTGGTGACGGCGAAGCGGCCCAAGAATGCCTGGTGGACAGGGGAGAGGATGGTCACGGTATCAAAAGCGGGGCCGTCCTCCAGTTGCTTGTAGGCATGGGCCGCTGTGGGGCCGGAATAGGCGTAGCCAGCGTGGGGGCTGATGAGCGCCTTCAACTCCCCCCCCAGTTCCACTTTTTCGGCGTCCGCCAGGTAGCCCTCCAGCGTCCGCCGCAACGCATCGGGCTGACCGGGGTACCAATTACCAGCGATAACGGACTGTCGAATTTCGCCTGCTTTTACTTCTCTCATCGAACGCCTCCTTGCAATTCGATCTTGCGCTGCTTCACCTTGCACCTCTCGGCGGTGATGATAGCGGCAATGGTCTCTACTGTCTCATCAAGGTGATTGTCGTGGTTAACTACCACGTAGTCAAATTCGTCCAGGCGCTTCATTTCCTCACGAGCCGTGGCAATGCGTTGCTTCAAGCCTTCGGGTGTCTCGGTCTTGCGCTTTTTCAGGCGGCGGATCAGCTCCTCTTCTGAGGAAGCGGTGAGGAAGATAAAGACGGCCTCGGGCACGAGGCGGCGAATAGTGGCCGCGCCCTGCACGTCAATTCGCATGATGACGTCCTTGCCGCTCGCCAGGGCCTCCCGTACCTGTTTCTTGGGGATGCCCTTGTGTTGGCCGTAGACGATGGCGTGTTCCAGGAGTTCGTCCTTTTCTAGCATCTCGGCGAACTCCTGCTGGGAAACGAAGTGATAGTCCACCCCATCCACCTCGTTGGGCCTTCTGGGCCGCGTGGTGGCCGTGACCACGAAGTGAAACGGGTAACTCATTTCCTCCATGCGCTTCAGGGTAGCGTCCTTCCCTGCCGCCGACGGGCCGGAGATGACGACCAGTAGGGGATTAGATTCGATGTGATAGGGATTTTGTTCCGACGAGTTTGACATTCCAATACCCAATACCCAATATCCAACTCCGGCTTGATTCCAGGAGCGATTTGAGCTATAATTACGATAATCAACGAGTGATGAGGGCCAACTCCTCGTTACTCTTTAGGAGGAATTGTTTTGCCAATCTACGAGTATCGCTGCCACGACTGTGGGCGGCGGGTGACTCTCTTCTGGCGGAGCTTCTCGGAGATCGAGGAGGCTCCGCCCCGCTGCTCTTTTTGCGGCGGAGAGGACTTGACCCGCTTGATCTCTCGCGTCGCTGTGGCCAGGTCCGAGGAGAGCCGTCTGGAGGACCTGGCCGACCCCAGCAGCCTGGCTGGCCTGGACGAGAACGATCCAAAATCAATGGCTCGCTGGATGCGGAAGATGGGCCGGGAGATGGGCGAAGACCTGGGGCCGGAGTTCGATGAGGTCGTGGACAGGCTAGAGTCTGGGCAGAGCCCGGAGGAGATCGAGGAGGCTGTGCCCGACCTGGGAGGAGAGCTAGGTGTCGGGGACGAGTTCTAGCCGCTAGAGCTTCTCGTAGCGCTCCACGTCAACGACGAAGATAGTAGCGCCGCCTACCTGCACCTCCACCGGGGTAGGAATGTATAGCTCTCCTGCCTCCATCATGGGCGGCAAGGGGTTCATGTACTCGGTTCTGGTGTGGCAGTTCTCCCTGATCAACCGCAGTACCTCGTCTACCTTCTCGTCCTCGGTGCCCACGTAGATAGTTGTGTTCCCCGCCCGCAAGAAGCCCCCGGTCGTGCTGACCAACGTAGCTCGATGCCCCTCCTTCAGCAGGGCCTCGACCAATCCCTTCGCATCGTCGCGGTTAACAATGCTCATAATCAGTTTCATCTCGTCAGTCACCCCCCTCGTCTTCTAACTCATCAAGTTCCTTTAGGGCTGCCAGCCATTCGGAATAATGATCAAGAATGAGGTCTACAGTTGTCCGTTCGAAGATAAACTCGTACCTGCCTAGCGTCTGTTCATGCGACTGTGGCTCGTCAGCGCAGCAATCTTCAACAACAGCAGCTAGAAAGCCATTCTGGGCCGCCGAGGCTGTGGTAAATAACACGCAGACAGAGGTGACCAGCCCAGCCGTTAGCACAAATCGCTTCCCTTTTTGCCGTAGATACCGCAAAAGCTCCGGGCTATGGAAGCCGTCGAACGTTTGCTTGATAATGACGGTCTCGCCGGGATTATCGAGTGCAAAAGGCAACGTCTCCACTCCTGCTGTCCCTTGGACGCAAGGAATGTGCCCGCGCAATTTATACTTCGGCATCCAATCGGACATGTCTGCCTTAAAGCTCGCACGAAGATGGACAATCTCTATGCCTTCGTCCCGACATAAGGTCAAGAGTCGGGCGATGTTCGTGGGAAAATGAGCGAAACTCTTTGCCATTTTCTCTGGCCAGAAATCTCGCTGTACATCAATGAGGAGTAGGGCAAACTGTCCCCAGTCATGTTGTATATTCGTCATCAAGCTTATTCCTGTTTCTGCGAACTGCTGTCAACTTCGCTTGCACCCCAGCTCTGATCGAGGCCTGGATAACCTCCAAAGGTTGGGTGGCGTCAATCACTAACCAGCGGTCTGGTTCCCTGACCGCCATCTGCAGGTAACCCTCCCTCACCCGGCGGTGGAAGGCCGCTTCCTGTTGATCCAGGCGGTTCCACTCTGCCCGGCTCGCTTTGTGCGCCGCCAGCTTGCGCCTCAACCCCTCCTCAACGTCAATATCCAAATAGATCGTCAGATCCGGCTTCAGTCCCCCGGTGGCCAGAGCAGTGATGGCATGCAGCATCTCCAACTCCAGGCCGTGACCGTAACCCTGGTAGGCCAGAGTCGAATCGGCGTAGCGATCGCAGAGGACGATGCCGCCTTGTGCCAGGTGGGGGCGGATGACCTGGTTGACTATCTGAGCCCGCGCCGCCGAGAAGAGCAGGGCCTCGCTGGCGGGCAGCATCTCGGTGTTTTGGGGGTCGAGGAGGATGGCTCGGATTTGATCGCCGATGCTCGTGCCTCCTGGCTCACGGGTAGCCAGCACGAGGTAGCCCTTCTCTTCAAGATAACCGCTCAGAAGCTCCATTTGTGTTGTCTTGCCGCTGCCCTCAGGGCCCTCGAAGGTGATGAACATGCTCAAACTTTCCTCTTCCCTCACTCCCGATAAATCCTCACCCTTCGCCTGGGCTCCTTGCCATGGCTGTGGGAGACGAGGTTCGCTTGGCGGGCCATTTGGTGCTGGTGTCGGCGGATGTAGGCGGTCTGAGGGGAGAGGTTTATTGAGTCGGCACCAGACAGCACCTTTTGGATGGCTGCCTGGGTCTCACGCATCGCTATGGCGAAGGGGTCCGTTTCCTCCACCTTCAGGCCGAAGATATCCGCTAGACAATTCTGCATCTGTTTGATGGTGTTGGAGCGCAGGACGTAGATGGGGGTGCCTCCCTCTTCTGCATCGGCAATGACCCGCGGGCGCTTGCGATAGTATGGCTTCAGCGTGATTAGCACCTCGGCCTTTTCCAGGTCGTCTACGATGACCGTGGGAAGGTGGAGGCGGCTGGCAGCCTGCTCCAGGCGATTGCGGGCTATACCGTAGGGATAGACGTGGAGGGCAGTCAGAGGGGCAGCGGGCTTGGCTGGTGGGCGGATGGGGCCCTCCTCCAGGCTGGGAGGGGAGAGAGTCGCCTCCTCGATCTGCACTTCCCCCTGCTCATCGCGATAACGTATCCCGGCGGGCAGAGAGCGACCCCTTAGGATAGCGTCCACCGCCGCCGCTACGTTATGATGCACTGCCAGGCGCTGCCGATCCTGGATCTCGACTACTACGTTGAAAGTGGGCGGGGCCTTGCGCTCCAAAATTGACTTCTGAGTGCCCCGACGCCGGGCCTCCTCGTCGCTGAGGGTGACGCTCTGGATACCGCCTACCAGATCGGCCAGGGTGGGATTCAGCATCAGGTTGTCCAGGGTGTTGCCGTGCGCTGTGCCGATGAGCTGCACCCCTCGCTCGGCGATGGTGCGGGCGGCGACCGCCTCCAGCTCCCGGCCGATCTCGTCAATGATGATCACCTCTGGCATGTGGTTCTCCACCGCTTCGATCATCACCTCGTGCTGGAGGGAGGGAGTGGCCACCTGCATGCGTCGCGCCCGGCCGATGGCAGGGTGAGGGATGTCACCGTCGCCGGCGATCTCGTTGGAGGTGTCAACGATGACCACCCGCTTCTTCTCGGCTAAGACGCGCGCCGCCTCCCGCAGCATGGTCGTCTTGCCTACCCCCGGCCGGCCCAGGAGAAGCATGTTCTGGCCCGACTCGATGATGTCTCGGATGATGTCAATGGTGCCGTAGACCGCTCGTCCCACGCGACAGGTGAGGCCCACGACGCCCCCCCTGCGGTTACGGATGGCCGAGATGCGATGCAGAGTGCGTTCGATTCCCGCCCGGTTATCGGCGTCGAACTCGCCGATGCGGGAGACCACGTACTCGATTTCCTTCTCGGTGACCTCGTCCTCGTTGAGGGTGATTTCGTAGTTGATAAAACGCGCCTCCGGTTGCCGGCCCAGGTCCAACACGACCTCTAGCAGGTCATCGCCTTCGTTTGCCTCCCGAAGGGCCTGTTCGATGTGGGGTGGCAGAACCGTTAGCAATGCTTCCAGGTCATCGGTTATCTTCATTTGTTGCCTAAGATGGTCATTGGTCATTTAACATTCCCTTGCGTTTTCATCATCGGAGCGGCCACCTCAGCTCTTTTCTCCAGGGCTGGTACCAGCCTCAAGGCCGGCTTCTTAACCCAGACAGTGGTATGCTTGACCATCACGCATTGGCTGGCTAAGAGTTGGAACCCCTGGGCCTCAAGCCGAGATCTCAGCCCCCCCTGATACCTTCGCAAACAGCAGTAGATGGGGAGAGGCGGATATTCCGCCAGGAGAGCAAGCGATTGGACGACTAGCTCGTCGGCTCGCTCGTGGGCTTGGGGATGAAGGAGCATTTCCAACCAGTGGCCAGTCTGCCCTGGGCGAATCCGCAGGTAGCCTATGACCTCCCCCTTATCCTCCAGCACGTAGCCCGCTCGCCTGGTTTGCCCCAGCCAGAGGCCGGGCGTAGCCTCCCACTTCCTTGCCGTTAAGTTCTCTGCTTGCTGCACCAGGCGGGGGGCAATGGTCTTATAAAGTTCTTGCAGCCCCCAGTTGTCAGCGGGCTGCTGGGGGCGCATGGTCATCCTTTCAGGATGCGACAGATCAGGTGGAATCTGTCCCAGGCGGAAAATGTCTTCCTGAGTGTAAATACTGAACCCCACCTGCTGGAAGGCTTCAACCTCAGGGCCATCCTCAGGCAGGCGAGCGAAGATGCGCTGGGTACCCTGCTCCCCGGCCTCGCGGCACAGTTGCTCTAACAGGCGAAACCATAAGGTTTTGGCATCTCCTGCCACTGACAGGGAAGGGGCCAAGTAGACCACATCGGCTTCGGAGCGGTCCCTTCTCATGCGCATCTGGGCGAAGCCCGCCATTCGCCGATTCTCTTCCACCTCGTCGCATACATAGGTAGAGACCCCTATCCCCTGTGGGGAGAGGCATCCCGCCAGAGCTGCCAGGAGGGGCTTATATGTTTGAGTTAAT
>Ga0315545_1005439_pt1 | contig 10223 bp, 9 predicted proteins | sample SalMarSW160210MG_FD_203096 | JGI IMG/M metagenome (GOLD analysis project Ga0315545, IMG submission 203096) | Salt marsh sediment microbial communities from the Plum Island Ecosystem LTER, Massachusetts, United States - Salt Marsh Sediment SW1602-10 ...
TTAACAGGATCTCCTCAAAGGGCGCTAAAAGCGATGACATAATAGTTGTTGCTCTATCGGTCGTTCCGCCGATAAGAAGACTCTTTGCCACAGCCGCCGCAAATCCGAAAATAATAATAGCCAGGCCGTCGTCGAATCCGACCACTGCATATAGGGCTTTGGTGAGAGTGCCGCGTGCTTTGTACTCATGGATGACAGCGACGGTGCCTGCCGGTGCGCTGGCAGGAGCGACCGAACCAAAGATAATCGCCAAAGGAAGATCACGCGTGAGCAAATACACAGCCGCGGCAACCAAAAAGAAAGCTCCAAAGGACTCCGCAAAAATTATCCCGACGATTGCTGCACCGAGACGCTTCATGGAAGATATATTCAGCTCCGAGCCAATGCTAAATGCCACCAGCCCAAGAGAAACCTCCGTGATAAACGACAAATGCCCTAACAATGAATCGCTGAAAAGATGCAGCAGCGAAGGACCGAGGATCACCCCAAGAACCATATAGCCTATAAGCGACGGCAGCCTGATCCGTCTCGCTCCGCGACCAAGGAAGAATCCTCCAATCGTGGCTAATCCAAGAAGTGTTATCGCCGAAAGATGAATAAACGAAACGTCAAGACTCATAGCTCAAGCTCTTTCTCTTATTATACAAACTCCAACAACCCATCCTCACAGTTGAGTAATTAAAGAACCTGCCGAATATAAAATCGCCTGCACAGTTACCATGACTCCTTCGCCCTTGTTAAGATCGCCTGTTATGCTCTCAATCCGGCGAATTGTCTCGTTGACCAACGCTTTTTTGACCACCGCAATAACGATCTTGCTGAACCTGCTCGGCTGATCTGTCCAGAAGTCAGCAAACAAAGGTATCTTTGCAAGATATGCCCCTGCATTTTTCGCATCGACTACCATAAGGGGACTATCATCTACCGCGGCCAAGAGCTGGAGAACTTCTCTGAACACATCTTCATCCTGGACAAATATATGCAACAGGCTATTACCAGGTTCTTCCTCTATACCTACCTCGGGCACTGTATAACGCAGAAAGCTCTCGTAGATACCATCGGGTGTCCGTTGGTCCAGAACTTCCTTGATAACCCCAGACACCAAGAGAGTCTGTGAGATGGCAGAAAGCAGCTTTATGTGCCTGCTGGCGTTGCCCTCCGGCCCTACAATAAAAACGATAAGTTTCACTTTCTCATCGTCTAAAGCCTCGAAATTCACACCACCGGGCACGGTGATTATCCCAATAACAAAATCCGGCACAGATTTCAGACGACAATGGGGAATGGCTATCCCCTTGCCAAAACCGGTAGATCCCAAAGCCTCGCGCTTTCGCAGTCCCTCAAGAACACTTTGCTCGCTCACATCGGCCAGAATCGGACTTTTCTTAGCCAAGTGAGCAATTGCTTGCAGCACCTCCTTCTTGTTGTTAAACGCCGAATTAGCCTGCATACACTCTTTCCGCAAAACGTTGACAAGCTTCATAATATGTTTCCCTTTAGCCTGTAGACTAATTTCGATAACTATAAAAAGAAACTATTATAATCTATTCTTAAGCATATACAAGTTTCTCACCACGCCAATAGTTGAAAAACCTGAACAAACCCCACCAAAAGAGTTGTGTTAAAATCGGTGCACGTTCCCCCCAACATCTAGGCCGTACTGTACATCGCATCGGCTTGCCTTTGTTTGGCTAGGACTTCTGCGCTGAGCCGGCGACGAACAGTTCTGGTTTCTAAAACGCCAACAAGCTTGTCACCATCCTTCGCAGCCACAACGGGCATACATTCCACATCTAATTGCCTTGCCTTCTCCAGTGCATCTGCTAAAGCCATATCAGGCTTCACCTTGGCAATGACAGGTTCTACAATATCAAGTGCCACCAGCCAGTCACTCAGCTCCTGTGTGGCAAACATGCTCCTTATGCCATCGAGTGTGATGGCCCCCAGAAGTTTGTTCTTATCGTCAATAACTGAATAGTAAAAGTGGTTAGTGCTGCTGACTACTTTGATAACGTCACTAAGCAAGGTACCCGCGGAGATCACCGGCACATCGGTGTCCATTATATCACCAACGGTGTACGTCTTGATAAGGTCATCCTCGGTGATATTTAAGCCTATTTCGCCGGCCCGTTTAACTCCAGCCTTAACCAGCACTGGACCGACAATTTCCATGAGGAAAGTGCCGGTCATAACAACAATAACGATTGCATGGCCCAACTCTGAGCCAAACTGCTGGCTGGCCAGGATTGCAAGACCGATTGCCACACCAGCCTGGGGTAGCAGGCAAATGCCAAGATATTTGCGAACTGCTGCCGGCGCCGCGGAAAATTCGGCTCCAAACCAGGAGCCTGCCACCTTACCCGCCGCCCGGCATAGTGTGTACACAGCAACCATGACCATCATCCACACCGTTATCCTGCCAAACTCCATGTGGGCCCCGGCAAGCACAAAGAACGAAATATAAATTGGCGGTGCAAACTTCTCCACAAGCTTGAAAGTAGCCTTACTCTGCCGAGGCATCAAGTTTGCAACTGTTATGCCCAGCGTCATAGCAGGCAAAATTGGATCGATTCGCGGTATCATTGATACACCGACAACGAGTAAGAGCAACGCTAGCGCAAAGTCAAGCACCTTATCATCAGCCTTCACAAACTTCAGCAGAAAATAAAGCAGCACCCCAGCCAAGAAGCCCAGCGCTATGGCTCCCACAATTTCGCCCAGAAGTATGAAGATAGTAGCTAAGACTGAGTTCTGGCCTGTGCCCATAAGGGCCTTTGCTCCTGTAGCTGCGCCTCTATAAAGCAATAGTGCCAGAGCGTCATCGAGAGCTACTATAGCAAGGATTGTTGTCGTCAACGGGCCTCTGGTTTTGTACTCCCATAGGACGTTTACCGTCGCCGCAGGGGCTGTGGCTGAGGCTATAGCACCGAGCACAAGGCCGACCGCAATCCCGATGTAAAGTCTATCCGTCGCTGTGATATCATTGATTATGCCAGGCAGTGCAAACCACGCAACTATTGATGCACCTACTGCAACAAGCAAAAAGGCACCGATGCCTTGAGAAAAAAGGATGGTGAAAAACTGCCTTCCGTACTTTTTGAATATGTCGCTTCTTAGCTCCGCACCTATCATAAAACCGATTATGCCGAGAGCGAACATCGTGAAGGGCTCAAGAGCTTCTATTGTTCTTGTCGTTATCAGGCCCAGGACATCGCCTAAAAGAATTCCGATGATTATGCAGCCTACAACTTGCGGGATATGCAGCTTCTGAAAAAGCCGCGCACCCAACGCACCGCCCAGAACAATTAGCCCGAATAGCAAAGCCAAGTTAAGCTCAAGCCCGGTGAAAAGATTACCGCTCGAATTGGCAAGTGTATGAATCATATTTATACCATTGCAGCACTTAGCTTCTGCTTAGACCATACATACTGTCTGCTTCCTTTTGCTTGGCCAGCACCTCCGCGCTGAGTCGGCGATGCACAATACGCGTGTCCAGAATACCAAGAAGTGTATCACCATTACTTTTGGCCACAACAGGCACACATTCAATGTCGAATTGCCGTGCCTTTTCAAACGCATCTGTTAGTCGTATGCCCGGTGTTACACTGGTAACAATCGGCTCGGCAATATCGAGCGCTACCAGCCAGTCATTTAGCTCCTGAGTGGTGAAGGTATTTCTGATACCTTCAAGCGTGATACTGCCTATCAGCTTGTTGTCCTTATCGACAACCGGGTAATAGTAACTGTCAGTACTGCTGACTACTTTGATTACTTCGCTCAGTGACACACCAGAAGAGATAACCGGCACATTCTTGTCCATTACATCGGCGACGCTGTAGGCTCTTATAAGATCTTCTTCAGTAATGTTGAGTCCTGCTTCTCCGGCTTTCTTCATCCCGATCTTCACAAACACCGGACCAACAAGCTGGAGTACAAATACACCAGCTATTATTACCGACAGCATTGTATCTCTTATCTGCCCTTCAAATCGGTTGCTCGCCATTATCAGCAGCGCTATTGCAATTGTGCCTTGTTGATACAAACAAAATCCCAGATATTTTCTAATTGTCGGGACAGCTTTGGAATGAACGGCACCACACCACGCGCCTGTGGTCTTGCCAACAACACTTCCAATAATATAGGCAGCTGCGAGGAGTAGAGTTTGGATGCTTACATCGGAAATACTTAATCTGGCACCAACAATAACAAAAAACAGAACGTATATCGGTGCCGAAAACCTGTGTACAAGCTCGAAGCTCGATGAAACTTTCTTCGAGCCGATATTCGTTAGCGTTACGCCCAAAGCCATAGTTGAAATAATAACATCCAACTCCCGGGTTATTGCTACACCGATGATGAGCAACGCCGAACTTATACAAAAAATCAATACTCTTTCCGGCTCATCGGTTCGTTTTAAAATCCAGTTGAGTCCTATTCCTGCTGCTATGCCTATCACCAGCGAGCCAAAGATCTCGTAGAAAGATGAGAATAAGGCGGGAAGAAACCCTACTTCTTGATGTCCTATGACTACCCCTGCAACACTGACACATATAGCATACAAAGTCAAGGCAAGAGCATCATCAAGTGCGACAATTGCCATCAGCATCGCGGTCAGTGGTCCACGTGTCTTATACTCCCATAACACGCTCATTGTCGAGGCAGGGTCTGTTGCTGCGCAGATGGCTCCAAATACCACGCTAACCGCTAACGCAGTTTTCCAGTCGAAGAAATACCATGTTAATCCAAAGCTAAGTAGCCCCACCAAGAGAAACGCAACCATCCCTTCGAAAAGCAAAATGGCGATAACCTGTCTGCCAAACTTCACAAAAATATCGTGTTTAAGCTCACCACCGATTAAATAACCAATGATCCCCAGAGCAAACGTGTTGAACGGCTCAAGATCACTAACTGTTTTCTGAGAAATGACACCCAGCAAAGGCCCTAATATTATTCCTATGGCAACGTAACCTACGATACGCGGAATGCTAAGCCGGTGAAATATTCTCGCCCCTACCGTGCCACCAAAAATGGCAATTCCAATCAGCAGGATAATATTAAGCTCTTCGCTCTGTGCTAAAATATTTTTTGGCAATTCAATCATTGCGGCCATAGTTGAATCAAGCTCTTAGATAACGATTTTGTAATAATAGATATTTGAAACCGCGACGTAAACACCAAATAGTCAAAATTCAAATCCATCTTTGGGTACTCCCATAGTGAATTGGACAATAATGTAGGGTGCGTTTGCATGGTTATCACACTTTGCTGTACTTAGCTAAGATCCCACTACGCGTCTGTATGAGGCGCAAGCGAAGTCTGAAGGAAGAAATCGCATACGTTCTTACAGCAGGCAAAACTATGAGAAATGTGACATCTATTGTCATTGCAGTAGTCTGGATGTCGATTGCTCTGGCCATCGAACACCTCCGATTGGTCCTTATCGATGTCGAAAAGAACGTCTATGTAGAGATATGCCACATCACAGGCACGGCTTTCCTCGTAATAGGGTTATTAAGCGCAAATCCGGTTGAGTACACAAGCTTGCTTCGCTTCGAAGCCGCGATTTCGTCATTAATTTCGCCCTTCACATCAGCGAGAACCAGGTTAGAACCGTCGCTAACGAGATAAACCAAATCCAAGCTGACTGCGAAACTCACGTAGATAGCCAACCACTGGCCATTGATTAAGGTATTCAAAATCTTATTTTAGCGGCAGAGCCTAAGATAATTGATCCACATTAAGGTCGTCGGTTTCATCCTGCGACCTTACGCAAGGTATAAAAAATTGTCAGTTTGGCCTTTACGCAGCAGCATGGCAACGGTATAGTGCAATCCTGGATTATTAGCTAAAAGGAGTGTAAAAATGACCAGACAAGGCAAATACAAGTCGCTTTTCATGATAGTACTGATTGGCGCAATCATATTCGCCGAAGCAGCAATTTTAACCGGCTGCAAGAAGGAGCCTGCAGAAACGACTGAAACACAACAGCCGGGTCCAGAATTACAACAGCCTCAACCTATCGCCGAACAGCCCGAGACACCGAAAAGTAGTCTAACCGATCTTTTCCCGGGGCCCAAAATTAGCCTCAGCGAGGTCGTACGTTCTGCAAGAACGTGGGGGCCAGCTTTTGAATCCTGGGCCGGCAAAGTCGCGCCCGACTTCAGCCTGACTGATCTTGCGGGCAACCAACATACTCTTAGCAGTTACCGCGGCAAAAACGTGATGATAATTTTTTGGGCAACCTGGTGCGGCCCATGCAGGATTGAGATACCGAGTCTGATTGAACTGCGAAACACTGTCAGCCGGGACAAACTAACTATGCTCGCCATATCTCGCGAGAGTCCTGCTTTACTCAAGAGCTTCGTCGCCCAGCAGAACATCAACTATACGGTTCTGACTCAGTCTGACAGGCTTCCCAAGCCATATGCTGAGGTGAATGCTATTCCGAGCAGCTTCTTTATTGATCCCCAAGGCAAAATAAAGCTCGCCACAGTTGGTCTACTTCCACTAAGCGACACTAAAGCAATACTGCAGGCAAAATAGAACTATCCCTGTATACCAACTCATTACTAAAGCGCATTGCGCATTTAGAATGTTACTGCCAGCTCGGAAAAATTGAGTCCGTGTAGATAACTATTTGGCAGACCAACAGTTGCAACACGCCTTTTTCTCGGGAACCTGATAAGCGTCTTTTTTAGACCGCCAGGAAGTTGAATCATTCGAGCCTATTTGCTATTATAATTAAGCAAAAGGTTACTATAAATATGACAGATGTAATGAAAGCGAAAACGAAAGCATTTACTCTAATTGAATTACTGGTAGTAATCGCAATTATAGCAATTCTAATGGCGATTCTTCTGCCAGCATTGAACAGAGTCAAAGAACAGGGCAAACGTGCAGCGTGTTTGAACAATCTAAAGCAGTTGTCCCTCGCCTGGAATGTATATGCCGATGATAACGACGAGAGGATTGTATACGCCAACACACATGAAAGAAGCGCTTGGGTGTTCTATGAGCCAGGTAATACAGAAGAAGAAAAGATACGTGGAATCATAGAAGGCGCTCTGTATCCATATTGTCCTGAGGTAAAACTCTATAAGTGCCCCACAGGTATTCGTGGAGAGGTAGTGACATACGCTATAGTTGATTATATGAATGGCCATGATGAGATTGAGGGAGCCACACTACCTCCCTTGGAAAGAAGGATGCAAATTCGCAATGCTGCTAAGCAGATTGTTTTTCTTGATGAAGGACGGTTATCACCCTCAAGCTGGACCGTTTACTATTATCGTGAGAGGTGGTGGGACCCAATTACGGCTCGACATGGTGATGGGACAAACTTCGGTTTTGCCGATGGGCACAGTGAATACTGGAAATGGCGTGATCCACGCACCGTAGAGATAGGGAGTTTCTTGCCCGGAGAAACAATCAGCCCGGACGTACAAGATACGTATTGGTCAGTTGGCAATGAAGATTTATATAGAGTCCAGAGAGCAGCATGGGGGAAATTAGGTTATACACCATCTCATTAGGAAACAATGTTTTATGTTGCATTGTAGACCCGATATGATATGAACCAAAAGCTGTGGTAAACAGGAAAATAGCAGTTTAATATAAAGCAATAGCGAGGTTGAGTATGAAACGGCCGTAAATCCCAGAAAAATTTCTGGACATATTTTATTATCGTGGTTAAACTTAAAGGAAATAGGATTTTCGCACGGTAATAAGACCTTTTATTGATAATTGAGGTAATCGAATATGGCGCACAAAAAGGGACAAGGCTCTTCAAGAAACGGCAGAGACAGTAACGCTCAATATAGGGGCGTGAAACTGTTTGGTGGCCAGCAGGTAAAAGCTGGCTCAATTATCATTCGACAGTGCGGTACGAAATTCTTTCCAGGCTCCAACGTCGGCATTGGCAGAGACTATACATTGTTCGCTACTGCTGAGGGAACGGTACGTTTCCAGGGCCGAAGAGTCCACGTCGTCTGATTTTATATAAAAAGCTATGATGGTAATAAGGATGGTGGTTGCACCATCCTTTTTTTATGTCGAGTCACGAGATATGTTCATCGACGAGGCAAAAATCTGGATCAAAGCAGGAGATGGAGGCAACGGCTGCGTTAGCTTCCGACGCGAAAAATACATCCCCAAAGGCGGGCCGGATGGCGGTGACGGCGGAAGAGGCGGGCATGTTTACTTTAAGGCCGTAGACAACCTGGATACTCTCATGGACTTTGCCGGCAAGCACCACTGGAGAGCCGAAGATGGCAAACCAGGCTCAAGCAATAATAAGCACGGTGCTGATGGAAAAGACCTGATCGTAAATGTTCCACCCGGAACTCTTATCTTTGATATTGATCTGAATCTACTATTGAAAGACCTCAATCAGATCGGCTTGAAGGTATGTGTCTGTCGTGGCGGAAGGGGAGGAAAAGGCAACAAAGCGTTTGCAACTGCAACAAATCAGGCTCCAAGAAATGCCGAACCAGGCAAAAAGGGCCAGCAAAGAAATATAAAATTGGAACTCAAGCTAATCGCAGACGTCGGTTTAGTTGGTATGCCGAATGCCGGCAAAAGCACGCTCATCTCGCGTTGCTCAGCCGCTCGGCCAAAGATAGCCGATTATCCCTTCACGACAATAGAGCCTGTGCTTGGTATCGTCGAACTGAGCGGCTTCCGCCGATTCGTCATGGCTGATATCCCCGGCCTGATCGAAGGTGCTCATGCCGGTGCCGGCCTCGGCCACGATTTCCTCAAGCACATCGAGCGCACGACTATTATCGTGCACATCATCGACATCGCGCCAATGGACGGGGCCGATCCGCTGGACAACTATCGGACTATCCGTAATGAATTAGAGCAGCACAGCAAGGTTCTGGCTGCTAAACAAGAGATCATCGTCGCCAACAAAATGGACCTCGACCCAGATGATAAAATTGTCAAAGAGCTTCGAAAAAAGCTTCCGCAGCCGATTCACGCCATCTCAGCAGTAACCGGCTCCGGCATCAAAGAACTAACCGAACTGCTCTGGCAGAAAGTCAAAGAGCTTAAGGAATAATTACCTCAAGCGCGGGACTTGGGGCTAATCGCCACTGTGCCCTTGACATGGTTTGAGTCATATTCTGTCTCCTGACTTCCGACTTCTGTATTCTGTTTTAGAATTGGCTTTGTTTGGGTTTGTTTTCCTAAAGTCTTCGGCGAGGTACATTTTCTTAATCCTTTTGCAAATGTTAGCTTACGTTCATTCGGGCTTCTTGAAAATTGGCTTTGTTTTGCATAATTGACCAGTGGTCAGGGTTCAGGGGGCAGGCTTCAGGGATCGGGTTTCGGGGGTCATAGTTAGTGAATAGTGGTTCATAATTCGTCGCTCGTATCTCGTATTTCGTGGTACGTTGTGAGTGGTTAAATGGTTAATTGGTTAAATGGCATTTCACATTCGGGGTCCAGCTTTCGCATGACCAGGAGCCTTTGAAGCTCGAGTATCGTTTTGTACAGGCTGTGCTCTATTCGGCGTTCATACATCAACAGCCGCTCAAGCACCCTTCCATTTGAGAAGTCCTTTATCGCCATACGACCCAGAGCCAGCGCTTCATCGCAGGCGGGCGTATTGCCATGCGATACATGATGCACAGATTGGTCGTGGTTTTTGAAAAACAAGGATTGGGTGAGTTTGCTTAGTGGGCTGGAGGTATTACCTGCGTTCAATGCGTCGATGGCCTGGTTCTGGATTCTACAGACTCGTTTTAGCCGCCATGAGAGAGTGACAATGCGTTCGGCTAACATAGATTCCATAGGGCTGGCCGGGGCCAGCTCACTCAGCATACGTTCGCGGTAGAGGTCGAAGTCGGCCTGGCTTTCTGAGCTGATTATCTGGCTCCGGCTCGCTCCGCCGAGACGAGCGTCCTGGCGGGCGGAAAGGCCGTGTTGGACGGCGTTTTGTGAGACGGCGGCCTTGCCTTCGCTGGTGCGTGGGCCTGTCGATTTTTGTGCGTTACGCCGGTTGGCGAGTATTTGGGCTTCGGTAGCCATGATTAGTCCTTAGTCGATAGTCTTTAGTATTTAGTCGATAGTCTTTAGTCTTTAGTCGTTAGTATTTAGTATTTAGTATTTAGTCGATAGTCTATAGTCATTAGCTGATAGTTATTATTCACGAACGATTGGATTTGACTGGGCTGGCGGGACCTAAGACCTTGCCCCCTGGGGCGGGTTATCGTTTACTT
>Ga0315545_1005440_pt1 | contig 10214 bp, 8 predicted proteins | sample SalMarSW160210MG_FD_203096 | JGI IMG/M metagenome (GOLD analysis project Ga0315545, IMG submission 203096) | Salt marsh sediment microbial communities from the Plum Island Ecosystem LTER, Massachusetts, United States - Salt Marsh Sediment SW1602-10 ...
GCCGATGTCCGCCAGGTGATGTGCGCCTATCAGCGTCTGGACGATGACCCCTGCTGCGGTAACACAAGACTCTTACAACGAATCCTTCGTGATGAATGGGACTACAAAAACCTTGTTGTTGCTGACTGTGGCGCCATTACCGATTTTTTTACCAGCCATAAAGTGTCCTCCGATGTTGTCCATGCTGCTGCCAAAGGTGTTCTGGCAGGAACCGATCTTGAATGCCAATGGAATAATCACACGTATAAAAAATTGCCCGAAGCACTTGAAAGAGGGCTGCTCACTGAAGAAGACATAGATACACGCTTAATGCGTGTACTGATTGGACGTTTCGACCTGGGAGATATGGATGATGATGCGTTAGTCCCCTGGGCAAAAATTCCCATGGCAGTTGTCAATAATGAAGAGCATAGAAAACTTGCTTTGGAAATGGCGCGTCGTTCCATGACACTGCTTCAGAATAAAAACAATATTCTCCCCTTAAAAAAATCCATTCACAGGATTGCTGTCATTGGCCCCAATGCGGATGATGAGCCGATGTTGTGGGGCAATTATAACGGAAAACCGGTTCGAACAATCACAATTCTGGACGGGATTACATCAAAACTTTCGGCTGATAAGATTCTTTATGACAAAGGATGCGATCTGGTTGAAGATAAAGTCACAGAAAGCTATTTTTCGAAATGTTCGATTGACGGCAAAAAGGGTTTTAAAGCCACGTATTGGAATAACGCAGAACTTAAGGGAGATATTGTAACAACTCAGCAGATAGTTAATCCCCTGAAATTAACGACTGCCGGACAACATGAATTTGCACCCGGGGTTCGGCTCGAAGGCTTTTCGGCTGAATATGAAACCGAGTTTGTGCCGTCTCAAAGCGAAGAAATCGTATTTAAATGTGGAGCAACGGGACACTTTGAATTGTTGGTAAACGGAGAATCTATTACAAAGTATGATAATTGGAGAACACTCCCGTCAAGACATCCGTTCAAGGTCGAAGCCGGTAAAAAATATAAAATAGAAATACGATATGCCCAGTTGTATAATTGGCAGGCAAACATCGAATTTAATTTTGGTAAAGAAGTAGATGTGGATTATACCGGGCTTTTAAAGAAACTTCAGGACATTGATGTGGTCATATTTGTCGGCGGTCTTTCTACGCTGTTTGAAGGCGAAGAGATGCCGGTATCATACCCGGGTTTCAAGAATGGAGACCGTACCGATATTGAACTTCCTTCGGTGCAGCGTAATTGCCTGAAAGCTCTGAAACAAGCCGGGAAGAAGATCATTTTTATCAATTGTTCAGGTTCGGCTATCGGATTGATGCCCGAAACCGAAAGTTGCGATGCAATCCTTCAGGCGTGGTATGCTGGTGAATCCGGCGGGCAGGCCGTGGCCGACGTATTATTTGGTGATTATAATCCTGCGGGTAAACTGCCGATTACTTTCTACAAAAACATACAGCAATTGCCGGATTTTGAAGATTATTCGATGAAAGGACGAACTTATCGCTATATGTCCGATCCGCTTTTTCCGTTTGGATTTGGATTGAGCTATACTACCTTTGCAATCGGTAACGCAAATCTCAGTAAAACTGCAATAAAAACGAACAAATCGGTCGAGCTTACCATCCCGGTTATCAATAAAGGCAAACGCGACGGAACTGAAATCGTTCAGGTGTATGTGCGCAAGGTAAACGACACGGATGGGCCGTTAAAAACACTCAGAGGTTTTCAAAGGGTAGACGTGGCTGCAGGCCGGATGGGCCGGGCAGTTATCAACCTGCCTTATTCTTCGTTCGAGTTTTTTGACCGGGCAAGCAGGAAAATGGCTGTAACCTCCGGAGAGTATGAGATTTTATATGGAAATAGTTCCGACGTAAAAGATTTAAAGACGATTAAAATTACGATTGAATAAAATTAAATAAACCTACAGGAGAACGTCGTTATGAATGATAAGATTGGGGATAAAGATATGAAAACAAGAAAAAGAACGATTCTGTTTTCAATTGCCATTCTATTCTTTTTTAGCTTTTTTTTGAACCTAAAGATTCCCTGAAGATTTCCTTGAAAGAAGAATCGGATGATCGTCAGGGATTATAATTGAAATTGAGAAAAAATAATCTATGAATTAAGAATTAGTTTTTGGAGAAGAATTTAAAGATTTTCAAGAAAAATAAGAAATAAAATCAAAAGGAATTCTATGCGAAAAAGTTAATTGCCTATTTTTTAAAACAAAGTTAAAATCTTTTAAGTTTTCTAAAACTATTTTTTGCTTTTGATTTTTTTAGGTGGGGGTAGGGGACTAAGGACTATCGACCAGAGACTAAAGACAAGACTCTCTTTTTCTTCTTTTTGAATTGAAAGTTGTATCCCCTCTAAATCAAATTCCAACAGATAAATCACTCTTTTCACATTTCAAGGTCTGACCCTAAATACACTAAATACATGACCCTAAATACACTTGACCCTAAATACACTAAATACATGACTTTTCAAAGAAGGTCTGACCCGAAAAGTATTGACAAAAACAGATTCTTTTTTATTTTGTATTTTGTAAATACGAGAGTTATTGGAACAATTTAATAACCAAAGGAGATAGTAGTATGAAAAGGAGTTTATATATAACGATTGTATTAAATATGTTTTTTTTCTTGGTCTCTTATGCCCAATACGACACCCTGAATTATGATGGTATCGACAGGACATATCTTCTGCACATCCCTCCATCATATGATGGACTTTCCGCTGTACCCCTTGTTGTGGTTATACATCCTTACAACGGTTATGCCCCCGGCTTCGAGATTGAGACCGGGTTTAGCAACAAAGCGGATGCGAATAATTTTATTGCTGTTTATCCTGAGGGATTGGGAAGTCCAAGAAGCTGGAATGCAGGTTACTGTTGCGGTTATGCAGTGATGAACAATATTGATGATGTTGGATTCATTTCCGCACTCATAGATACACTTACGGCAAACTACAACATCGACTCAACCAGAATATTTGCCACAGGTTTTTCCAACGGCTCGATGATGGCATACCGTCTGGCAGCGGAATTATCTCAAAAAATTGCCGCTATCGCAGGAGCAGCAGGGCAAATGATGCTGGATGAATGTAATCCGGTTCGAGCTGTACCAATCATGCATTTACATTCATTGAATGACGATGTTGTGCTTTATGAGGGAAGCTCTGAAGGATTTATCTATCCGTCTGTTGAAGACGTAATCGATATCTGGGTCGAAATAAATGATTGCGAAACAGTGCCGGATACTATTATCAATAATGCTAACCTCATGGTTAGAAAATGGGCAGCTCTGAATCATAATGCCGATATATTTTTATACACCAGACCCACAGGTGGCCATACCTGGCCTACAGGTACTGTTTCAGCCACCGATTCAGTCTGGGATTTTTTCGTAGAACATCCAATGGACCCTGCGACCGGCGTCGATGATAATGACAACCCGGATGCCGTCAAAAATTTTATCTTGAAACAAAATTATCCCAATCCATTCTACACTACAACGACCATCTGTTTTTCAGCTCCGCATCGGGAGAAGGTGACGCTAAAAATCTTTGATCCGCTCGGGAATGAAATTACAACATTATTAGACGAAGAAGTGGGTGCGGGTGAACACACGGTTATTTTTGACTCGCAAGACTTACCTACCGGGGTCTATTTCTATCGTATTAAGGCAGGAAAATCGGTAAACGCAAAGAAACTCGTAATACTGCGATAGTTTCAGAATAAATAACCATATCATTCGCCACAGACAAACACTGATACACACGGATTCTTTTTGTTGGTTTTTTAACCCTAAACACGAAACTCAAAACTCGAAACCGTTGTTAGTCTTTTCACATTTTAAGGTCTAACCCTGTAAACAGAAAAAGGCCCGACCGCCCCTCCCAAAAAAGAAGAATCATAGAAAAAATAATTGTTGTAAAGAGAAGAATTATACGTAGATTCTCTGAATCTAAGTTAAATGGTTAAATTGTAAAATTGTTGAATAGGAAAAACAAAAAAATTTACTTTGTGTCTTAGTGCCTTCGTGGCTAATTGTAAAAGAAAAAGTTAATTGCCTATTTTTTAAAACAAAGTCGCTTAGGTGGTTGGCTTGACAAACTAAATTTTATTTGTAAAATATTATTAAATTAAAAGGGTTTATGAAATATGAAAATTAAAGAGCTTACCGATAAAGAAATAATAGACGTTATAAACAAAAATAGCGATATCCTTAGAAAGTACGGAGTAAAAAAACTTGAGCTTTTCGGTTCTTATGTGAAAGGGGAGCAGAAAAACGATAGTGATATTGATTTTCTTGTTGAATTTGAAAAACCCGATTTCGATAGTTTTATGGATTTAGCTTTTTTTCTTGAGGATTTGTTTGAGAGAAAAGTTGAACTCATTACTAAGGGAAGTTTGAGCCCTCATATTGAACCATATGTTGAGAAGGAACTAGTCTGGAGTGAAACGTAATCTTCCATTTCTAAAACATATATTAGAAGAGATTAATTTTTTATTGGGAGAAACCAAAGGGCTGGAATTTGATGATTTTATATCTAACGAGTTGTTGAAAAGAAGTTGTACGAGAAGTATTGAAATCATCGGAGAAGCTACTAAGAATTTATCACCTGAAATTAAAGAGAAATATAAGAATATCGAGTGGAAGAGAATGGCGGGCATGCGGGATAAAATAATACATTATTATTTTGGAGTTAACTGGGATATTGTTTGGTCGGTTATTCAGGATAATATACCTGAACTTAAAGGTAAAATAGAGAAAATAATAGGAGATTTAGAAATATCTGAGTAGCATTGTAATGAGTAATTTCTCACTCTGTAAAATCTTTTAAGTTTTCTAAAACTATTTTTGTTTTTGATTTTTCTTTTTTAGGTGGGTGGTAGGGGACTAAGGACTATCGACCAGAGACTAAAGACAAGACTCTCTTTTTCTTCTTTTTGGATTGAAAGTTTTATCCCCTCTTTTATTTTTTGTGTGGTGGGGAGGTTGGCAGACTAAGGACTGATGACTGGCGACTAAAGACTAGTTTCCCCTTTTTCTTGTTTTCGGGATTTTTAGATATTTATCAGGAAGTGGTATCTAACTTATTTAAAAATTCAAAGATTAAGGGAGATTTATCTTTTGTGTTTTTTATAATTTTCTTTTGCCATTTTTTTGGCAGGGATTTAAAGATATTTTTTAATTTCTTTCGCTGGGATGTTTTTTCAAGTAGAAACTCGCCAATTTCTTTTGCGGCTTTTAGGTCTCTGATCATTTTTTCTTCTTTCTTACGTCTTTCAAATACGATGAATTTATGAAGAACATAAGCTGCCGGTTCAGGTAGTGTGACTTTTATATTCTTGAACTCGGCTTTAATCGTATGTGATTGTAAAAGGTTTAAGTAGCGTAGCCCCTGAGCGTTTACGTGAAGTTTAGAAATTTCATAAGGTTTATCACCTTTTCCTCTGCCAAGTTCAGGAGTCAAGAATTCCAACTCAAGTTCCGGGTGAGCATATTTTGTATACCCCGAAGGATAATTCTGAACAGGTCTAAAATCTAATGCTTTGAGTATTTTTGGGATATTGGTTTCTTTTTTTATTATGGGAGGATTTGGTATTAAAAAATCTATATCGAGTGTTCTTACTGCTGGGATTTCAGGGGAATTATCAAAATAGATTCTATAGAAGTAATGGCACCAGCTTCCAACTAAAATTATTTCATTCAAAACTCCGGCTTTTTGCAAAGCTTTTAGAGTATCTATAAATAAATTACTTTTTGCTTCCATTTATCATTTTTTCTAATTTTTTTATGTCTTTTTTAACCTGTCGTTTAAGTTTCTCTAATTTCTTTCTTTCTTTTATTTTTTCGTTCATCTTATCTAATGCTTCTTTATTTAATTTTCCTATATATTCAAAAACCCCCTTTTTGCTTTCCCTATAATTGAGATAATAGTAAATGTTACCTCTTATATTTTTTTTGATTAAGCTTCCCCTGGGTAGTTCCGCTATTTTTTTCGCATAACTCTTTTCAAGTTTTTTCAAGCGTTCTAATTCTTCCTTTAATACTCCATTTAGAATTTCCAATTTTATCTCCTATAATTACCAGACAAATTTTTGTTTTATATATTTTGTCTGGTAAAAGATTTATTGTTGCTCTATTACCAGACAATTCTTTCATTATTATAAGTTGTCTGGTAACATTTGTCAAGTTCTAAAGGGAGGGAAGTGAAAAATCTTTTAAGTTTTCTAAAACAATTTTTTTCTTTTGGTTTTTCTTTTTTAGGTGTGTGGTAGGGGACTAAGGACTATCGACCAGTGACTAAAGACAAGATTCTCTTTTTCTTCTTTTTGAATTGAAAGTTTTATCCCCTCTTTTATTTTTTGTGTGGTGGGGAGGTTGGCAGACTAAGGACTGATGACTGGCGACTAAAGACTAGTTTCCCCTTTTTCTTGTTTTCGAGATTTTCGAGTAGTAGACTTAGGGGATATTAAGTGTTGCAATATTAAGAATGCTATATTGTGGTTATGATAAATTCGGTATTGAAGAAATCTACTTCTGCAATATAAACTGAGATAAAAAGAAGATAGCGGAGTTAAGTTAAATAGCTTCCTGACTTAAATACATTAGAACCGTAACTCTTAATATTTAAAATATTATAATTTTACCTTTAACTTTTTTATAAGAGGATTCAAATTTATAAAAATATACACCCTTTATGGCAGGAGCAAATTTCTCCTCATACACACCCTCAGGATATTCTCCGCTTAGAGGATTAGATACGAGACGACCTAATGCGTCGTATATATGCAGAGAAATCATGCTCTCTTCGGGAAGGTAGATTTCAAATAAAGCGTTTTCTCTTGCTACAGAGTTAACAGAAAAAGAAAATGTGCCGGGAGTTATTCCTCCACTGCCAACAGTAACCATAATAGTATCTGAATCAACTGTTCCGCTGTCGGAGGTTACTGTAAGTATGGCTTCATAGATTCCGTCTTCTGAGAAAGAGTGATTTGTAGCGATACTGTCTGAGGTTGTCCCATCATCAAAATCCCAAGAGTAATCTGTAATATTACATTTGTAAGCAGTTGAATAAATGCCGTTAAATCTATGTACTTCTCCCGTATCAAGTTCGATATCATCAAGTTCGGCTGCCCTTACACCTGGTTCTGTTTCTATATATTCGTTGGAGCCGGATTCTCTCACCAGATAATAAGTCCCCCCGCGTTTTGCCGTGATGGTAATATCCCCGTATCCGGGTATTTCGGCTGTAACATCCATTTCCGCTTGCAGTGGGGTATATGCAAATACTAACCACTCTCTCTCGGGAGATGTCCCCATAACATTAGCCATTATCCAGACGTTGAAAATTTTATCATTTGTTGAGCCATAGTCGTCGCTGTAATCAGGTGTGTAAGTTGTATCATTGGGCAATTGATACCACCTCATTCTCTCATTACCATTGTAAAATAATTCAGGCCAGAATTCATCCCTCTCATCGTAAGGATGAGGAATGTCAGTTAATAAGACAGGCTCGCTGTATTTCCAGAACCGCTCCAGGGTAGGATTCACATGTACTTCATCAACAGCATCTACGACCGTTTGATACCACTCCCAGCTGTCTTCCCGTGTATAGGTGGAATATTTAAAATCCCTTACAACTCTTGGCCTTGTCAACCACATTCCCCACTTTATGTAACTTCCATATCTCTCAGGAGGCATCTCTTGTCCTTGACTTTCCCATTCTTCTATAAATGCCGGGTCAAACCAGGTGGATAGTTCCCACCAGAAGTCAGGGTTGATTTCCTTGTAATAATCTCTTTGGAACAGGAGATTCATTGCTCCCACTTGCGGTGAGCGTCCTAAGTAGTCACGATTTCCCTGCCAGTTATTAACATAATAAGAAGGGGAAGTGCCATCCCATATGAAAGGCACCGTGGAAAACCTATCAGGAATGGGAGAAGGATTATATTCGATCCATCCGCCCCATCTGCCAAAACAGAGAGGATCATGTTCATAACCAACAAATTTTATTTTATCCGACCATTCATCCAGCTCATCTCTCATCCCATCAAACATAGCATTATATCTTGGAATGTAACCGTGTCCAGTCTCGTATCCTCCGGCTCCCGGATTTGTAAGTTCTGTATTTCCGCCGACTATCTCACTTCTGAACTCCCAGGTGTCATAATCCGGGTCACTGCTGTATGCATCCTCAAACCTGTAGTCCTCATGTACATCTACGAAATTTACATCGCCGGCTTCATTATTCGAAAGCCAGATTACAAATGGGGGGTCCGGATACCAATTCTGAAATCGGGATAGTAAAGGATTACTCCACCAATCCCTTGATTCGGGATATCCTGCATCGAGTAGTAAGGGGGGATTTACCCACCCTTCGCCTAGTGTTCTCCAGTGCTCAACAGGCCCACAGGGAGAAACTCTTGTCTGCGCTGTTCCATCACTTTCAACCACATTGGGATTCTCCTCTGGAGGGAGGCTTACCCATGGTTCTCCCGAGAGCATCCCTTCAGGTTGAGTGGTTTTGAACACTAAAGGAAGACCATATCTGGATGCTTTTTCAATCGGATTCTTAAAATATTCATCCAGATAATCATCAACAAACCAATCAGCTAACCTACAGTTATACCCAATATGCAATAACAAACAGTGCCCTTTTTCAATCATATCCATCTGCCATTCAGGAGAAAAGCCCTCTAAACTATTATTACCGCCATCCTCCCAGTTTGCCGCGAGTGGCAGGGGATTTGCCTCCTGGGGTAAGGCTTCAAGCGAGAAAAATAAACATATTAACCAACAAAAAATAATTATCGATGAGCTTTTTTCTTTAGATTTAAATGCCATGAACCTTATCCCTCCTTACTATGTAATTTTGGGTTTCGAGATTCGAGATTACAAGATAATCCCCTCTATAATTTCTAAATAAGGCTTTTAAAATATATTTATTATTTTTATTATTAAATTTTTAAATTTAATGAAAAAATAGACAAATGTCAAGTATTAGGACATGAAACAGGGACGGGGACATGAAACAGGGACGGTGCTTTAATCTGTGACAGTAGTATTGACATGAGGTTGTATTTTTGTATAATGGTTTTATGCGAAGAGCGAGAGTGGCGTATAGTGGTTCGTATCATCATGTAATGAATCGAGGTTTAGAGGGTAAGGGGATATTCTTAGGCGATAAGTCGAAATCCTATTTTTTGAATCTTTTGAATGAGAAATCAAAGAAGTTAAAAATAAGGTTGTTGGGTTATTGTGTGATGGATAATCATTATCATTTAATCTTGCAAAACAGTTCAGACAAGCTATCGGAGTTTATGAAACAGTTGAACGGTCATTATGGTATAATTTATAGGAAGAAAGAGGGGAAAAAGGGGTATGTTTTTCAAGGAAGATATAAATCTACGTTAATTCAAGAGGGCCCATATTTAAGGATGTCTATAATCTATATTTTATTAAATCCAGTTAAAGCTGGGCTTGTAGAGAGTCCGTACGATTATCAGTGGTCAAGTATAGGAGAATATTTTGCAAATTCTAAAAAAAGTATTGTGGATAAAGTATTTGTTGAAGATATATTTCAAAGCAGATCTGTTTTTGATGAGTTACTTGGTGAATGGTCAGGTAAAGATCTGCCAGTAAAGAGAACGAGGTTTGGGCCTATAATAGGTGGAGAAGATTTTAAAGAAGAAGCAATTAATAAATACGATAGACGGAAATCAAATAATGAGTCAAAAAGGATGAGAAAACAGGATTACGTATTTAATCCAGCGGATGCGGTAATTGAGGAGTTTGAAAAGAATAAAGGTTTAAAATTGAAAAAAATAAATGTAAACACATTAAAAGGAAAGAGATTGAGGTCGGAACTTTTGGTCTTACTAAAGGATAAAACAGGGTTAACATATAAAGAGATAATAGGATACCCGATATTTCGCTCATTAAAATATTCATCACTTGGCCATTTATATCAAAGGGCTAAATCCAGGATGGAGTAGATTACTGTCACAGATTAAAGCACCGTCCCCATTCACGCCCATTCACGGGTCTTCCGCAACGCCCTTTGTGTGCCTGCTGTTAGAAAAACAATCTTAGTCTTTACAACCCCGATGGAGTTATTAGGAAGGAGTAATATTGGAATTGATTATAACTCTGAAGAAAAAGGCAAAGAAAAAAATCTCCTAAGGTGGATTGG
>Ga0315545_1005442_pt1 | contig 10210 bp, 6 predicted proteins | sample SalMarSW160210MG_FD_203096 | JGI IMG/M metagenome (GOLD analysis project Ga0315545, IMG submission 203096) | Salt marsh sediment microbial communities from the Plum Island Ecosystem LTER, Massachusetts, United States - Salt Marsh Sediment SW1602-10 ...
CGGCGCCGTCGTCGGGTTTCTCCTCTACAACGTGCATCCGGCTTCGATCTTCATGGGCGACGCCGGGTCGCTGTTCCTCGGCTACATGCTCGCCGTGCTCACGATCCTCGGCACGTACTATCGGCCGGGGCATCCGACGACGTTCCCGATCGTCGTGCCGCTCGTCGTGCTCGCCGTGCCGCTCTACGAGATGGCGACCGTCACGGCGATCCGTTTGAAGAAAGGGCTGTCGCCGTTCAAGGCCTCGAAGCATCACTTCTCGTTCCGGATGCGTGGGCTTGGGCTCGGTGTGCGCGGCGCCGTCGGCTTCATCTGCCTTGTTACCGCTTGCACGGGCGTGGCCGCGCTGCTCTTGCCGCAGCTCGACGCGACCGGCGCAATCCTCGACCTGCTGCTCGTCGCCCTCGTGCTGACGCTCGTCGCCCTCCTCGAATACTGGGGCGGCCGCCGAGCGCGGCGCGAAGCGCCCCAGGACGATGAGGACTGACGTGCCCGCCTTCGCTGTCAGGACCATCGGCTGCAAGGTGAATCAGTACGAGACGCAGCGGCTCGTCGAGCAGCTCGAGGCGCTCGGGTGGCATCAGTGTGTCAACGGCGGCACGGCCGACCTGTGCATCGTCAACACGTGCACGGTGACCGAGGTGGCCGACGCGAAGTCGCGTCAGGCGCTGCGGCGGTTTCGGCGCGAGCATCCCGGGGCGCTCGTCGTCGCGGCGGGGTGCTACCCGGAGCGGGATCGTGCGGCGCTCGAAGCGATGCCCGAGGTTGACCGCGTCCTCGACAACGTCCAAAAGACGCGCCTGCCCGAAGCCCTCGGTCTCGTCGGGGAGTGTGATCCACGCATGCCGACGGGCATCTCGCGGTTTGCCGGGCACGCGCGCGCGTTCGTCAAGGTGCAGGACGGCTGCGACCGGTTCTGCTCGTACTGCATCGTGCCGTACGTGCGTGGGCGGTCGCGCAGCCGGCCGATGCGCGAGATCATGACCGAGGCGCGTCGCCTCGTCGAGAACGGCTACCGGGAGCTTGTCCTGACCGGCGTCCATCTCGGTGATTATGCCGACGGCGAGCGGACGCTTGCCGACCTTGTCCGCGCGCTCGACGGGATCGACGGCCTGCTGCGACTCCGTGTCAGCTCGATCGACCCGAACGATGTGACAACAGAGCTGCTCGACGCGATCGCGTCGGGCCGCACCGCCTGCCCGCATCTGCACGTCTCGCTCCAGAGCGGGTCGAACACGGTCCTCGAACGCATGAACCGCGGCACCACGCACGAGGCGTTCCTCGAGATGATCGACAACGCGTCGGCGACAATTCCTGATCTCGTCGTGAGCACCGATCTCGTCGTCGGTTTCCCGGGTGAGACGGACAAGGAGTTCGCCGATTCGCTCGACGTGATCGAGGCCGTCGGCTTCAGCAAGGTCCACGTGTTCCCGTTCAGTCCGAGACCGGGGACAGCTGCGGCCGAGCGCAGCGATGTCGTTGAGCACGCCGTCGTCAAGGAGCGCCTGGCGCGCGTCGGCGAGGTTGCCGAAGCGGCGGCTCGGCGGTGTCGCGCGCGGTTCGTCGGCCGGCGCGTCGAGATTCTCATCGAGGGCGAGACGAAGGACGGCGGGTTCGTCCACGGCTTCACGCCCAACTACTTGAAGACGTTGGTCGAGAGGAACGGCGCGGTCGCGGGGGACTTGCAGCCGGTCCGCGTCGCGTCGTATGATGCGACGTCTCTTTTCGGTCATGTGGAGGCCGGGTGATGATGCTGACCGGGAAGCAACTGCAGGCCATTTATGACGATTGCCAGCGCGCCTACCCGAAGGAGGCCGTGGGCATGCTCATCGGCCCGGAGGGCATGAGTCATCAGGACCGCGTCGTATCGTGCGTCAATTACCTCGACGAGCTGCACGAGTGCGACCCCGAGCGCTACCCGTGCGGCGCCGAGTCCGGCTTCGCTGTCAACCCGGATCGCCTGCTGCTGGTTGATGCGGAGCTGCGCGCGAAGGGCTGGCGGATGAAGCTCATCTACCACAGCCATCCGGACAGCGGCACGCAGCCTTCGGATATCGACCGCCGGAGCGTGCTCGGCTTCGACGGGTCACCGCTGCACCCGAACGTCGAGTACATGATTCTCGCCGTCGAGAACGGCAAGGTCGTCGGCCACGCCTTCCACCGCTGGAACGAGGCGACGTCGGACTTCATGTCCGTCTAGCTCGCCGCCTTCCTTTCGATCCACGCGCCGCCGAGGACGAGATCGCGGTCGCCTTCCCCCGCGCCGTAGAACACGCATGCCTGGCCGGGCGTGACGGCGCGCACCGGTTCGTGGAAGTCCACGCGGACGTGTTCCTCGTCGAGCGGTGTGACTGCCGCCGCCGTGCCGGCGTGGTTGTAGCGGATCTTCACGAGCGCGTCGAACGGGGCGATCGGCGGGTCGATGCTGAGCCACGACGGCGCGTGCGCGACGAGTGCGCCCGCCATCAGGTCGTCGTCACGGCCGACGATCAACGCGTTATGCGCGGCGTCGATCTCGACGACGTAGAGCGGTTCGCGCGCGCCGATGCCGAGGCCGCGGCGCTGGCCGACCGTGTAGAGCCCGATGCCCTTGTGCTCGCCGAGCAGGTTGCCGTGCACGTCGTAGATCGGCCCAAGCGCGGGCGCCGACCCGGTACGCTCGCACAGCAGCTTGGCGTAGTCGCCGTCTGGGACAAAGCACACGTCCTGACTCGCCGGGCGGTCGTGTGCGGGCAGCCCGAGCGATGCCGCGAGGCGTTGCACCTCGGTCTTGTGAAGCTCGCCCAACGGCATCAGGACCGACGCCAGGACGGCCGGGTCGAGACCGAAGAGCGCGTACGACTGGTCCTTTGCCTTGTCAAGACCGCGCCGCAGCACGACGCGATCGTTCGCTCGCACGACGGATGCGTTCCCGCGTAGGATGCGCGCGTAGTGGCCGGTCGCGATCGTGTCCGCGCCGAGCGAGCGAGCCGTCTCGATCAGCACGGGGAACTTCACCGCGCGGTTGCAGACGACACATGGGTTCGGCGTTCGCCCGCGCACGTACTCATCGCAGAACGGTGCGATAACGCGGTCGGCGAACAGCGCACGGCGCTCGATCTCGTGCCATTCAAGGCCCAGATGGTCGCAGACAGCCCGCGCCGATCGCGCCGCCTCGACCGACACCGGCACGTCGGCACCGGCGACAGCCTGCGATTGCGCCGCGAGCACGAGCGTCGCCCCGATTACCTCGTGGCCCTGCTGCTGGAGCAGGGCGGCGGCGACGCTCGAGTCGACACCGCCGCTCATCCCGACAACGACTCGCATGTTCAGTACTCGACGAGAGGTGGCCCATATCGTGATGAGCCAATCGTGCACGTCGGCGGGGCGATTGTCAATCGACGTGGCCGTGCGGCCGGTCAATGGGATCAGGATGGCGGGAGGCGCAGCCTACGTGTTGCGCGCCGTGATGAAGATCTTCTTGCGGAAGCAGAGCGCCTTGTCTTCCGGATCGACGACGTAGTTCTCCTCGCTATCGATCTGGATGAACATCTCCGACTCGGGCTCGGGCTCGTCGCTTGCCGGCTCGTCCTTGTCGATCTTGAGCTTCTTGATGTCGAGCTGCTCGTCGTTGAAATCGAAGAACGAGTGAATGCTGAACGCGCCGAGTATGTTGTCCATGCTGATGTCGACGGTCAGTCGCTTGTCGCAACTGATCGGGTCGAGGTTCTCCTCCATCTCGGAGCGGAACACGTCGCTCGAGCGCTTGTAGAGGTCGAGCAGCTTGAGCAGCGTTGATTCGAGGAACACCATGCCGGACCGGCTCAAGTTCGGTTTGCTGATCTTCTTGTCCATGAAGTAGATGTTCGTGTAGATCAGCCGGCTCGTCGTCTCGTGCTTCGTGATGAAGTGGTAGTGGTTCGGCGTGCTCGAGATGACGCTGACCTCGCGATCAGTCGGGATGATGTCGTCCTGATCGGCGACCGTCTGGTTGATCATCGAGATGACCTCGTCCGGCGACGGCCCGGTGTTGTCGTCATGCGAGGGGAGACGGAAGTCCATGCGTCCAATCCTTTGGCGCGCGTGCGTTACTCCATTCGAAGCCGTACGATCTCTGCTGTGAGATCATCGGAAGATGGGCCGTGGGGTTTAGGTGTCTTTGCGCTTTTTCGCGCGACGTTCTCGACGAGGATGCGCGACGCGAACCGGCAAAATCTGCCCGCGCTTCTTGCGGCAGAAAAGCGGCCGGTTTTGCCGCAGAAAGGGTGGTGTGAAGCGCCGAACAGCCAGTCAGGTGGTTGATTCTCGGCGGTGAGAAACGTCGGGAATGCGCCAGTGTGCCCGAGGGGCGGTCGTCGAGTGCGTGCGGCGCCAGCTACTCGGGAGTCGAGACGGATTCGTGGGAGACGACCGCCAGCTTGGCGTAGTCCATCTTGATCTGCTTGCGTTGCCACGCGCCGAGCTGGAAGAAGAAGAGCGTTCCTGCTGCCAACAGGACGTTGGAGGAGGCCATCGCCATCCACACGCCTTGCACGCCGACGCCCAGCAAGCCGGGCAAGACGAAGGCGAGCGGGACCATCACGCCGATCAGCACGAACAGGGTCAGCAGCATGGGGATCAGCGTGTAGCCGGTTCCCTCCATCGACTTGGACAGGACGATGCCGACGCCGGCGAACAGGTAGACGGCGGCCGCATACCGAAGATAGATGGCGCCCGTGTCGATGACCGCCTGGTCCGGCGTGAACAGCCGCATGAAGAAACGCGGGAACAACAGACCGGCAAGCGTGCAGACGGCCATGAACACGCTGTAGATCGTCACCGCCGCCCACGCCGAACGTACGGCCCGCTCCGGCCGGCGCGCGCCCAGGTTCTGTCCGGCCAGCGTGCCGGCCGCGCGCCCGATGCCGAAGCCCGGCATGAGCGCCAGCATGACGGTCCGGCCGCCCGCCGTCAGCCCCGCCACGGCCGTCTTGCCGAAGCCGTGGCCGACGATGTAGACGAGACACAGGGCCGATGCGGACCGGATCATCATCTGCAGTGCGCTCGGCACGCCGATGGCGAGCAGTTGCCAGATCGCCTTGAGATCCATGCGGAAATGGCGCGGCTGAACGTGCACGCGCGAAAGCCCCCGCCTGAGCACGAACACCCCGACGACACAGAACGAACCCCGCCCAATCACCGTCGCCAGCGCCGCGCCCCGCACGCCCAGGTCCAGGCCCATGAGGGGCACGGCCGGCGTCTGCACGAGCCATAGGTTGATTGAGGGGATCGAGAAGCTACCGTAGATGAAGAACGGGTCGAGGATGAGGTTGATGAGATTGGCGCCGCCGAACAACCAGAACGGCGTGATCGCGTCGCCGGCCCCTTGAAGGATTGAGCCGATCTGGAACAGCAAGACCATCGCGATGCCGGCGATCATGAGCACGCGAAGGTACTCGGTGCCGAGCTTGAGCACCTGGCCCTCGGCGCCCAACCCCGACAGGATCGACTCGGACAGCCAGATGCCCACCGCCGCGAAGATGACCGAGACGACGAGGCAGATGACAAACGCGTTGAACACGGTGACGGCCGCCTCGTCCGGCTTGCGCTCCCCGATGAAACGCGCCACCATCGCCGTCGTGCCGATCGTCAACCCCAACAGCAGCGTCGAGGTGAAGAACATCACCTGCCCGGCGAAACCGACGGAGGCAAGCGCGTCCGCGCTGTAGGCAAGATGGCCGACGAACGCGGTGTCGACGAACTGGAACAGCACCGTCAGCGACTGCGTCAGCGCTATCGGCAGCGACAGGATGACCACGTTGCGCAGGATGCTGCCCTTCGTGAGGTCGTCGGGCGGGCGGATGATCTGCCTCAGAAGCGGTCGCGGCATCCCGTTTCCCTGGTTGAGGTGCTGATCCGTTCCGAGTTCCCTTCGGAGCAAACGGCTCCGGACCCGGTGCGGGCCTCAACCTATCACGGCGTCCGCCGGCGTGGCAACGGTGGCGGGACCGGGAGCGGGCGGTTGACAGGCTTGCGGTCGGGCCCTGCGCCATCGGAGACCCGAGCCCCAGATGATGGGTGTTCTCGGCCCTGGACCCCCAGATATTGGTGCGTTTTTCCCTTTGCCAGCCGCACGGAGTCTGGTAAGCTATCGCCATCAGGGGGCTTGCGGCGGCCCGTTCGCCGCCGAGCACTCCGTCCTTGGGGGAAAGCCTTGGCCTCCGGGGGTGCGTCGTGGCTCCGCGTCCCGAAAGGAGACCCGTGTACTTCAAGCGCCTGGAGCTGATCGGCTTCAAATCGTTCGCCAACCGGAGTGTCTTTGACTTCGAGCCGGGTGTCACCGCCATCGTCGGCCCGAACGGCTGCGGCAAGAGCAACATCAGCGACGCGATCCGCTGGGTGCTCGGCGAGCAGAACCCGCGCGACCTGCGCGGCCAGCAGATGGAGGACGTGATCTTCAACGGCACCGCCGACGAGAAGCCGATGGGCATGGCCGAGGTGAGCCTGACGCTGTCGAACGCCGGCCGCGTGCTGGACATCGATTTCGACGAGCTGACGATCGCCAGGCGCCTGTTCCGCTCGGGCGAGAGCCAGTATCTCATTAACAAGAAACCGTGCCGGCTCAAGGACATCCAGGACCTGCTCATGGGCACCGGCATCGGCCTCGAGGCGTACTCGCACTTCGAGCAGGGCGAGATCGAGCAGGTCCTGAGCGCCAAGCCCGAGGAGCGCCGCGCCGTCTTCGAGGAAGCCGCCGGCATCATGAAGTACAAGGCCGACCGGCGCGCCGCCCTGCGCAAGCTCGAGGCGACCGAGGAGAACCTGGTCCGGATCAACGACATCATCCGCGAGGTCAAGCGCCAGATCAACTCGCTCGACCGCCAGGCCGCCAAGGCCCGACGCCACAAGCGGCTCACCGACGAGCTCGCCCGCTACGAGATCGGCCATCTGCTCCGCAGCCGCGACGTGCTCGGGGCCGAGCTCGAGCGGCTGGCCGGCAAGCACGACAAGGCCAAGGACAGCCTGCGCGGGCTCTACGCCGAGATCGAGACACGCGACGACGAGATTGAGACGCGTCGCGCCACACTGGCCGAGTACGAACGGCAGTTCGAGGCGCTCCAGACGCGCAAGCTCGAGATCCTCCGCGCCCTCGACCACGAGCGCAACACGATCTCGCTCAACGAGCAGCGCATCGCCGACGCCCAAGCCGCCGAGGTTGCCGCCCGCGAGCAGATCGAGGCGCTCGAGCAGCAGATCGAGGCGCTCGGCGATGAGCTGGCCCGCGGGCGCGTCGAGTTCGAGGCCCAAGAAAACGGTCTCCGTGAGGCCAAACACGCCCTGGCGGCCCAGGAAGAAACGGCCGCTGCCGACGCCGCCGCGCTCGACGAGGAAGAGGCCGCCGCTGCCGATGCCGCGCGCCGCTCGCTCGAGCTTGTTCACCGCGAGATCAAGCTGACGCATGAGCGCGAGACGCTCGAGCGACGCCTCGACGAGCACCGTGCCGCAGCCTCGGCGCTGCGCAGCGAGCAGGAACAACTGTGCCAGCGTCTCGAGCAGCTCGCCGGCGAACAGGCCGGCCTCGTCGAGCGTCGCGACGCGCTGGAGGCCGACGCGAAGCAAGCGCGCGACGATGAGGCGTCGCGGCGTCGCTCGCTCCAGGACGTGGCCGACCGCCTCGGCCAGCACGCGGCCCGCCGGCAGCAGCTCGCACGCGAACTGGCCGAGGCCCGCTCGCAGCACGAGCTTCTGTGCGAGATGCGCGACAACTTCGAGGGGTACCACCACGGCGTCAAGAGCGTGCTGCGCGCGGCCGCCGACGACGAGGGTCTCCTGGCCGGCGTCTACGGCACCGTGGCCGAGCTGCTTCGCGTGCCTGAGGAGTTCGAAACGGCGCTCGAGGCCGCGCTCGGCAGCGCGCTCCAGTACGTGGCTGTGGCGACCGGGCGCGACGCCGAGCGCGCCATCGCTCACCTCAAGGAGACGAACAGCGGCCGCGCGACGTTTCTGCCCTACGACTTGCTGCGACCCTCGCAGGTCGACGGCGCACTCATGGCCGAGTTGTTCGAGAGCGGCGCTGGCCTTGTCGCTCCGGCGAGCGAGGTTGTCTCGTGCGATGAGCGCGACCGGATCCTCGTCGACATGCTCCTGGGCGACACCGTGCTCGTCGAGGACTTCGACGCCGCGCTCCGCGTCGCCGAGCGGAAGCGCTACCCCTTCCGGTTCGTCACACGCGCGGGCGAGGTCTTCTCCGCACGCGGTGTCATCAGCGGTGGGCGCGCGGGACGGCGCGAGCACGGGCTGCTGTCGCGCGAGACGCGCATCGCCCGGCTCGCCGAGAAAGCCAAGCAGCTCGCCGCCGAGCACGATGCCGCCGAGACCGAGGAACAGGCGTGCGCCCGCGAGGCCGGCTCGCTCGAGGTCGAACTCGAGACGATCGGAGCTCGGATGCGGCCGCTGGATGACCAGGCGGCCCAGCTCGCGCACGATCTCGCTATGGTTTGCGCCTCGCGCGAGGCGCTCGAGGTACAACGCGGGACGATCTCCGGGCGAATCGCCGCCCTCGGCGAGCAGATCGCCGGCGACACCGCCCGCCGCGAAGAGCTGGCGGGCGCCTCGGCTGCACTCGACGAGGAGCGGCGCGTTCTCGACCAGGAGAACGAACGCCGCACGACCGCCGTGGCCGAGGGCCAATCGGCCGCTGCCGACGCGCACCGGAGGCTCACCGAGCTCAAGGTGCAGGTCTCTTCGCTTCACGAACGCCTTGCGGCGGCTCGCGCACAGCACGAGCGGATCGCCGGCGACATCGAGCGCCGCAAGGCTGAGATCGCCGCCCGGCGCGGCCAGGTCGAGGCCGACCGACAGAACACCGAGCGCCTGCGCGACGAGATCGCTCAGGCACGCGCCAAGATCGAAGCGCTCTCGATCGAGAAGGCCGACGCCGAGCGCTCGATCGACGCCCTCGACGAGCAACGCGCGGAGATCGGCACGGCCGTCGGCACGCTCGAGGCGAAGCTCAAGGACAAGCGCCGCCTGCTCCACGAGGCGCAGGAGAGCGAATCGGACCTCAACGCCCGGCTGACCGAGGCGCGGCTCGCCGTCGAGCGCATCGACGAGCGGCTGCGCAGCGAGTACAAGCTCACGCACGACGACCCCGTGGGCGAGCGGTTCCCGGCGGACTCGAACTGGGAGCAGATCGCCGCCCGCATCGAGGTGCTCCACGCCAAGATCGACTCGCTCGGGCCCGTCAACGTCTACGCGATCGAGGAGTACGAGCGGCTCGAGGAGCGTCACGCCTTCCTCGTCAAGGAACAGGATGATCTGATCAAGGCGAAGGAGTCGCTGCTCAAGGCGATCTCGAAGATCAACCGCACGAGCCGTCAGCTCTTCAAGGAGACGTTCGAGCAGATCCGCGTCTCATTCCGCGAGATGTTCGCGACGCTGTTCGGCGGGGGCAAGGCCGACCTCGTTCTCGACGACGAAACGGACCTGCTCGAGTGCGGCATCGAGATCATCGCCAGCCCGCCGGGCAAGAAGCTCCAGAACATCAGCTTACTCAGCGGCGGCGAAAAGGCGATGACGGCCATCTGCCTGCTCTTCTCGATCTTCCGCGTCAAGCCCTCGCCGTTCTGCATCCTCGACGAGATGGACGCCGCGCTCGACGAGCCGAACATCATCCGGTTCAACGACACGCTCAAGCCTTTCGTTGATGGCTCGCAGTTCATTATCATCACGCACAGCAAGCGCACGATCGCGATGGCCGACGTCCTGTACGGCATCACGATGGAGCGCTCCGGTATCTCGAAGGTGGTGTCGGTCAAGTTCCGAGAGGCCCTGCCCGCACCCCAAACGGCCGACGAGGCGTAGGAGCCTGCCGACGCCTCGGCATTCCAACCGACGTGCCGTGGAAGAGAATCAGCGACGAGCACCGGCGCATGATCTGGGAAGGCACCGACGACTTCTGCGGCGTCAAAAGCCTCTTCGACTGGCTCGAGACCAAGACACACAAAACGCACGTGCGGCCCGTTTCCTCAAGGCGCACATCGCGTCTGTGCGCTCGACGAGCTCTGCTGCCGGGAAGAGAGGAATTCACCGCAGAGCGCGCTGAGCACGCAGAGGGGTTAGGCGACGAGGCGGCGGCCGAGGTCGTAGGCTTCCTGGAGGCGGTCGGGGTGGTTGAGGATGGCGCCCTTCTCGCCGACGCCGGGGACAATGATCGCTGCGGCGAGATTCATCTCGAGGTAGGCGAGGCTCT
>Ga0315545_1005446_pt1 | contig 10207 bp, 7 predicted proteins | sample SalMarSW160210MG_FD_203096 | JGI IMG/M metagenome (GOLD analysis project Ga0315545, IMG submission 203096) | Salt marsh sediment microbial communities from the Plum Island Ecosystem LTER, Massachusetts, United States - Salt Marsh Sediment SW1602-10 ...
AAATCCTATAACTTCATCCACTACGGGGTTAACCGGGAGACGGAAAGGATGGACTACCCGGAGATAGAAAGGCTGGCCAAAAAGCACCAGCCCAAGCTGATTGTGACCGGCGCCAGCGCCTACCCCAGGATTATTGATTTCGAGCGCTTCCGGCACATCGCCGACCTGGTGGGGGCTAAACTAATGGTTGATATGGCTCACATCGCCGGTATGGTAGCGGTGGGCTTACACCCCACCCCCATCCCCTACGCCGAGGTAGTCACCTCAACCACTCACAAAACGCTGCGCGGCCCCCGCAGCGGCTTTATCCTCTGCCGAAAAGAGCTGGCTGGGGCAATAGATGACGGCGTCTTCCCCCAGATGCAGGGAGGCCCGCTGATGCACGCTATCGCCGGAAAAGCGGTCTGCTTCCAGGAGGCGATGCAACCCGGCTTTACCGACTACCAGCGGGCGGTGCTGGAGAATGCCCAGGTTTTAGCCAGCGGGCTACAGCAAAACGGCCTGCGCCTAATCTCAGGCGGCACCGATAACCACCTCGTCCTGGTCGACCTCGCCGAGACTGGCATCACCGGCCGGCAGGCCGAGGAGGCCTTAGGGGCCGCCGGCATTGTGGTCAACCGCAACGTTATTCCCTTTGACCGGCAGCCGCCCCGCATCACCGGAGGCATCAGGCTGGGCACGCCGGCGGTAACCACACGGGGCTTCGGCAAGGAAGAAATAAAGCAAATCGCCGCCATGATTATAAAAATTCTTACCCATATTGATAATCCCAAAATTCAAAAGGAGGTGAGAGAGGAGGTCAGTCAGATATGCTCCCGCTTCCCCGTACCCGGCATTGATGACTGATATCAGGCGCCAATAATGCTATAATAAAGGAGGTGATTAAAATGAGCACGAAACTAGCTATAGGAATAGGAGCCGTAGTACTGGTGCTGGTCGTCGTTTTCTGTGTTCTGCCCCTCAAGGAGGTAGCCTACGAGGCTACGGAGAACTATCAAGCCTCGGAAACCTATTACACCTCTGAGCCGTACACCGAATTGATACCATACACCGTCCAGGTACCGTATACCATAGACCACCAAACATATTGGAAGACGGTCACCAAGTACCGGGAAGTAACCCTGTATGAAGATGCCGCCGGACAGACTCAGGTATGGCAGGAAAGACCGGTAACGCTCTACAAGAATGTCTCCCTGCTGGAAGCCCTTATTGCTTATTGAAATTGCGCAAAGAGAGGTAATAGCCTATGGATGAGCTGAAGGTATTCACCGGTAATGCCCACCCCCTCCTCGCCCAGCAAGTAGCCGAATACCTGGGAATACCGCTGGGCAAGTGCGAGGTCTTTGAGTTCAGCAACGAGAATATCTTTGTCCGCATCCTGGAGAACGTGCGCCAGCGGGATACCTTCGTTATCCAGCCGATATGCTCACCGGTCAACCGGAGCCTGGTCGAGTTGCTGATTATGCTCGATGCCCTTAAAAGGGCCTCAGCGGGGCGTATCACCGCCGTCGTCCCCTACTACGGTTACGGCCGCACCGATAAGAAAGACCAGCCCCGGGTGCCGATAGCCGCCCGCCTGGTAGCCGACCTGCTCACCGTAGCCGGCGCCAGCCGGCTGCTGACGGTAGACCTGCACGCCGCCCAGATTCAGGGCTTCTTCAACATACCGGTGGACGAACTTACAGCCGAGTTCCTGCTCAGCGACTATTTCAAAGAAAGAAAATTTAAAGACCTGGTGGTAGTGGCCACCGATATCGGTATCACCAAGCGGGCGCGCGACGTGGCCGCCAGACTCAATGCCCCCCTGGCTATCATGGAAAAGAGGCGGCTAGGCAACGATGATAAGACAGAGACGCTCAATGTCATCGGCGAGGTGGCAGGCAAGGTGGCGCTTACCGTAGACGACGAGATAGACACCGCCGGCTCCCTGGTGGGCGTTGTCGAAGCCCTGGAAAAGCGGGGGGTCAAGGAGGTATTCAGCTGCTGCACCCACCCCATATTCTCCGGCAAGGCCATCCAGCGGATAGCCTCCTGCCCGGTCAAGGAGGTGGTGGTTACCGATACCGTTCCGGTAGCCGGTGACAAGAAACTGGACAAGATTACCGTTCTGCCCATAGCCCCGCTACTGGGTGAAGCCATCCACCGCATCCACACCGGACTATCCATAGGGGCTATGTTCGAACAGGGGTGAGCTATGTTTAAGTGGCTGGGCGGACTGGTTGACTCCAACGAGAAGGAGCTCAAGCGGCTACAGCCTCTGGTAGATACCATAAATCAGCTTGAGCCTGAATTTAAGAAGCTCAGCGACGGAGAACTCAGCGCCAAAACCGGCGAGTTCAAGGCGCGCCTGGCCAGCGGCAGCTCCCTGGACGAACTCCTGCCCGAAGCCTTTGCCGCCGTCCGCGAGGCGGCTCAACGTACCATAGGCCTGCGCCACTTCGATGTCCAGCTCATCGGGGGCATCGTCCTTCACCAGGGCAAAATCGCCGAGATGAAAACCGGCGAGGGCAAAACCCTGGTGGCTACCCTCCCCCTCTATCTAAACGCCCTTGACGGCAAAGGCTGCCACCTGGTCACCGTCAACGACTATTTGGCCAGGCGCGACCCCTACTGGATGGGGCCTGTTTATCACGCCCTGGGTTTGAGCGTGGCCAGCATCTACCCCATGCAGTCTCCCGATGAACATACCCCCGCCCTCATCTACGACCCCGAATTCGATTCCGGAGACAGCCACTGGCCCCACTTCCGCCCCATACCCCGCCGGGAGGCTTACCAGGCGGATATCACCTACGGCACCAGCGCCGAGTTCGGCTTTGACTACCTGCGGGACAACATGGTCGCCGAACTGCCCCAGTGCGTCCAGCGTCCCCTAAACTACGCCATCGCCGACGAGGTAGACTATCTGCTCATTGACGAAGCCCGCACCCCGCTTATTATCAGCGCCCCCGATGTGGAGGCAGGGCAGCGGTACCAGCTGTTCGCCCGCCTCATCCCCAGCCTCAAAAAGAAGAAGGAAGGGGATGAGGAAGGGGATTATGAAGTTGACGAGAAGACGCGCTCGGTAAGCCTGACCGACGCCGGCATCACCAACATGGAAAGGATGCTGAAGCGGGAAGGCCAGCTCAAGGCGGACAATCTCTATGACCCGGCCAACGCCGACCTGCACCGCTACCTGAGAAACGCCCTCAGCGCCCGGGAGACATACCACCGTGACCGGGAATATGTGGTCAAGGACGGGCAGGTTATCATCGTCGACGAGTTCACCGGCCGGCTGATGCACGGTCGGCGCTACTCGGAAGGCCTGCACCAGGCGATAGAGGCCAAGGAGCGGGTCAGGGTTCAGCAGGAAAGCCGCACCTACGCCACCGTTACCATCCAGAACTACTTCCGCATGTACCAAAAGCTGGCGGGCATGACCGGCACCGCCCTCACCGAGGCCGAGGAATTTCACAAGATATATAAGCTCGAAGTGGTGGTTATCCCCACCGATAAGCCGATGGTACGCCAGGACTTCCCCGACCAGATTTACAAGGACGTAAAAGCTAAATTCAAGGCGGTGGTGCGTGAGATTGAGCAGATGAATAAAGAGGGGCGGCCGGTGCTGGTGGGCACGGTATCTATTGAGAACTCGGAATATTTGAGCGACCTGCTCAAGAAAAAGGGCATCCCCCACCATATACTCAACGCCAAGCAGCACGAAAGAGAAGCCTATATCGTTGCCCAGGCCGGCAAGCCGGGAGCGGTAACCGTGGCCACCAACATGGCCGGGCGCGGCGTTGACATCATACTGGGGGGAAACCCCCAGGACGGGGAGGAAAAGGACTGGCAGAAAGAGCACCAAAAGGTGGTTAAGCTCGGCGGGCTTCATATTGTCGGCACCGACCGCCACGAGGCCAGGCGGATCGATAACCAGCTCCGGGGCCGCTCCGGCCGGCAGGGTGACCCGGGGAGCTCCCGCTTCTATGTCTCCCTGGAAGATGACGTTGTCCGCCGCTTCGGCGGCGACCGGATTAAAGGCTTTATGGAGTGGGCGGGCATGGACGAGGACACCCCCGTTGAGAATGCGCTGGTGAACAAATCCATAGAAGGCGCCCAGGTCAGGGTAGAGGGCTACAACTTTGATATCCGCAAGCACCTGGTGGAGTATGACGACGTGGTCAACCGGCACCGGGAGCTCATCTATGGTGAGCGCCGAAAGATAATAGGTAATACCGACCTCAAATCTAACATCCTGTCCATGGTCGGAGACGAGATTAAGAATATAGTGGCTATTCACACCGCCGACGAGCACGGCGAGGGCTGGGATGCGGATGGTCTGCTCAGCAAGGCATCGGCTATCTTACCCATCCCCCCCACATTTAACGCCGAAGCCATATCCCAGATGAAACCCCGCCAGATCGAGGAAAAGCTAATCGAGCTGGCACACATCCTCTACGAGGATAAAGAAAAGGAGATTGGTCCCGAGAACATGAGGGCGGTGGAGAGGCTGGTGATGCTGCGCATCATAGACATGCTCTGGGTAGAGCACCTGACGATGATGGAGCAGATGCGCCAGGGAATCGGGCTGCAGGCAGCCGGGCAGCGAGACCCGCTGGTAGCCTACAAGAGGGAGGGGCACGGCCTCTTCCAGAACCTGCTTTCGACCATCCAGCACGACGTGGTTCACAGCATATACCATATCGGCATTGCCCGGCGGGAAACCGCCCCCAAACCACCCGCCCCGGTTCAGGCCGGAGGCAACGGCAAGAAGCAGAGAATGAAGGTCGGCGGCAAGAAAGTAGGCAGAAACGACCCCTGCCCCTGCGGCTCAGGCAAAAAATACAAACACTGTTGTGGAAGGTGAGAAATGTGGAAGAGAAGGCTTGTTGAAGATGTAACTTTTGGCCTCGCCCAGGAGGTCGCCCTCCGGCAGCGCTATCAGAAAGACGGCTTTGGGCTGGAAAGTGCCTTTGGCAGCGAACGGCAGGCCAGGGCTCGCATAGAAGAGCTCAGACGGAAATTCGGCTTGAGCGAACCTGACATTCGCCTGATACAGAACATCGCCAAGGCAGGCGGCCAGGAAAGGGTAACCTGGCAGGTCTACGCCAAATCCGGCAAAGGGGTAAAGGTCTTTTTACCAGACAGCGGTTAAGGGATAAGGCTTTAACCCCATGAAAAACCAGGAACTGGCCAGGGTATTTACCGACATCGCCGACCGGCTGGAGCTCAAAAAGGACAACATCTTCAAGATTAGGGCCTACCGCAGGGTCGCCCGCTCCCTTGAGCAGCTGCCGGTGGAGGTGGAACAGCTGGTCAGGGAAAACCGGCTCAAGGAAATACCGGGGGCGGGGGAGGCCATCACCAAAAAGCTCACCGAGCTTATAACCACCGGCAGGCTGGAATACTACGAAAAGCTAAAAGCCGAATCCACCCCAGAGCAATAATTACCATGGCAGAAATAAATCCCCAATCAATATCAACCCTGCCTACCAGCGCTGGCGCAATAGAACACCTGGAGCGGGCTATCACCAGCGGCCAGCACTGGTATATCGCCCTGCTCGAGGCTATCGGGCTGTGGCCCGACGGCGCTGAAACCCACAACGGCCGCCACTACCAGTACCTCATTGACGGCGAAGCCTTCGACTGGCTGTTGCTGGCGGAACGGCTGTGCCAGGCGGTAGATGAACTCCTGCCCGAAGAGGAAAAAATGGCCCTCCTCTTCCACGGCCAGCCGCCGCTAAAATTGAGCAACAGCAAATTCAAGGCGCTCATCGGCAGCACCAAATACCGCCAGTACCTCAACTATTTCTACGGCATTACCGTAGAGGAAGCCCTGATTCTGGCGGTGCAGGAAGAAATACGCAAGGAAAAACGTATATTAGGCTATAATAAAGAGCACAATCTCACCGACGAGGTCTACCAGCGGATATACGGGGCAACCAGACCGGTGTTGCTCAAGCGCTTCCGTCAGGAGAAGGGTTACCCCCGGCTTAAGAACATCAGCCTGACCGAATTAAAAGAGTTCAGCTACTGGCTGTTCAACTACCGGCTCAAAAACTGTGATAAGGCCAGGATTGCCAGCGATACCAAGAAGGCGCTGGAGCGATTGGGCATTAACGGGTCTGCCCGGGGACTGGCAGCCACCGAGACTGAACTCTAGCCAAGCCTATCCAGACTTTGCTTCAGCCTCTCCAGCTTGTCCTTTCTCATGTTGAGGTTATCCCGCTCTTTAGCCACCACCGCCGGCGGCGCCTTGGTCAAAAAGGCTTTATCCTTAAGCCGGGCCTCCAGACGGGCCACCTCGGCGCCGGCCTGCGCTATCTCCTGCTCCAACCGTTTACGTTCCGCCGCCGGGTCAACCATGCTCTCCACAGGTATGATAACCTCGGACTCTTTTAGCACCAGAGCCAGGACGTTCTCATTAGGGGGCGCCTTTTCCCGGCGCCCAAAAAAGCTGACCGGCCTGGCCTTAGCCAGCGCCTCAATAGCCGGGGAATAAACCACGATGGCCGGGGTAAGCTCACCGGCATAGACCTGCGCCTCAATCCAGCGCCCGCTCTCCACCTTATGTTCGGCCCGGGCGTTACGGATGGCGTGCACTATCTCGATGATGGACTCCGTCACCCGTTCCGCCTGAGGGTCAATAGCCTCTTCATCGGCCCCGGGGTAGGCGGCAACCATTATGGAGTCGGTTTTGGCCCAGCCGTCAGGCAGACGTTTTTTCAGGTTCTGCCACAGCTCCTCGGTGACGAAGGGCATAAAGGGGTGCAGCAGCCGCAGCGAGGTCTCCAGCACGTAGACCAGCACCGGCAGCGGGGACGGCTTTTCCCCGGAGCTCAGGCGAATCTTGGCAAACTCAATATACCAGTCGCAGAACTCACCCCAGAGGAAATCGTGGAGCTGCCGCTGGGCTTCGCCGAACTGGAAGTTATCCATCAATCTGGTCACGCTGGCGATGGTGCCGCTCAGGCGGCTCAGAATCCAGCGGTCTTCCACGGCAAGCCCGTCCCGCTCAAAGTTGATGTCGGCGCCCGGCTTTAAACTCCTGACGACGAAGCGGGTGGCGTTCCACAGCTTGTTGGCAAAGTTACGGCCGGCTTCCAGCCGGGACGGGGTCAGCTTGATATCGTTACCCGGCGATATATCATTGGTCAGGGCAAAGCGCAGGGCATCGGTGCCGTATTTATCGATGGTATCCAGGGGGTCGACCACGTTGCCCCTGACCTTGCTCATCTTCTCCCCCTTCTCATCCCGCAGCAGCCCGTGGAGGTAAACGGTGCTGAAGGGGATATCGCCGGTATCCTCCAGCCCCATCATAATCATCCGGGCCACCCAGAAGAAGAGGATGTCGTAGCCGGTCTCCATTACGGTGGTGGGGTAGAAATAGCCGAGGTCCCCGGTATCATCGGGCCAGCCCAGGGTGGAGTGGGTCCACAGCGCCGAGCTGAACCAGGTATCCAGGACATCGGGGTCCTGCTCAATATTAGACGAGCCGCACCGGCCGCAGGCTTTAGGCTCATCAACCGCCACGGTGACTTCTCCGCAGTCACGGCAGTACCAGACCGGTATTCTATGCCCCCACCACAGCTGGCGGCTGATGCACCAGTCACGGATGTTCTCCATCCAGTTGAGGTAGACCTTGGTAAAACGTTCCGGGATAATGCTGATGCGCTCAGCCTGCACCACCTCGATAGCCGGCCCGGCTAAAGGCTTGGTATTGATAAACCACTGCTGGCTGGCTATAGGCTCGATAATCGTCTGGCAGCGCATGCAGTGCCCCACCGAGTGCCCGTAGGGCTCAATCTTGACCAGCAGCCCCTCCTTTTCCAGGTCATCCAGTATTGCCTGGCGGCACTCAAAGCGGTCAAGCCCGGCGTAGGGCCCGGCGTTCTCATTCATGGTCACATCGGGGTGCAGTATATTGACCAGGGGCAAATCGTGGCGCTGGGCAACCTCAAAGTCCACCGGGTCGTGGGCGGGGGTAATCTTTACCGCCCCGGTGCCGAACTCAGGGTCGACGGCCTCATCGGCGATAATGGGCACCGCCCGCTTCACTGCGGGCAGGATAGCCTTTTTACCCACCATCCCCTTGAACCGCTTGTCTCCGGGGTTAACGGCGACGGCGGTATCACCCAGGATGGTCTCGGGGCGGGTGGTGGCCACGGTGATGAACTCTTTACTCCCCTCCAGGGGGTAACGGACATAGTACAGGTTGCCCTGTATATCCTTGTGGTCGGTCTCCAGGTCGGAGAGGGCGGTGGCGCAGCGGGGGCACCAGTTGATAATCCGCTCCCCGCGGTAAATCAGGCCCTTTTCATAAAGGCGGACGAAAGCGGTGCACACCGCCCGGCTCGGCCCCTCGTCCAGGGTATAGCGCTCGCGGCTCCAGTCGCAGGAAGCCCCCAGCCGCTGGTGCTGCCGGGCAATCATCTGGCGCCGGCTCTCCGCCCACTGCCTGATTCTGGCCTGCGTCTTCTCCCGGCCCAGCTTATGCCGGTCGACCCCCTCTGCAGCCAGCATCTTCTCCACCACCACCTGGGTGGCGATGCCGGCATGGTCGACGCCGGGCAGCCAGAGCGTGGGCTGGCCCATCATCCGGTGCCACCTTATCATGATATCCTCCAGAGTCGCCGTCAGGGCGTGGCCGGTGTGAAGCTCGCCGGTAACGTTGGGCGGCGGCATGATGATAACAAAGGGCTTTTTCTGGGGGTCTATCCCGGGGGTAAAATAACCTTTATCCAGCCAGAACTTATACCACTTTTGCTCGACTCTGCCCGCCTCGTAGGCTTTGGGCATTTCATCTCTTGGTGTTTCGGCCATAACTTTCTTTCTAGAACCTCTCCCCCTGTATCCCCCTCTCCTTGCAAGGAGAGGGGGAGGAGGTTTTTATAAGAGAGGCTCCGCCTCTCTCTGACTCTTCTTTAAACCCCACCAAAGGGAAATACTCCCCGTCCCGGTGACTTTAAGAAAGGGGGCTTCGCCCCCTCAAACTCCCCCTACCTGTGGGGTGAGGATAGATTGCCATATAACCCTTCTACTTCTTCTTCCCCAGCATCCCCACCACCCTGTCCAGTATCTTATCCGCCACCTCCCGCTTGCTCATCAGGGGCAGGCTTTCGGCTTTGCCCTGTCTGGCTATCAGGGTCACCTTATTGGTATCGACGCCGAAGCCGCTGTCCTTGGCGGTGATGTCGTTAGCCACGATGAGGTCGAGCTTTTTCTCGGCCAGCTTCTTTTTAGCGTTGGCGACCAGATTTTCGCTCTCGGCGGCAAAGCCCACTTTAATAAAATTACCCTTCACCTCACCCAGGATATCCGGCGTCCTCACCAGCTCCAGGCTTAAGTTTGGACTGCCTTTCTTAATCTTGGACCTGGCCACAGTTTTGGGCTGGTAGTCGGCCACCGCCGCCGCCATAATCAGGGCATCAGCCTTGGCCACCGCCCTGGCCACCGCCCGCTTCATCTGGACGGCGGTCTCCACCGGGACAATGGTTATACCCTCCGGCTCAGGCAGCGATGATGCGGTAATCAGGGTGACTTTAGCCCCCCTGTCCCGGGCGGCTTCGGCCAGGGCGTAGCCCATCTTCCCCGAAGAGGGGTTGCCGATATAGCGCGCCGGGTCAATGCGCTCCCGGGTGCCGCCGGCGGTAACCACCAGGCGTCTACCGGCCAGGTCGGCTTTGCCCCCCAGCACCCCCTCGATGGCGGCCATTATTTTATCCAGCTCGGCCAGGCGCCCCTTGCCCTTCGCCCCCGAGGCCAGACGGCCGTACTCAGGGTCAACAACGGTAAAGCCCCTGGCTTTAAGCTTGGCCAGGTTCTCCTGATTGGCTGCATTCTCGAACATATTAACATTCATAGCCGGGGCTAAAATAACCGGGGCTTTAGTCGCCATCACCACCAGGGTAAGCATATCGTCGCAGATACCGGCGGCCAGCTTAGCCATGGTCGCCGCGCTGGCCGGAGCGATGACCACCAGGTCGGCGGCCTCCCCCAGCGCCACATGGTTGACGTTATCGTCGGAGACGGCTTTAAAGGCATCGGTCAGTGCTTTCCGGCCGGTGATACTGTGGAAGGTAAGCGGGGTGACAAACTTGGTCGCCGACCCGGTCATAACCACCTCGACCTTGGCCCCGGCCTGGGTCAGCCTGCTAGCCAGCTCCACCGCCTTGTAGGCGGCGATACTGCCGGTCACCCCCAGTATTATAGTCTTATTGGCTAACATTGT
>Ga0315545_1005448_pt1 | contig 10204 bp, 8 predicted proteins | sample SalMarSW160210MG_FD_203096 | JGI IMG/M metagenome (GOLD analysis project Ga0315545, IMG submission 203096) | Salt marsh sediment microbial communities from the Plum Island Ecosystem LTER, Massachusetts, United States - Salt Marsh Sediment SW1602-10 ...
CAACGGAGGACTACGGTTTAGTCAAGAACCTTGCCGGGCAGTGCCCGGAGTGCGGCAACCTGCTCCGGTACCAGGAGGGGTGCTACATCTGCCCGTCTTGCGGGTATACTAAGTGCTAGGGGCAGATGCATGCAAAGGGATCTCTGGGGAAAGCCAAAGAAGGAAGGGGTAGATCGTTGGGAGCGGGGGCTTAAACGCTATGATGCTGAGTCCTTTCCTGATAGACTTCGAAGACTCCGTCTTGTGGCGAGGGCAGAGACGAGCCCTGTAGGATATATTCTAAGCTATCCAAACACCAAGTTTCTTTTCGACGATGCCAAGAACTGCTTTATTTTTGGCCAATTTGCCGCCTGTATCTTGGTATGTCAGTCGCTACTGGAACATCACTTGAAAGAAGTGTATCGTATATCAGGAAAGGACAATGTAACCCGGTTTGGCTTCAAACGTCTTACCCAACGCGTGCTTGCCGATGGAATACTCCCCGACTTCCTCGCCCAAAAACTAGACGACTTGAGAAAAAAGAGAAATCCTTTGGTTCACACAGAACATGATATGCTGGGGTCTCATATGCATAGAGCCTTAGCTCTTAACATCACTCCCGAAGAGTTACTGGAGCAAGAGGCGACGGATGCCTTCTTGCTAACGTTTGAGATTCTCAATCGCCGTCCATTTCCCTAAACAAACATCGCTGCCTTAAGCCCCAGTATCTCCCCCTCAAAATTTGAGACCTATCCCCCTGACCCCCTTCCCTTGTTATTGATGTAGGGAAGGGGGAGTTAATCAAGAGAGGGGGCTTCGCCCCCTCTCTTTTTATTCTTCCCCCTCCCTTATCAAGGGAGGGGGATAAAGGGGGTGGGTCACCAAATAAAATCGCAATTTTACCCTAGAGCCTATATAATTAAACCGTGGCTTGGGATGAAATCAAAAAAGCGAGGCGGCGGCTCTCGCGGGAGCAGGGAACTATTATCAAGGACTGGGGAGGTAGAATCCCGGTCGCCCTTGTCTACCCCAACTCCTATTATCTGGGCATGTCCAACCTCGGCATTCATGCCATCTATCGCCTGCTCAATAGTTATAATGAGGTTGTTTGTGAGAGAGCCTTCTGGGAGATAGAAAATAGAGATAAACGGTTACCTCCCCTCTCCCTGGAGTCTCAGCGCCCCCTCTCTGATTTTGCCGTCCTTGCCTTTTCTGTTTCCTACGAGCTTGACTACTTCAACATCGTCCAGATTCTTAAAGCCAGCGGCATACCCCTCTACGCCACCGACCGCGACGAGAGGCATCCCCTGGTTATCGCCGGTGGCCCCTGCATCATCGCCAATCCCCTGCCCCTCTCCCCCTTCTTTGACTGCCTGTGCATCGGTGAAGCCGAGCCAATAATCCCGGCGATACTGCCTATAATAACCGAGGGCATTCGGGGCAAGAGGAGCGAACTGCTCAAAACACTAGCCTCTTTGCCCGGCGCCTATGTCCCGCAATACCATTCGGGAAAGCCAGTAGCCCGCCAGTGGGCAAAAGACCTGGACGACTTTCCTGTTGCCTCGGTGGTACTCACCCCGGACACCGAGCTCGGCGAGCTTTATCTCATTGAGGTGGAGCGGGGGTGCAACTGGGGCTGCCGCTTCTGCCTTACCAGTAATGCCTTCTATCCTATGCGCTGTCGCTCTGTGGACAGTATAATTGCTCAAGCCGAGCAGGGACTTAAATACCGGAAGCGCATTGGCTTGGTCGGGGCGGCGGTATCAGACCACCCCCGGATAGAGGAGCTGTTATTAAAGCTGGGGCAGATGGGGGCTGAACTCTCCATGAGCTCACTGCGGGTGAGCCCCCTCTCTAGAATAGTATTGAGGGAACTGGCTAAGGGAGAGGCGCGAACCATCTCCCTTGCCCCGGAGGCTGGCTCCAACCGCCTGCGCCAGGTTATCAAAAAGAGCATCTCTGAGGAAGATATCCTGGAATCAATGGATAAGGTGGCGGAGCAGGGCATAAAACTACTCAAGCTCTATTTCATGATTGGCTTGCCGTGGGAGACCGATGAGGACATAGAGGATATCATAAGGCTGGCGCTAAAGTACAAGGACATCCTTGATAAGCAGAAAACCGGCTGCCGTATTGCCGTCACCATTTCTCCCTTCGTCCCCAAGGCGGGCACACCCTTCCAGTGGCTGCCGATGACCAAGCCAACTATCCTGAACCGGCGCTTGTCCTTGCTTAAAAACAGGCTGCTGCCCAAGGGAATCAAAGTTAATAGCGAAAGCCCGGCCTGGAGTCAGGTGCAGGGGGTTTTAGCGCGGGGGGACATTAAAATAGCTGAGGTGCTGGCTAACACTGAGGAAGTAACACTGGCTGGCTGGCGTAAGGCGGCGGGAAAATGCCAGTTAGACATTGATTATTATGTCAACCAGAGGTGGGATACCCAAAAGAGACTGCCCTGGGCGATGATAGATTCGGGCGCAAAGTTTGAACACCTGAAGAAAGAACTGGAAAAGGCTCTGGCTCAGTGTTAGGAGAGTAGCTCGGTTACAACCTCGTTTATCTCCCGCCCGTCGGCTCTGCCCTTGAGCTGAGCGATGAGCCTGGGCATGACCTTCCCCTTATCGCCGAGCCCCTGTGCCCCCACCTCAGCAATAATCTTCTGGGCTTCAGCGATAATCTCTTCGCGGCTCATCTGCTCGGGCAGGAACCCCTGAAGAATGGCTAGCTCGGCTTCTTCTTGAGCCACCAGGTCGTCGCGCTTCCCCTGCTTAAAGGCGTCAATACTTTCTTTGCGCTGCCTGATTTCCTTGGCAATAACGCCGTAAATATCAGCGTCTTCTAGTTTTGCCTGGCGGGCGATTTCGGTGTTATGAACAGCTGATATCAAAAGGCGGATGACCGAGCACCTCACCTTGTCCCCCCCTCTCAACGCTTGCTTGAGGTCATCCGCCAGCTTCTGCTTTAATCCTTTACTCTCCATACTATCTACTATCTTCTTGAACTTCTTGGACCCCTTGAACTTCTAGCGGTCTTGCGTCTCTTGGCTGCTTCCTTTCGCTTACGCTTAATGCTAGGCTTCTCGTAGTATTCGCGGCGGCGTATCTCAGATAAGATACCATCCTGTTGCACCTTTTTGTTAAAGCGCCGGAGCAAACTCTCAAAGCTCTCGTCACCGCTGGCTCTCACATTAGCCACATGACATCCGCCTCCTTCTCATAACCCTGACTATAAATCAATTTTTATGTCACTACATTCTAGTCAGCTTAAGCCGCCCTGTCAATGCTTGCCTCGCTTTAATATCTCGTGGGCGGCTACTACCCCAGAAGCCGACGCCTGAATCAGGCCACGGCTAATGCCAGCCCCATCGCCAATGGCAAAGAGATTGCTCACCTCACTCTCCAGGGCGGGGCTAAGTTGAAGTCGGCTGGAATAGAATTTAACCTCAATCCCGTAAAGCAGGGTGTGGGGTGAGCCGACACCCGGAGCCAGCTTATCCATTGCCTGGAGCATCTCAACGATGCCGGTGAGGTAGCGGTAAGGGAGGGCAAAGCTGAGGTCGCCGGGGGTGGCATCGCTTAGCGTCGGCTGAACTCCACCGCTTTCAATGCGGGCCGGGGTGGAGCGCCGACCCTCCATGAGGTCGCCAAAGCGCTGCACTAGAACCCCACCACTGAGAATATTAGCCAGCCTCGCCAGATACTTGCCGTAGGCGATAGGCTCATGAAACGGCTTGGTGAAGGTCGTGCTCACCAGCAGGGCAAAGTTGGTGTTGCTGGTGCTACGCTCGGCATAGCTATGACCGTTAACGGTAATCACCGGGTCAACACCGCCGGTGGACTCCATGATTACCTCCCCACCGGGACACATGCAGAAGGTCCTGACCCGGTCGTCAAAGCTCTTTGAGCGGAACTCCAGCTTTGACTCATAGAGGACGCTGGTCAGCTCCTCCATTACCTTCGCCGGCACCTCAACCCTAACCCCAACATCAATGGGGTTGATATCCATAGTCAGATTGAGCCGGCTCGCTTCCTGAGCCAGCCAATCAGCCCCTTCCCTGCCCGGAGCCAGAATAAGGTAGTGACAATCAAGGCTCTCCCCGGCTTCAGTCTTAATCCCTTTGACCTTGCCCCCCTCAACGGCGATGGTGGAAGCCATTGTCTCCAGCCTGAACTCTATATGCGGGCTGAGGTAGTCCCACATCGCCTTGAGCACCGAGCGGCAATTCTCGGTACCCAGGTGGCGGATGGGCACCGCCACCAGCCTGAGCCCGGCTCTATCAGCCTTTTTGCGCAGGGCGTCAATTCCCTCACCAACACCGTATAGCCTGCTTGGGGCGCCAAACCTGAGGTAGACCTCGTCAACATAGCGGATAAGGGCTCCCGTCTCGCTCTCCCCGAGGTAACTGGTGAGCCTGCCACCAACCGCTGGTGATAGGGTCAGCTTGCCGTCGCTGAAGGCGCCAGCCCCACCCAGACCGCAGACAAGGTTGCACGGCGAGCAGGGCAAGCAGGGACCCCCGGTGTCACGGCTCGGGCAGTGACGGTTATCCATATGTCTCCCCTTCTCTATGAGCAGGATATCCAGCCCGGAGGCTTGGGACAGCTCCAGAGCGGCGAAGATAGCTGCTGGACCACCACCAACGATGATAACATCGTATTTTTTAGCCATTTTGCCAACCCTGCCATTGTATAACCAGTGGCTCTAGCCGTCAAGGAATAGTACTTTTGTCCACCACCCAAAAGTCCTGAAAGTGCCCTTTTTGTGCCAAAAACGAACGGTTTTTAACGAAAAGTTAACACCCGTTTTATGGGCAATTAATCTTGCTAGCTTAAAATTAGACTGTGATTAGGCGTGAAAATGGCTTTGCCCCCATTGATGTCCTGCCATCTGTCAAGACTTACAGTGGACACCATCGGATGCTAATTTGCCATTTGACATTTGCCATTTGGCGAGTTAGAATTATAAAAAATTATTATGGTTAACGAGAACAGCATCAATTTAGGCGAAATAATCAGGCGACAAAGGGTTACCATACCACTTACTCTCCAGGAACTAGCTACTATGTCGGGGGTATCCCCGTCCCATCTGGGGCGGATAGAGAGGGGGGAGCGCTATCCTTCAGCCCGCGTCCTGCGGAGAATCGCCAAGCCCCTGGGCCTGGGTGAGGATGGGCTATTTACCTTAGCCGGGTATCTTTCTCCCCACTATTCTGGCGTGGCTGAGGCCGACGCAACATATTCGGGGAACAGGGTAGACCCTTATGTGGCTGGTATGCTTGCCCGGGAGCCGGCTGAGGTGCAGCGCGCCCTCATTGCCATCCTCACTATCCTAAAGAATATAGCCAAGGGCGTGACCAAATAATAAGCCGGGGGAGTAAGGTTGCCAATAGTTGTCGCCGCAGTGCTGGCGCTGAGTTTGGTCAGCCTTTTTAGCAGCACTGGCAGGTAACAATAAGGAATGGGCAAACCTATTATTAAGAAGACTAATGGTTAGAAAACTGCTAATAGTTGTCTCCGTGGTGCTGGCGCTCACTTTAGTCAGCCCGCTCTTACCAGCGCTGGAGATGAGCGAGGTTGCCTATGCCGCGCCAGATTCAATCACCAACTCCCCCACTGCCAACTCGGGAGGCTGGACTAATCCAGCCAATGCCTATGCCGACGGCGGGGGATACGCCTCAGTCATGAGCGGGACACCATCCTCCTCACATACATATTCAGGATACGGCTTTAATCTCACTGGTAATCAGATAAATCAGGTCAGGGTGAGATATGATGCCTGGTGCGCTGGCACCGGGGGTGCGGCTAACCAGCAAAGAGTTCCTACCGCCGACGGAGGGGTAGGGGGAAGATGGGACACGGCACCGAGGTGGGATGATGTAGACGAGACCACCCCAAATGATTCCGATTACATGACTGGCGTTAGTACCACTGGTGGATCCGCCTACTGCTTGTTTACCTTCAGCCCCTTCTCCGTTCCCGCGGGCTCAACCATCACCAACCTGACAATATACTTTAGGGCCAGGGACTGGGGTGGTGGTAATCCTCGTAATAATATAAGGAGCTCGCTGAGGGTTGGCGGCACATACTATCATACCGTGTCTACGAGAGTAGACCCCGGCAGCAGCTTTACCACCTACAGCTATGCTTATACTAACAACCCCGCGACCAGTGCGGCGTGGACGGTGGCTGATATAAACGGCACCGGAGCCAACCCCCTGCAGCAGTTTGGGGTTTACAGCACTGACCTAAATCCTGACATACGGGTTTCAATGGTATATGCTCAGGTTAACTATACTACTACGGTTTACGATGAGCAGATAAGGGTGGATGTTAGCTGGGATGGCGGAACCAGCTGGTCATCCCAGCAGATAACCACTCTAACCGGGGCGGAGGCTACCTACTGGTATGATGTTACCTCGGCTACGGCTTGGACACCGGAAAAACTCAATGACACCAACTTCAGGGTAAGGGTTGATGCTTACACGCAGGGGACGGCCAGTGAGGTCAGGCTTGACTGGATTCCCGTTGAGGTTGATTACGGAGTGCCCAGCACCTGCTGGCTGAGCGGCTGGGCTAAACGGGTCAGGTGCTTCATTGACCATAATGACATTGATGCTCCCCTCACTGATTTCCCCGTCATGCTCTATTTAAGCAACTCATCGGGCAGAAATAACGATGACGTCTCTTTTATCTTTGACGAGCTTCAAAGCGACGCCAACCGCTATAAGATTGCCGTCACCACAGACAACTGCACGACTGAGTTGTATGTAGAGATAGAGAAGTGGGACGATGCCAGTGAACAGGCCTGGCTCTGGGTTAGGGTGCCAAGTATAAGCGATACTACTGATACTGAACTTCAATTATATTTCGATAGCAGCCATGCCGATAATACTACCTATGTCGGCGACACTAATTCTGATGCAGCCAAAATGGTCTGGGATAGCAACTTCGCGATGGTTCAGCACCTGGGGGAAGACTCTACAACCCTCTATGATTCTACTGCTAATGATAATGATGAGACAAATCCTCCCCCAGAGCCCCCCTCGCCCGGCTATATCAGGGCTACTTATAACGACCCAGGTATAATAGACGGAAGTTATTCCTTCAGCAGTGGCAGCCGAATTCAAATGGCACACAGTTCAAGCCTTGATATCACCGAAAGCATTACGCTGGAGGCATTCGTCTATCTAAACGATACAAGCGATGGGAAGCTCATTGTCAAGGATGACCCCTTTGATATAGGGGGTTCTGGTTGCTACAACCTGCAACAAGAAAACAGCGAGCTGGAACTCATGCTGGATTTGGGAGCTGGTTGGGTACGCGCCAGCGATGGCACATATAATACCGGGGAGTGGGTTTACGTGACAGGTACCTATGACCGAACCACGATAAGGCTTTACCTGAACGGTGTTGAGCGAGCTACCAACCCCCAGACAGCGGCCATAAGAAGCAGTGACATTATCAACGTGGCTCTTGGTAATCGGGCGGACGATAACGGAAACCTCTATGACCTGAACGGTCTGCTTGATGAAGTCCGCGTCTCAGACACCGCCCGAAGCGCCGCCTGGATTGGAGCCAGCTATGAAAGCGGAATAGATGATTTGATTGCTTTCGGACCTGAGGAGGAAGCGGAGGTAGTGGTATCCATCAGCATATCATATTCCCCCGACCCATATCCTTTTGGCACGGTATTGGAAAACCAGACCTACTCAACGGTAACTACTGACTTTACCGTGTCCAACGACGGCGATGTAACGGTGGATATAGTTGTCCACGGGGCAAACACCACCTGTGCCGGCACCCCATGGACACTAGACGATAACGCTATACAGGGTCTTGATATCTATGGCTTGATGTTCTGCCGTAATTTGAACCCTGGCGTCTGGGTAGTTATACCGAACAATAATGCAAGTCCCCCCGATTCTGCTGTCTATATGAACGGCTTGGGTGTCGGCAACTCAGACCAGTTCGGGCTGCAGGTGCTGACGCCCCTGACCATAACCGATAAGACTAACCAGCAGACAGGCGTAATTACCTTTACTGCATCACAAGCGCCGTAAAGTCTAAAGGAGGTGATGCCCCAACGAAAACAAGCGGAAATAAAATAAGGACAAAAATAAAAGGAAAGGAGGTGATACAGGTGAAAAAGATTATAGCTATAGCTCTGGTCTTGGCAATGATGCTGGTGCTTATCCCGGCAGGGAGTGTCTTCGCCGATAAGACTGACACGGTGACAATAACCATGACCGGCGGCAATCTGAGTATCGACGTCACTCCCGATGCGGCTTATGATTTTGGGAGTGTAGTACAAGACGCAAGCTATATAACTGCTAGTGCTACTGCCGAGTATACCGTGAACAATGACGGCACTGTACAGGCGGATATAGCTATCTCTGGTGAAGACAGCGACACATGGGCACTGCAGGCTAACCCGGGCACGCCAGATATCTATGCCCTGGACTTCCAGCGGGCTGCAGACCTTGGTGTCTGGCACGAGATCACGACGGTTGATGCTACCTACATGGACGACTTGAATAACGGCAGCGCAGACACCTTCGGGCTGCAGCTGTGGACGCCGGTGACTATATCCGCACCTGGTGCAGAGACGGCAATCATAACCTTCACGGCGTCACAATCACTGGTAGCAGGGCCAGGGTAATGCCAAGCTAGGACGGGTGGAAAGCCCGCAATTGAGGTTGAAAGCGCCTGAAACGCCTAGACTCAATAGGAAAAATGGTGTAAACTGGTAATAACGAGCACAGGTGGAAAGCCTGCAATTGGGGCTGAAAGCGCTGGTTGCGCCTAGACTCAATAGGAAAAAGTATGAAGAAACTGGTCGGACTTCTAATAGTCACGGTGTTGTTGTTGGCAGGCTGCCCCCAGCCTTCGGCACCGCCGGGGAATGAGACCCCCCTTGAGCCACCGCCCGAGGAGCAAGCCGATAATACCGATAATACCTGGATTAGCCCGCCCTCGGTGATAGTGGACAACCTTTTCCCCGGGGCTGAGGACGTGGAGTGGCCGCTGACAATACACAACGGCAAGGACGAGCCGGCGGAATTCTCCGTTACCTACCGAGTGCCGAGCAGTGCTGGTGAGGGCTATGTCCCCGCTCCCGACGAAGCTCAGGACTGGGTAATAATCGCCGAGCCGGCGCCGATGCTGGCAGCCAAGGAGAGCAGGGAGGTGCTGATATCGGTGGAGATGCCCGAGGATGCCACGGCGCCAGCAAAGTGGGAGTTCTGGGTTGTGGTCAAGGATATAACCCAGACGGGGATGATACAGACCGAGCTCGCCTGCCGCTGCCTGGTAACAATGAGCGAGTAACGCGGGGATAGCAAGGTCGTGCGGAGAGCAATTTACGCCTTTATTGCTATTACGATACTGGCTTTGGCTGTTGGCTTTCCCACCTACCTGGCTGTAGGGCAGGCAGGGGGTGGGGGCAAAACTTCCACTGCCACTGTCACCATCACCCTCACGTCGGTGTTAGCCCCACCCCCAGGTGGGGGCGGAGGTGGAGGCGGGGCGGCTGAAGAGGAGTGGACATGCCCGGCTGGTCAAACCAACACTTTCGGCAGGATTACCTCCCAAGGCCTGCTTACTACGACTATCGTGGTCGAATCCTTTGATGGACGGCTCTGGCTAATCATTGACGTCGGGACTATGGCTCTGACTCACCAGGGTACACTCTTAGGCTGTATTGGTATCCTTAAACTGGGCTCGCCTCCCCCGCCTGAAGATGCCTACCTCATTGGCGTTATGTATGATGTTATCCCCGATGGAGCCACCTTTTCCCCGCCGGCAACCCTTATATATAGCTATGAATCGGATGATATACCCGGGGGTGTGGCTGAAGAGAGGCTGGTCATAGCCAGATATGATGAGGCAAGCGGTGAATGGATTAACCTAGACAGTATTGTTGATACTGAAGCCAACACAATTACGGCAACAATAAGCCGCTTTAACGACCTCGCTGTCTTCGGCTACGGGGTGGAAGCACCACCGCCAGCCGCCTTCCACATTAGCTCGCTCAACATCTCCCCCACCACGGTTGATATTGGAGGGACGGTAAATATCACCATCATGGTTGCCAATACCGGTGGTCAATCTGCCAGCTACCAGGTGATGCTCAAGATAGACGGGGTGGTGGAGGCAAGTAAGGAGGTAATCCTTGACGCTGGTGCCAGCGAGCGGGTTAGTTTCACCACATCAAAGGGAACCGTCGGCAC
>Ga0315545_1005450_pt1 | contig 10202 bp, 6 predicted proteins | sample SalMarSW160210MG_FD_203096 | JGI IMG/M metagenome (GOLD analysis project Ga0315545, IMG submission 203096) | Salt marsh sediment microbial communities from the Plum Island Ecosystem LTER, Massachusetts, United States - Salt Marsh Sediment SW1602-10 ...
GGGCATTTGGGCTGCGACGGTTCCGGTTTCGGCATAGAACTTAAAGCAGCCTAAGGCATCGAATTGGGCCCATTTGATAAAATCCAGAAGCTCGGCGAAGTGCCGGTCGCTCTCGCCCGGAAAGCCGACTATTATTGTTGTCCGCATTGCGATGTCCGGCATAGCACAGCGCAGCTTCTCAATCAGTCGTTTGAGCTGGTCTTTGGTATCAGGCCGGCGCATAGCCTTTAAGATTTTATTATTTACGTGCTGGATTGGAATATCGAGATAGTGAACGGCTTTTTCGCTCTCTGCGATGGTTTCAATGAGTTTATCGTCAATACCTGCGGGGTATAGATACATCAATCTAACCCACGACAGACCGGCAATCTTTTCGAGCTCGCTTACAAGGCCGTCCAGACCGTTTCTGATTTTCAAATCCCGCCCATAAAAAGTAGTGTCCTGGGCGATTATATTCAGTTCGACCGCACCGGCCGAAACCAATTCAGCCGCCTCGGCCAGAATAAGTTGCCGGGGTTTGCTGCGGAATCGGCCCCTGATTGCCGGTATCGTGCAGAATGAGCAGCGGTGATTACAACCCTCGCTGATCCGCAGGTACGCCCAATGGCCCGGTGTAATAAGTAACCTGGCTCTGTCGTCATGGATTATCCCTCTCTGCTGCTCCAGATAAGCAGCCGGCTGTCCGCAAGAAAGAGTTTTTTTTATTATCCGGGCGATGTTATCTCGCTGACCGAGACCGACAACTGCATCAATGCCATTGACCTGGCCAAAAAGCTGCTGACCTTCTCTTTGGGGCAGACAGCCTGCAACAATCACTTTTTTAACGGGGCCACTGCACTTTCTGTCCACAGCGTGCTTTATTGCTTCAATTGATTCAGCTTTGGCCGGGGCGATAAAGCCGCAGGTATTGATGACAATGACGTCGGCATTATCAGGCTCGGCGGTTATCACGAAATCGGCCTGAGCGATTTCCGCCAACATCCTTTCGCTATCGACCATGTTCTTCGGGCAACCTAACGCTATAAAACCAACAGTGACTTTTCCTTTTTTTCTTGCCATAACTCCCTCAAAAATAGCAGAAAAACGTGGTTTAGTCTAATATTTAATTTGGGCAAGCTCAGAACAAGAAATTATTTTTTTACTCAATCTTTCAGAATATGCTTGACGATAAAGGAAATATGCGATATAATGCTGCAAATTACCGTCTATACCTGGGTCAGAAGTGTATAGAATTATGAAAAACACCGTTCGTCGGGCCCGGGATTATAATGACGGGTACAGAATTATGACAAGCAACGGCCAAAATGTTAACCGCAGTCAATGGCTAATCGCGGGTATGACTGTAGCGGTTGTGCTGTTGGTTGGAGGATGCGGTGATTTTCTTGGCGGAAAAACCACCGGCCTTCAGTCGCAAAGCATCATCCGTGATTTGAGCAAAATTGAACCTGTGGCCGACCCAAACATCGCTGTCCCCGAGATATACAAAGAACCACCCAAGATCATCGAGCAAATAGTCGGCGGCAAGCCGGAGTTCAAACTATTCTATTTTTGCATGTACCATACCTCCGACGAGCTCAAAAAAATCGTCCACGAGCAATTTGCAACCAAGCTTTTCACCGCAGAACCAGACCCTAAAGTAACTACCGTCACTGACTACACCGTCAGCAGTAGTCCTGCTACCAACCAGCTGGTAGTAAGATGCCCAAAAAGGGAGGATGCCGATGCGGTACTCGAATTGCTGGAAATGGTCGATGTGCCGCCCATTCAGGTTAAAATTGATTGCCTTATTTCCGAGGTTTATGCAGATTTGACATTGGACTGGGAAACCACTTTAGAAATTGAAAATCTATTCAGCGAGGGTATTAGGGCGGGAAGCTCAGCCCAGCCTTTCGGGACAGGTATTACTGAGCTCGTAGAGGAAGGAGATGTGCTGCCCGCATTTCCCGGGGCCGCGCTCAGGGACCTCGCGCGTACCCAAATGGGTCTTCAGGTCGGATATTTGAGCGATAGTAAGAATTTCCTGGCTATGGTGGACCTGCTGGAGTCAAAGGGTTACCTGAAAATTCTGATGAACCCCACGCTTGAAGTCATCAATGGCAAAACAGCGACAATCTCGTCAAGTCAGCACGTACCGCTGCAAAAAATAACTAAGTACATACCTACACCGGGTGAAATCATCGCCCAAAGTGAAACGGAATACATTGACGTGGTGGATTCGCTTGAAATCACACCACACGTCTTTGCGGACGGCTACATCGGCCTGGAAACAAGCATCCTCCTCGGGTCAAAATTGACCCCCGAAGGTGTCAAGCAGCTGCCCATTGTTACCAAGAAGGAAATCGAAAATAAAGAAAACCGCATCAGAAAGGGTGAAAGTCTGGTAATAGGAGGGATAAGAAAGACCGAGAAGCGTGACGTCGCCCGCGGCGTCCCGTTCCTGAAAGACATACCTGTGCTCGGCCTTCTGTTCTCCGGCAGAGATTTTGAAGAGCGAGTGGTAGAGACCATATTCATATTGACTCCGACCATCTCCACGGGCGGCATACCAAATAAAGAAATGATCGAAAAGGTCAAAAGAAAACATAGAACACCTACCTCTGATGGCCTGGACGAAATTATTGCGGACCCCTTCGGATTCGAGGCTGGTGAAAAAGCGCGCCAGCTCGAAGCCTCGGAGACTGAACGAATACGCCTCGATGCCGAGTCAGAAAAAGCCCAGAGCCGATATGACCTCAGAGAAGCCGAAGAACGCGCCAAAAGAGCAGAAGCAGAACTAAACAGGGTAAAAGCCGAAGCCGAGGCAAAGGTCAAGGCCGCCGAAGAGGCCGCCGAAAAGGCCAAAGAAGAGGCCGAAAGAGCAAAGAAAGAAGAAGAGAAGTAAAGGCCGAAGAAGATAACGACGAACCTGAAGCTTAACAAGGCTTAAACAAATAAGACAAATGAGATATTCCGCCGCACTACGTCATCATGCCGCTGTTTTTATTTCGAGGTCACTGGTGTCATATCCGGATGCCATTATTAGGATTTAATTTTTTAGGAAAGGGAGAAACTATGGATAATTTTGACAGCGCTAATCTTGGGGGCCAAAACCTCAACGAACCCATCCCGCTTGATAACCCGATTCCCTTTGATAGTACCGATGCAGGTGGAACGGGTGTTTCACATTCGCCCCTGGATTTAGGCGGCAGCAGCCCTGTGGAGGCGCCGAAGATTGAGGTCCCCAAGCCTGTTACGTTAAAGCCGGCCGAACAAGTAGTTTCCACCGAGCGAATCACGGGCGTAAAAACCTTCTTTACAAAACTGCACCCGGGCGCTATGAATTTTCTTGATGAGCAAATCACCAAATGGCTGGCAGAAAACCCGGATGTTGCGATAAAACGAACAAACATCGTTACAGGCCTGCTCCAGGCCAAAAAGACCGAGCCTAATATTATAATTAGCGTCTGGTATTAAGAAAGCATCTCAAAATTCTCACGGGTACGTGCCATGATTGCAGGTGGGGACGGGGGGTCTTTTCCTGCATTTTTCAGCGAATAAAGCTTTTGCTCGTGCCGTCATTACCGCCGAAGCGGCAATCAACGCCTCTAAACAACCAGCACTATAACTATACACGCGAAATAAATAAATTGTTATCCGACAATATAACAGTGTCATCCGCCTGAGGCAGACCGGAAAATTTCGCCCACACCCGGTAAAAATTCTTGGCATAAATTCTTGACATAGTGTAGGATTTACATTAGTTTTCTTTGTTTATCTGTTGGTATGTGGCAAATGAGACCTTTTTTTGTAAATTTTTTGGAGATTTTTTGTGGCTAAAGAGCTGACTCGGAAATTAATTAACGCAGGAGTGCATTTTGGGCACGGCGTGAGCCGATGGAATCCAAAAATGGCCCCATTTATTTTTGCAAAGCGCGGCAATATTCATATTATTGATGTCAAAAAAACCTTAAAGGGGCTGCTGATTGCCAAAAAGCTTCTTGCCGAGGTGGTCTCCACCGGCAAGGACGCTGTTTTTGTGGGCACAAAGCGTCAGGCCCAAAAAGCGGTTGAGGCTGTCGCCGAGAAGTGCGGAATGCACTATGTTTCCCAGCGATGGCTTGGGGGAATGCTTACTAACTTCAGAACGATACGCTCCCGATTGCAGAGGCTGGAGCAGCTGGAATCTATGACCGAAGATGGCACGCTTGACAGTGAGAGCAAAAAGCAGGCATCGAGACTCAAACGCGAGATGCGAAAGATAAAAGCTAATCTCCAAGGCGTTCGGAACATGTCTCGTTTGCCCGGTGCCGTGGTCGTGGTCGATGCTAAAAAGGAGTATCTTGCTCTTCGGGAGTCCCGGAAGCTGGGTATCGTAACAGTAGGACTCCTCGATACCGATTCGGACCCCGACACCGTGGACGTGGTCATCCCAGCCAATGACGATTCCATCAGAGCGATTGAATTGATACTCAACGAGCTGGCCGATGCGGTGGCGATTGGAAAAACAATGGTTGCTGCCCGTCAGGAACCGGCCCAACGGCCCAGGCGCACCCGCTCAAGAAGGCCGATTCTGGCCCGCGCCAGCGAAGCCAAACCACAGACTGTGCCCATTGTTGAGCAAAAACCAACACAAAATGCAGACGCGGCCTTACAACAAAGCCAAACCGAGCAGCAGGACTCGAACCAGTCCTGAGAAGATAAATTCGAAACTCGAATGGTTAATTGGTGAGTAGTTAATTGGTTAATTGGTGAGTAGTTAATTGGTTAATTGGTGAGTAGTTAATTGGTTAATTGGTGAGTAGTTAATTGGTGAGTAGTTGATTGGTTAATTGGTCAGTTAGGACACTCACCACTCACTACTCACCAGGTAGCGAGTTATCATTTCGTGCTTCGTATTTACATAATATACACATTACAATGAGTTCTGCAAAATTGAGGTTAGGCATACTTTGAAAAGAAAAAAATCGTTTTTTGTTTTTTCTTTTCAAACAGTAAGTTATTGTTTAATAAGTAGTTATCCGATTATTTAAGAAAATCAAAAAAGACAGATTTTCTTAAATAATATATGCCTAACCTCAATTTTGCAGAAGCCTATACACATTGCAAGAATAGGAGTTTAAAATATGGCGGATATTTCAGCAGCAATGGTGATGAAACTGAGGAAAATGACCGGACAGGGAATGATGGATTGCAAAAGGGCGCTTCAGGAAGCCAACGGCGATATCGAGCAGGCTACGGACATACTGAGAAAAAAAGGTCTTGCGACTTTATCCAAACGCGCCGAGCGAGAAACTTCCGAAGGCCTGGTGGTGTGCAAAAGCAGCGCCGACGGCAAAACGGCTGCTATCGCGGCGCTTTGCTGCGAGACTGATTTTGTTGCCAAAAACGATGATTTTGTTGCGATGGCACAAACTCTGGCTGACTACGCCCTGGCTTGCTCAGCCGAGAAGGGCACAGAGAATATCCTTGAAACCACTGTTGACGGCAAAAAATTCAGTGACATTCTGGCCGAGACAGTCAGTAGGACAGGCGAAAAAACACAGGTGGGAGATTACGCAAAATACAAGCTCGACGGCCCGGGGCTTATTGGCACGTACATCCACTTCAATGAAAAAGTTGGCACAATGGTCCAGATTGAGACCAGCGATGAAACCACGGCAGCCGCAGATGTGCTAAAGCAGACAGCCTCCGATATAGCGATGCACATCACTGCCACCAAGCCCCTGGCGTTGGATAAAGACGAGATTGTTCCTGAAACGATTGAACGGGAAAAGGCCATATTCGCCGAGCAGGTCAAAAACAAACCAGCCAACATCATAGATAAAATCGTCGAAGGCAAGATGAGGAAATTTTTTACTGAGAATTGCCTTCTCGACCAGCCGTTCGTCAAAGACGACAGCAAATCCGTTGCCCAGGTCCTCGCCGATGCCGCCAAACAGGCCGGCGGCGAGGCGAAAATAAAAAGATTCGTAAGATTTGAGGTCGGGTAGCAATTATAGTTTTAAGTTTTTAGTGTTGACTTCGGCGAGCTCAGTCGAGTCGAGTTTTGAGTTAACTCACAATTTAGAATCCAAAACTTAGAACTAAATTAGTATCTGTTGCAGAAAATAAAAATCGACGATGTCACCCCTGCACCTGCTTTCGCAGGTGTAAACTTGTCCCCGCGGAAGCGGGGAGCAGGGGTCCAGAGCGAAAAAGCTGGATTCCCGCTGGAGTTTATCCCGCACACGATGCGGGGCGGGAATGACAAATACTGTTTCCGCAATAGAAACTAATTGGTTGTTTAAGACTTTCGAAAGAAAATGATGGCAGAGAGCAAATATAATCGCGTGTTGCTGAAACTTTCGGGCCAGAGTTTTTGCAAGCCCGGGGAATTCGGTATCGACGGCCCTGCACTCGAGTCGATTGCCGAAAGGATAGCAGAAATATGCAAACTCGGCCCGCAGGTCGCCGTTGTGGTTGGCGCAGGCAATTTTCTGCGTGGAGAAAGTTTCTCGCAGGTCAGCCACATACCCAGAAACACAGCAGATTATATGGGGATGTTAGCCACTATTATCAATGCCTGTGCGCTGCAGGAGACGCTTGAGAAGCTCGGTCAGCCAACGAGGGTCCTCAGCGCGATTGAGGTCCCCGCGATGTGCGAGCGCTTTATTCGCAGAAGGGCTATTCGGCACCTTGAACGCAGCAGAGTTGCGATATTGGCCGGCGGAACTGGAAATCCTTTCTTCACTACCGACACCTGTGCAGCTTTACGAGCATCGGAGCTCGATGCTGACCTGCTCATAAAGGCAACAAAGGTCCAAGGCGTTTACAGCGATGACCCCGAGAAGAATCCGGATGCTCAGCTTTTTGAAAAATTATCTTACGACCAGGTGCTGGCGAAAAAACTCAGAATAATGGACCATCCGGCAATAACTCTCTGCCGGGACAACGATATTCCGATTATTGTTTTGAATATTTTCGAGAAGGGCAACATAACGAAGGCCATTTGTGGTGAGCAAGTTGGCACCAAAATAGTGATGCGTGAATAGCAAAGCGCAATACCAAGTGAGGTTAAAAATGCCCGTTAAAGAAATACTCTCTGAGAGCGAAAGCAAAATGAAAAAGGCCGTCGAAGTCCTCCAGGACGAGCTAAAGGCCGTTCGCAGCGGCAGGGCTTCCACCGGCCTGATCGAAAATATAAAGGCCGATTTCTACGGAACGCCCACACCTTTGAAACAGATGGCAACGCTGGCAGCGCCACAGGTGGATATGATTGTAATTAAGCCGTTCGACCCTGCTTCGGTCAAAGATATCGAAAAGGCAATCAAAGCCAGCGACCTGAGCATAGCACCCATTGTGGACGGCAAAATAATCAGACTCAATGTCCCGTCACTTAGTGGAGAACGAAGAAAACAGCTTGTCCAGCAGGCCAGACAAGCCGGCGAGCAGACAAAGGTTGGTATTCGCAACATTCGAAGAGAGGTCAACAAGCAGCTCGAAAAACAGCAGAAAGACAAACTCATCACCGAAGATGACCTCGAAAAAGGCAAGAAGCAAGTCGATGATATTACCAGGCAATACTCCGACAAGGTTGACGAGCTAATCACAAACAAATCGGACGAGATAATGCTTGATTAATTGTGCTAAAAAGTGCACAATGCCTTATGCACTTATGCTCTTGTGCACTTATGCACCAACTTTATTTTTGGGGGTCGAAATGGTTAAGACTAAAAAGAAATCGAAGTCTGGGTTGCGGAAAAAAACCTCCACAAGAATACTCAAGCTGGTATTGCTGCTGATAGTCGTTCTGACTGTACTGGTTTTCTTACTTGTACCGGCCTTCATGTCATCCGAGAAAGGCCGCCGGTTGATATTGTCCAAAATCAACGATTCGATCGCCGGCCAAATAGATTTCGCCGACCTGTCTATGGGCTGGTTCAAAGGAATCAAGGTCTCGGATTTGGGCTTCAAAGACAGAGTCGGTCAAATTTCCGCTCAAGTAAAGCAGGTAACAACAAAACCCCACTACGTTTCCATTATCATGGGAAATCTATCCTTCGGAGAAACATCAATTGACCAGCCTAAAGTATATATAAATCTCCAAAACCAACCTGCCGTTGAGCCTGTCGTCAAAGCTCAGCCTGTTCCTGCAAAAGCCGGCTATATCGCTCTTGTTATGGATGTTGCAATTAACGATGGCAATTTGAAAGTAACAGATTCGAGAGCCAGAACTGTTGAGCTGTCTGAGATAAACTCAAGGTTAAACTTACGGCCACCGGGACGGCAAACAGATTTCGATATCAATCTGGCTGTGAATCAAAAAGCCGAGCAATCGCAGGTTCACGCAGTGGGTAAAATTAAACCGGGCAAGGACAAAAAAGGCTGGACACTAAAAGGCACTACCGGCAACTTCACCGTTGAGGTCAATGACCTGGACCTCGAATCCCTGGGGCCGATTTTTGAATTGGCTAAAATCGACGTACAAGCCAAAGGTACAGTTTCAGCTGACGTAAACGCCGTAATCAAAGATGGTAGTTTTGAAGATTTAAATGGCACAATCAACGCAAAGAACCTGGACGTAACCGGCCCTTTACTCAAAGGAGACCAGCTAAAGACCAGCTTGCTGGATGTTGCTGTGAAACTAAAAAGTCAACAGCAACTGATAAACATAGAGAAATTGCAGCTCGATAGTGACTGGCTCGTTGCAAAAGCCGGAGGGATGGTTCCCACCACGTTTAGGTCGTGGTCCGACTTTTTAACATCCGAGTCAGATTACAGTTTAGACGCTGATTTCGACCTTAATGTCGCCTCGATTCTCTCGCAGATGCCGCATACATTTGGTATCAAAGAGGCAACAAAGATAACTTCCGGCAAACTGAGCGGAAACATTAGGGCAAATCGCGGGAGGCTTACCGGCCAGGCAAATCTCACTGAACTGGCCGGCGTCGTCGAAGATAAAAAGCTCGCTCTTTCTGAACCTCTCACCGCCAAACTTCAGATTTCGGCCGACAATAAGACAATAAGTTTCGATGAGCTCGATGTATCAGCCGCATTTGCAAAAATCAATGCCAGCGGCCCCCTTGAAAAGCTCAAATACAATGGCAATGTTGACCTTGAAAAACTACTATCAGAGTTTGGCCAATTTGTTGATTTGGGTCCATACAAAATAGCCGGTGAGATCTCGGAACAAGGTACACTCTCTATAGGTAAAGACAAGGTAACAGGCGTTGGCTCTGCGCAGGTCAAAAATCTTAGCATAACTTCGACTGCCGGCGTCACAGCGCAAGAGCCAATGGCCGAGGTTAAATTTGCTTTCGGTTACGACCGGCAGGCTAACGTCCTGACCTTTGATTCTTTCCAGGCAAATGCAAGTCTCGGCCAGGTCAATATAGAGCAGGCCATTCTTCCAATAGGTGAAAAGCCGCAAGTACCTATGCACCTGGATATATCTGCTAAGAACATTGACCTTGGAAAAGCAAAGCCGTTTGCAGTTCTGTTCGCGTCTTTGCCGCAAGAAACGCAGCTTGCCGGTATCGCCGAATCAAAAATCTCTGTAAGCTCTGATAAAAACATCTACAAAATCACAACCGACTCTACAAAAATTAGAGCTTTTAAGCTCACTTCCCCCGGCAAAAAGCCCTTTGAGCCGAACGAAGTAACACTGACTTTTGAAGCCGAGGTAAATCCCGAACAAAAAACTGTTAATATCAAAGAACTACAGTTAGAAAGTCCACAAATAAAGATTCACAAAGGCGAATTTAACCTATTCAACGAAGCTGACAAAACTAAATTAAAAGGGCAAGCGGAGTGTGAATATGACTGGTCGGCAGTTAGCGCCGTGGCGGCACCGTATTTACCGGAGGGTCTAACACTCCAGGGCAAAAGAAAAGACGCTGTCAATTTCGTCAGCGAATATCCTCGCGGACAGACGGACAAACTCATGGCCAATCTCACTGCCAAGGCCAAATTAGGCTTTGAACGTGCTGGTTATATGGGATTGAATTTCGGACCGACCGACGTGGATATTAACATCCAGAAGGGCCTGCTGAAAATTGCACCGTTTATGACGACTGTCAACGACGGCCAATTCAACTTTGCCGGCCAGACGGATTTCAGACAAAAGCCTGCACAATTCAAAATAGCCAAACCGATGCAGCTAATGAAGAATATTAAGATCAACGACCAGACGACCAAAAATCTTTTAAGGTATCTCAATCCGATTTTCGCAGATGCCGTCAATG
>Ga0315545_1005451_pt1 | contig 10202 bp, 10 predicted proteins | sample SalMarSW160210MG_FD_203096 | JGI IMG/M metagenome (GOLD analysis project Ga0315545, IMG submission 203096) | Salt marsh sediment microbial communities from the Plum Island Ecosystem LTER, Massachusetts, United States - Salt Marsh Sediment SW1602-10 ...
AACGCCGGTCGAGAATATAAAAGCAGTTGCGCCTCTTTGTGATATGGTTCTGGTTATGACGGTTCATCCGGGCTTTGGAGGCCAGGAGTTTATGCTGGAAGCTGCGAAGAAAGTCGCTGAGGTAAGAAGAATTGTTGGTCCTGGCGTACGCATAGAAGTTGATGGTGGGATAAATACTGAAACTATACCAAAAGTCATTTCCTATGGTGCTGACACACTGGTAGTAGGTCATGCGATATTCGCAGAACCCGACCGTGTCGCTGCGATAAATGCCATTCGTACCGTTATCGGTTGATTTCTCTGGCAAATCAGACTCTCTTTTGGTACAATTCCGTAATTAAAAATCGATTCGTGAACAGTTTGAAAACCCCGCATATAAAGCGGGGCTAAAAAATAATTATGGCCAAAGAAACAAAGTCCAAGTGGAACGGCTTTTCATTGAAGCCTCGCCGCGAGATGCCAGACGGACTTTGGGTTCGCTGTCCGCATTGTGAGCACATGCTCTACAGGGCCAGTGTTGAGAAGAACCTCAATGTTTGTCCTGAGTGTACTTATCATTTTCGCATAGGTTCCGAGACACGGATCAAGCAATTGACGGACGAAGGCTCTTTTCAGCAGTTCCTTGGCGATCTTACAACCAGCGACCCCTTGGGCTTTAAGTTCAGAGGGACAACTTATAAGCAGCGTGTCAAAAACGACGAGAAAAAGAGCGGCGTAAAAGAGGCGATACTTATAGGCAAGGCCTTTATCAAGGCAAGGCCGGTTATGCTGGCGGTGATGGAGCCAAATTTCCTCATGGGCTCGATGGGTTTTGTCGTCGGCGAGAAATTCTGCGTCGCGGTGGATATGGCCCTGGAGGAGGAGCTGCCTTTTGTAGTAGTTAGTTGCTCCGGTGGAGCAAGAATGCACGAGGGAGTGGTGTCACTTGGACAGATGGCTAAGACTTCTGCCGCTTTAGCCAAATTCAGTGAGGCCAAAGGCCTTTTCATTTCAGTTCTGACCGACCCAACGACCGGTGGCGTGACAGCAAGCTTTGCGATGTTGGGCGATGTCATAATAGCTGAACCCGGCGCACTAATCGGCTTTGCAGGGCGTCGCACGATTGCAGAGACGATAAAGGTCGAGCTGCCGGAGGATTTCCAAACAGCGGAGTTTATGCTCGAACACGGCTTTGTCGATATGATTGTGCACCGCAAAGACCTTCGAAGCGAAATTGCACGCCTTATAGATTACTGCCAAAAATAATTCGTGACCCGTCACTCGTCGCTTGTGATTCGTGGTTCATAATATTTAGACGGCGGTTCTACCGCCGGTTTTCGCGATACGCATAACGCAGTACGATATACGCTTGAGAGGTGATTTGTTCCTTTAGAAAAACAGGCATCAATAGCTATTATTGACCTTTTAATATTAAATGGAACATTATTGTATAAACAGAGCAAAGATGTCATTCCCGCAAAAGCGGGAATCCAACTATTCTATCGGAGTTTTCTGGACTCCTGCTTGCGCAGGAGTGACAGTACGTTTGTTCCATTGTTTATTCAAACATCAATAAAGGGCAATTGAAAATGACAGGTAGGGAGACGATGACTTCGAGAGAGCGTGTTCTAAAAGCTCTCAATCATCAAGTTCCCGACAGGGTACCTATTGATCTTGGAGGGTTTCAAACCGGCATACATAAAAGAGCGTATGCTGAATTACTTGACTTTCTGGGTATCCAACCCGTGAGATGTCACTCGTCAGGGCGCAGCCGACCGGAGCAGAGCAAGCTATCTTACGGGTTAGAGGATGAAATAACAATTCTTGATCCTGTGCAGCAGCTTGCCAAGCCATGCGAAGAACTTCTGAAACGTTTCCGGGTCGATATTCGCTATATATGTGCAAACAGTCCCGAAGATTTCAAGGGTGAGATTGTACAAAATACTCGGGATGGTAAGCTCTGGCATGACTTTACGGATGAATTTGGCGTCGTCTGGTCAATGCCCTTCGACCCGGCTCAGGATGGGCCTAACGATCAACAATTGTATATGGACATTTCATACCATCCTCTTGCAAATTCTACTATTTCTGACCTTGATGATTATCCATTCCCGAATGGCGGCGACCCTACCCGTTTCACGGGTGTTCGAGAACAGTCTTTGCAAATGCGTAAGGAAACGCCGTATGCCATATCGACCGGCACCGGCGGCGTGATTTATGAAACTTGCTGGTATATGAGAGGTTTGGAGCGGTGGTATATGGATATGATCGAGAATCCTGCATTTTGTGAAGCGCTGCTCGATCGAATTCTCAGATTTTGGATGGATTATTATGACGGCTTTATGGCTGAGGTAGGTGACATTATTGATGTGGTGATGATTAGTGACGACCTCGCGGGACAAAGTGGTCCTCTGTTTTCTCCGGATTTCTATCGCAAAATAGTAAAGCCCCGGCAGAAGAAACTCATCCAGTACATAAAATCTCTCCTGTCCCGAGCAGGGTCGAGGGAAACCAGCGCGAAAATCTGGTATCACACCTGCGGCTCATGCTTCGAGTATATTCCGGACCTCATTGATAATGGCATTAATATTCTTAATCCTGTCCAAATCGGCCTTGTAAATATGGAGCCGAAGAAGCTAAAAGAGACCTTTGGCAAACAAATTGTTTTCTGGGGTGGTGCCATAGACGCCCAGCATGTTCTTCCATTTGCCAAGCCGACGGAAATTAGAGAACATGTTCGACAAAATCTCGAAATATTTAAGCCTGGAGGGGGCTATGTATTCAATAACGTTCACAACATACAGGTTGGCGTCCCGCCTGAAAACATCGTAGCTTTATTTGATGCAGCCTATGACTTCGGATTTTATGATTGAATTCTCGGATCCTCGACAAGAGAAGTATTCATATCCAACAATCTATCGGGAGACCTGCTAAGCAGAACTGCCTGCATTGTAATTTTGTACTGGGAATAGCCAGTATATGCTCATAGGCTGCTGATGTTGTATCTCGCTAGTTTTTACCATGAGTTTGTTTGCAAACTCCAGTGCAGGTTTTGTCTTCGTTACAGCAGGATTTTCCACGCTCACCTTTGTCATAGTTGCATTCTAGCCATTTTACGAAATCTTGAATGAATTCTTCCTTGAAGTCGCTCTTGAAACCACGACCTCTCTTTTCAAGTGGCCGGCGGTATTCCTCCGGGATATGGACCGCGTTTCTACCAAAGTACCAGTAGTGTTGTGAGATCAGAGCATAAGTGTCAGTCCGATGAGATTGTTCACGAACATTGCCTTTCCGTCTCTTGAATCGCTTATCTTTATAGTATTCTTTGAGCGTGGGATTTTTCTCCACTTTCATCGCGTATATCAGGGTTCCGTGCCCTGAACTTCTCCTTTTGTCCGCACTTCCAGTTCCGACTATCCAATCACCGACTTTTGCCAATTCGACAACGTTACGACGCCGACCGCCTTCACGCCTGCACTTGCAGTTTGCCAAAGTGCAATATCCTTCTGTGGGATTTGGAGCGAAGCCTTTGTCCTCAGCTACAACATAAGAGAATAACTTTGCCATATTGGTTCTCCTTAATTTTATTTGTGTTTCATTTTGCATAGCAGCTTTATATATGATTTCTATTCGTCATTTTTATGCTGCAAGATTAGGCATAACGTTCCATCTACAAAGGTACCCAAAGAGCTATGTACAACATCGTTCAGTGGAGACGCATATCAAAGCGGGCTTGAAAAGGATATCTTCATCGATAGCAGACCTCTCCACTCGACCTTATAGTTTCGATCAAGTGACAACAGGGACGTTGTTTATAAATTCGGCTTTTATGATTGAGCGTTAGTTTTGGTTTTTTCGGTACGATAAAATCTTCTCTTTCACTTCGGGGTAAATATCCATATAATCTTACAAAAATAGCGTACAGCGTGCAGCGGATAGGAGACAAGATTCTTTGTACGCAATACGCAATACGAAATACGAGCTAATAATGGGCTATTTTCGCGAAAATATTGAAAGAGCAAAGGGTTACGAGCCGGGCTTTCAGCCTAAGGAAATAGATGTAGTTAAGCTCAATACCAATGAGAGTCCATATCCGCCTTCGCCTGAGGTTATGAAGGTGTTAGCGGAAATCAAGCCCGAGCAGCTAAGACGTTACCCTGATCCGCTCGGAACGGCGTTCCGCCAGGCAGCGGCGCAGATTAACAACGTCGAGCCGGAAAATATCATGTGCTGCAACGGCGGCGATGAGCTGCTCAGGATTGCCTTGCAGGCTTTTTGCGATGAGACTCGGCCGGCGGCTTATCCTGTGCCCACGTATTCGCTGTACCCGGTCTTAGCGAATCTACAGGGTTGTGATGCAATTGAGGTTCCGTTCGACAGCGAGTTCAATCTACCTGCCAAATTAGCTGGCACCGGCGCTGCGTTGACCATTGTCTGTAATCCAAACGCGCCTACTGGTAGCTTTGTAAGCGTCGAGGAGCTGACTTCGTTGGCGGATGAGCTGAGCGGAGTATTATTGATTGATGAAGCCTATGTGGATTATGCGGAAAAAAATTGTGCGGGGCTGGTTAAGGACTTCGACAACGTGATTATACTGCGATCTATGAGCAAAGGTTATTCACTTGCGGGAATACGCTTTGGATATGCAATTGCTCAGCCGGATTTAATTGCAGGTTTGATGAAGGTCAAGGACTCCTATAATGTCGATGCGGTGGCAATAACTGTGTCTACCTCTGCAATCAAGGACCAGCAGTATTTCAGGCAAAACGTTGAAAAAGTAAAAACCGACCGCGAACAACTGTCAGAGCAATTGCGGGAAATGGGATTTGATGTGCCGGAAAGTCAGGCAAATTTTGTCCTCGCTGAAAGCAAAAGCTATAAAGCAGCCGATATTTATGATAGGTTGGTGCAGCGAAATATTTATGTCAGGTACTTCAACGTGCCCGGACTTAACGATAAACTCAGAATAACGATCGGGACGAAGCAGCAGAATGACAAGCTCATCTCCGCCCTGAAGGATATCCTGCAAGAATGAGGAACTTCTATGGAAGAAAGAACCGCCCAAGTTCATAGACAAACAAAAGAAACAGATGTTAGCTGTGAGCTTAATCTGGATGGTGTCGGCAAATACGAGATTGATACGGGTATTGGTTTTCTTGACCATATGCTGACGCATCTGAGCAAGCACGGCAAAATTGATCTTGTCGTTAAGGCCAAAGGTGATTTGGACGTTGATGCGCACCATACAGTTGAAGATATTGCGATATGCCTTGGTGAATGTCTGACGAAAGCTCTTGGCGATAAGAAGGGTATCGGCAGATATGGTCACAGCTCTGTTCCGATGGAGGATGCTTTAGCAAATGTTTCGGTGGATTTGTCCGGCAGGCCTAAGTGTGTGTATAACGTTGAGTATCGAACAGATAAAATCGGTGACTTCGACATACAGTGTCTTGAGGAGATGCTGCGAAGTTTTTCAAACACCGGCAAGTTCAATCTCCATATAAATGTGCCGTACGGCACAAACAGCCATCATATAGCTGAGGCAATATTCAAGGGTCTCGCCCAGTCGCTGGCAAAGGCTGTAAGGATTGTTGGCACTGACGTGCCCAGTACTAAGGGGCAGTTGTGATTGAACAGCCCAAAGCTGAATATCGAAGTGGAATAGGCACCGACATTCACCGAGTTGTGGAGGGCAGAAAATTAATGCTCGGTGGTGTTTACGTGCCGTATCCGGCGGGCTTGGCCGGCCACAGCGATGGCGACGTTGCTCTGCACGCAGTTATCGACGCGCTGCTCGGGGCAAGCGGAATGGGCGACATAGGAACATTGTTTCCTGACACCGAAGATCGCTGGAAAAATGCAGACAGCAAAGAGCTTTTATTTATAGTAAAGGATCGACTTGAAGAAAAAAAATGGGAAGTTGTAAATGTTGATTTGACGATACACGCTGAGGAGCCTCGGCTTGAGCCGGTCAAAGGTCAGATCAAAAGATGTATAGCAGGCCTTTTGGGAATTGATTTTACATCTGTGAATGTCAAAGCTAAAACCAACGAGGGCCTCGGCGAGATTGGAGCCGGCCAGGCCATCACTGCTACCGCGATAACACTTCTTAGAAAAAAACAAAGAAGAACGCTATGAAAAGGCAAAGTGTTATGGGATTGCAACTTCATAATAGCTTGACAAGAAAAAAAGAGGAATTTAAGCCATTGAAGAAAGGTCAGGTCGGAATATACGTTTGTGGACCAACTGTGTACGGCCATGCGCACTTGGGACACGCAAAAAGCTACGTCAGCTTCGACGTATTGATCAGGTATCTACGCTACCTGGGATACAACGTCACTTATGTTCAGAATATAACAGATGTCGGTCACTTGCTCGGCGATGCCCAGGAGGGCGAGGACCGAATGCTTGTAGCTGCCACAAGAGAACATAAACACCCAATGGCAATTGCAGAATTTTATGCACGCAATTTCTTCGAGGATATGGACAAGCTCAACTGTCTTCGCCCGGACATCTCACCTCGCGCAACCGGACACATTATAGAGCAAATAGAGTTGGTCAAGGTGCTTCTGGAGAAAGGCTATGCTTACGAGGCTAACGGCTCGGTTTATTTTGATGTGTCGAAGTTCAAGGACTACGGCAAGCTATCCGGTAGGAACACCGACGAAATGTTGGCCGGCGCTCGCGTAGAGGTTTCGCCTGATAAAAAGAATCCGGTTGATTTTGCTCTCTGGAAAAAGGCTGATCCAAATCACATTATGCAGTGGCCAAGTCCTTGGGGAATGGGTTTTCCAGGCTGGCACCTGGAATGTTCGGTAATGGCGATGAAATATCTCGGTAAAACCATCGATATCCACGGCGGCGGACTTGATAATAAGTTTCCGCATCATGAATGTGAGATAGCTCAGTCGGAGGCAGCAAATGATGTGCAGTTCGTTCGATACTGGCTGCACAACAATATGGTTACTGTGGACGGCCAGAAAATGAGCCGAAGCCTCAATAATTTTATTAACTTAAAGCAGGCTTTTTCGGGAGCTCACGAAAGACTGACAAAAGGCTATGATCCGTTGGCTATAAGGCAGTTGGTTCTTAATAGTCACTATAGAAGTCCCCTTGATTTTTCAGATGCCGCGCTCGGTGCAGCCCAGAGTGGTTTCGATAGAATAACTGAAACAGTCAAAGCGCTGCGTAGACGCCTCAAACAGCCAACTGAGGATAAAGTTGACGAAGATGTTGCTCAACAACTGCAACAGCTCAAGGAAAAATTTGAAGCAGCTATGAACGATGACCTCAACACGGCAATTGCCCTGTCGGTGATGTTTGATCTTGTTCGCCTGGCAAATAGACTACTCGAAGATAGTAGTACCACCTCAGATACTCTTAATGCAGTTGATGATTTGTTCACAAAATTAGGCGGTGATGTGTTAGGGATTGTAAAGCAAGAATACGTTGAGGTTGGCGGTGCTGACAATGAGCTGGCAGAAAAACTTGTTGATATTGTGATTGAGCAACGAAGCGAGGCGCGTAAAGACAAAGACTTTACCAAGTCGGATCAATTGCGTGCAAAGCTCGAAGAAGTTGGCATAGTGCTCGAAGACAAATCCGATGGCACCGGCTGGAGATGGAAATGAAAATCCTCGGTATAGATCCCGGCTTGCAGGTATGCGGATATGCCTGTATGCAGACAAACGCAGATGAACATACGCTAATTGAGGCGGGCGTTCTTCGCACATCCGGTGATTTGTCAATAGAAGCAAGGCTAAACCAGATAGCTCAGGACATGTTGTCGCTGCTGGGAAAGTTCAACGCCGATGTTGTAGCCGTTGAGCAGTTGTACTCGCACTACACACATCCACGCACGGCGATATTGATGGGACATGCAAGAGGCGTTATTTTGCAGAAGTGTGCAGAAGTTGGCCTGGAAGTCAGGAGCTTTAGCTCTACGAGAATAAAGAAATCAATCACGGGAAACGGCAGGGCGTCAAAGGAACAGATGCAAAGAACAATCCAGACAATTTTATCTTTACGAGAATTGCCTGAACCGAGCGATGTTGCCGATGCCATAGCAGCAGCACTGTGTTGTGCCAATGAGGCGAGAAGTATTCTGGTAACTGCTGATGACTAAACACAAAAACGAGATCCGAGCTACGAGCGACGAGTAACGAGATTATGATAGCTGCAGTCGAAGGAAAGCTGCTTAAACTTGATTCCGATCGTGCACTTGTGCAAGTTGGGCCGGTCAGCTATGAAGTGATGCTGCCTGGCTATTGTGTCACGGCTCTATCGGACAAAATCGGCTCGGACATCACGCTTTGCACGATGGAGTATTACGAGGGCTCGCCGGCCGGCGGCAACCTCGTGCCGAGAATGGTTGGATTCTTGAATTCAGCCGAACGCGATTTCTTCGCTAAGTTTATCAGCGTTAAGGGCGTAGGTATAAGGAAGGCCCTTCGTTCGCTCAGTATGCCCATAGCCAATATAGCTGAAGCAATAGAAAATGGTGATGAGAAAATGCTAATGTCGCTGCCGGAAGTCGGAAAACGACTGGCCCAGCAGATTATCGCTGAGCTAAAGGGTAAACTTCAAAGCTTTGCCATCGGTGCCGAGCCAGCCGGAGCTGCCTATGCAGGCTTTAAGCCATTTCAGATCGAGGCTCTGGAGATTCTCATTGCCTGGGGCGAAAAACGAAATGAAGCTATGGAGCTTATTGAACTGGCCTGTCAGAAGCATCCGAATGTGAACTCCGCAGAAGCCCTCGTGCCTCTGGTCTATAGACTTAAACAGGGCGTAGAAGTGTGAAACATTGATGGTTCCTAAGTATGGGCTTAGTGACTAAGAATTATGAACTATTTACTGTAATCTAAATTATGGCAATAGGAAGAATCATAAGCAGACAACCACTTAATGCAGCGGAGGAAAGTTTCAACATTTCTCTGCGTCCGCAGCGATTGGATGAGTGCGTGGGCCAGTGCAACGTCAAGGAGAAACTTGCTATTGCCATAGAAGCCGCCAAGCAGAGGTCTGAGCCATTGGAGCACATTTTGTTTTATGGTCCGCCTGGACTCGGCAAAACAACACTTGCACATGTCGTCGCCAACGAGATGGGGACAAGGATACGCTGCTCATCGGGGCCTGCTTTGACAAAAGCCGGTGACGTTATGGGCCTGCTGACCAATATAAATACCGGCGATGTTCTTTTCATTGACGAGGTTCATCGGCTCAGCACACCCGTTGAAGAATTTATCTATCCTGCGATGGAAGAATTCAAGGTGGATTTCACTGTTGATAGCGGCGTGCACGCAAAGACGATAAATTTCCCGCTGAAGCGCTTCACACTAATCGGCGCAACAACACGAGCCGGGCTTTTGAGCGCGCCGCTTCGCAGCCGATTTGGAATGCTCTATCATTTGGATTTTTACAGCGCGGGGGAACTAACTGAGATTCTCGCCAGATCTGCAGGACTTTTACAGCTTGAGTGTGAAGACGAAACTCTGGAGCTGATTGCAGGTCGGTCGCGCGGGACACCTCGAGTGGCAAATCGATTGCTCAAGCGTGTTCGCGATTATGCGCAGGTTAAAGGCTCAGGCATACTTAGCGCCGAGATTGTCGAAAGTGCCCTGAAAATGGAGCAGGTCGATTCACAAGGGCTGGATGAGTTGGATAAGGCTTTTTTGCGTGCGTTGGTTAATGTCTATGATGGCGGACCGGCCGGCATTGATGCCATCGCCGCGACACTCGGCGAAGAAAGAGACACCCTTGAAGACGTGGTCGAGCCTTATCTATTGCAGATAGGTTTCCTGCGCCGAACTAATCGCGGCAGAGAAGTGACAGAACATGCTTGCCGACATCTCGGCCTAAAACTCCACAAGAAGAAACAGGATTCTGATCAACCAGATCTTTTTGAATAGAGTGCCAGACTGTTCAATACTAAAATGTTGCATTCATTATAAACTTCATTGAGTTGCTGAGATAAACCTGGGGAGGGCCTGTCATTTCTACTTCCTCGCCGATTGCCGGTATACTAAACGGGACGTAAGATAGGATATACCAATCGAACTGATACCAGCACAAGGAAGGATCATCCAAAGTATCAGCATTCAGCGTATAGTGTACAAAGGACAGTTTGAACGCTAAACGCTGTACGCTGAACGTGAGATTAGTTACCCAGGATGTGCTTTGACATTTTGGGGGGATATCCTAAGGTTTGCGTAAGATGGTAGATT
>Ga0315545_1005452_pt1 | contig 10201 bp, 8 predicted proteins | sample SalMarSW160210MG_FD_203096 | JGI IMG/M metagenome (GOLD analysis project Ga0315545, IMG submission 203096) | Salt marsh sediment microbial communities from the Plum Island Ecosystem LTER, Massachusetts, United States - Salt Marsh Sediment SW1602-10 ...
GCTGGCCGGCTTTTATAAGGATAAGCTTAAGGTCACCTCTCTGGGGGCGCTGGCGGCGATTATAGGGGGTGGGGGGATGGCGCTGGTGAGTAAGATTTTCGAGATAAAGTACCTGGACTTGGGGGGGCTTTTGGCCAGCGGTGTGCTGCTCTTCCTGGTCAGCTTCATCGATAACAGGGTGAGGGGCCGGAGTCTTGACCGCAGTCGGGGTATCTAGTAGAATATCTTTTGCTTTGTGGGCGGTTAGCTCAGTTGGTTAGAGCACTGCGTTGACATCGCAGAGGTCACAAGTTCAAGTCTTGTACCGCCCACCACCCACGATCCCAGGGCTCGTCCTCTACCACCTATTCCCACCGCCCTGCCGAGGATGCGAGCCCGGTACCGCCCACCACCCACGATCCCAGGGCTCGTCCTCTACCACCTATTCCCACCGCCCTGCCGAGGATGCGAGCCCGGTACCGCCCACCACCTATCATCCCAGGGCTCGTCCTCTACCACCTATTCCCACCGCCCTGCCGAGGATGCGAGCCGGGTACTAGCCGGCATCTTGACAAAGTGTTGTTGGTTATTTATACTCTCACAGTGGCTAAAGTTTCGCCTGTGCTCCGGATATCATAAGACGCTTCTTAAAGAGGTCAGGGGAAATCTTGGCGGTAACGTCGAATATATCTCATAAGAGGCTGGATGCATTGACAACTGCCCAAATGGGGTGTATCATTCTGGCAAGGTCGATTTGCCTGGAGATGGCCAAGGCACTATTGCAATTTGACCAGGGTACCAAAGCCGATATCCATTATCAAAGAATAGGGGGTGAGCCTATGTGAGATTTTTCGACGTTACGAACCGAGACCATCCTTGAAACTCAAGAAAGGAGAAACAAGTGAGAAAGATATTAGTGATATTGTTGGTGGTGGCTTTGCTGTTCAGTGGCGTGCTCGTTGCTTGTGAGAATGGTGATGTAGAACCGCCGCCCACAGATGGGAACGGGGAACCACCGCCCACAGATGGGAACGGGGGCCCAACTCCGCCAGAACAAGATGAAATCGTCTTCGGCGCTTCCCGGGATATCACCGGCCCGCAGGCCAGTTTCCAGGACTACGGCTTCGCCCCTATCTATAAGATGTGGGCTGAAGAAGTCAACGCCGCCGGCGGCATCAATGTGGCCGGCAAGATGCTCCCCGTCAGAATAATAGAGTACGATGACGCCAGCGATCCGGCCGCATGCACCAGGAATCTCGAGAAGCTGATCACGGAAGACAATGTCGACTTCCTCTTCGGGCCTACCGGCACCGCCATGCTCTTTTCCGCGGCGCCTATCGCCAATAAATACGAGACACTCATAATCTGCGGCGAAGGCGGCGCCACCACCCTCGAGCCGATGTTGCCCGACCTGCCTTACGTCTTCTCCGTGTTAAACTACTCCAACCATTTCCAGATACCCGTCTTCGCGGAAATTATGGAGGCCGAGGGAGCCAAGACGGCATATATCATGTACATGGCTGACCTGCACGGCGCCGAGTATAACTTGACCGCCCAGAGCGAATTCACCCTGCATGGCATCCAGGTCGTTGGCTCCACGAGCATACCGATGACTATCGCGGATATGAACCCGATAATCGAGGAAGCCAGGGATTTGAATCCCGATATCTTCTGCAGCTTCGCCTACCCGAACCAGAATGTCCTCTTTATGCAGACTGCAATAGCGCTGGATTTCAGCCCGAATTGCATCCTGCTCGGCCCGGGTGGTAACTTCGGCTTCTTTTATGCCATGTTCGGCCCCGCCATGGAAGACGTCATGTGCGAAGGCGCCTGGAACAGGAAGAGCTCTGAAGAGGCTAACGTGCTGGCTGATAAACTGGTCGCCGCCGTCGGCCCAGGCGGTCTGGCCGTTTTCGGCGATGAAGAGGCATTCGTGGACTGGTGGGGAGCGCTGGTATACTATAGCGCTCTCCAGTACTTCCAGCAGGCTATTGAGGAAGCCGCCTCTCTGGATAGCGACGCGGTCAGGGAAGTGATGGTAACCGCACACTTCCAGACCGCCCTAGGGGAAATGTGGTGGGATATCTTCGGTAACGGTGAGGGCGGTGGTCTCCTGCCGCAGGAATGCTATGCCGGGCAAATCGGGCAATGGCAGAACGCGTTTTTTGAAATCATCGACCCCGGCTCCAAACGCACCGCCGACCCCATCTATCCCAAGCGGCCGTGGCCGGCAGATTAAAACTTAATCGGAGCCAAATAGCCAGAAAAGAATAGAGTTTGCAGGCTGTCTGGAGGTCATACCGGGGGTCAAAGCCGGTATCCTCTAAAAGATACCTTGTATGGCCTTCAGCCAGTCTGCCTGTGTAAAATCCGGTATAAAGTATATAATATCTGGCAAATGTCTTTGAGATAATATAATGGACTTATTTCTTAGTATCGTTATTGGCGGCCTTTTAATCGGCGGTATTTATTCGTTAGTATCTATGGGGCTTAGCCTGCAATATGGCGTCGCCAAGGTATTGAATATCGCTCACGGCGAGTTTTTAATGGTCGGCGCTTTCCTTACCTTCTTGCTGCAGCAACACGGCGTTGACCCGCTGCTTACCGTTGTGATAATCGGTCCACTGTTGTTTGTTGTGGGATATATCCTTTACCGGACGATTTTCACAACCATCAGGTTGAAAGCAGCCAACCCGGGCATTTTTGAAAGCAACGCCTTGCTGGCTGCCTTCGGACTTTATTTTATCGTTCAAAATATCGGGCGCCTCGTCTGGGGTACGACACCATACAGTTACAGTTATTTATCCGGAACTGTCTCTCTCGGTGGAGCGTTATTTAACGATAGCCGGCTGGTCGCCGCGGCCTTCGCCGTCGCGGTCGGCGCCGCTTTCTACCTCTATTTAGCCAGAACCCGTACCGGCAAGGCCATCCGGGCGGCCGCCCAGGACGACACTACCGCCGGGTTGATGGGGGTCGATATTAATAACACACTGGCGTTATGTTTTGGGTTCGGTGCCGCCATGGCGGGCGTCGCCGGCTCGCTTATCAGCATTTGCTACCCGATATATACGACGATGGGCCTGGGCTATACCGTCATTGCCATCGTCGTCGTCACGCTGGGCGGGCTCGGCAGCATTCCCGGCAGTTTTATCGGCGGTTTTATCTTGGGCGTTATCGGTACCGCCGTCACATCCTGGGACGCCGGTTTAGCCGTGGCTTCTTACTATGTAATCTTTATCGTTTTATTGCTGGTGCGGCCGAAAGGTATCATGGGGAAATAAGAAATGGTCTTTAGCAAGATAAACTGGAAAAAAGTTGCCATCACATGGGGGATACCGCTGGTAGCCGTAATTTTAGTGGGCTTTCTACCGCAGTACGGCTCGGCATATTGGGTTACGCGCGTTAGCTATTTTCTGATGTATATTATCCTGGCGGTTGCCTGGACGATTTTCTCCGGCACCACCGGCTATATCTCGCTGGCGTCGGCCGCCTTTTTCGGGGTTGGCATTTATGCGGCGGCGCTACTGGGAGAATCAATGCCGTTAATCTTCGTGGTCTTAATCGGAGGCGCTGCCAGCTTTGTTCTCGCCTTCATCTTCGGCGCCATAACCTTAAGACTGCGCGGTATTTATTTCGCCATGTTTACCTTCGGTCTCGTGCTGCTTTTCAAGGAGTTGATATACTACTACGAAATCAATATTGAAGGTCTCCGCGGCAGGTTCGTTGTGCTTCAGAGTAATGAGACCATTTTCTATTATCTGCTGGGCATCTTCGTCGTCACAATGATTGTAGCTTACCTTATAAGAAGGTCGAAGTTCGGGCTGGCGCTGCAAAGCATCGGTCAGAACGAAGAAGCGGCGGCGCATACCGGCGTCAACGTTACCATGGTTAAGATTCTTACTTTTGCCATAAGCGCAATATTTATGGGTGCCGCCGGCGTTATCATGGCGACGAAATGGACTTATGTAGACCCGGGCGTCGCTTTTAACCTGATGATATCTTTCACTCCGGTGCTGATGGCTATTTTCGGCGGTATGGGGAATATTTACGGGCCGGTTATCGGCGCGGTGCTCTTTGCCTATATCCAGGAAGTGTTAACTACGGGTGAGTTGCAAAAATACTATATGCTTATCTTCGGTGCCGTATTAATAGGCGCTATAGTATTCATGCCTAATGGATTGATTGGGGTGATACAAAAACTGGTAGGACTGGTACGGAAGTGGAGGAAAGGAGGCTCGGTGGCACAGAATGCGAATACTTGAAGGTGAAAAAGTAACCAAGTATTTTGGCGGACTGGCGGCGGTATCCAATGTCGACTTCCACGTCGATGAGGGCGAGATTTTCGGCCTGATTGGCCCTAACGGGGCGGGTAAGACAACGCTTTTTAACCTGATATCAGGGGCGTTTACCCCTAAGTCGGGAATAATAAAATTTAAGGATAAGAAAATCAGCGGCTTAAGCCCTTATAAGATATGCCGGATGGGGATGGCCCGGACCTTTCAGGAGGTTAAGATTTTCCCCGCTGTTCCGGCTATAGAGAATGTGGCGTTGGGCGCGCTCTTCGGAACACCCAAGCCTATGTCACCGGCGAAGGCTACCAAGGAAGCTGGGGAGTTGCTGGATTTTGTTGGGTTTTCGGTACCCAAAACTATCCCGGCCGGGGGCTTGACCATGGCAAACCAGAAGCGGGTTGAGGTAGCCCGGGCTTTAGCTACCCAGGCGGACATGGTTTTGCTTGACGAGTTGATGGCGGGGTTAACGCCCACCGAGACCGCCGAAGCTATGGAACTGGTGTCCAAGATTCGGGATAGAGGAATTACCGTTTTTATGATTGAGCATGTTATGAAGGCGATTATGGGCATTTGCGACCGAATTATGGTTCTTCATCACGGAGTGAAGATTGCCGAGGGAACGCCCAAGGAGATTGCCGCTAGCAAGAAGGTTATCGAGATATATTTGGGAGAGTAGGGTTATGCTGAAAATTAACAAGGTAAATACCTTTTATGGTAAGGTCCAGGCCTTGTGGGATATTTCTATGACAATCGAAGAGGCCGAGATAGTTGCCCTGGTCGGGGCTAATGGCGCGGGCAAGACTACGCTGCTTAATACTATATCTGGTGTGTTGCAGCCGGCTTCAGGCACTATAGAGTTTGATGGTCAGAGGATAGATGGCTTGCCGCCTCACAAAATCGTAGACTTGGGCATTTCTCATGTCCCTGAGGGGAGGAGGCTTTTTACCGATATGTCGGTGCATGAGAACCTGGAGATGGGGGCTTATAGCTCTAAAGCCTGGAAGGACCGGAATAAGACGTTTGAGCAGGTCTATGAGTCTTTTCCCATTTTGAAGGAGAGGGCGAAGCAGCTGGCCAGGACGTTGAGCGGCGGTGAGCAGCAGATGGTGGCCATGGGGAGGGGTCTGATGCCCAAGCCGAAGCTTTGCATGTTTGATGAACCGTCGTTTGGTCTGGCACCGATGGTGATGAATGAGGTTTTCGATGTTATCAAGACCCTGCGCGAGCAGGGCATTACCATACTGCTTATCGAGCAGAACGTTCCACGCACCCTGGAGATAGCTGACCGGGCCTACGTGCTTGAGAACGGGCATATTGTCCTAGAAGGGGATTGTGAGCATCTTCTCGAGGAGGAGATGGTCAAGAAAGCCTATCTGGGGCTTTAGGCCTGACTTCTAGTGTCGCGGTGGGGGGTGGTGGAATTATTATTCTTTGTGTATACTATACCCGTGAAGGTTTGAGAACCGAGGGGATAGTTTTCTCCAACGAGGACTGGTGCTGACGGAGTTAATACACTGAGGCTGTTTGACATAAGAGCCAAAATAATTCTTTAAGGAGGTAAATAGAAAATGGCTGGAGATTTGGTTAACCTGTTGGCTGATTTGAAGGAACAAGAGGCTCTTAAGGTTGTTAAGGATAGATTGGGGAAGGAGGAGGATGCCCTTAAGATCCTGGACGATGCCCGCGCCGGCATGGAAATCGTGGGCAAGCGCTTTGCCAGTAGCCAGTATTTTATCCCTGACCTGGTCTACTCGGGGGAAATCTTGAAAGCGGTAACTGAGCTGGTTAAGCCTAAGCTGACCAAGGCGGCGGGTACCAAGAAGCTGGGTAAGGTCGTTTTCGGCACCGTTGCCGGCGATATCCATGACATTGGCAAGGATATCGTTGTCTTTATGCTCGATGTTAACGGCTTTGAGGTTTTCGACCTGGGCGTTGATGTGCCGGCGCAGAAGTTCGTTGACAAGATTAAGGAAACGGGGGCTCCTGTCGTCGGTCTTAGCGGCTTTCTTACCCTAGCTTTTGATTCCATGAAGGAGACTATAGCCGCCATAAAGAGCGCTGGCTTGAGAGATAAGGTTAAGGTCATGATTGGCGGTGGCCAGATGAGCGAAGAGGTGAAAAAGTATACCGGCGCTGACGCTTATGGCAAAGACGCCATGGCCGGGGTTAGCCTGGCCCAAAAATGGATAAGCGCTGGTTGATAATCCTCTAAAAGAAGGTCAGGAGGTAATAAAAATGGCAAAAGAATGGGCAGAGATGTCATCGGAAGAAAAGCAGGAGGCGCTGTTTGCCAGGTGGATGGCACCGAAAGACCCGGAAGGTAAAGACCTCAAGTTCCAGAGCCCCGCTACTAAAAAGGCTTTTGAGGACAGAATAACCCGCATAAAAGACGCCATCCAGATGAAGAAATTGCCGGACAGGGTACCGTATTTTGTCGCGCCTAGTTTCTTCCCCGTTTATTATGCTGGAATAACCCCCTATGACGCCATGTATGACTACGAGAAATGCTCCATGGCATTCAAGAAATTTGTCCTCGACTTTGCCCCGGATGGGAACCTTGGCGCGTATGTACCCGGGCCGGGGAAGTTCTTTGAGACTCTTGACTACAAGTTATATTCCTGGCCGGGCCACGGGGTAGCCAAAGAACAGTCATACCAGGCTAACGAGGGCGAGTACATGAAGGCCGATGAGTATGACGCCCTGATTGAGGACCCTTCTAATTACTTCACCCATAGCTACCTGCCGCGTGTCTTCGGCAAATTAGACGGTTTCCAGATGCTCCCGGCTTTAACCGGAATACTGGAAATGTACGGCGTTGCCGGTAACTTCATACCTTTCGGTCTGCCCCCTGTTCAGGCCACCTATAATGCCCTCTTTGAGGCCGGCGCTGAAGCCCTGAAATGGGCGGGAGCTATGGGTGGATGTCATGCCGAAATAAATGCCGCCGGGTTCCCGATCATAGCCGCCGGGTTTACCAAAGCACCTTTTGATGTAGTTGGCGATACCCTCAGAGGCACCAGAGGTGTAATGGTGGATATGTACCGCCAGCCCGATAAGCTCCTCGAAGCCATGGATAGACTGGTCCCGATTATGATTAAGATGGGAGTAGGCACGGCTATGATGGCCGGACACCCCATAATATTCATGCCTCTGCATAAAGGGGCTGACGGCTTCCTCTCCGATGAGCAGTTCAAGAAGTTCTACTGGCCTACCTTTAGAAAGGTCATGATAGGCTTAATCGCTGAAGGAGTTGTACCAATGCCGGCGGCTGAGGGGCATTGGACCACGCGTATGGAGGTTATGAGCGATTTACCCAAGGGCAAGACCCTGTGGATGATTGACCAGAGCGATATAGCTAAAACCAAGAAAACACTGGGCAAGGTTGGTTGCCTGTTCGGCAACGTGCCCTCCGACCTGTTGGTCGTCGGCACACCCCAGCAGGTGAAGGACTACGTAAAGAAGCTCATTGATACCTGTGCTCCGGGCGGCGGTTACATCGTGAGCAATGGGGCTTTCTTTGACCAGGCCAAAGCGGAGAACGTTCACGCCATGGTTGACGCCGCCAAGGAATACGGCAGCAAAGTCTATAAATAGACGATAAGGTGACTAAAGCGGTAGCACCCCGGGGCAAACCCTTTGTCGCGGGGTGTGCTTTTTGGTAGGCTTTAGCTAGGACTAAGACCCCGAGGGAGAGGGATATGCCCGTAATCCGCGATATCCACTTGAGCCTGGACTACAACGACGAGGTGCTGCGTCGTCAGGGGCTGGGGGGTGGGGCTAGGGTAAGGCCGGAGATAAAGAAGGTAATTACCGAGCTGCTGGCTGAAGTCAAAAAGGGAAGTCTTCTCAAACCAGCGGTCGCCTATGAATATTACTCCATAGCCGCCATGCACCCCGACCGTATAGCCCTGGAGGGCGATAAGTCTATAGAGGGGCCCTTGCTACCCGCCACCTTCCCCGAGGCCAAGGAGCTTATTGTCCTCGTCGCCACCATCGGGCTTCAGCTGGAAAAACAGGTAACCGAATACACTAAAAGTGGTGAGGCTCTGCGTGGGATGGTCTTAGACGGCATCGGCACCGCCGCCGTGGACAGGCTCATTCCCGAAGCCCTGGAGCTTATCGCCGCCGAGGTTGCCGCACGGGGCTATGAGATAAGCAGCCCGGTTAACCCGGGTATGCCTGGTTTCCCCATGACCGAGCAGTGGAGTCTGCTGGAACTGACGCCAGCCAGTGAAATCGGCGTCAGCCTTTCCTCTTCCGGGGTGCTGGTTCCCCGCAAGTCGACCTCTATGGTTATCGGCATCGGGCCTAAGATGACCCGATGGACACAAGCCGAGGTATGCGCACGCTGCAGCCTGAGGCAAACCTGTCCCTACCGGATTAAATCCTGAAACAGCGTCTTGCCTTAGAAGTCATTCTGAGGAACGAAGTGACGAAGAATCTGGGGGTGGTCTACTAAAACCAGACCCTTCGCTACGCTCAGGGTGACAGAGGGACGATACTTTTAGAGTAAGTTACCCTGAAGTGCCTTCGAGAGCGTCGGTCTACTTTATTTCCAGGCGGCTTGATGTGGCCGATTCGATGAGCGTGCAGAAGATCTCTACCAGCTCGGGGTCGAACTGGGTTCCGGCACAGCGCCTCAGCTCTTCGAGTGCGGCCTGGGCTGATAGCTGCTCGCGGTAGGGGCGGGGGGAGGTCATGGCGTCGTAGGCGTCGGCTATGGCCAGTATTCTGCCTTCTAAGGGTATACTGTCACCTTTTAGGCCGGAGGGGTAGCCCTTGCCATCGTAGTGCTCGTGGTGGTGAAGTATGGCGGGGAGGCAGTTGACCAGGTCAATAATATGCCTGAGTATCTCTACGCCGAGCTTGGGGTGGATTTTTACCGGTTCCCATTCTTCGTCGGTGAGGGGGCCTTCTTTGCTGAGTATGGAGTCGGGGATGCCGACCTTGCCGATATCGTGGAGTAGGCTGGCAGCGCGGATGGTGGCAATCCTGTCCTGGGGCAGGTCGAGTGCCTCAGCTATGGCTACCGAGTAGTCGCTGACCTTCCGGGAGTGGCCGTAGGTATAGTGGTCTTTGGCATCAACCGTAGCCGCCAGGGCATAGATGATGCTTAAAGCCCTCGGCCTTGTCTCAAGCTCGGCGGTGATTTTTGGGGTTTCCGGCTTGTCCAGCTCTGAGGACAGGCAGGTTCGGTTGCGGCCCGCCTGTTTGGCCCGATAGAGGGCGGCATCGGCGCGGGCGATTATTTCCTCTTTCATCACGCCGTCGGTGGGCCAGCTGGCGATGCCGATGCTGACCGTTATGGGCATGGTGCGGGAGCTTGTTTTGGACTCTATCGTTTTGCGTATGCGCTCGGCTACCTTAGCTGCGGCGTCTATCCTAGTTTCGGGCAAGATGATGGCGAATTCCTCGCCGCCGTAGCGGAAGGAGAGGTCTATATTTCGGATTGAGCTCTCAATATAGCGGCCGATTTTGCGCAGCACCTCGTCCCCGGCCAGATGCCCGTAGATATCGTTGAAGGCCTTGAAGAGGTCTATATCCAGCATTATCAGGGAGAACATGCTGCCGAAACGGGAGCCGCGGGCGATTTCCTGCTCCAGGCGTTCGTGGAAGTGGCGGTGGTTGTAGAGGCCGGTCAGCCCGTCGGTGTTGGCCCTTATCGTTGCCTGGGCGTAGAGGCGGGCATTTTCGATGAGTATGCTGGCCTGGCTGGCGACACTGACTACCAGGTCTATATCCTCGTGGGAGTATAGTTTGCCCGCCTGTTTTTTACCCAGGGCCAGGATGCCGATGAGCCTGCCCTCGCTCTTAATCGGGCACAGGATTTCCATGTCAGCCAGGCTTTCTTTCTCTGTCTGCCACAACCCTTTTAGCTCGGGGTGGTTATCCATCTGCCGCAGGTCGATGGGGCTGGCCTCTTTCTCCAT
>Ga0315545_1005457_pt1 | contig 10191 bp, 8 predicted proteins | sample SalMarSW160210MG_FD_203096 | JGI IMG/M metagenome (GOLD analysis project Ga0315545, IMG submission 203096) | Salt marsh sediment microbial communities from the Plum Island Ecosystem LTER, Massachusetts, United States - Salt Marsh Sediment SW1602-10 ...
TTTATCAGTGCCAAAGTATAACTGATGCGAAGCAGCAAAGACACTCGGCAACCAGGTAATAATCTGTGTCTGCTTTACACCCACAGCGCCATTAGCCGGGTTCGGGCTCCCGACAGCGCCCTCAGTAGTAAAGCTCCAGACGTCGCCCTTATACGTCTCGATAATATCAAACTCATCGACACGCCAGTAGTAAGTCTTAGCCAATTTAAGTGTGCCGGGAGTATAGGTCGTAGTTCCTTGAGGAAGACCCCCAGCAGCATTGTTCACATCGTCAAAATTGTCGCCAAAATAGACTGTGTGCAGTTTCGAGCCGAAACCTGCCGTCCACCTAAGAGTTACAGCCGGGTCTACCTGCTCGGCAGCATCAGCGGGGTCCGGGAAGTAGGCGGTCTTGGGTGGAATACCAAAGCTCCAGACATCGCCTCTCCAGGGACTATTCGGGTCAACATCATTGACCTCGTCGATTCGCCAGTAGTAAGTCATGCCTGGAATCAAGCCTTCCGGATAGGGAAATCCGGGAAAGCCGGCAACAAAATAATTCGAGGCCTGGTTGCCTCGAAACGCATCAGCGGTGCCGTTGTTCACATCGTTTAAATTGTCGCTGAAGTACACATCGTGCGAGAGAGCAAAATCTCCCGGCTTCCAGGAAAGGTTCACCCACGTATCAGGATGTAGGGCGCCATCCTCAGGGACGGGTCTCGAGGCCAAGGATTTCTCTCCGAGATAAGGTTCGACATAGTCGCCTTCATAAAATCTTACGCCATCGATCCAGAAATCACCGGCTGCATACTGAATGTGGAATGTGACGGACGCCGGATTGACGTCCTCAGAAAAAACAGGAGTTGTTGTGCTATATTCCGTCCATTCTTCAGTCATAGTGAAGGACTGCTCACCATATCCCGGCCATGGATCCCCGTCTTGCTCCGGTTTGAAATTGATATCAAGTGTACCACTACTACACTTGAGAAAGGCGGAAAGTGTGTATTTCTTGTCTTGTTCAAAAATATTATGTCCCCTGTGCTGCAGACCACTATCCCAGAAATTTGCACCCGCTGCAGGAACTACAATATGTAAACAAAAGTTCCCCTCGAGAGGACCTTCCTCAATCGCTGCGCCCTCCAATTCTTCAACCACTTCTGTAGTAACGCTTCCATATGTGGTCCACGGCTCCATTACACCGTCCTCGAAGCCGCCGTTAACAAGCAAATTTTCGATTTCTTGTGCGTGGCTTGGACCGAATTCCAGGAATCCTATCAACAAAAATACTGTTAGCCAGACTATTCGAGTTCTCATGATACATCCTCCTACAAAAAAGGTTACGATAACGACGACTGTGCTTTGGCCACACACCAAAACACTTGTTGTTTTCAACTTATGAATTTTTAGTTGAAATGTAAAACATCTTCACTTGCGAAGCACAAAGCTCCGATTAAAACTCGGTGCCTCACATAATAACTCCTCCTCTATTCGATAAATTACGATGATTCCGCGGCTTTGAGGAGCGAAATCCGCAGATATCCTCATACGCAGATATAATGTTCACCGACTATATTTATACCAAATCAGACACTTCCTCGTCAAGGATAAACTATGCTTTTAGGGGGATTTTGTGTTACTATTTTTGAGAATTATTTTATGCCCCCCGACAAATTTATTTGATGTTTTTGCATCGAAGCAATCCCGAAATAATAAATAGCGAAAAGTCAATTAAAACGGGGCCCATGCTGAATCTATCAGTATAAGCCCCGAATTAGCATAAGTTTGCCTGTCAGCCCAATTATATACTACAGTGCCGGTTATTGTGGCGGAGGAGGATACAGACGAATATCGTCAAAGTACATCGTACCTGAACCACCAGCTAAGGGATTGTTCTTATCTCCTAAACCAAGGGCAATCGTATTGACATTGGCAAGGTTCACGACCTGGTCGGCGAATGCTTGCAGGTCGATATTCCATTGTGTCCAGGTATCTATCTGTGCTGCATTTGGATTATCGTGAGTGACGACTGCATTGCCATTGAGAGCAACATACAACGGTTCAGCAGCATTAGCTGAATTGCCTCTGAACCAAATCGTCAGCGTGTTGACAGCATTCTCGGTCCAGTCACGCGGGTAAGTCAATGTCAAAGTTGCCTCAGAGTACCCGACAATGTTGTCGTAGAAAAACGGCATCGACTGGTTGCCGCTGTGAACGATAGTTTGCTCTATCGGCAAGGAATATTCGTAACCTACAATAGATCCATTTTCCGGGTCGTCGTATCCATCTATCCACGTGTTCCATATCCTGTTGCTCTTGGGATCATCTGGATCAAGGTAGTTGTAGGACTCAAAATCGTCCACGACAAGGAAGTTGGCGGTCGTGAAGCTCCAGAGGTTGCCTACCCACGGACTATCGGTATTGACGTTATTGACCTCATCAATACGCCAGTAGTAGGTGGTATCCCACTCAAGCTTTCCGGGGTCATAGCTCTCAGAACCAATGTCCCTGGTGCCTTTATACTCTGGTGAGCCGGTATCGGCATTTTTCACGGCACCTTTATCAGTGCCAAAGTATAGCTGGTGCGAAGCAGCAAAGACACTCGGCGAGAAGGTAATAATCTGTGTCTGCTTTACATCCACAGCGCCATTAGCCGGGTTCGGGCTCCCGACGGCGCCCTCAGTAGTGAAGCTCCAGACGTCGCCCTTAAACGTGTCGATAATATCAAACTCATCGACACGCCAGTAGTAAGTCTTGGCCAATTTAAGTGTGCCCGGATTATAGGTTGTAACTCCCCGGGGAAGTCCACCGGTTGCATTGCTTACATAATCAAAATTGTCGCCGAAGTAAACGGTGTGCAATTTTGAACCGAAACCTCCTGTCCAGCTAAGCTGCACAGCCGTCTCTACCTGTTCTGCGCCATCAGCCGGGTCTGGGTAGTAGGCGGTCTTGGGAGGAATACTAAAGCTCCAGACAGGGCCCACCCGCGGACTGTTTGGTTCGGTGTCATTGACCTCATCGATTCGCCAGTAGTATGTCGTACCCGGGACAAGGCCGTCCGGATAAGGAAATCCGGGAAAGCCGGCAACTAAAAATGTTGAGGTCTGGTTGCCCTGGAACATGCTTTCGGCTCCGGCATTCACATCGTCAAAATTCTCGCCGAAATATACATCGTGTGAGACCGCAAAATCCCCAGGCGACCAGCTAAGGTTCACCCATGTATCCGGATATAAAGCACCATCAGGCGGAGTGGGACCAAAGGCAAACGGGTATCCTCCGGAACCTTCCATAAGAACTTTAATCTCGTCCTGATTTAGCGCCCCGTTGTAAAGACGTACATCGTCGATGAAGCCATCAAAGAATTTGCTTATGTGTGATACGTCAGTAGCAAAGGCGTCAGAGGGTTGGCTGCCAATTGCCACCTTGACAGAGGAATCGGTGGCAACAGCATCACCTCCCTTGGCAATACTGCCGGTTTCCTCGCCATTGAGGTATAGTCTCATCGTAGTGCCGTCCCAGGTTGCAGCAACGTGTTGCCACTCACCGGTTACTAAAGGCCCAGAGCTGGCAATCAGCGTGGGGACAGTCTGGTCGTCCGTCGTCTTCAGACGGAACCTAAGTCTCGTTTCACCGGCTTCTGCAATAGTGCTTAGCATCCACCAGTGGTCATCTGCGAGCCATTCATTCGCCTTGGTGATGATACGGCCATCGTTAATGTCGAAATCATCCGGTTTAATCCAGGCAGCGAGAGTTATACCCGGACCCACGACGTCAAATGCGCCCAGCTCCACAACATCATCAGTGCCGTCGAATTCCAGCGCACCGCCTATCTTTCCAGGCCCCCACCGTGGGTCACCTACAAGGGTACCATTGTGCCCATTGCCGCTTGCATCATGTGCTATGGTGCCGGATGTCTCATCGAACCTCCATAAGCCAACGAGGTCTGCCTTTACTGCGCTTGTCAACACCAGGCCTAATAACAGAATAAAAACAAAAATTATCACTTTGTTGCGTATAATAATCCTCCTTATAAAGTGGGCTGAAACAAAAACGATTGATAATACAAAACGACTCCTCCTCTACCCGGAAAACTACAAGAATTGCGCCCGCTGGATGACCTCAAATCAGCAGATGACCGACCTCGCAGGCACAAGCTTCACTATTTGTATTTATACCAAATCAGCCACTTTTCCGTCAAGGAAAATCTCTCAAAGTATGGATGCCTTCATTAAGACTGGTATTTAAATATTCCTAACGGGAAACTCTCCGGCGCTGAATTGGCTTTTTGCCATCGGGTCTCGGCGAGAACATATCTTTTATAGTGAGTCCACATTCCCGCGCCATTCTCCGGCAATATTCAAGATGTCCCAATTCCCTGCCGCTGTTGTTTGTCCCAAACGAGAATTTGGCACCCGCCTTCTTGGCTCTTTTTATGAAAGCCATGCTGGGAATTCGATATCGGGCATTTATTTCTATGGCCACATCATTTTTGACAGCGGCCCTGATAACTTTATCCATTCGCTCCGACGTCCACAGCGTATCATACTCGTCCGCTATAACCGCAGGCAAAAAAGTTGAATTGACATAGATATCAATCGGCTCGTTATTCAGGATTGCAACAATCTTGTCGACGTACATATCCATAAAGTCCTGCTTATCGTCAATCTGCACCTCTTTCCGAATCCAGAGTCGTATCCGCTTGCCCCGTTTGTCCGTAAAGGTCATAGCGTCTGTGAACACGTAGTCAAATTTAGCAATCATTTCCGGTGAGAAAAGATTTAGCCACTCGCGCCCTTCCGCTTGCACCGCCTTGTAAACAGGCATGCCCTCCAAAAGCTTCAGAAAACGCTGCAGCTCTTCGTCATTAGTCACTTTAAATCCAACCCCACAGTTTTCCGCGATGCCGAACTTCACCCCCCTTGCTTGTGCATTCTGAATTGCTTCCTCCAACGTCAAGCCGCCTTTTAGATGAACGTGGTAGTCAACTATGGGGAAATCCGGTCTTGGCAGGGGCCTTACCATAATGTTCTTGTAATAAACCGTACTGCCCGGGTCATGACCCTGTAATGCAAACGTGCCGCTCGACAGGCTTCGGCCTCTTCTGCCGGAGCCGGTTTCTTCTACGGTATGTTCGAGAACAGTTCTGCCGTTAACTATGACAGTGACCTGTCTGCCATCGACGATAATGTGCTGCGTAAACCACTCGTTATCTTTCGCCGGCGACTCGCGGATGTCCTTTATGCCGTAAAGGCTGCCCGTTTTCCTCCAGTCCGAATGTGTATTGTTGACCTGGACCTCATATCCCTTTCGCGGCCAGTCGGTTTCCCGATATTCCGTATGGAAGTACATTCCGGAATTCGCACCGGGCCTTGTCATTACGTCGGCCTTAAATTCAAAATCCTTGAAGTTCGCATTCTCCACCGGGCCCACATAATACAGATGACTCCGCGGCCCCTGGGCCACAATAATTCCGTCCCGAACACCGAATGTTCCCTTGTTCTCACTGGCTTTCCAGCCATTAAGCGTTTTCCCATCGAATAGAGAAATCCACCCATCATTGCCGTCCTGTCCAAACGCCAATCGGTTTGCTGAAGATGTCAGACATATCACCAGAACAGCTAAGAATATCCTTCGCGCCATTTTAAACTCTCCTCAAATCTCAATTATTTGAAACGATTTCTCTAAAAAATACGAATACATATTACCCTCTCAAACCCATAGGTCCAGCTCTAAGCTCTATAAGAACAGATTCTTGTTAAAGACACAAGTAGCTTTTTGTTCTTTTCTACGGATTTGTTCAATCTTTAATAAGGATAGCACTGTTTGATGTATTTCGTTAAGCTGCCCCCATTTCTTCGATGTATGCTTCTGTTACATCTCAATTGATGGGTGTCATTACGGACTTGTACCGTCTCCAATAAGCCCTGTTAGCAGTCGCTGCAGAAGCTCCATCGGCAGGCCCATTACGTTTGTCAGGCTTCCCTCAATCCTCTCAACAAATTCATCTCCGTTTTCTTTTATCGCATAAGCCCCCGCTTTGTCCCGCCAGGATTCGCTTTTGATGTGCTTAGCAACTTGTTCAGACGTCAAGCGCTTCGGATAAACGGTCGTTGTATCGCATTCACTTAATTCGATGCCGTCGCGTAATCTGACTATTGCAATGCCGGTTATCACCTTATGGGGCCTGCTAAAGAGCTTTTTGGTTATATGCTCGGCCCCTTTCGCATCAGCGGGCTTGCCGATAATTTGCCCCTCAAAATCCACAACGGTATCGGCCCCGATGACCAAACAGTCCGGGTGCTTTTGAGCGACATCTTTCGCCTTGGCCAAAGCTAATCGTTCGGCATATTCACAGGCCTTGATGCCCTCAACCGGAAAAGCTGACTCATCGATATCGGGCCGAACGACCGTAAATTTGTAGCCGGCCTCCGCCAATAACTGTTTTCGTCGGGGCGAAACCGATGCAAGAATGAATGAGTATTGGGACTGTTCAGACATAAATCTTTAGTCTTGGATCTTGCGTCTTTAGTCTTGTGTCTTTGGTCTTGGGTTTTTAGTCTTGAGTCTTGACTATTTGCCTGCAAAAAGCCAGATACTCTTTCTCGATTTGGTCAAAATCATCGCCGATATAATCTTCAAATAATCCTCTACCGACAATTCGGTTCCAAAGAACGGTCTTCGGAATGTTTCTATCTGTTGCTATTGTTTTGTTCACCTCGTCGAGCGCCCAGTCTCCTCTTAAGCCGTCTGCGAGCAGCCTGCGATAAACACCTAATCGTCTGCCGTAACCTGCTTCCTGCAAGAATCGCACTAATGCGTATGATTGGCTGTAAAAAGCCATTACACCTTCGGTCTGGTCCATTGCAAGCACATCGCCGGGATTCATTGTAACCAATTCTTTCAGCGGTATCATCATGTTTTTCGTCAGCGTTTTTTTCAGCCCATCCAATCGATACAGGTTCTCAGCCGGCTCAAAATAAAACAACCCACCCTCGCTTCCATGTGTCTCAAAAAGCATTGCCACCCCCTCGTCAAGCCAGCTTGGCAGACGAAACTTAAAACATCTGCCGTTAAACTGATGCCATCCTTCATGCCCGAGAGCCGAAAAAGTTCGCTCTCTGCCGATATCATACACTACGCAGGCGCCGTTATGATAATACGCACCGGCCTTTATTTTGCAAAACATTTCCGCCTGCCTGCCCGCAAAGCTCTTCGTAAAATCCTCCCACTGACCGCGGTCGGCAAAAAGATAAATAATAAATTTGGTTTTTGTTTCGATAGGTTCGGGCAATTGACTATTATAGGCCCGATAGGCCGACTCAACAAAGCCGCTTATCCCCCGAAGTATAAAAGGCTCCAAAAGCGTCGTGTAAATCTCATAGTGGGTGGTAGTTAATTTCAGCCCCGGCCCATACCCATTCTTCCAGACCTCCGCAGATTCCAGCCCCGGCAGACCCTGGCCCTGCAAATACGCCGCTATTCCAGCATAGGTATCGAGCCGTTGAGCGCTGCCTGCACTGTTAATCTCGATTTTATCGGGCCCGGAACAGCCGGCCAGACAAACAATGATTATGCAGATTAGCGAGAACTTCCTCACTCCAATCCTTCCTCCGAAGGCCAGCATCTTTACTTAGACCGGCAATCTACCGCCTTGCCGGGCTAAAGCCAAACCCAGGAAATATACTTCAAAAACCCTGAACTCCAAGTTATCTTTAACATCGGCTGCAAATGATATGAAATCCATTATATTTTGTCCACATATACGGCATTTTTCGTCTAAACTTATGGCCGGCCCGATAAGACAGATACAATTACTTCGGGAGTAGCGATACCAGGAATCACGAAAAAACTACACGAAAAGAACCAAAACAATTGCAATTTTACGAAAGAGTTGGTAACCTAATCAAGTCTGGAGGCTTGGCTGTGTTGATTACTGGTGTATATGGGAAATACCGGATTATTGTTCAAGATAAAGGTGTAAGATGAAAGGCAGGTCAGTGATAATCGTGACGTTAGCATTTCTTTGCGTCTGTTTGCTCCTTATGAACGGCTGCGCAGACAGTGCCCAAACGGGTGCCGCGATTGGGGGGATTGGCGGTGCGGTGATAGGAGGCGTGACAGGTGGCGCCGGAGGAGTATTAGTTGGAGGAGCTATTGGGGCAGGGGGCGGCTATGTAGTGGGCAACGAAATGGACAAGTAACGAAACAGAGAGCTATATCTCTTTGAACTCAACTCCGAATACTTCAGCGGTGAACAGATAGACTTCCGTTTCCGGCTCTCGCCAGGCATCAGGAGGCAGACCGGCTTTGTGAGCGCAGCAGTACGAAAGAAACTCCTCCTTGCTCCATCCGGTTTCGGTAGCAACCTGCGGCAGAAAGCAGCCTGATGTATGCCCACTTTTTATATAAATGCCGTCAACTCCCAATCGCAGACTTAACGGCTCGTCCGTTCGCTGCAAAGGCGAGAGAACCGATATCTCGACATCAAGTTGGTCTAACTCGCCGGCACTTATCGGGTCAGCAAAAAAACGCGGGTCGCCGGTCGCCGATGACTTTGCCATCTGGCCAACCAATTCTATCAAGGGGCTGTCCGAAGTGAATTGGCCGATACACCCCCGCAATCGGCCCTGGTTTTTCAATGTTACAAAGCACCCGCAAGGCGCGTTCAGCTCAGGGTCGTCCGATTGGGGATTTTCGATTGGCTCCCGCCTTATAACCGCTTCAACGGTATCGCACGCGACCTTCAGAAGTGTTTGTTTTTGCTTATCGTTCATTCTCACCATTCAGTATTCAGCCCTCCGGTCCCACTGAAAGTTTTTGAACTTAACGCAACCATTTTATCACAAGAAATCCACCAATCAATAGTACCGCGAACGCCAGTGAAAGCCAATTAAAATATTTTTCGACAAAGGGACGGATTTTTTCGCCCTTCCAGCCCATGAGCCCCGCCACGATAAAAAATCTCGCAGAGCGGCTAACGGTTGAAGCGATTAGAAAGCCAATAAAATTAATCTTCGCCACGCCTGCGGATATCGTGCAAACCTTGTACGGCAGCGGCGTAAAACCACAGGTAAATACTATCCAGAAATCATACCTGTCGTACCAGCCCTGGAATTTGTTAAAATTCACCTCTGTCAGACCAATCGAACCAAGGTGAGCATAAACCCACTGACCTATTATAGACCAAAGGAACATCCCTATACAATAACCTAAGATACCGCCGAGCACCGATGCGATCGAGCAGGCCAGAGCAAACCTCAACCATTTCTTCGGAGCACCAAGCGCCAGCGGCGCAAGTAAGACATCAGGCGGGACGGGGAAAAAACTGGATTCGGCGAAACTCAGGCAAAACAAAGCCGTTGAGCCGTGCTTTGTGTCGGCGAAATGAATCACCCAGTTATACAATCGCCTGTGCCAGTGCCACCACGCAACAGTCTTGTCACTCGTCGCAGGTCGCTCGTCACTCGTTTTATCAATTACTGCTTCATCATTTGGCATTTGATATCCCTTGTTCGACATTCAATATTCCTCATCGTCATTCCGAGCGCAGCCGAAGGCGGAGTCGAGGAATCTATTAAACCAATTTGTCTTTCATCCTATGTCATTTGTCCTCACTTCGCCGCTCTTTATTCGGCATCCGATATTCCCTGTTTCTCCAATTCCTCAAATAATGAAGGCCCATCGTCTGTTGTTTTCTGAGGTGTTTTGGGCCCGGAAGTCCCACTCTGCTTAGAAGGAAATTCTATGATTTTCGCTCCTGTGCCGGATTCGGGTTCCGGCTCACGCTTATCAGCAGGGATGAAAGGTATCAGTCCCAGCCGATACGCCTCTTCCTGCATCTGGCGCGGTGCATAGCGAATATCCATCATAAGCCCGCCGATATCCACCATCCAGACCATCGGATTGTCCTCGGGCTCAATTGATATGCACCAGTCCGGATCCAGCGGCACCATCTCAAGCCCATCACGGACCATTCTTGATTTCGCCGTCATCGTTCCCTGGGAGACGCCGAATTCCTCTGCTATCTCTCTGGAAGTTATGTGCGGCGATATTGTTGGGTCGTAAAGGCAGTTCACCCAGCCAAGAGCATGGACTATCCCGCTGGCCCAGCTAACTGCTCTTCCCTTTTCAATCGGTACGTCTAATGCGTAGAGCATAGCTGCCATTTCTTCGCAGAGCCTGGGATATTCTTCGTTGAGGTGCTTCTGGCAGAAC
>Ga0315545_1005463_pt1 | contig 10180 bp, 6 predicted proteins | sample SalMarSW160210MG_FD_203096 | JGI IMG/M metagenome (GOLD analysis project Ga0315545, IMG submission 203096) | Salt marsh sediment microbial communities from the Plum Island Ecosystem LTER, Massachusetts, United States - Salt Marsh Sediment SW1602-10 ...
TCGCAGATCTCGCATGGCAGGCGGGTGAACCCTCGGATGGCTGCGCGCGCGTGTGCAGCATGATCATACACCTCCTGAAACTCGGCATTCGTTATGTATTGCTCATCCAGTGCAACGTAAAGCTGGCTCTGTACTTCAGTGCAAGACCTCTTTGCGTACCGAAGAAAGCGAATAAACTCCGCATTTGTCTCCGCATCGAATCCTTCCGCAATATTGTGCATGGATGAGGTTCCCGGTTCAGATGTTCAACGTTTCAACCTTTGAACCTTTGAACCTTTGAACCCTGTTCCCATGGCCCTTTCGAGCAGGGCCCAGGCGATATTGTGCTCGCTCAAGGCATTGAAGTAGTTCGATTTGGCCTGGGTGAGAAGGGTCTGAGCGTCCAGTACATCGGTTGAGGTGGCGACCTGCTGTTTGTAGCGCTCCTCATTCATCCTGAAATTCTCCTCGGCCTGGATCACGGCCGTTTGAGCCACCTGGATATTCTTCTCCGCTTCCCGCAGATTCAGGTAGGCGTCCTTCACCTGAAGTTGAATCAAATCCTTGAGCTCCCTGAACAGGTATTTCACCTGTGCTACCTTGGCCCTGGAGGCCGATACATCGTTTTTGCTCTTCCCCCATTCCCAGAAGATCCACTCCGCCTTTACGACCAGGGCCCAGATATCGGCGTCTTCACCCGGATCGGCCCCCAGCAGGGGTTCGTCGCCTTCCCTGCTATAGTTACCCACCAACGCAACCGTCGGGTAGTAGCTGCTCTTGGTCAATTCCACCCCTTTCTCGGCAGAAAGGATATTTAAAGATAACTCCCCTATCTCGGTCCTCGAGAGCTCGGCCCTCTCGAGACATTGCTCGAGCGTGAGGGTGATAGCGTGGTAGTCGAGTATGTCCTCGATTTCTACCTCAGAATCAAGCTCTCTCCTCAACAGCTTGTTAAAGAGCGATTTCGCAAGCTCGACGGAGTTTTCCGCCTTGATGAGATTCTGCCTGGCCTGGGCCATCAAAACCTCTGTCTGGAGGAGCTCGTTCTTGGCAATGATCCCCTCATCGTAGAAGGCCTGTGCTACCCGCAGGTGGGCCTCCAATTGCTCAACCGCCTGTACGGCCACCTTCTCGAGCTTCTCGGCCTTGAGGATCCCGAAATAGGCCCCCTTGACATCCAATACCAGGTCATGAATGGCCGTTTCCTTCCGGATCTTGGCGGTATCAACACCCAGGGAGGCCAACTCCCGCAGTGCCCTCAGCCTCCAACCGGTGAAAAGGGGTTGGGTGGCGGTGACATTCCACTCGTAAGTATCGGCATCGAGAGGGGAGACCTGCTTCGGGGTAAAGCTGCCCGGTGGGCTATACACATAGGTTGTGTACTTGGCATCGTTCACCGTGCTCGTATCGATCCTGGTGTAGGAATAGCCGGTGCTCAGCTTCGGATAGAAATCCGCCTTTGCCGAGCGCTCTTCAAATTCCTTGGCCCTAATCTCTTCCTCTGCGGAGCGTAGCGATAAGCTCCGCTCTAATGCGATCTTGATGCTCTGATCCAGGGTGAGGATATCAGAGGCGGCAGCGGATACGACTGCCGACACAAGAAAAAGGACCGTTGCCGAGACGATACCGATTGTTTTCATCATGCTCCCTTCATTCTTGATTAACCCGTAAAAAAATCCAATCTCCCCTCCCCTTGCCTGCCCGTACAGTGTGGTGGGAGGGGGTTAATCCTCCATAGGCGCATAAAGGGGAGGGAAATCACCCTCACCTTCACCCTGTTAAATCCCCCAAAGGGGGGCCGCCAGAGGCGGCATTTAACAGGGCAGGCCCTCTCCCATCGAGGGAGAGGATTTTTTCGACTTTTTACGAAACCATCAATTCCAGGCTCCCTGCTTTTCAACATATAGCTTATGAGAGATACTAAATTCAAAAATCAGCATACATATGTCAAGAGAAAACTGAACAACAACCATATCACCATGAACCAGGGTAGGGCAACTACGGGCAAAAGCCTCAAGGCACAAGGGAATTTTCTCCTGAAGCATCTGGAATACGGTTTTTTCTTTGCTCTTGATTTTGGGACAAAGTTGGCCTATAAAAGATCACACGTTATGCATTGTAGCACATGACCCCGGCGCTCGCCTTCAGGGTTATTACTGTTTCTGAAATAGCTTTGCCTGGTGGCTATCCCCTCTCCCCCGGATTGGGGGAGAGGGCAGGGTGATGGGCAAAATGAAGAGCAAAAAAAGACATCTCCATGCTCTGCATTGAGTTTCTTGGGAGAATGGATACGTGATTGAACGGTATACAATTCCGAGGATGGGAAAAATCTGGGAGCCCCAGTACCGGTTCCAGAAGTGGCTTGAGGTCGAGCTATCTGTATGCGAGGCCATGGCAAAAGAGGGGATGATTCCGGTCAAGGCAGTTGAAACGATCAAGGAGGGGGCCGCCTTTTCCGTTGAGAGGATCGATGAGATAGAAAAAGAGGCAAAGCACGATGTCATTGCCTTTTTAACGAATTTAGAGGAGAGCGTTGGCCCTGATGCACGGTACATCCACTTAGGTCTCACCTCATCGGATATCCTGGATACAGCGCTCGCCCTCCAGCTCAAAGAGGCGATGCTGATAATCATTGAAGACCTCCAGGGACTTCTCGATGTCCTGAAAGGTCGTGCCTTTGAGCATAAGAACACGGCAATGATCGGGCGCTCCCATGGAATCCATGCCGAACCCACAACCTTTGGCCTCAAGCTTGCCCTGTGGTACAGCGAGATGAGTCGGAATATGACAAGGCTCGAGCAGGCACTGGAGGTAATCAGCTACGGGAAGATATCAGGGGCTGTGGGAACCTTTGCCAATATACCCCCACGGATCGAGGAGTATGTCTGCGCTCAACTGGGGTTGAAGCCGGCGGAGATATCCACCCAGGTGATTCAAAGAGACCGACACGCACAGTACTTTACCTCCCTGGGCATTCTTGCGGGCTCCATCGAGAAGATCGCGCTGGAGATACGGCACCTCCAAAGGACTGAGGTGGGAGAGGTGGAAGAGGCATTCGCGCCGGGGCAAAAAGGTTCATCGGCCATGCCGCACAAGAAGAACCCTATCGGTTCCGAGAACCTCTCAGGCCTCGCACGGCTCGTGCGCTCGAATTGCATTGCAGCCATGGAGAATATCCCCCTGTGGCATGAGCGCGATATCAGCCATTCCTCTGTGGAGAGGGTGATCGCTCCGGATAGCACCATCCTCATAGATTACATGCTGAATCGGTTAACAAGGATTATGCAGAATCTCGTGGTATACGAGGATGCAATGGCTGCAAACCTCGACAGGCTGAAGGGATTGATCTTTTCACAACAGGTGCTCTTAGCCCTCATCGCCAAGGGGTGTGCGCGCCAGGAGGCCTATACTCTCACCCAGAGGATCTCGCTCGAGGCATGGAATACAGGACACAGTTTCAAGGCGCTCCTCTTGAGTGATCCCGCCATTCGGAACTACCTTGAAGAACCCGAAATAGAGGATTTATTTTCCTTGAACTATCACCTCAAGCACGTGGAGGAGATCTTTGCACGGGTGTTTGGACGGTAGAATTGTTGTACTGATAACCCAGTCGTGCCTGCTTTTAGCCCTTGCCCCTTTCTCTGTCTTCGGGACGACCAGGCATGAACATCGGAAACTGCTCGAAAGAGGGTATATCTCATTGTTCTCACACAGGATCCTGAGGGGCATTGCATTTTTTCTGCCTATTATCACCCTGGCTCACAGCGCGGGAGCTTCCGTTATGGGACCGGCACCTGGGGGGAATCAGGGCAAGTGCCCTATACCCGATTCCTTCCTCTGTCTCTCGCCCCAAAATACAGGCCAGGTGCTCATAATCGAGAAAGCGTCTCAGAAAGCCTGCCTGTACCAAAGCACCGACCTTGCCCATCCCTTTCGGGTCTACCATTGTTCTACCGGCGAGAGGAGCGGGCCAAAGAGCGCACGAAACGATAAAAGAACGCCTGAGGGTATCTATTATGTGACCAATTCATTCAAGGAGCAGGAGCTGGCCTCTATCTACGGGGTTCGTGCCTTCCCGATCGATTACCCAAGCCCGCTGGATCAACGATTGGGGAGAATGGGCTATGGGATATGGATCCACGGTACCAATGAGCCTCTCAAGCCACATGACACCAACGGCTGTGTGGTGTTCATGAATAAGGACATCCTCGAGATTTCGCGATATATTCACGAGAAGCAAACGCCCATCATCATAACAGAGAAAATCAACTTTGCCGAGGAGGAACGGCTCCAGAGGGAGGGAGCGGAGTTTAAGGAATTGGTGATGGAGTGGCTCAAGGCCTGGAGAGAGTGCCGGGTTGAACGGTACATGTCGTTTTACGGGAAGGATTTCATGGCCCAGGGAAAAGATTGGCATCAATGGCGCGCCCATAAAAAGCGCTTGAGCGAGAAATATGGCGCCATAGATATAGGGATAGATGACCTTCAGATATTGCGGGAAAACGGCGTTGTCTTAGCCAGGTTTACCCAGACCTACCGGGCCGATGAGTTTTTCAGCAAGGGCGTAAAGAGATTATATCTGCTCAAGAAGAGCCCGGAGTGGAAGATCACCTATGAGTTCTTCACGAAAACGGATGAGTTCGCCTCAGGGAAGGTTCCCGCTCAGGTCAAGAGGAGGAGGGAAGTATCATCCATTGAACGGCTCATAACCAGATGGCAAGAGGACTGGCAAAAGAAGGATCTCGAGGGCTATATGGCCGCCTATGCGGAGGATTTTTCCTCGGGCGGCCTTGATCGAGATGGGTGGAGAAGGCATAAAGCCGAACTCAACAGGAAAAACCGCAGCATACGCGTTGAGGTGCGCAATCTCAAGATACAACTCCTATCATCGGAGAGGGCAATCGCGCACTTCGATCAGGAATATAGCTCCGATAAGCACCATGATTACGGGAGGAAAACGATCCGGCTCGTGAAGGAAAAGGGGAGATGGAGCATCAAGAGAGAGACATGGGTTCCTCTGAAAAAGGTAAGAGAAAGGTAAAGGGGCGCTTCAAGGGCGACGATCGCCTCACCATCATGATTCTTAAGAGGGTGGGAAAGGTGAGGACCGTGAAGATATCCCCACAATTTATCCTGGGTGCCTCTTTGTTTCTTTTTCTCTATATCGTGGCGACGATTTTTCTCACCAACGCCTTCTTCTCCGCCTCAAGGACTACCAAGATACAGGCGAGAACCATTGCCACGCTCACCGGAGAGCTTGGAAAGAAACGGGAGGCCCTTGAGAGATCAAGACAACATAGTGCCCTGCTGGAGGAGTACCTCAAGGATGAGAAGGAGCAAACTCCCGAGCCGATGTCCATGGTTGACTATACCGAATCCTCCTTCCCAAAGGCGGTGGAAATAAACGACCTCACGGTGAAAAGAAACCGTTCCGCGCTTCAGCTAGATTTCAAGCTCATCAATACACAGCCCCAAGAAGAACCTATCGGCGGGTACATCTTTGTGCTTGCGAGCCTGAAGGGCTCGGAGAGATCAGAGGTTTGGGTTTATCCGAACGCTACGCTCAAAAACGGCAGGCCCATTGACTACAAGCTTGGTCAACGGTTCTTTATCCAGAGATTTAGATCAATCACCGGGAATTATACCCTGAATAAGGCGATCGATGACCCGATAATCCTTGAGATCCTCGTCTATGATAGAAATGGAAGGTTGATCCTCAAGAAGGTGGTCGAGGTATAGCATGGATCACTTCCCCCTGAGATCAGGTGGCCTCCTCCTTGTTCTTCTCATACAAGTGTTCATCTTGGTAGTTCCCGTTGAAACCCAGGCGAGACGGGAGAACCTCGTGTATTTTCCCAATACGGCCTATGAGTTGAACGTATACAAGATTTACGGCAAGAAACCGGGGGAAACTCTCATGTTGATCGGCGGTATTCAGGGCAATGAACCAGGCGGATTTCTCTCCGCGGATCTCTATGCGGATATGAGCCTTATGAAGGGCAACCTCATCGTCGTTCCAAGGGCGAATTTCTATTCTATCCTCTTGAATCACCGGGGGCCTCATGGGGATATGAACAGGAAATTTTCTGCCCATCGCAAAGAGATGGGCATGGACGATAAGATCGTATCCATCCTTAAGGAGCTCATCGCCGAGAGCGACTACCTCCTGAACCTTCACGACGGCTCCGGTTATTACCATCCCACGTACCAAGGCCGGTGGAGAAATCCAGCCCTATTCGGGCAATCCGTCATTGCGGATTGTGAAGAATACAGGGTGCCCGGGCAAGATGAGGTGGTGAGATTGGGGGAGATGGCAAGAAAGGCCATAGAGGAAATAAATAGCGAAATTACCAACGATCTCCACAAGTTCCATTTTAACAACACCAGGACCGATGAGCCTGATAGCATCCATCGAGAACAGCTAAACTCGGCTACCTACTATGCCCTTACCAAACATCATATCCCCGCATTCGGGATCGAGACCTCTAAATTTTTGCCCTCCCTTGATCTCAAGGTGAGATACCACAACCTGGCGATCAACGCATTCATGAGGCTCTTCGGTATCATACCCGAGCAGCCCCCTCTGTTTTTGGATCCGCCTGAGTTGAAGTACTTAGTGGTGTCTATCAATGGGCAGATCCCGATCGTAATCAGGGATCAGCAGGAACTCAATATCATGCCCGGTGATACCGTTAACATCGCTCATGTGGAGGCCAATTATGAGAGGGGCTTAAGCGTGGACGTTCTCGGTTATGGGAGCCTGAATGACTTTCGAGAGGACATCCCGATCCATAAGGACACCGAGCTTCTGATCAGAAAGGACAACAAGGTATTTGCCACGATACCCATACGGACAAGCGGGGATGGTGGCTCGTGCATGGGAACTCTTGCCCATACAAGGGTCACTCATTTCATCATCGAGGTAGAGGGCAGGAAACAGCTCATCGAGAGCGACGGAACCCTTGAGATCATTCGAGGCGATAGTCTCAAGCTGATCGATATTCTGCCGGAGAGCCTGGCGAGGCAACCCGAGGTGATCGTGAACTTGAAGGGATTTGTGGGAAATTGGAAGGACAACACCGGTGAGGACCGGGGATATTCGATCGACACGGCGCGTGATCTCCTGGAGCGCTATTCCCTGCATGGCAAGAGGGAGATCTACAGAATTGTGGTTTCCCAGGGGAAGGGGATACTGGGCACCATGTTCGTGCGCATTGCCGAGCCCTCATTTGCGTACCTCATCGTGAGACTCAACAATCAAGTGTATGCGGTAAGAAATGGGGAGACAGTCGAGGCTTCTCTGGATGATTATTTCACCGTGGAGGCGGTACAGGGGAATGTGGGATGGGAAAGCAAGGTCCAAATAAGGGCAAACGGCGGCGTGCTCAAGCCCGGCAAGACGATAGGGATTCGCGAGATAGGAGCCGCCGGCATGGGCAGCTTGAAAATAGATATCACCAGAGGGGAACTCTTTCTCGGTGAGATTTACCTGCGGATCGTATGAATCACACCCCTTCCGTCCATCGCATCTCCATCGGGGCAGGTATCGCCTTGTCTCCCATCTGCCACGCCCGTTCGTTCACGATAGCGTCAGGAGGCAAGGACAAGGGTCAAGATATCAGCACGGGGATCTGATCTTTTTACCGCTACTTCTATTTCATCTCCCGGCGATAACTCGTGGGCGTTTTCCAGCGGAAGCTCGGCAACGAAGAGCAGATCGGTGAGTATTACGAGGTATTTGGATCTCAGCTTTTGAAACACGATGGCGGGGAACCTCTCGTCGATCCTCTCGGCAAGGTACTTGAGAGTCCAGTATCTCATCTGGTTCCTCTTCATCACCTCGATCTCCTTGAGTGTTTGCTGCACCGACTGGCCGATTTCCTTTAGCCTTGGTTCGGTATACACGGGATCTTTCCCGGCGAGACCGCAGATGATTTGTCTCTGCACGAGCAGGTCCATATACCGTCGTAACGGTGAGGTTGCATTGGTGTACATATCCACTCCTATGCCGCTATGGGGGTGGGGCACTGTGTCTATGGAGAGAGGATGAAGTTTACGTCTCTGCTGAAATACATAATAGATGTAGTGAGAATCATCAAAGGACAGCCGCTCTTGGGGGGGTTCCTGTCCGCGATAGAGCATGGGTATACCGGTTTCTGCGGCAAACCTCGCCGCAAGCCAGTTGTAAAGAATCATGCATTCGGACACCATGACCCTCGCCGGCGTGTCCTGATCTATGAGCACAACCCGGAGGCGTGATTGATCATCGAAGTCAATGTGAATCTCCGGAAGGGGAATGAGCATCGCTCCCTTCATGGCCCGCTTTTGCCTGAAAGACTGGGTGAGCCGATATAAGCTCACAAGGATTGGGTCTTCCGGATACATCTCGTTGACCTCATCGTAGGTACGCTGTTTTTCCACCCTCACAACTGTACGGGCAAAGCGATGGCCGGTGAGATCCCCGTTTGGATCGAAATCGCTAAAAAGCGTGACGGCCGATCTCTTGGCATCCTTGACCAGGCTCAGGGTATTATTGGAGAGATTTGAGGGGAGCATGGGTATCTGGGTCATCGGGAGGTAGAGGGAGGTTGCCCGGGCAAAGGCCTCCCTATCTAAGACACTCTCAGGCTCGATAAAGGCGGCTAGGTCGGTGATGTGGATGCCGAGCCGGTAGCCTCCATTGATGGCCTCCAGGCTTAGGGCATCGTCGAAATCCCTGGTGTAGGGGCCGTCAATGGTAAAGACAGGCAGCCCAGTCAAATCCTCCCGGCCCGAGAGATCCGGCTCCCCCTGCGTGATCCTCTCCGCCTCTTCGAGGACGAGTTCAGGGAATTCCCTTGTTATGCGAAGCCTGTGCAGATCGAGGTTCTCATTGTCATCCCATACCTTGAGCTTCACGAGCAGGTTACGGGCCTGAGCAATATCCCTTATTCCAGCCCGTGAAAGCATATCCTTGCCAAGATTAAAATCAGGGGCATCCTTTCCATAAAGGGCGAGCTGGGTGAGCATTTCGACGATCTTCTCCTTGCGCGGCAGGTCCTCTGGGATCCTCCCATTGATCAATTCCTTGAGGAACCACCCGCCTTGCGATAGTTCCTGTTCCCGCAGCTCGGACACCTCTATGGACCTTGCTATCTGCGCTACTTTTTCGGGGCTGTGCGGGGCAAAGCGGTCGTTTTTGAGCTTGAAGTACACCCTATCGGCAAACAGGGCCCTTGCCAATGCGGAGATGTGGTCGTCGGTGATATGCGCGCCAAAGGCGAGCTCAGCCAGGTCAGTAAAGGAGAATACCTCGCTCTCCTCGTGGGTGAGCTCCCAAAGCTCATGAACGGAGATCCTTTCCATAAGCTCGAGACGCTTGTGCTCAATCGCCCTCAACTCCCCTACCAATTCCTCCCTCGGCCTTGTGACGGCCAAAGAGGTGGATGAGACGAGAAGCGCCCTTTTAGGGGGGATACTCACCTCGTGGTTCAAAGAGGTTATAAGCTGAAGCTTGCTACCCCTGTCCTTGAGGCACACGGCGGCGACAATCTTCCCATGGTCGATATATTCGATGATTTTCCCCTCGCTCATACCGGATCACCGCCCTCTATGGCTGAAGGAGAGACACCCTGAGAGCCATCAAGCCTATCTCGCACGGTTCGTTCTCCTTATCCTTCTCGCCTCTTCCTTCCAGCCCCTTTTCTTCCTTGCCCTTTCCCGACGTGTACGATCGGGATCCTCCTTGAGGTCGATAATAAACGATCCGGGCGTGAACTCCTGCCCTGTCCTCGGGCGTTCGCTTTGCCCGGGCAGATCCTTGGGCAATGGGGGACCGTTGATAAACCGGGGTGGAACCCTGTCCGCCACATAGAGTGACTCCCCAAAGGCAAAAAAGGCCGTCCCGGACTCGCTCGCTGCCTGCGGCCGTATCTCCACGATCACCGGACTTTGATCCTGCCTGTGGGCAATTCGGATGGCGAGATCTCGGTCAGTCGTCATTACCACGTGATCCCCTGAGCCGGGCACCAGCCCATGGGTGAGCACGGCTGGATATGCCTTTCTCTTGACCCCCTTGAACAAGAGCTTCGGAGGGCTTGAAGGGGGGCCTTCCTTGGTCAGGGAGACAAAGCTCCTCTTTGTTGACCTGATCCTCCTGTCGGCAACCTCAAAGAGATCCCCCCTGTCGTGGAGGATAACCTCTGCCAGGTGGGATTCCCGA
>Ga0315545_1005464_pt1 | contig 10178 bp, 8 predicted proteins | sample SalMarSW160210MG_FD_203096 | JGI IMG/M metagenome (GOLD analysis project Ga0315545, IMG submission 203096) | Salt marsh sediment microbial communities from the Plum Island Ecosystem LTER, Massachusetts, United States - Salt Marsh Sediment SW1602-10 ...
AACAGCATAGATTCTGAGGTAAAAGGCCCAGTGAATTCTGTATGACTGGATTCTGCTAACTGTTCTAAGGATTTTGTAATGGCCATTTGAGTAGGCTGAGTTAGTACAATCGCTAATTTTGTTTTTGATGAACCCAGAATTTCCAGGATTATGCTGTTGGTTGCCCTTTCTTCATAAGCCTGCATACGCGAGGTGTATGAAATAACATTACAATTTCTATCATTAAAAGACGTGATTCTATTACGCCGTTCTTCATCAAAAGGACCCGATTGAAAACAGGGAGTGGCGGAAATGATTTTTCCATCACTGACGGCAACTCTGAATTGCCAGTCGCAAATGCGAGCCATGTTTAAATCACCCCACGGCCCCCAGCCGAATTCGATGCGGCATAGAATTGGCTTTTCCCAGCTGGATGGCCGAATTGTGCGATCGATAGGATGATTACGATAAATCACTTCGTTATTGCGAAGTACTTCGAGGCGGTCGATGATGTCTTTACCCTTGGCCTTTACATGGATTTTGCGAGCAAATGTTGCTGGAATTGTTTCACCCATGCAGTGCCCGTTAATGCGAAAGTCTAATTCAATTCGATCGCCGCTAACGCCATAAGTCCGTCGAGCCTTAAGAGCTTCCAGGATGGATTCGCGTGTGAGCGTCTCGGCATACGCGGCAACCAGCCCCTCGCCGTAAGCACCAGGGTATCCAAGATGGTCATCAGTGCTTGCCACTACTCCCACCCGGACACCTTGCTGCCACAGCCATTGCAGTGTGTTCTGAGTGCAGCGACCGCCCATGCTGTGTCGAATGTAGCGATAAGGACCACGATCGGATTCAGCATTGCCATGTTCGGAAAAGATTTCCACCACCGGCGAAACTGCGGCGTCTAATACGCTCCAATTTTGCCCCCGCCATCCCTGCTTATAGGAGGGATGATGAGGGATTAAAATGGCGCCCCGGTCACGTGCGAATTTTTGAAATTCTTTGATGCCTTTTATATAGACAAGCTCCGATTCTGAGCCGGGAAAAATAATACAGACATCACCAAATGAGCTGGAGTGCCATTCATAGCCGATAAAGGATACGAATTTACCAGGTTCATAGTATTCATTGGCGAACCGTTTCACTTTCTCCCAATTGCTTTTCATCACCTCGAAACCTCGCACCCATTTCAAATGTTTGTTTTCCGGCATCGTGGGCATATCGTGCCATTGGGAGTGTCCGGTGAAGCAGAAAAAGTCAAGATGGCTGCGGGCAATATCATAAGACCGCTCCAGAGACCCTTTGGCATAGCCAACCGCATTATGGTTGTGAATGTCACCCCAGTAAAGATTTGTTTTGGACGATCGGGGTTTCCTGTCACCGCAAGCAGATTGAACTATTGGAGCAGCTATGGCATTCGCACCCAAAGTTATCCCGGCACCTGCGGCAGCCGATTTTTTCATAAAAAGCCGCCTCGTTATCCTATCTATGTTAAACATCATTGTAGTTTCCGAATCATAAATATTTATTCGATTAAATCTTTTTGCGTTTTATACTTATCAATCAATCCACGCATAAACTCTGCTGCCAGTCGGGCATTTTTCTCCGCGTATTCGATGCCTGCTGTCTGTCCGTTCACCACCGGCAGCGGATGACATAATTCATAACCGATGTACCCATTGTAGCCTATCTCTCGCATAGCGCGGATAAAGTAGGGATAGAATTCCGCACCCTTGACCTTACTATCGGGACCACGTTCATACTCTCCGCCGAAGTGGCTTAGGACCTGTAAGGGACCCACAGTTTTTGCCGCCCGGCGAATATTCTCTGGGCTTTTGTCGGACATAATCGGTACATCAAGGCTGACCTTCAAATGAGGCGAATCGACCTCGCGGACCATTCGTAATACGTCCTTATAGTCTTTGATGACCGGTTGATGATTTTGCAGGGCGAGTACAACTCCCGCATCCCCTGCATAGCGAGCGCACTCGATTAGACCCTCCCGGCACCACGCCCACGTTTCTTCCTCTGAAAAATGTTTGTGCGTAAGGTCCCAAATTTCTCTGGCGATGGAGTATTTGGCAACTTGAGGATGTTTCGTTACGCCCGGCCAGGCGAGAAAAACCCGCACCGTCTTGACGCCAAAATCAGATGCCATTCGAATCAGCTCCCGCATGTAAGCAATTTGGCATTCGCGGTGCTCAGGAATCGGGCTGCTGAAGTCGTTGTTGGCTGCCACAGAATATATTTCTATCCCTTGCTCCTCAGCCAGGGCCCGCAGCCTGCGGCAGCGTTTTCTGGGCCAATCCAGCGGGTTGCCGTGTGGTCGTTTGCCGTCAATCTCCATGCCATCATACCGATATTTCTTGGCTCTGTTGATCACTTCTTCGAGAGTAAGCGCTCTTCCGCGATACCAAACTCCTAAGAAGGTAATGCTGTAAAGCCCCAATTTAATACCTGGCTTCCCTCTCAGGGCAGGTTGTGAGTAACATGGCACACTGTCTTTTAACACACCTACACCAGCAGCGGCCAGCGTTGCACCAACAAATTGTCTACGGCTCATGCCTTTTTGGGCCTGCTTTTCTGATTTGTCAGACATTTTAGTATCTCCCAGATTAATTTTCTTAAATAATATATGCCTAACCTCAATTTTGTAGAACTCTACATCGTAACTATAAAACACCATCATCCAATTGACTAATTAGTGCTCCTTGTGTGATTGGGTAGCTTACACCAGAATACAGTTTTATTTTACCGGTAAAAAGCAAAAACTGAGTAAATTGATGTTTTTTTGCATAACACATGTGTTTGGTTGACGGCGGGCAGGTTATTGTGATAGACTGACTTTGGTTGATACATAAGGCTCTTGTTGTGGGTGCATTGACATGGCCGATAGCGTGAACAAATCTCTTGAGGACTACCCGCGATACTTGGAGCCTGGGTTTACGCCTTTCGATCCGCTTGAATTAGCAAAACAAACTGAAGAGATTGTCTGCGACGGCGACCGCCGCAAGTACACAAAGTTCTCCTGTCCACGTATGTACGGCGGCATCGCGACAGGATATGCTTGCGGATGTTGCCTGCGCTGCATCTTCTGCTGGGTCCATTGGAGCAGAGACTTCCCTGAGAAGTACGGTACGTTCAAGTCCCCGGAGGAGGTTTTCGATGAGCTTAGCCGCAGGGCACGCAGGAAGAGGGTAAACCAGCTCCGCATCTCTGGAGCAGAGCCCACGCTGGGCAAGTCACATCTTCTTAACTTGCTGGAGCTTGTGGAGAAGTCGCCGTTCCGGCTGTTCATTCTTGAAACCAACGGCATCCTGCTCGGAGCGGATCAGGACTATGCGCGTCAAATTGCTGGTTTCAAAAAGGTCCACACCCGTGTGGCTATCAAAGCTGGAACGCCCGAGGCCTTTACGAGAAAGACCGGGGCTAAGCCTGAGTTTTTCGAGTTACCTTTCCAGGGTATTAAGAATTTGCTGAGCGCCGGGGCAAGTTGTCACGTTGCGGCTATGAGCGCCGATCCACGATTTATGACAGAAGAGGAACGGAAGGCTTTGTTTGAGCGACTTACGGCGATAAATGCAAACTTGGTAAGAAATCTGGAGGAGGAGATCGTCACTCCCTATCCTGCGGCACGCCAGAGGTTACTATACGCAGGTGTTAAAGGGGATTGGGAGCAGTAGAGTAGAGGGGTGTCGCTAATTTTTCTGGCAGCTTGCCCCGCACTTTTTTTGGCATCTTGTCCCCAAGAGCTTGTCCCCTGTGTGTGCTTACTTGCTTTTCTGCCTGGGATCTAATTAATGCGGGGTCATTGCGAGGCCTGCCTTTTAGGCCTAAGCAATCTCAATACTGTTTAGCCCCCCAACCCCGAAGGGCGTTGGGGGGTCCGTCCCGAAAGCACCATACGTCATCACATACCCAAAATCACCACACAACGGCCATAATACCTATCCCCTAATCTATCGCGGATTACGCAAATTTCACGGAGAAATAATCAATAATAAATTGATTTCCCTTTTCAATTCTTTTGTGTTATTTTACTTCCTTAAATGTGTGATGCGGACATCGTGAAGAGTGCAACGAAATAAGAGATAAGAAAATTGTTTGGCGTTTTATACAAACTGTATAATTATTGTTAGGGCTTACATAAAGGGAGTTGCAATGGAACATATAGAATGGACTAAAGAGTATCCCGTTCACCATCAATCCGGCAGATTTGGTATTTACATTTCTCTACACAGTGACGGCGTCTACCATGGTGCTGTCATTTGTTACTCCAAGAAAGGTTCATGGTCTCAAGGAGAACCTGTCGATCTTGAATTCAAAACACATTTCACTCTTGGTAATGAAGAGAAAACTGTACTTGAAGAATGCAAAGAGTGGATCAGTGATCATATAGGTCCTGATTTTACTACTGGAGAAGGTATTAAAACTGTTTAGTGGCCTCTATCCAGAGGTCCAAACATGGCGTTTCACTCGGGCCACGGGGGAAGCCATGCGTCCACTGAGCTAAACGTTAACATTTTATTTCCGTTAGATTAAATTTCTAACAAAAAGTGTTGTATATTATTATTTTAAGCATAATGGAAAATGAGATTATTACTGAAATGGCAAGGAGGTTATTCCAAGAATCTGTCTTGGAAAACTGGAAATTCTATGCTCTTGTAATTCTGCTTAGTTTTGTTGGGTCAGTTATTGCTAAGTAGGAACGCATAAAGTATCATGCAGCTTTTTTGTTAACATCATCATGATCAAACATAAATCCCATCTTTTTGCGGTGACCATTGACACAGGCAACACCACGACGAAAGGCCGCGACCAAATCATCTATACCCGCAAACAACACATTGGCCAATACCGTGCGTTTGAGGTGACCCCAAAGCCGTTCGATCAGGTTCAGGCTCGGACAATATGGAGGCAACCAGAAGACTTCGATCTGATCACGATGCGCTCTGAGCCATTGATGGACTGCCTTGGTATGATGAAACCGCCCATTATCACAGACCAGAAGAATCTTTCGCCCGGCATAGGCTGTTATCAAGGCAATCAAAAAGATAAGAAAGTTCTGACCACTTTTGGTCTTGGCCACCGTGTAAATTATCTTTCCGGTCTTGTAATCGACCCCACCGTAGACCACCCGCTTTTCATTTTTGCCCGGAGAAGGAATCTCCGGCTGTTGGCCTACAGGTCCCCACATTTGCGTCAATGTCGGATGCAGGTGAATCTCCATCTCATCTTGAAAGACCAAGGCCTCCTCGGCATTGTCTTTCAACGCTTTTTTTTTAAGCGGATAAGGCCTTTCTTGGCCTTTTTGTATGCCTGTTCGTCCCGTTTGCCCTTGAGGGTATGCTTGGGTCGATGGATGGAAAACCCCTCTTGGTGTAGGAGTCTTCGCAATTGATCGTCGCTGAACCGAATCCCGGTTACCCTGGCCAGATGCTCGGCCAACCTCGCCGCCGACCAGGTGGAAAAGCCATAGCCCAACGTCAACGGATTGGTTTGTATGGCCTGTCTCATCTGGTTGATATATTCCGGGCTGGCCCGACTTGGCCGGCCTGGCGGCTTGATAGGATGCAAGGCTTTGACTCCGCCTTTTCGGTAAAGTCTCCGCACACGAGCCACCGTGTCTGTACAACAGCCCAGATCCTTGGAGATCGAGGCTTTGGACCGGCCCACAGCGGACATCAAAATAATCGTGCAGTTGCGAAAGACATCGGCCGATGCCGTGCTCATTCGCAGATGATCCAACTGGTCCCATTGGGTATCTGTCAGTTTTATTGTCCGTCCCATGACAACCTCCCGGCGGTTCCACCGCCTTTATTCTCATTATTAACAAGGTCGTCAAAATGGGACTTTTTATATGAATCTTTTTGCGTTCCTACTTAGTTATATATCTAGTTATGCTAGAAAGAGAGGTGAGCATTTAGCGACAAAAGCCGATCTTGACCAAATCATGTCTCAGGTTAAATCAACTACCGAACTCACAGAAGGGATCAGAAACGATATTGAACATCAGGTTTGGCGCAAGCAACAGATCGAGGCCATAAAGCGAGATAAACTTGAAGAATATCTTGTCAACATCTACTCTGCCAAAGAGAACTTACGGTGCACGATGAGAAATCAACTTCTAAACGGGAATGAACAAGAAGATGTATATGCTAAAAGTAAGGCCGACATGCTCCAAAGCTTGTATTTTCCAGAGTTGAAAGAAGAGCACTCAATATTCCTGAATCGACATGCAGATTTTGATGAATGGTTGGCTAAAGGTTTAATGGAATTAGTAGATAAAAGGAAGGCCGGTGATCAAATACCAGCTATTAGTCACGAGCATATGAGTGAATACCCTAATCTATTAAATGGAATGAATGCCGCAGTATTAGTCATTGAACAAAGAGCTGCTGACATTGCAGCGAATCTAAATAAAGCTTAACAGGAGCCGGGTAGGGCGTCCAACTTGTTCGCACACACGGGGAATTTACAACCCTTATCAATATGATCTACTTTAACGTACTTTTATAATATAACAGTCTCAAAGGGAAGTAAAATGAGCATACCATGACGAAACTAGGGACAGTCACCTAGACGAAACTAGGGACAGTCACCTATAGACGAAACTAGGGACAGTCACGAATGGCATGAAGATAAGCAATTCTCATTGTAAGAGAGCCTCCCTCATCTCTGATCTGGGCTTGTTCAGCAGAGCATATTCTTTGGGCCTTCGTTTAACAGCTCGCGGTTCGATTCGATTGGGACGAAAAGGTAACTTGTCACGAGCAATCCAGTTAAGTAGGTATTGATAAAGCAGCACGGCTTTTTTGGTTCCCGAAAATAGCCAAAGGTAAGGAAGCACCGCATTGACACGATGCAACGTACCAGCAAAACTGAGACGATGTAACGGCCGATGATGGGTCTCTGAGGCCTGCCACATCAAAACACGGATCAAATTGTAAACTAACAGATGCATATATATCTCTTTGCGAACCACGTCAGCACTTTTGCCACTCAGGATATCCATGCCCAATGTCGTCTTGATATCTCGCAAACGCAGCTCCACTATCCAACGATCTCTGTACAGCCCGGCGATTTCCTCAAATGGATACGCCTTCGGATCTAACAAGGTCGTCGCCACGATAATCGTCTCGCCGCGAAATCCTGGCACCGCTGTATGGAAACGGAGTACACGAATCGTTAAAGTCTCCGGCAAAGATGCAAAGCGTTCCGGAGACAGACCTCGAGGACATTTTTTTGGCCGATACCATGTTACCAGGCGATCATTTTTGCCTAAGCGCTTACCTCGCCGAAAATCCACGGTCCGTGAACGGGCCCCGTGAAGGCGAAAAACGCCATCACAGCCCTTTTGGAGTAGTTCTGCCAGATAGCTATAAGCACAGAAAAAACGGTCTCCCAACACAACGTCTCCGGTGTGTAATTGCCCCCACAGTTGATGCCACAGATTGAGCTCCGAACTGCGATAGGCACCGATCGCCACATCCAGAACAGCCCCAGTCGCCCAACAGAACATGGTTACCAACCGAGCAACGGGGAATCCACAACCCGGTTTTTGTCCATCCGGTTGTCCGAAGCTCTGTTGCAGAGAAGGGGTATCCGGCATGGAGCAAGTAGAACCATCCACGATCCAGACACGACGGCCACACCAGGAATACGCCGAGCCGACTTTCGCTTGAAGCCTTTGACCGACCTGTCGCAATGCCGATTTGAACAATGACAGCGGTAATCGTTGTCGTCCCTGACAATAGGCACTGGGGTCCGGCGAGGCCGTTACTTGTTGTCCGCAGGCGGCTTGTTCGGCTAAGATGTGAGCCACCGCCTCTCGGCAGGAACAGTCGGGTTCCAGGACCTGGACGAGAAAGGCCCAGAGAGTTTGAATGGGCGTCCAGATGCGATCTCGCCAGTGGTAGTTTTCCGCGGAAGCCGCATCCAGAATATCCCTCTCCGAGAGGAACTCGGCACAGAACTTGATCTTTTTGAAAAAATCATCCTTGAGAATTCTTCTGAAATGTGCAATCCTGACCATTCGTAGCCTCCTTTCGTTTTAAGTGAATGTTTTATGACTATAACCCACTTAAAACATAGGAGGCCTTTTTTTTCAAGTCTTTGCATTATAAAACGTTAACGCTTATCTTCATGCCATTCGGGACAGTCACCTATAACACTGATAGTAAACTAGGTGTAAACTAGACGGTGTAAACTAGGGACAGTCACCTATAAAATTCACGACACACCTCATTATAAAAAATATTAGCCCGCCAAAAGTCTCAGATCCGCCTACGGCGGGCTCAACAACCGCCCAAAGCATAAACCGCTAATCAAAGATGTACTTTCTTACTAACCAGAAATTTACACAATTGAATTAAAATTTTCAAGATAAAAATGACGGTTTTAACAGTCATCCCGAGCGCAGTCGAGGGATCTGCCCTCACAATTACATCCAGCATCGAGATTCGAGTATCCATTATCGAGTACTTTCAATCAAAAACGCTGATACCTCAGAATAAAAATTAAAATTTTTAAAAGATTTTTAACTTACTTTCCCAAATCGAGTTACGAGAATCATGAATCGATATTAGAGTACTTTTTTCGCATCAAAAGTGCAGGTAGCTCTAATTATATAGGCGCTACTTTTTTCGCCTCCGGCAATAATAAGCCAAATTCTAAGCTTGTCCCCGAATGTCGTAGTCGGGGATCCAGATTAACCATTAGTCTGTTGTCTATAGTAAACAGCCAATTAACCAAATTAACCATATTAACTAAATTAACCAATGAACCATCACAACCATCGAGAATCAATTTTTTTGAACCTTTATATTTCGGTAATTTGTATTTGTTTCGGATTTCGATATTCGGATTTCGTATTTCGCCAGTTTTGGCCCCTCTACAGTTGTCGAGAATCCTCTACAAATAAGCTACTTTTTATGCAAAACAAACCCAATGTCAAGAACGCTCAAATTAACGTAAACTCTTATATGGAAAGTAAATATGAAAAATTGGACACTTGGTTAAGTGAAAAAAACAAACCCAATTCAAACCCAATCAAACCCAATCTCCAAAAAGCCAAAATGAATGTAACCTCATTTATAACAAAGGATTACAGAAAAAAAGATGATTTTATAGTCCGAATAAACAAACCCAATTTCCAAAATGCCAAAAATGAACGCAACTATCTTTATCACAAAGGATTACAGAAAAAACGATTGTTTAGCACCCCAAAAAACAAACCCAATTCAAACCCAAACAAACCCAGTCCCGAGTTTACCCAGAGTTTATCCCCGAGAGCCACCCTTGACTCGCAGCAGGGGAATGTTAGCTCACTTGCTTTTCTGTCGGGGGCAATATTGACGCCAGGGATATCCCTCTGGTATAATAACCAGGCAAGACGACAGGCAGTGTACTCCCGACAGGGATGCCTTTCGGCAGGCACGTCGGAATCGTTGCCCGCACCTGTGCTGCAGGCACAGAAAACGCGGGTACAGGTGAGAGATGTTGGTCAGAATGAAGGAGGTCAGTTTATGTCAAACAATCCTATCTATCGGCGAGATTTCTTAGAGAGGCTGGGTAAGGTCTCATTGGGGGCAGTCATGGCCGGCGGTCTCCCTGTGCGGGTCATGGGCGCCCAGGAGCAGCAGCAACGGAGGATTTGGAAACCTGTCTCCGAACGAAAGGTGCGTGTTGGAATTGTTGGTTACGGCGTATGCCGTTTTGGTGCCGCCTTCGGCTTTCAGGACCACCCGAATGTCAAGGTCGTCGCGGTCAGCGATTTGGTTCCTGACCGCCGCAGGGCACTGATGAAGGCGTGCCGGTGTGATAAGTCATACGAATCGTTAGAGGTATTGGTGAAAGACACCAATATAGAGGCGGTGTTCGTTGCGACTGACGCGCCGAGCCACCCGCGGCACTGCATGGAGGTGCTCAAGCACGATAAGCATGTGATGACTGCCGTGCCGGCGGTGTTTGGTTCAATCGAACAGGCCGAACAGCTCTTGGAGACAGTGCAGAAGACCGGCTTGAATTATATGATGGCCGAGACGAGCTGCTTTCGGGCCGACTGCTACGGCATGCGGCAGATCTACCAGGCCGGGGGATTCGGTCGGCTCATCTACTCAGAGGGAGAGTATTATCACTATCATGCAACGCCGATTGGATCATTCAAGGGCTGGAGAGTCGGCATGCCGCCTCTATGG